>Ga0068858_100001522_pt1 | contig 23817 bp, 14 predicted proteins | sample KBSSwiS12_FD_66589 | JGI IMG/M metagenome (GOLD analysis project Ga0068858, IMG submission 66589) | Switchgrass rhizosphere microbial communities from Kellogg Biological Station, Michigan, USA - KBS Switchgrass S1-2 | ecosystem: Host-associated > Plants > Roots > Rhizosphere > Soil ...
GGACTGACATGCAATACCTCGCACTCGCCTTCGTCATCGGCTGCCTCATCCCGCTCCAGGCCGCGATCAACGCACGCCTGCGCGACCATCTCGACGGCAGCACGCTGCTCGCGCCGAAGATCGGCGTGGCGAAGATGGCGGCGCTGGTGATCGCGGGCCAGGTCGCCCTGTCGCTCATCGCGGACCACTTCGGCTGGATGGGGCTCGCGGTGCGCGAGGTCGATCCCGTCCGCGCCGGCGGCGGCCTGCTGGTGCTCGCGGGCGTCGTGCTGGTCAACTACGACGCGATCTTCGCCCGCTAGTAGGGATCGCGCAGCGCGATGCAGGCGTGCAGGTCCTAGCGGTTGAACGTGCCGCCGGAGGCGGCGAGCTTCGCCAGCAGGGGCGCGGGCTTCCAGAAGCCCGGGTCGCCACTGGGGTTGGCGGCGAACGCTTCCATGCGCCGCACCACCTCGGGCAGGCCCACCTGGTCCGCGTACATCAGCGGCCCGCCGCGGTAACGCGGGAAGCCGTAGCCGGTGAGATAGACCACGTCGACGTCGGAGGCGCGCGCGGCGATGCCTTCTTCCACGATGCGCGCACCCTCGTTCACCAGCGCCAGCATGCAGCGGTCCACGATCTCCTCGTCGTCGATCTCGCGCGGCGCGATGCCCCGCTCCTTGCGGTAGGCGGCGATCATCGCGTCCACCGCGGGATCGGGAATCGGCTCGCGGCTCGCGGCCTCGTAGCGGTACCAGCCGGCGCCGGTCTTCTGGCCGAAGCGTCCCATCTCGCACAGGCGGTCGGCGATGCGCGAGATCACCATCTCGGGCCGCTCGACGTAGCGGCGCTTGCGCACCGCCCAGCCGATGTCGTTGCCGGCGAGGTCGCCCACGCGCAGCGGACCCATCGCCATGCCGAACGCTTCCAGCGCGCGATCGACCTGCTGCGGCGACGCACCTTCCTCGAGGAGGAACCACGCCTGGTTGTAGTACTGCGCGAGCATCCGGTTGCCGATGAACCCGTCGCAGACGCCGGACACGACGCCGGTCTTGCCGGTCTTCTTCGCGACCTGCATCACCGTGGCGAGCACGTCCCTCGCCGTCTTGCCCGCGCGGACGACCTCGAGCAGCTTCATCACGTGCGCGGGGCTGAAATAGTGCATGCCGACCACGTCCTGCGGGCGCTTCGTCGCGTCGGCGATGCGGTTCACGTCGAGCGTCGAGGTGTTGGTCGCGAGCACCGCGCCCGGCTTCATCACGCCGTCGAGCTTGCGGAACACGTCTTCCTTGACCTTCATCTCCTCGAATACCGCCTCCACGACGAGGTCGGCGTCGGCGATACCCTCCGCGGCGAGCGTAGGGGTCAGCATCGACATCCGCTGCTCCACCTTGTCCGCGGTGAGCTTGCCGCGCTTCACCGTCGCGTCGTAGTTCCTGCGGATCGTGGCCACCCCCTTGTCGAGCGCCGCCTGGGTCGTCTCCAGCAGCGTCACCGGATATCCCGCGTTGAGGAAGCTCATGGCGATGCCGCCGCCCATGGTGCCGGCGCCCACCACGGCGACCTTCTTCACCGGGCGGGTGGGCGTATCGGCCGGAACGTCGGGAATGCGCGCCGCGGCGCGCTCGCTGAAGAACGCATGGCGCAGCGCCCGCGACTCGGGCGAGGCCATCAGCACCACGAAGAGCTCGCGCTCGTACTTGATGCCGGCGTCGAAATCGCGCTCGACCGCGGCTTGCACCGCGTCGATGCAGCGCTGCGGCGCGGGCTGTCCGCGCGAGGCGGAGAACGCATCCGCGCGAGCGGTGGCGAAGAGCCCCGGATCGAGCGGCGGATTCACCGCCAGGTCGCGCACCAGCGAGTGCGTGCGCTGGCGCGAAGCCATCTCCTGGGCGAAGCGAACGGCGCCCGTGACGAGGTCGCCCGCGAGCATGCGATCGAGCAGGCGCGTCTCCACCAGCTTCTCGACCGCGACCGGCTCGCCGGACACGATCATCTGCAGCGCGCGCTCCACGCCGACGACGCGCGGAAGGCGCTGCGTGCCGCCGGCGCCGGGAATGAGCCCCAGCTTCACCTCGGGCAGTGCCACGCGCGCGCCCGAGAGCGCCACGCGATAGTGGCAGGAGAGCGCGAGCTCCAGGCCTCCGCCCATGCACGTGCCCTCGATGGCGGCGACGACCGGCTTTTCACTCGCCTCGACCCCGGCGATCACGTCCAGCAGGGTGGGTTTCGCCAACGACCTCGGCGTGTTGAACTCGCGGATGTCGGCGCCGCCCGAGAACAGCCCGTTGGCGCCGGCGATCACGATCGCGGTGACCGCGGGGTCGCTCGCCGCCTGCGCGAGCCCCGCGACCACGGCGGCGCGGGTGTCGTGGCCCAGCCCGTTCACGGGCGGGTTGTCGAGCGTGATGACGGCGACGCTTCCGCGGACCTCGTACGGCGCGCTCATTGCTCGATGTCGATGTACTTCCAGAAGTTGTAGGTGAGGATCGGCGAGCGGCGGTAGCCCTGCACCTGCGGATACCACATGTCCGTGCGGATGCGATTGGTGTTCACCTTCCACGGCGCGTAGGCGATCACCAGCCGTGCGAGCTCCTGGTAGAGCTTGGTGCGCTCGGGGCTGTCCTGCAGCGAGCGCGCCTTCTCGTAGATGCGGTCGTACGCCGGCAGCCGGAAACGCGCCATGTTGCCGTCGGGATTCGGGCCGTAGAGCGACGCGAGCCAGGTGTCGGCGTCCGGGATGGAGGCGCTGCCGCCCAGCTGCCAGAACTGGATCTTGCCCAGGCGCGCGGCCTTCAGGATGTCCGGCCACTTGGCCTTGACCACGTTCAGCCGGATGCCGATGTCGTCGAGGCTGCGCTTCCACAGCTCGTCGAACTGCGCGTCGCGCGCCGTCGGCGTGGAGCTGAAGTTGACCACCAACGGGCTGCCGTCGGGCATCTCGCGCCAGCCGTCGCCGTCGCGATCGATGTAACCGAACATGTCGAGCAGGGCCTTCGCCTTGGCGACGTCGTACTCGCCCGCGGTGGTGTGGAAGTTGGGGTCGTATCCCGCCACGCCCGGGCTCCACGGCGCCTCGGCGGCCACGGCCTGGCCCTTGCGGATGATGTTGATCTCGTCGGCGGTCTTGTACGAGAGCGAGATCGCGCGCCGCAGCGCCACCTTCTCCGGCTCGTAGCCGCCCACGATGGGATCGGTCATGTTGAAGAAGTTGTACGTGAGGTCGAGCGCCGGCAGCTGCTCCATGCGGATGCCCTGCCGCGCGAGGTTCGCCGCCACCTTGTTGCCGGGGAAGCCCTTGTTGGCGAATTCCTCGGGGACCAGGAAGATGAGGTCCATCTCGCCGTTGAGGAACGAGAGCCAGCGCGGCTGCGTCTCCTCGATGATCGACACCTCGATGCGGTCGACCTGGGGAATGCGCCTGCCCTTCATCTTCTCCAGGATCTCCCGGCCGCGCGCGTCGGTCGCCTCGGCCTCGAAGTACTGCTCGCGGAAGTTGGGGTTCTTCTCGAACACCATCTTCGAGCTGCGCTTCCAGAAGGCGAGCCTGTAGGGGCCGGTGCCGACGGGGTGCGAGCCGATGTCCTCGCCGTAGTGCTCGACCACCTCGCGCGCCATGGCGCAGGCGATGCGGCAGTCGGTGAACTGGAACATGAAGATGCCCAGCGGAGCGCGCAACTTGATCTGGAAGGTGTAGCGATCGAGGACCTTGAGGCCCTCGATCGGCGCGTCGTAGTCGAAATGGTTGAGCTTGCGGGCGCGGATCGCCGCCTCCTCGGCGCCGACGATGTAGGGCTCGACCTCGGAAATCTGCGACGCGCGCACCTTCGGATCGAGCAGGCGCTTGAAGGTGTAGATGTAATCGGCGGCGACCAGCTCGCGCTTCTTTCCCTTGAATGCCGGGTCGTCGGCGAAGTAGATGCCGGGCTTCACCCGGAGCGTGTACGTCGTCCCGTCGGCCGAAAGCTCCGGCATCGACTCGAGGGTCTGCGGGCGCATCTTGAGCGGGCGCGCGAGGTAGTCATAGGTGAGCGGCGGCTCGAACATCGCCTGGTTGACGATGCTCGAATAGACGTCGCTCACGCGATGCGGGTCGAAGCTGGTTTCCGCGATCTCGAAGGCGTAGCGGAAGACCTTGGGCTCGGCGGCCTGGGCGCCGACCGCGGCCAGGGCGAGGAGGGCCGTCAACAGGGTTCTCATGCGCCTATTTTACGGGCTGGCGGGAGAGGTCGATGTCGAGGTACTTCCAGAAGTGGTTGCCCAGCATGGACGGGCGCCGGTACCCGACGACCCACGGATACCACATGTCCGTGAGGATCCGGTGCGTCTGGAACTTGGAGGGCGCGTAGGCCACGACCAGCCGGGCGAGCTCCTGGTACATCTTCGTGCGCTCGGGGCTGTCGGGGGTGGTGCGCGCCTTCTCGTAAATGCGGTCGTACGCCTCGAGCCTGAAGTGCGAGCGATTGCCCTTGTAGCCGGCGTTCGGGCTGTAGTAGGTCTGCAGCCAGCTGTCCGCGTCGGGCGCGGCGGCCGAGCCGCCCAGGGACCAGATCATGAGCTGGCCCGCGTCCGACTCCTTGAGCAGGTCCTGCCAGCGCGCCTTGCGCACCGTGAGCCTGAGGCCGACGTCGTCCATGCTGCGCTTCCAGTTCTCGTCCATCTGGACGTCGCGCGCGGTCGGCGTCGAGTTGAAAACGAGGGTGAGCGGCGTGCCGTCGGGGTTCTCGCGGTAGCCGTCGCCGTCGCGATCGACGTAGCCGAACATGTCGAGCAGCGCCTTCGCCTTCGTCGGGCTGTATTCGCCGCCCGCGGTGTGGAAGTCGGGGTCGTAGCCCGCGACCCCGGGGCTGTACGGCGTCTCCGCCACGATCGCCTGGTTCTTGCGGATGATCGAGATCTCGTCGCGCACGTTGTAGGCGAGCGAGATCGCGCGGCGCAGCGCCACCCGCTCCGGCGCGTACCCGCCGATGAGTGGATCGTCCATGTTGAAGTACGCGTAGGTGAGGTCGAGGGCCGCGACCTGCCTCATCGCGATGCCGCGCTTCGCGAGGTTGGGCGCGAGCCTGTTGTTGGGCATCCCGACGTTCGCGAACTCCTCGGGCACGCGGAAGATGAAATCCATCTCGCCGTTCACGAACGAGAGCCAGCGCGGCTGCTCCTCCTCGATGATCGCGATCTCGATGCGCCCGATCATCGGCAGGCGCTTGCCCTTCTGCACCGCGAGGATCTCCCGCCCGACGTCGTCGGTCGCCTGGGCGTCGAAGTATTCCTCGCGGAAATCCGGATTTGCCTCGAGCACGATGCGCGAGGCGCGCTTCCAGAACGCGAGCTTGTACGGCCCGGTGCCGACCGGATGGGAGCCGATGTCGTCGCCGTAATGCTCGACCACTTCGCGGGCGACGGCGCAGGTCGCGCGGCAATCGGCGAGGTTGTAGATGAAGTTGTAGAACGGCTCGTTGAGCTTGATCTGCCAGGTATACCGGTCGAGGGCCTTGAGTCCCTCGATCGGCGCGTCGTAGTCGAACCGGCCGCTCTTGCGGGCGCGCTCGATGGCCTGCTCGCTGCCCGCGACCACGCCCTCGAACTCGCCGAGCAGCGGCGCCGAGAGCTTCGGGTCCATGAGGCGCTTGATGGAGTAGACGTAGTCCTGGGCCACGAGCTCGCGGCGCTTGCCCTTGAACGCGGGATCGTCGGTGAAGTAGATGCCCGGCCTCACGTGCAGCGTATAGGTCTTGCCGTCGGCGCTGATCTCGGGCAGCGCCGTGAGCGTCACCGGCACCAGCTTGTTCGGCCGGGCGAGGTAGTCGTAGTCGAGCGGCGCCTCGAAGATCGCCGACTCGACGAAGTTCGAGTAGATGTCGCTGGTCTTCTGGGGGTCGAGCGTGGTCTCGGCGCGCTCGAAGGCGTAGCGCAGGACCTTCTTCGCGCGGTCGGGCGGGAAATCCCGGGCATGCGCCGCGCAGGTGGCGGCGAGGGCGACGGCGAGCGCCGTCGCACCCCGAACCATCACGCGGCCAACGCCCTGTTCCACCTGCCCTCCGTCATGAATTCCCGCAGCGCCCGCGCAGTATGCCCCCGCGCGCCCGCCTTGAGGAATTCCTCGGGAGTGGCCGCCATCACGACGCGGCCGCCGCCGTCGCCGCCTTCCGGACCCATGTCCACGATCCAGTCGGCCTCGGCGATGACGTCGAGGTTGTGCTCGATGAGGACCACCGAGTTGCCGGCATCGACCAGGCGGTGCAGCACGCGGATGAGCTTCTCCACGTCCGCCATGTGCAGGCCGACCGTGGGCTCGTCCAGCACGTAGAGCGTGTGCTGGGCGAGCGACGCACGGCCGGGACGCGGCGCGCCGCCGGTGCGGACCTTCGAGAGCTCCGTCACCAGCTTGATGCGCTGCGCCTCGCCGCCCGAGAGCGTCGGGCTCGCCTGCCCGAGCGTGAGGTATCCGAGGCCCACGTCCTGCAGCAGCCGCAGGCAGTGGTGGATCGACGAGTGCGCGGCGAAGAAGTCCACCGCCTCGTCCACGCTCATGGCGAGCACGTCGCCCACGCTCTTGCCGCGCATGTGGACGGCGAGCGTCTCCGGATTGAAGCGCGCGCCGTTGCAGGCCTCGCAGACGACCTTCACGTCGGGCAGGAAGCTCATCTCCACGGTCTTCATGCCCTGGCCGTCGCAGGCGTCGCAGCGCCCGCCCGCGGTGTTGAACGAGAAGCGGCTCGCGGTATAGCCGCGGATGCGCGCTTCCTGCGTGTCGGCGAAGAGCTTGCGGATGTTGTCGAAGAAGCCCACGTAGGTCGCGGGGCACGAGCGCGGCGTCTTGCCGATCGGGGTCTGGTCGACCTCGAGCACTCGCGTCACCGATTCCCAGCCCCTGATGCCCTTCGCGCCGCCGACGGCGGGCGCGCTCTTGCGATCGCGCGCGCTGGCGACCAGCCGCGAGAGGTTCTCGTGCAGCACGTCGCGCGCGAGCGTCGACTTGCCCGAGCCCGAGACGCCCGTGACCACCGAGAGTCGGCCCAACGGGAAGCGAACGTCCACGTCCTTGAGGTTGTGCAGCTTCGCCGCCTGCACCTCGATCGACGGCGCATTGCGCGGCACCGCGCGGCGCGGCTGGAGCGGATGGCGCAGCGGCTCGCGCAGGAAGTGGCCAGTGAGGGACGCCGGATTCGCCTTGAGCTCCTCGGCGTTGCCTTGCGCGACGATTTGGCCGCCGAGGCGGCCCGCGCCGGGGCCGAGGTCGATCACATGCTCGGCGCGGCGAATCGTGTCCTCGTCGTGCTCGACCACCACCAGCGTGTTGCCCTTGGCGTTGAGGCGCGCCAGCGTATCCAGCAGGATCGCGTTGTCGCGCGGATGGAGGCCGATCGTGGGCTCGTCGAGGATGTAGCAGACGCCGCGCAGGTTCGAGCCCAGCTGCGCGGCGAGGCGGATGCGCTGGGCCTCGCCGCCAGAAAGCGTCGGCGCCCCGCGGTCGAGCGAGAGGTAGCCCAGCCCCACCTGCTCCAGGAAGCCCAGGCGCGCGATGAGCTCGGCGAGGATGTCGCGCGCGATCTCCTGCTCGCGGCCCGCGACCGAGAGCTTCTCGAAGAACGTGTGCGCCTTCGAGATCGGCTGCGCGCTCATGTCGGCGATGTTCTCGCCGCGGAAGCGCACCGCCAGCGCTTCCTTGTTGAGGCGCTTGCCGTCGCACTCCGGACAGGCCTCGTCGATCTCCAGCCATTCGACCCACGAGTCGAGCACGTGGTCCTCGGCGCCGGTCTTGGCGCGTTCGTCGTCCCACTCCACCTGGTCGATCTTGAGGCCCGTGCCGTAGCAGGCGGCGCACCAGCCGTGCTTCGAGTTGTACGAGAAGAGCCGCGGGTCGAGCTCCGGGAAGCTGCGGCCGCACGAGGGGCAGGCGCGCTTCACCGAGAAGATCTGGGTGTCCCGGTCGCCCCACCCGGCGCAGCAGGCGTGCAGCACGCCCTTGCCGTACTCGAGCGCCTGCTCGACGGCGTGGCGGACCTGCTTCTCGTTCCCGGGCTCCATCGCCACCTCGGCGACCGGCAGCTCGATGGTGTGCTCGCGGAACCGGTCGAGTCGCGGCCAGCCCTTGGTGGGCAGGTACTCGCCATCGACGCGCAGGTGCGACACCGCCTTGCCGAGCGCCCACTTGGCGAGGTCGGTGTAGAAGCCCTTGCGGTTGGTGACCAGCGGCGCCAGGATCGCGACCTGCTTGCCGCGCTGCTCCTTCATGAGGCGCGCGACGATCGCATCGATGCTCTGCGGCTCGATCGGCACGTCGCACTCCGGGCAGTACTGCGTGCCCAGCTTCACGAACAGCAGGCGCAGGAAGTGGTGGATCTCGGTCTGCGTGGCGACCGTGGACTTGGAGCCCCCGCGGCTGGTGCGCTGCTCGATCGCGACCGTGGGCGGGATACCGAAGATCGCGTCCACGTCGGGCTTCGTCGCCGGCTGCACGAACTGGCGCGCGTAGGCGTTGAGCGACTCGAGGTAGCGGCGCTGGCCCTCGGCGAAGAGAATGTCGAAGGCGAGCGTGGACTTGCCCGAGCCCGACACGCCCGTGATCACGGTGAATTTCTCGCGCGGGATCTCGACGTCGATGCCCTTGAGGTTGTGCTCCTTCGCGTGGCGCACCTGGATGGTCTTCGGATTCTTGTACGGAATCCTCCGCTCCGCTGCGGCTACGGCGGGAACGCCGATGTCCGCCGATGGACGCGCCGATTGCCGCCGATCGGTGGTGAGGGCCTTCTCGTAGTCGATGAGCGCCCGACCCGTATGCGAGTGGGCGACTGCCATGACTTGCTTCGGAGTTCCTACCGCGATGACCTCGCCACCGGCATCGCCCCCCTCGGGGCCGAGGTCGATCAGCCAATCGGAGGCGCGGATCACGTCGAGGTTGTGCTCGATCACCACGAGCGAGTTGCCCGCGGCGAGCAGCTTGCGGAACGACGCCAGCAATTTCGAGACGTCCTCGAAGTGCAGGCCCGTCGTCGGCTCGTCGAAGAGGAAGAGCCGCGTCTGCTTCTTGTACGTCTCGGCGCCCGGGCGCCTCGGCAGCATCGAGATCGAGCGGCCCTCGGCCTCGGCGAGGTGGCCGGCGAGCTTCAGGCGCTGCGCCTCGCCGCCCGACAGCGTCGGCACCGGCTGGCCCAGCTTGAGGTAGTCGAGGCCCACGTCCACCAGCGGACGCAGGCGGCGCACGATCTCCGAATCCGGATCGAACGCGTGCACCGCCTCCTCGACGGTGAGCTCGAGCACGCCGGCGATGGTGCGGCCGTCGACCTTCACCTCCAGCACCTCGTCGCGATAGCGCGTGCCGTTGCAGTCCGGGCAGCGCAGGTACACGTCGGAGAGGAACTGCATCTCCACGTGCTCGAAGCCGTTGCCGCTGCAGGTGGGGCAGCGGCCGTTGCCCGAGTTGAAGCTGAAGGTTCCCGGCGTGTAGCCGCGGGTCTTCGAGTCGGGCGCGGAGGCGAAGAGCTCGCGGATCGCGTCGAATGCGCCCACGTAGCTCGCGGGGTTGGAGCGCGTGGTGCGGCCGATCGGCGACTGGTCCACGAACACGATGTCGTTCACGTGCTCGGCGCCCACGAGCGTCGCGAAGGCGCCGGGCGATTCCGTGGGCTTGCCCAGGTGCTTCAGCAACGCCGGGTGGAGGATGTCCTGAACCAGCGTGGACTTGCCCGAGCCGGACACGCCGGTGACCGTCACCAGGCGGCGCAGCGGGAAGTCGACGTCGATGCCCTTGAGGTTGTGCTCGGTGGCGCCGCGGACGCCGAGGCTCGTGGTGCCGATGAGCGGGTTGTCGCCGAGGTCGTTGGGCACCTGCATGCCCGGGATGCGCAGCTCCTCGCTCGGGCGGCGCGCGTCGGCGCGCTTGCGTCCCGAGAGATACTCGGCGGTGAGCGTATCGGCGCGCTTGAGGTCATCGGGCGGGCCGAAGAACACCACCTGGCCGCCGCGCTCGCCGGGGCCCGGGCCCATGTCGAGCAGCCGGTCGGCCTCGAGCATGATCTGCGGGTCGTGCTCGACCACGACGAGGGAGTTGCCGGCGTCGCGCAGGCGCTTCATCACGTCGATCACGCGGCCCATGTCGCGGGGGTGCAGGCCGATGGAGGGCTCGTCCAGCACGAAGAGCGTGTTCACGAGCGATGTGCCGAGCGCCGTCGTGAGGTTGATGCGCTGCACCTCGCCGCCGGAGAGCGTGCGCGACTGGCGGTCGAGCGTGAGGTAACCCAGGCCCACCTCGCCCAGGTAACCGAGGCGAGAGTTGATCTCGCCCACCAGGAGCTCGGTCGCCTCGTCGAGCGGCTTGGGCAGCTCGATCTTCGCGAACAGCCCGCGCAGGCGCTCGACCGGCATCAGCATCATGTCGTGGATCGAGAGGCCTTCCACCTTCCACAACAGCGACTCTTCCTTGAGGCGCGTGCCGTTGCAGGTCGTGCACGGCGTGTACGCGCGGTAGCGCGAGAGCAGCACGCGCACGTGCATCTTGTACGCCTTGGTCTCGAGCCAGTTGAAGAAGCGCTGCACGCCGTACCAGTGCGTCTTGCCGGATTTGTTCCAGCTCACCCAGTCCTTGTCGCCGTCGATCACCCAGCGGCGATGCTCTTGCGGCAAATCGCGCCAGGCGATGTCGAGAGCGACGCCGCGCTTCTTCGCGTGCTTCGCAAGGTCGTCCTGGCACTCGCCGTAGCTCTTCGACTGGAAGATCTTGACCGCGCCCTCGCCGAGCGTCTTCGACTCGTCGGGGATCACCAGCCCGTAATCGACGCCGATCACGCGCCCGAAGCCGCGGCAGGTCTCGCACGCGCCGATCGGCGAGTTGAACGAGAAGCGCGCCGGCGTGGGATCCGAGTAGTGGATGTCGCAGGTGGCGCAGTGGAGGTCGGTGGAGAAGCGCCAGACATCGCTCGCTTCCTCGCCGACGAAGATGTTGACGCGGCCTACGCCCACGCGGAGCGCCGCCTCGATGGCTTCCACCACCCGCGCCTTTTCCGCGCTCGACATCTTGATCCGGTCCTGCACGACCTCGAGGCGCTGGCCCTTGCGAGAATGGATGCGCGTGTAGCCCTGCGCCTGCAGCAGCTTGGTGACCTCTTCCTCGCTGAAGTTGGCAGGCACGTCGATGGGGAACGTGACCTGCAGGCGCGGATCGCCCGCGGTTGCGGCGCGCGACTGCATCTCGTGGAAGATCGATTCGGGATCGTCGCGGCGCACCGGCTGCCCGCAGCGCCTGCAGGAGAGCTTCGCGGTGCGCGCGAACAGCAACTTCAGGTGGTCGTTGATCTCCGTCATCGTGCCGACGGTGGAGCGCGACGTGCGCACCGGGTTCGTCTGGTCGATGGCGATGGCCGGCGGGATGCCCTCGATGGAATCGACCTGCGGCTTGTCCATGCGGTCGAGGAACTGGCGTGCGTACGGCGAGAACGTCTCGACGTAGCGGCGCTGGCCCTCGGCATAGAGCGTGTCGAACACGAGCGACGACTTGCCTGATCCGGATGGACCGGTGACCACCACGAGCTCGCCCGTGGGAATGTCGACGTCGAGGTTGCGGAGGTTGTTCTGGCGCGCGCCACGGATGCGAATGGCGTCGTGGGACTCGTCGTTCAATGCGGCGGCATCGCCGGCCGGGGCCGAGGAAAGGTCGTTCATGGGACTCGAGGCAGGGGCGACGGCCGGGCGGCGCCGGGAAGTGGGGGAGACGGCACCTCCATTTTAGGCGCCTTTCGAATGCAAATGGGGGCGGCTGCGACGCGCGAACCCACCCATCATGTCCCTGAAATAGGGCCGGGCGCGCCCTAATTCAAGCCGCCGGCCGGCGCGCGCCGATCCTCCGAATGAGCGCTATCGCACTGACGGAATCGCGCCGGATCCGCATAGTTCGCATCCAGCGGACCGCAGGCGACCGCACCCATCATGGAGCAACGCAATGAACTGGGACCGTATCGAAGGAAATTGGAAGCAGGTCAAGGGCAACATCAAGGAGCAGTGGGGCAAGCTCACCGACGACCAGCTCGACGTGATTGCCGGCAAGCGCGACCACCTCGCCGGAAAGATCCAGGAGACGTACGGCATCACGAAGGACGAAGCCGAAAAGCAGCTTGCCGCGTGGCAAGAGCGCCAGAAGTAATCCAGGGGAAAACGAAAATGAACAAGTTCACCACCAGCATGCTCGCGGCCGCCGTCGGCCTCGCGCTCAGCACCGGCGCCGTCGCCATGTCGCAGGACGAGCACAAGCAGGCGCAGGAGCGCATCGAGGCGCAGTACAAGGCCGACAAGGCCGGATGCGCCGCCGCCGTCGGCAATGCGAAGGACATCTGCAAGGCCGAAGCGAAGGGCAGGCAGAAGGTCGCCATGGCCGAGCTCGAGGCCGGCTACAAGCCCACCGCGAAGGCGCGCTACGAGGTTCGCATGGCGAAGGCCGATGCGCAGTACTCGCTCGCCAAGGAAAAGTGCGACGACCAGCGTGACCACGCGAAGGACGTCTGCATGAAGGAAGCCAAGGCCGCGCACGTTGCCGCCAAGGCCGATGCCGAGGCGTCGATGAAGACCGCCGACGCGAAGCAGGCGGCCCGGAAGGAGACGGCCGAAGCGCGCGCGAAGTCGGACGAGAAAGTGGCCGACGCCAACAAGGAAGCCAGCGCCGAGAAACGCGAAGCCGAGCTCAAGCTCGCCAACACCAAGTGCGAGGCGCTCACCGGCACCGCCAAGGACAGCTGCATGGACGAGGCGAAAGCCCGCTACGGCAAGCTCTGATCCCCGAAGGGTTGGTTCTCAGGGGCCGCCGCGAGGCGGCCTTTTTTTATGCCGCCAGCTCCGAGCCGACCGTGTACTCCCGGCATTCGGCGACGGCGGATACCAGGTCGTACGCGGGCTCCGTGAGGAAGTCGCAGAACTCGTCGTCGGACACCAGGCGGTCGAGCAGCCCGGCCGCCTCGTCGAAGCGCGACCCCGGGCCGCCCGCCGCCCTCTCCTCCTCCAGGATCGCGCGGAACATCTCGAGCGTGACCTTGCGGCCGTCGTCGAGCACGCCCTTGGGCGAGCGGATCCACTGCCAGACCTGCGAGCGCGAGATCTCGGCGGTGGCCGCGTCTTCCATCAGGTTGTTGATCGGCACGCAGCCGTTGCCGGCGAGCCACGAGGCGACGTAGCGCAGCGCCACACCCACGTTGGTGCGCAGGCCCGCTTCGGTGATCGGACCCTCGGGACCGAACGCGAGCAGGTCCGCGGCCTTCACGCACACGTCCTCGCGCTTCTTCGCGAGCTGGTTCGGGCCCGGCATGATGCGGTCGAAGACGTCCTTCGCGATCGGCACGAGGCCCGGGTGCGCGACCCAGGTGCCGTCGAAGCCGTCGTTCGCCTCGCGCTCCTTGTCGGCGCGCACCTTCGCCATCGCGGCCTCGTTGGCCGCCGCGTCGTTCTTGATCGGGATCTGTGCCGCCATGCCGCCCATCGCATGCGCGCCGCGACGATGGCACGTCTTCACCAGCAGCTGGCAGTAGGCGCGCAGGAACCCGCTCGCCATCGTGACCTGCGCGCGGTCGGCGAGCACGAAGTCGTGCGTGCGCAGCTTCTTGATGCACGAGAAGATGTAATCCCAGCGGCCGCAGTTGAGGCCGGCGGCGTGGTCGCGCAGCTCGTAGAGGATCTCGTCCATCTCGAACGCGGCGGGCAGCGTCTCGATCAGCACCGTCGCCTTGATGGTGCCGCGCGGCAGGTTCATGCGGCCCTCGGCCTCGTTGAACACGTGGTCCCAGAGGCGCGCCTCGAGGTGGCCCTCGATCTTCGGCAGGTAGAAGTACGGTCCGCTTCCCTGCGCGACGAGCTTCTCGGCGTTGTGGAAGAAGAAGAGGCCGAAGTCGAAGAGCGACGCCGACACCGGGTCGCCGTCGACCAGCATGTGGCGCTCGAGCAGGTGCCAGCCGCGCGGGCGCACGATGAGCGTCGCGGTCTTCTCGTCGAGCTGGTAGCACTTGCCCTCGGCGCTCTTGAACCCGATGGTGCGATCGACCGCCTGGCGCAGGTTGATCTGCCCCTGGATCATGTTGTCCCAGCGGGGCGTGGCCGAGTCCTCGAAGTCGGCCATGAAGGTCGACGCTCCCGAGTTGAGCGCGTTGATGACCATCTTGCGCTCGACCGGGCCGGTGATCTCGACGCGGCGGTCCTGCAGGTCCGCGGGCGTGGGCGCCACGGTCCAGGCGCTCTCGCGGATCGAGCGCGTCTCGGGCAGGAAGCCGAACGTCTCGCCCGCGTCGAGGCGCGCCTGGCGCTCGTCGCGCGCCTTCATCAGGTCGCGTCGCCGCTGCTCGTACTTGCGGTGGAGGTGCGCGACGAAGCCGAGCGCCTCCCGCGTGAGGATGCGGTCGTAGAGGTTCGGCTGTTGGTGCGGAACCTCGATGCCGGGGATGAGATCGCGTTTCATGGTGCCTCCTTCAGTCGGCCGCCTGCGCTTCGCCGGTGCGGATCGGGGTCGCGGTGGGGAAGAACTGCTCGTCTTCCGTCGAGCCGTGCAGCGCCGTGGTGGACGACTTGCCGGCCTGGATCACCTGCGTCACGTCGTCGAAGTAGCCCGTGCCCACCTCGCGCTGGTGCTTCACCGCGGTGAAGCCGCGCTCGGCCGCGGCGAACTCCTTCTGCTGCAGCTCGACGAACGCGGTCATGTTGTCGCGCGCGTAGCCGTAGGCGAGGTCGAACATGCCGTAGTTGAGCGCGTGGAAGCCGGCGAGCGTGATGAACTGGAACTTGTAGCCCATGGCGCCCAGCTCGCGCTGGAATTTCGCGATGGTCGCGTCGTCGAGGTTCTTCTTCCAGTTGAACGACGGCGAGCAGTTGTAGGCGAGCATCTTGCCGGGGTGGACCTTCTGCACGCCCTCGGCGAAGCGGCGGGCGAAGTCGAGATCCGGCGTGCCGGTCTCGCACCAGACGAGGTCGGCGTACGCGGCGTAGGCGATGCCGCGCGACAGCGCCTGGTCGAAACCCTTGCGCGTCTTGTAGAAACCCTCGGAGGTGCGCTCGCCGGTGAGGAACGGCTTGTCGTTCTCGTCCACGTCGGAGGTCACCATGTCGGCGGCTTCCGCGTCCGTGCGGGCGAGCAGGATCGTCGGCACGCCCAGCACGTCGGCGGCGAGGCGCGCGGCGACGAGCTTCTGGACGGCTTCCTGCGTGGGCACCAGCACCTTGCCGCCCATGTGGCCGCATTTCTTGACCGAGGCGAGCTGGTCCTCGAAGTGCACGCCGGCCGCACCCGCCTTGATCATCGCCTTCATCAGCTCGAAGGCGTTGAGCACGCCGCCGAAACCGGCTTCCGCGTCGGCCACGATCGGCGCGAACCAGTCGGTGCCGGTCTTGCCCTCGGCGTGGTCGATCTGGTCGGCGCGCATGAGCGCGTTGTTGATGCGCTCGACGACGGTCGGCACCGACGAGACCGCGTAGAGCGACTGGTCGGGATACATCGAGAGGCTGTCGTTGGCGTCGGCGGCGACCTGCCAGCCGGAGAGGTAGATCGCGGGCACGCCGGCCCTCACCTGCTGCATGGCCTGGTTGCCGGTGAGCGCGCCCAGCGAGTTCACGAAGGGCCGCTCCTGCATGAGCTTCCAGAGCTTCTCGGCGCCGCGGCGGGCGAGGGTGTGCTCGACCTGGACGCTGCCGCGCAGGCGGTAGGCGTCTTCGGCGGTGTAGCCGCGCTTCACGCCGGCCCAGCGGGCGTTCTCGGCCCAATCCTTCTTGAGGCGCGCGACTTCCAGGTCCTTGATGCTCATCGGGGGTTCTCCGTGTTTTCGGGGTTGGTCAGATGCTCCGATTCGCATCAGAGCAAAACCGTTCCACCGGGAGAATCGCCGTTTGGTCAAGGGAGCCTTCGCGGATTGCGAAGGGTGGGGACAGACCCCGGTTCACGCCGTTGCTTGGTTTGGGTCTGTCCCGGTTTTAGGGCCCGGTTTTCGTCGGCACCAGCGTATCGACCAGCAGCCGGGCCGGCGCCGGCAACGACGCGTAGTGCTTCACGCACACGTACATCTTTCTCCTCGCCCAGGCGTCCGTGAGCAGGACGAGCCTGAGGCCCATGGGCTTGGCGAAGGCGAGCGCCGCCTCCTCGGGCAGCACGCCGATGCCGAGGCCGGCCTGGACCAGCCGGGCAACGACGTCGAAGCTCTTTACCTGCACCCGCAGGCGCAGCGGCTTGCCGGCCTTCGCGGCCTGGGCGAGCAGGATCTGGGAGATGACGGTGTTGCCTTCGAGCCCGACGAAGTCGTGGTCCAGGAGGCGGGCGAATGCGAGCTTGCGGGCCCGCACGGGGTGCTTGCGGGGGACGACGGCGCAGAGGACGTCCTCGCGATAGTCGTAGAGCTCGAGGCCCGGGGCGTCGGCGCCCTCCATGACGATGCCCACGTCGGTGGCGCCGGTGCGCACCGCGTCCACGATGGCGGCACTTCGCTCCTCGCCGAGGGCCACCTTGATCGCGGGGTGGGCGGCGGCGAACTTCGCGAGGTCCAGGGGAAGGTACTGCGCCAGGGCCGAGGCGTTGGCGGCGACCCGGACGATGCCCTTCGCGCCTTTCGAATAGTCCGAGATCTCCGCGCGCATCTCGTCGACCTTGCCGAGCATCTGGCGCGCATGGAAGAGCAGCGCGCTGCCGGCCGGCGTGAGCTCCACGCCGCGGGCGGTGCGGTAGAGGAGCTGGACGCCGAACTGGTCCTCCAGCTGCGAGATGCGGCGGCTGGCGGCGGCCAGGGCGATATGGCCCGCCTCGGCCGCTTTCGTGATGCTGCGGGTCTCCGCGATACGGATGAAGAGGGCGAGGGAAGCGAGGTCCGGCCGCATGGACCGGAGTTTACGAGAGGAATCGCCGCGGCGAGACGGCACCCGCGTGGTCGCGGCCGAGCGGCAACGGATCGTGCGCCAGGGCCGACGCCAGGAGCTCCGCGCCCAGCGGCGCCCACAGCAGCCCGCGCGAGCCCAGGCCGGTCGCCACGTGCAGGCCCTCGACCGTGGTGGCGCCATAGATCGGCAGGCGATCGGGCACCGTCGCGCGGAATCCGGTCCAGCCCGCGAGCGTCGCGGGATCGAGTCCGGCAGCGAAGCCGGGCATCATCGCCTCGGCGCGAGCGAGGTTGTCGCGGTGGTCGGCCGGGCGCACCGACTCGTCCGCGTCGTCGTGCTGGTAGCTCGCACCGATGCAGTGGCCGCCCTCGGGACGCGGCGCCACGTAGCCGGTCCCGCTCACGATGACCTCGAGGCGGCGTTCCGGGTCGGGCGGCAGGTAGGTGACTTGTCCGCGCACGCGGCTCAGGGAGAGGCGCGCCTCGGGCAGGAGCCGGCGCGCGTCGACGGCGTTGGCGAGGATGAGCGTCGGCGCTTCCGCGATCACGCGGCCGTCGGCGTCCAGCGCCCGCCAGTCGCGGCCCTCGCGCTCGATGCGCTCGACCCGGCGCCGGCTCACGCGTCGCACGTTCGCGTTCGAACGCGCAAGGCTCGCCACCGCGAGGCTCGACGGGACGACCTCGGCCCCTCCGGGGAACCACCAGCCCGCGCCGCGCACCTCACGGCCGGCGATCTCGCGCGCCCTCGCGGCATCGACATACTCGAGGAAGCTCGCGGGATAGCCCTGCGAGCGCACGATGGCCTCGAAGCGCGCGGCCTCGTCGTCGTCGCCCGCGAGCTGCAGGACGCCGGTGCGATTCCACTGGAGGTGGTAGCCGTCGTACTGGAGCGCGCTGTAGTGCTGCAGCGCGTAGAGGAACGCACTGCGCGAGACCTGGGCGTTCACCGCGTCGCGCAGGTTCGCGATGGGGCGGAGGAGCCCCACCGCGGGAGCGCTTCGCTCCTCGCGAGCCTCCACCAGGTCGACCTGCCATTCACGCGCGGCGAGGCGCTCGGCGACGATCGTGCCGGCGAGGCCTCCTCCCACCACGACGGCGTGCGTATTGCGCACAACGCCTTCGGCCTTTCCATCGCGGCCGCCGACGAGCATCTCGCGCTTGCCGCCGAAGCCGGGGCGCTTCTCGATCCGGAAGCCCGCGTCGGAAAGCGCCGAGCGCACGCCGCCCGCCACGGTCCATGTCGCCAGCGTCGCATCGGGCGCGGCGAGGCGCGCGAGCTCGCGCACCACGTCGGGCGACCACATCCCGGGATTGCGCGCCGGCGCGAAGCCGTCGAGGAAGAACGCGTCGGCCCGTGCCACCAGCTGCGGCAGCAGTACCGCGGCGTCACCGAATAGGAGCGTCAGGATCACGCGCCCCGCGTCAAAATGGATGCGGTGGAAGCCGGCCAGCGGCGGCGGCCACGAACGTTCGAGCGCGGTCGCGAGCGGCGCCAGCTCGGCGAAGGGTGCGAGGGCGGAGGCGAGGTCGGTGCGCTCGAACGGGCGGCGCTCGATGCTCACGAAGTGCAGGCGCGCGCAGCGCTGCGGATCCGCGCGCCACGCGTCCCACGCGGCGAGGAAGTTGAGTCCCAGGCCGAAGCCGGTCTCGAGGATGGTGAAGCGCTCGCGGCCATGCCACCGGCCGGGCAACCCATTGCCGCCGAGGAACACGTGCCGCGCCTGCGCGAGGCCGCCCGCCTCCGAGTGGTAGATGTCCCCGAACTCGGTCGAGAACGGCGTGCCCGTCGCGGAGCGTTCGAGTGGGGCGGTGGGAAGGGTAACCAGATTAATGGGGTCAGACTCCAATTACGCCAATTCTGCCAATTTCCACCTTCGAAATCGGCGAATTAGCGTAATTGGAGTCTGACCCCATTTATTCCGCTTCCCCCGGCGCCGGCTGTTTCCCCGCGCCCCCAAAGGAGTTAAAGGCGTCTCAGCCAGCCGGCGACGGGTGCGGAACCGTCAGAAGAGGAGCTGCGAGAGGCGCTCGCGGTAATCGGCCACGAGCTCGGGATGTTGGGAGGCGATCTCGAACACCTCGAGCATGCGGATGCGGCCCAGGTCTTCGCCGAAGGCGCGATCGCGTTTCACGATCTCGAGCAGCTGGTCGAGCGCCGGCGCGAAGTCCTTGCGCGCGACGTAGAGGTCGGCGAGGTCCAGCCGGGCCTGCAGGTCGCCCCCGTCCTGCTCGACGCGCGCCGTGAGCTGGTGCTCGGGCGGGAGCGTCGCCGCGATCTCGGCGGATTCGAGCCGCGTGAGGATGCCGTGGTACGACGATTGCCCCATCGCGCGCGGCGAGAGCATCGCGAAGTGCGTGCGGGCCGCCTCGAGCTCGCCGCGGTCGAGCAGCAAGCCCACGTAATCGAGGCGCGCGCCGTCGTGGGACGGGTCGAGCGCGATGGCCATCCGCAGCGACCTCTCGGCCTCGGCCTCGATGCCGCGCACCAATGCGTCGCGGGCGGCCCGATGCTCGATGTCGGCGGGGTTCGGCGTGAGCCGGTCGACGAACGCGCGCACGAACGGTTCCTGCTGCGCGCCGGCGAACTGCGAGACGGCGCAGGCGTCGACGAACGCGACGACGTGCGGGATCGACTTGAGGCTGAACGAGGCGACCAGCTCCGGGTTCGCGTCGGTGTTCACGTTCACCACGTGGAAGCGGCCGCCGTATTCGCGCTCGAGTCGCTCGAGCAGCGGATGCAGCGTCTTGCAGGGCTCGCACCACGGGGCCCAGAACGCGACCAGCACCGGGGCGTCCGAGGAGGCCTCGATCACATCGCGCTCGAAGGTGGACAGCGTCGCGTCGATCATCCCCTTTACGATGGCGCGCCGAAATCGAAAGTTCCGGCGCGGCCGCGAAGTCGCGGCACGCGCGAAAGCGGGCGGGTGATGCCCGCCCACTGCATGCGTAGGACCGGGCCTATGAAACTGTTACGCGGCCTTGGCGGGCATCTCGCGCGCGCCCTGCTGCATGACGGAAGCCATCAGCATGTATGCGGCGGTCCAGGCTTCGCGCGCTTCCGGCGTGAACTCGTCGCCGAGGCCCTGCTCGAGGGTCCAGAGGAGCGCTTCGGCCACGGTGGTGTAGTGCGCGTCGACGACGCCGTAGCCGGTGTGGCGGCGTCCGAGGGCCATCAGCACGGGAATGAGGCCGTTCGGGTTCGAAAGGCCGCGCACGGCGCTGCCGATCATGCTCATCAGCATCATGCCCTGGCTCTTCATGTCGCCCTTGAAGAGCTTGCGCAGCGACGGGTCGAGCTCGAACAGGCGCGCGTAGAAGAGGCTGGAGGCGACCTCGGCGATGGGAGCGACCTTCTTGAAGTTGTCCTGCACGATTTCCACTTGGCGGGGCGTCATGATTCGTTGTTCCTTTTTTGTCGTCTGTGATGGGTTGGGCGCGGCGTCTAGCGGTACAGCTCGTGCATTCCCAGGCGGCGCTTCAGGTCCGCGTGGTCGACCGATTGCGCGAGGTACGTGACGTGGGCTTCGTCGGCGCTGAAACGCGCGAGGGCGCGGCTGAGCGAGGCGATGAGCCACTGGTGGAACGCGAGTTGCGGCTGGATTTCCATTTCTGCTCTCCCTGGTGTCGTTGGACGGGATCCCTATCGCAACGGCCGTGCCAACCCGACAATCTGTCGACCAATCAATCACTTAGGGAAATTCTGGCCTCGCAGGCCCGCCCCCATCCTGTTGGCGAACGCCAACACCCACGAGCCGCCTCGCGGCTAAGTCCTTGTCGCTACAGGGAGTTCGGGGTGTTCGCGATCGCCAACACCCGGGCGGCTATTTCTTGAAGTCCGCCGGATCGAGGCGATGGCGCGACAGCAGCGAGTAGAAATCGCTGCGGTTGCGCTTGGCCATGCGCGCGGCCTGGCTCACGTTGCCCGCGGCGATGCGCATGAGCTGCGTGAGGTACTCGCGTTCGAACGAGGCGCGCGCATCGTCGAAGGATTCGAGGTCGTCGGCCGGTCCTTCCATCGCACGCTGCACCAGCGCTTCCGGAATGAGCGGCGTGGTGCAGAGCGCCACGCACTTCTCGATCACGTTCTGCAGCTCGCGCACATTGCCCTTCCACGCGCCCGCGACCAGGAGCTGCAGCGCGTCGGGCGCGAAGCCGCCGATCGACTTGCGGTAGCGCGCCGCCAACATCGCGAGGAAATGGCTGGCGAGCAGCGGGATGTCCTCGCGCCGTGCCGAGAGCGCCGGCAGCGCCAGCGACACGACGTTCAACCGGTAATAGAGGTCCTCGCGGAAGCGGCCTGCCTTGGCTTCGGCGCGCAGGTCGCGGTGCGTCGCGGAGATCACGCGCACGTCCACCTTGACCGCCTGCGCCGATCCCACCGGCCGCACCTCGCGCTCCTGCAGCACTCGCAGGAGCTTCACCTGCAGCGTGAGCGGCATGTCGCCGATCTCGTCGAGGAAGAGCGTGCCGCTGCTGGCCGCCTGGAAAAGGCCCTTGTGGTCGCGCAGCGCCCCGGTGAAGGCGCCCTTCACGTGGCCGAAGAGCTCGCTTTCCAGCAGCGCCTCGGGAATCGCGCCGCAATTCACCGCGACGAAAGGGCCCTCGCGGCGCGCGCCGGCCTCGTGGATCGCGCGTGCGAGGAGCTCCTTGCCGGTGCCGCTCTCGCCGGTGACGAGCACCGTCGCGTCGTTGCCGGCGATGAGCCGCGCCTCCGACAGGATGCGGTTCATCTCCGGGCTGCGCGTGACGATGCCGAGGCGCCAGTCCTCCTCGTCGCCGCCGGTGGCGGCAGCGAGCGCCAATGCGCGCTCGACCTCCACCATCAGCGCGCGCGCCTCGAAGGGCTTGGTGAGGTAGCCGAAGACGCCCTTGCGCGTCGCGTCGACCGCATCGGGAATGTTGCCGTGCGCGGTGAGGATGATCACGGGCAGCGCCGAATGCCGGCGTTGGATCGCCTCGAAGAGCGCCATGCCGTCCATCCCCGACATGCGCATGTCGGTGATCACCAGGTCGGGGATCTCGGCGGCGAGCTTGCCCAGCGCCTCCTCGCCGCTCGCGGCCTCGATCACGCCGAAGCCTTCCTTCTCGAGGCGCAGCGCCAGCAGGCGCAGCAGGTTGGCGTCGTCGTCGACGACCAGGATGCGTCGCGGGTTCACGGGGCGGGAGGCGCCAGCAGGTATGCGGTGAACGTCGAACCCCGGCCGGGAGTGCTCTCGAATTCGATGCGGCCGCCGTGCAGCTCGGCGCATTGCTTCACGATCGTGAGCCCGAGGCCGGTGCCCTCGACATTGCCCACGTTGCGCGCGCGGTGGAAGCTCTCGAAGAGGCGCGCGTGGTCCTCGGCCGGGATGCCGATGCCGTGGTCGGCCACTTTCATGACGAGCATCGCCTCGCGTCCCTCCACGTCCAGCTCGACGGGGGAGCCCTCCGGCGAGTACTTGATGGCGTTGGAGAGCAGGTTGCCCAGCACGTGCGCGAGCAGCTTCGCGTCCACGAGGCGCCGGCCGCAGTCGCCGCGGCTCGCGAACCGCACGGTGTTGCGCCGTCCCAGGGCCTGCTCGGCCTCGCGCGCCACCGACTGCGCGATCTCGCACGCGTCGGCGGGCTCCGGGCGGAACTCGAGCTTGTCGGACTCCGCGCGCCCGATGAGCATCACCTGGTCGATCATGCCCGTCATCCGCTTGATGGCGCCCTTGATGATCTTGATGAGCTCCGCGCGCTCGGCGTCGGGCAGCTTCGAGCCGAAGTCGTCGATGAGCTCGATGGACGACAGGATGGTCGCGAGCGGCGTGCGGAACTCGTGCGAGGTGAGCGACACGAAGCGCGTCTTCAGCTCCGAGAGCTCGCGCTCGCGGCCCAAGGCGCGGTGGACCTCTTCCTCGGCGCGCTTGCGCGCCGAGATGTCGATGAAGAACCAGATGGTGCCGGCGCCGAGGTCCGAGGGCTTCAGCGCCTTGGCGGACATGTGGCACCACCACGGCGATCCGTCCTTGCGCTTCACCCGCCAGTCGCTCGAATAGGTGCCGGTGCGCTCGAGGGCCGGGATGCACTCGTGGAGGAAACGGGTCCAGTCGGCGTGGTCGGCGAACGCGACCTCGCCCGTGCGCCCGACGATCTCGCCGTCGTCGAAGCCCAGCATGCCGCGCTCGAGCGCGTCGTTGATCCACTTGATGCGGCCGGCCTGGATGAACATGATCCCCACCGCGGTGGTCTCCAGGATTGCCTCGCGCAGCGCCAGCGTCTGCGCGGCGCTCGCTTCCAGCGCGACCTGCTCGGTGACGTCGGTGAGGAAGTTGAGCGTCGCCGGGCGCCCCTGCCACTCGATGCCGACGGCGGAGATCTGCAGCCACTTGGTCTCGCCGGCGGTGTCGACCACGCGGAACTTGTAGAACGGCTCGACGGTTTCGCCCTTGATGCGGCGCAGGTAGTTGCCGTACACCCGCGCGCGGTCATCGGGGTGGACCATCTCGATGAAGGGCGTCGACATCGCTTGCGCGAGCGTGCGCCGCGTGAGCTCGAGGGCGCGGGGGTTGGCGTACTTGAGCATGCCGTCCTGGCTCACGACGATGCCCTCGTAGGCGTTCTCGACCACCAGGCGGTACTTTTCCTCGCTCTCGCGCAGCGCCGCCTCGGCCTGGCGGCGCTCGGAGATGTCGCGGATGAACGCGCTGAACGTGAAGCCCGAGCCGGTCTCGACCGGCCAGACCGACAGCTCGATGTCGAACTCGCGGCCGGCGCGGTCGAGCGCGGTGGTCTCGACGCGGCGGTTGAGGATGCCCTGCGTGCGATCGGAGAGGAAGCGCTTGAGCCCGCGGTGGTGCGACTCGCGGTGCTGCGGCGGGACGATGAGGTCCGTGAGCACCTGGCCCACGGCCTCGTCGCGCCGCCAGCCGAACATGCGCTCGGCGGTGCGGTTCCAGTCGATGATGATGCTCGCGGGATCGATGGTGATGACCGCGTCGTTGGCCGTGTCGATCATCAGCCGCGCGCGGCGGCTCATGTCCTCCAGCGCGCG
>Ga0068858_100001525_pt1 | contig 23790 bp, 18 predicted proteins | sample KBSSwiS12_FD_66589 | JGI IMG/M metagenome (GOLD analysis project Ga0068858, IMG submission 66589) | Switchgrass rhizosphere microbial communities from Kellogg Biological Station, Michigan, USA - KBS Switchgrass S1-2 | ecosystem: Host-associated > Plants > Roots > Rhizosphere > Soil ...
GTCGCCGCGTCGCTCGAGGACATGCGCGCCAGCCGGCTGCGCGACGAGGGGCGCCGCCTGCGCGACGCGGGCCGCGACGCCGAGGCCATCGCCGCGATGGAGAAAGCGGCCGCGGTGGACCGCGACGATCCGTGGCTGCGGCACGACCTCGCACGGTTGTACGCGAAGCGCGGGGACCCGGCGCGCGGCGACGCGCTCTTCGAGGAGCTCGCGAAACGCCAACCCGAACGCGCCGACGTCCGCTACGCGCAGGCGCTCTATCTCTCGTCGACCGCGCGCGACCTCGAGGCCCTGGCGGTTCTCGAGGACATCCGCCCCGCCGACCGCACCGACGGGATGACGAGCCTGCAGCGGCGGCTCTGGTTCTCGGTGCAGGGCCGGCGCGCGAGCGCGCTCGCGGCCGCGGGGAAGCCGGAGGAAGCGTCGCGCGTCCTCGAATCGATGAAGGCGTCGGCCGGAACCGACGTCGACCTGCTGCTACAGGTCGCGCGCGTGCTTCGCAGCCTCGACCGCCATGCCGACCTCGAGGCATTGCTCGGCACCATCGATGCGGGCCGCGTGAGCACGACCGCCCAGGAGGCGGAAGTCGCTGAGATGAAGGCCGCGCTTTCGCGGCGTCGCGTGGATCTGCTGATGGACCAACGCGACTACGCCGCCGCGAAGCCGCTGGTGGAGGCGGCGCTCGCCGCGAACCCCAACGATCCCAACGTGCTTGGCGATGCGACGCGCCTCGCGATGCGCGAGGGACGCGTCGACGACGCGGTGGCCTACGAGCGGCGCGCGCTCGCGGGCGATGCCGGCGAGGGCGACGCCTGGCGTTATCGCCGCCTTTCCGAGCTGCTCGACCGCGAGGTCGATTGGTATGCCACGGGGCTCGACTGGCTGTATCGCTCGGGCACGAAGGGCAAGTCGCAGATGAGCGCGCAGGAGATTCCGCTCGGGTTCCGCCAGGGCTGGACGCGCGACGGCCAGTGGCTCCTCAAGGCCGCGCCCGCCCACGTGGCGAGCGGCACGCTCGACCTGCAGGACTCGTTCGAGACGTCGACCTTCGGCACGCTGCTGCTGTGCCAGCCGAACTGCGGCAACGTGCCGCTCGTCGCGTCGGAGACGGGCCTCGCGTTGGGCGTCGGTTACGAGAAGGACGCCTGGCGCGCGGACCTGGGCTCGAGCCCGATCGGCTTCCCGGTGGTGAACGTGGTGGGCGGCGTCGCGCACAGTGGCTACCTGGGTCCGATGTCGTACACGCTGGACCTCTCGCGCCGCGCGCTGCCGAGCAGCCAGCTCTCGTACGCGGGCGTGAAGGACCCGAACACCGGCCGCACCTGGGGCGGCGTCGTCACCAACGGGCTGCGCCTCAACGTCTCGCGCGATTCCGGAGGCGACTACGGTGCGTGGGGCGTGGCCGGCCTCTACCGGCTCACCGGCAGGAACGTGCAGGACAACGACAAGGCCGAGCTGATGGCGGGCATCTACCGCCGCTTCATCAACGAGGACGACCAGCTGATGACCGCGGGGCTGTCGACGATGTTCTGGCGCTTCAGCGAGAACGCGGGCGAGTACACGTTCGGCCACGGCGGCTACTACAGTCCCAAGGCCTACCGCTCGGTGTCGCTGCCGGTCACCTACGGCGTGCGCACGCCGCTCATGTCGCTGTGGGCGCGCGCCTCGGTGTCGGTCGCCTGGTCGGAGTCGCGCCGCGCGCCGTTCTTCCCGACCGATTCCGCGCTTCAGGCCCAGGCGGAGGCGATGGCGCCCGCGACCGGCGTCGATCCGTTCTACTCCGGCGGCAGCAACGGCCGCAGCTTCGGCCGCTCGTTCGCGGCGGCGGGCGAGCGCCAGATCGCGCCGGGTGTCTTCTTCGGCGGCCGTATCGAGATCGAGCGTTCCACCAACTACACGCCGAGCCGCTTCCTGCTCTATTTCCGCTTCACGCCCTGCGAGCCCGCGGCGCGCCCGGTGGCGCTTCCGCCCGAGCCGGGCCTTCCGGGATTCCAGTACTGACCATGCGCGCCCGCTACCTCTTCGTCCTCGCGCTCGCCGCGGTTCCCGCGGCGGCGCTCGACCACGCGGATCCCATCGCGCTCAACGCCGCCGCCATCGAGGCGTTGCGCGCCGACGACCTCAAGACCGCGGAGATCCTGCTCGCGCGCGCGAAACGGCTCGCGCCGGGCGATTCGCGCCTCGCGAAGACGCGGGCCGCGCTGGCTGCGAAGCGCGCCGGCGAGAACGTGGTGCTCGAGGCGCCGCCCATTCCGGCGGCAGGCGCCCCCGCGACGCCCGCCTCGACAGCGATTGCGCGCGAGCCGCCGCCGTTGTGGCCCGCCAAGTGAGCCGATTCGCGCTCGCAATTCTCGCGTGGTGCGCGTTCGCCGCCGGCGCGCGCGCAGCCGATGCGGACTGGGAATCGTTCAAGCAGTCGTTCGTCGAGCCCGCGGGCCGCGTGGTCGACAGCGGCCAGGACCGCATCAGCCACTCCGAGGGGCAGGGATTCGCGATGCTCTTCGCGGTGCACTACGACGATCGCGCCTCGTTCGATCGCCTGTGGCAGTGGACGCAGAAGAACCTCCAGGTGCGCGACGACGCGCTGCTCGCCTGGCGCTGGGAGCAGGGGCGCGGCGTGACCGACCGCAACAACGCCGCCGACGGCGACCTGTTCGTGGCGTGGGCGCTGGTGCGCGCGGGCGACAAGTGGAAGGCCGCGGAACTCTCGGCCGCGGGCAAGCGGATCGCGCAGGACGTGCGCACGAAGCTCATGCGGCGCACGGCCCACGGACTGGTGCTGTTGCCCGGCCTCGAGGGCTTCGACAAGCCCGACGGCATGACCATCAACCTGTCGTACTGGGTCTTCCCCGCGATGCGCGACCTCGACCGCGTCGATCCCGCGCCCGAGTGGGACGAGCTCGCGCGCTCGGGCATCGCCATCCTGCGCTATTCGTATTTCGGGCGGTGGCGCTTGCCGCCCGACTGGCTGAAGCTGGGGGAAAAGGTGGCGCCGGGCGGCGCGCCGCCCGAGCGCTTCGGCTTCGACGCGGTGCGCATCCCGGTCTACCTGCTGTGGGGACGGCGCGAAAACGACGCGTTGATGCAGCCGTACCGCGACTTCTGGAAGTATTACGAGGGCGCGCGGGACTTCCCGGCTTACACCAACCTGAAAGACGACAGCGTCGACAGCCACGGCGCCGGGCAGGGCATTCGCGCCATCGCGCAGGCGGTGCGCGAGCACCCGCAGGCGCGTGCCGACCGGCTCCCGGCGCTCGAGCGCGGGCAGTCGTACTACTCGTCGGTCTTGCTGCTGCTCATCAAGGTGGCGCTGCGCGAGCGCGGCGCTTCGTAAACGCGGGTGAAAACGGGTGTGAATGCGCCGCTGGCGCATGGGGGCCAGCCGTGTTAAAAGCGTTGACAAACAAGAAGAGGGATTCGGCGCACGATGGGAGCGATTCGCGTTGGTTGCGCGGCGGCCGCGTTTGCGGCGATTTTCGTGGGGTCGGCGACCCCCGCCAGCGCCCAGAAAGTGTCGGCCAAGGGCGACACGGCCCCACCCGTGCGCGCGCTGGCCGGCGTTTCGGTCCAATACGAAGAGAAAGCCGCGAGCCGCATCCTGTACCTCGAGGAGAAGGGTGGAATGGTGAGCCCGTTGCCGCCACCGGTACCCGCCAACGTGCCTGAGCCCACGCCGGCGATCGCGGTGCAGCCCAAGTCGCAATCGGCGGTGGCCCCGCCGAAGAAGGCGGCCGCGCGCAAGGCCGCGACGTGAGCACGATCGCCACCCACAAGACGCTGCACATCGGCCGGCGCCAGAACGTGGCGCAGCGCGCCCTCGGCGCCGTGCGCACCCTGCCGGCCAGCGCCGCGCCGCTCCTCTTCGCCGCCGCCGTGCTGCTCTACATGATCAACCTGCGCGAGGCGCACTTCCCGGAGGTGATCCAGCTGGTCACCGGCTGGGCGTGCGTGGCGATGCTGGTCCTCGTGAGCCGCTTCAAGAAATCGCGGAAGAACGCCTGGCGCCTCGTGTTCGTGCTGCTCTCCGCGTACCTCACGCTGCGCTACCTCTGGTGGCGCACCTTCGAGACGCTGATCTACACCAACCCCGTGGACTTCGTCGGCATGTCGCTGCTCTTCGCGGCGGAGGTGTACTCGATCACCGTCCACATGCTCGGCCTCTTCGTGAACGTGTGGCCGCTCGAGCGCGCTCCGATGCCGATGCCGGCCGACCGCGCGACGTGGCCCACGGTCGACATCTTCATCCCCACCTACAGCGAGGATCCCGAGATCGTCCGGCTCACCGCGCTCGCGGCCACGCAGATCGATTACCCGCGCGAAAAGCTCGGCATCTACATCTGCGACGACGGCGGCACGCTCGCCAAGCGCGCGCACGAGGAGAAGGGCCAGGAGGCGTGGCTGCGGCGCTATCGCCTGATGGAGATCGCGAAGGAGCTGAAGGTCGAGTACCTCACGCGCGAGACCAACCGCTCGGCCAAGGCGGGCAACCTCAACCACGCCCTCACCAGCTCGAGCGGCGAGTTCATCCTGTTCCTCGATTGCGACCACGTGCCGACGGCGGAGATCCTGCAGCGCACCGTCGGCCACTTCATCCACGATCCCAAGGTCTTCCTCGTCCAGACGCCGCACTTCTTCGTGAACGCGGCGCCGGCGGAGAAGGCGATCGGCTCCGGCGTCCCGGTGCCCGACGAGAGCGAGATGTTCTACCGCGTCATCCACCCGGGCCTCGACTCGTGGAACGCGAGCTACTTCTGCGGCTCGGCGGCGGTCATGCGGCGCACGTTCCTGCAGGAAGTGGGCGGCATGCAGGGCCAGTCGATCACCGAGGACGCGGAGACCGCGTTCGAGCTGCACCGCCGCGGCTACCGCAGCGTCTACGTGAACCACCCCATGGTGTGCGGGCTCGCCCCGGAGTCGTACGCCGACTACATGCTGCAGCACACGCGCTGGGCGCAGGGCATGGTGCAGATCTTCATGCTGAACGATCCGCTGTTCGTGCCGGGACTGTCGCTCGCGCAGCGCCTGTGCTACTTCAACTGCTGCCTCTTCTGGTTCTTCGGCGTGGCGCGCGTGATCTACTTCCTCGCGCCCGCGGCCTTCCTCGTCTTCGGCATGGCGATCTACCACGCCTCGGCGCCGCAGATCGTGGCCTACGCATTCCCCTACGTGGTGTCGACCTTCCTCGTGACCGACTTCTTCTTCGGCCAGATGCGCCGGCCGTTCTTCTCCGAGATCTACGAGAGCGTGCAATCGGTGTTCCTGGCGCCCGCGGTGCTCTCGGCGGTGCGCCATCCGCACAAGCCCTCGTTCAAGGTGACGCCCAAGGGAATCGGCGTGCGCTCCGAGCAGCTCAACTCGCTCTCGCTGGTGTTCTTCGCGCTCCTCTGCCTCAACGTGACGGCGCTGGCGCTCGGTTGCATGCGCTTCTTCGCACAGCCCGAGTTCCGCGACGTGATCGCGGTGACGATCATCTGGAGCGTCTACAACATCTACCTGGCGACGGTCTCCATCGGCGCGCTGTGGGAGAAGCGCCAGATCCGCCAGCACCACCGGCTATCCGTCTCGGGCACCGCCATGGTGCAGTTCCCGCGGATGCGCAAGCGCATGGAGGTGGACCTGGTCGACCTCTCGCTCACCGGCATGAGCTTCTGCGCCGAGCTCGACTTCGAGATCAAGGGGCGCGAGCGCGTGCTCATCGAGGCGTCGGGCGCCGACGGCCTGGTGAGCTACTTCGAGGGCGAGGTCCGGCGTACGCGGATCCGCGAGCGCGACGGCAAGAACCTCATCGGGCTGCAGTTCCTCAAGCCGCGCGAGAGCTTCGCCGAGATCGTGCACTTCGTCTATGGCGACAGCCGGCGCTGGCTCGCGGTGTGGGAAGTGCGTTCCCACGGCATCCCGCTCTTCGACCTCTTCTGGCAGCTGGGACGCATGGGGATGCGCGGCAGCTGGGTGTGCGGCGGCATCGTCGCGCGCGCGGGCTGGGCCTACGCCAAGCAGGGGGCGCGGAGCGCGCGCAAGGGCGCGGTGGCGCTCGCCGCGGCCGCGGTGGCGTTCGCCTCGCAGGCCGACACGATGAAGCTGCCGTTCGAGCAGCTCACCAGCCAGAACAAGATCGAGCTGCGCTGCCTCTCCGACCGGCGCGAGATCCAGGTGCCGCTGCCCGAGCGCTGGAACCTCAAGAGGGCGACGGTGCACCTGCGCTACACCGTGTCGGCGAACCTCGTGCCGGATTCGTCGAGCCTCACCGTCAAGGTTCGCGGCGAGCCGATCGTGCAGGCGCGCCTCAATCCCCAGGCGCCCGAGGTGAAGCTCGGCGTGGACGTCCCCACGATCCTGCTCGAGCCGGGCTACAACCCGATCACCTTCGAGGTCGCGCAGCACGCGTCCAAGAACCAGTGCGAGAGCCCCTGCTCGCCGGACCTGTGGACCAACATCAGCCTGCGCGAGTCGTACGTGGAGATGGAGTACGACCTGAAGCCGCTGCCCAAGGAGCTCTCGGCGCTCTCCACGCACGTGTTCGACCCGCGCCTCATGCCGCAGGGCGACGTGCACATCGTGATCGCCGACAACTCCGCGAGCAGCGCCTCCCTCGCCGGCGTCGTGGCCTCGGGCGTGGCGCGGCGCTTCGACTACCGGCGCGTGGCATTCACGGTAGGCAAGTCGCTGCGGCCCGGCGTGGACAACGTCGTCGTCGGCAAGCGCTCGTTCATCCAGCTGGTGCCGGGTGCCAAGGGCGTCGACCTCTCGAAGCCGATCAAGGGCGGCTACCTCAAGCTCCTGCCGATGATCGCGGCCGACGGCAGCCCCGATCCCACGCACGCGCTGCTGCTCCTGTCGGGCGAGGACGAGGCCGCCACCAAGCTCGCGGCGATCACGTTCTCCAACATCAGCTTCCGCTTCCCGGGGTCCGACGAGCTCAACGCGTTCGACTTTGCGCTGCCCTCCGTGAGCCAGTACAGCGGCCGCGAGACGATCGCGACCGACACGGTCTACACGTTCAAGACGCTCGACTTCCCGACGCAGAGCTGGGTGGGGCTCAACCCCGGCGAGCGCAGCATCACCTTCCGCCTGCCCCCCGACTTCCACATCCGGCCCAACCAGAACGCCAAGCTGGTGATGAACTTCTCGTACGGCGTGGGGCTCAAGAACGACTCGTCGTTCAACATCTCGGTGAACGGGCGTGGCGTGCGCGCGGTGCGGCTGGAGAACGCGAGCGGCTCCTTCATCGAGAACTACGAGCTCAACATCCCGACGTACGTGTTCCGCCCGGGCTCGAACACCATCACGTTCGCCGCACACCTCAACTCGGGCGGCCAGGTCTGCGACCTGCTGCAGCCCGACGGGCTCTTCTTCACGCTCTACGAGAACTCGGCGATCAGCTTCCCGCCGATGCCGCACTTCGTGGAGATGCCGAAGCTCGAGCTCTTCATGCACTCGGGGTTCCCGCTCACGCGCTGGCCCGACGGCCACGAGTCGTACGTGTGGCTCGCCGACAAGGACGAGAAGACGCTCGCCGCGGCGCTCAACATCATCGGGCTGGCGACCCAGCGCAACGGCTTCCCGCTCTTCGGCCTCGAGTTCACCTACACGCGCCCGACCGAGGCGGGCGAGCTGCTGGTGATCGGCCCGGTGCCCGCGATCGACAAGGACATCCGCGCGGCCGCACCGCTGAAGCTCCTCGAGGATGGCGTCACGGTGCCATACCCGGTGGTACGCGGATGGAACACGGAGACGACCGCCGCGACCAGCAAGCAGCTGAGCGCGCTCGGCACCGGACGGGGATTGCTGATGCAGTTCCAGTCGCCGTACCAGGCCGGCCGCAGCGTCGTGATGCTCACCGCGACCACCGCCGACGACGTGGTCGCCACCAGCCGCATGTTGCTCATGGGTTCCGTGCAGTCGCAGAGCAAGGGCGACCTGGTGCTGGTCGAGCCGGGCGAGAAGGAGCCGAAGGTCACCGCCATCGAGGTGGGGGAGCACTACGCCACGGGCAAGAAGGGCACCTACTCGCCGATCGAGTCGTTCCTGTACACGCGGCCGATGGCGTACTACGTGGTGATCGGCCTCGCGCTGCTGCTACTGACCGGGGTGCTCTACTACGTGCTCAAGCGCTGGCGCAGGAAGCGTCGCACCGCAGCGAAATGATTGGAGCCTGACCCCGATTATTTCGACGGGACCGAGTACTGGATGTTGCGGGTGGTTTCCCCGCCGATCTTGCCGCCGGCGGTGATGTAGACCGCCGCGGCGAGGATCGCCAGCAGCGGCACGCTCACGTAGGCGGCGATCTTCCAGAGCGGCGTCGAGGGCTTCGCGGCCGCGAGCGGGCGCGCGCGGTCGATCTCGATCTCCTTCGGGTCCCAGAAGACGATGTACGCCTTGAAGGGATTGCTCTTGCCCTTGAGCGACACCTCGCGGTCGAAGCGCGAGTAGAACTCGGTGTGATCCTCCATGGCGTTGTACGTGTCCTCCGATACGAGGATCTCGCCGGGGTGTGCGGAGGATTCGAAGCGCGAGGCGGTGTTCACGACGTCGCCGAAGATGTCGTTCTTCTCCAGGATGCACTCGCCGGTGTGCAGGCCGATGCGCGCGAGCAGCAGCGTCGGGTACTTCTTGGAGATGTTGATCTGCTCCATGCCGCGCTGGATCGCCGCGGCCGCGCGGCACGCCGCGAGCGCGCTGGTGAAGTGCGACAGCGTCCCGTCGCCGATGGTCTTCACCATCACGCCCTGGTTCGAGTTGACCGAGGTGATGCACAGGTCGTGGTAGTTCTTCAGCATCGCGCGCACCGCGAGGTCGCCCGAGGCTTCCGCGATGGCGGTCGAGCCCTTGAGGTCGGTGAACATGACCGTGAGGACGCGCTGGAACTTCTCCTTCATCGCGCGCTCGAGCTGCTCGCGGCGCTCGAGCATCTTGCCGATGTCCTGCGTGTCGAGGACGGTGCCGGTCACCGGGTCGGCCCGGGTCGCCCCGCCGCCGAGGACGGGGTTCACGCGCACGGTGGCGCCGGGCGCGGCCGCGAGGTCGGGCACCGTGGAGACGCCGGCAGGGCCGCCGAAGAACTTCTCGCGCCATTCGCGCACGCTCTGCGGGCGCTGCTTCTCGTCGATCGACATCGCCCACTCGATCGCCTCGATGAGCGCCGGGCCGTAGTTCACGATCGCGGGGGCGAGCAGCGTCGGCAGCGAGTCGCCCTTCATGCGCCCGATCGCATCCGGCGGGTTGTGCCCGGTGGTGGCGAAGAAGAGCACGGCGCCCAGCGCGTAAAGGTCGGTGTAAGGCCCCTGCTCGGCGCCGGCGGAATACTGCTCGAAGGGCGCGTAGCCCGGGGTCACGAGCGTGGTGAGCGTGTGCGTCGCCCCGCCGAGCGCCTGGCGCGCGGAGCCGAAGTCGATCAGCACCGGGTCGCCGCGCTTGCGCACGAAGATGTTGTCCGGCTTGATGTCGCGGTGCAGGAAGCCCGCGTCGTGCACCTTCTCGATTCCCTCGAGCAGCGGCGCCATGAGCCCCTTCAGCACGTCGGCCGGCGGGTGGGGCGACTTGCGCAGCCACGACTTGAGGGACTCGCCCTCCTCGTAGTCCATCACCATGTAGCCGGTGCCGTTGTCCTTGAAGTACCGGTTCACGCGCACGATGTGCGGATGGCTGAAGCCGGCGAGGGTGCGCGCCTCCTTGAGGAAGCGGTCGAGGCCGAGCTCGTACTCCACCTTCGTGTCCGGCGTGGCGATGGTGACCTGCATGTCGGCGCCGCGCGACACCGCCGAGCTGGGGAAGTATTCCTTGATCGCGACCGACTTCTCGAGCAGCGTGTCGCGCGCGAGGTAGGTGATGCCGAAGCCGCCGACGCCCAATACCGACTCGAGCCGATACTCGCTGAGCATCGTGCCGATCGGAAGGGCGTTCGGATACTGGTTCGGCGTGCTTTCCAGGGTGGAACCTCTTACCGGCCGCGGGGTCAATCGGACTATACCAATCACAAGGTCCCGCGGGAAAGGACCCCCTGGCGATGAACGCCTCGTATCTCCCGTCCCTGCCCTTCCAGCTCAGCTACGCGCTCCTCTTCGGCGTCCTCCTCGTCGCGGGGATGCTCGGGGGCGAGCTCGCGCGCTATTTCCGCCTGCCGCGGATCATCGGGTACGTGCTGGTGGGGTTCGTCTTCGCCCCCCTCACATCGGCCATGGGGCTGGGCCTGCTCATCGACGAGGCGCGCATCTTCGTGGAGCTCGCCCTCGGGCTCGTGCTCTTCGACCTCGGCCGCCGCATGGACCTGAAATGGATGCGCCGCGACTGGTCGCTCGCGGTCACCGGCATCGCGCAATGCGGGCTCACGTTCGCGGCGGTTTTCTACACGCTGCTCGCGTTCGACCTGCCCAGCATCCAGGCCGGCATCGCCGCGGCCATCGCGATGACCACGTCGCCCGCGGTGCTGCTGCTCATCGTCCACGACACGCGCGCCGAAGGGCAGGTGACCGAGCGCGCGCTCAACATCGCCGCGCTCAACGGGCTGCTCGCTTCGATCATCGTGACGATCCTGCTGGGGTCCACGCACTACGTGGCGCGCACGGACGTGGAATCGGCCATCCTGCACCCCGCGTATCTCTTCGTGGGCTCGGTGCTGCTGGGTGCCGCGATGGCGTGGGCGGCACGGGTCATCGCCCGCGCGGTCGAGCGGGACCGCGAGGTCCACTTCACGCTGGTCGCCGGCCTCGTGGTCGCGGGCGTGGGGCTGGCGCAGGAGCTCAAGCTCCCCGTGATCCTGGCGCTCCTCGCCTTCGGCCTGTTCTCGCGCAACGACGAGCGCGGGTACGAGCTGCTCAACGTGAACCTCGCGCCGGTCGGCCGCCTCCTGTACATCGTGCTCTTCGTCATCACCGGGGCGAGCATGCCGCTGCCGATGCTGCTCACGGGCGGCGCGGTGGCGTTCGCGTACGTGGCGGCGCGCTTCGCCGGCACGGTGCTGGGCGTGATGGCCGTGGCGCCGCTGGGAGGGTTGCGCACGCGGCAGGCGATCGGGTTGAGCCTTGCGCTCCTGCCGATGTCGTCGATCGCGCTGCTGCTCACGCACGACATCGCGCGGCTCTATCCCGCATTCGAGCGCGACCTCGCCCCGATCGTGGTGGGCGCCATCATCGTGATGGAGGTCGTGGGACCGATCGCGGTGCAGATCGGCCTCAGGATCGCGGGCGACACCGTGCCCGAGCCCGAAGGATCGCTGGAAGCTCCCCGTGCCGCTTGAGTTCTCGCGTTCCGAGCTCCTCACGTTCGGGGTGGAGCTCGAGCTCATGGTGCTCAACACTCGCGACTACAACCTCGCGCGCGGCGCCGCCGACATCCTGCCGCGGCTGGCGAAGATGGGCCTTCCGGGCGAGGTGAAGCCCGAGATCACCGAGAGCATGATCGAGATCAACTCGTCGGTGAACAAGACCTACGACGGGTTGCGCCGCGAGCTCATGCAGGTGCGCGACGGCATCGTCGCCACCGCGGAGCGCCTCAACCTTGCCGTGGCGGGCGGCGGCTCGCACCCCTTCCACCGCTGGCACGAGCGCCGCATCTATCCGACGGAGCGCTTCAAGCGCGTGTCGGCGCTGTACGGCTACCTCGCCAAGCAGTTCACGGTGTTCGGGCAGCACATCCACGTGGGCGTCACGAGCGGCGACGACGCGGTGTACCTCACGCACCGCCTGGCGCCCTACATCCCCCACTTCATCGCGCTGTCGGCGTCGTCGCCCTTCTACCAGGGCGAGGAGACGTCGTTCGAGACGTCGCGGCTGCACGCGGTGTCCGCCTTCCCGCTCTCGGGGCAGATGCCGGCGGTGCACTCCTGGGCGGAGTTCAACGAGTTCTTCGACGAGATGAAGGGCTACGGCATCGTCGAGAGCATGAAGGACTTCTACTGGGACATCCGGCCGAAGCCCGAGTACGGGACCATCGAGGTGCGCATCTGCGACACGCCGCTCACGGTCGTGCGCGCGGCGCAGATCGCGGCGTACATCCAGACGCTTTGCGCGCACCTGCTGCGCGTGCGGCGCACCGAGCCGGTGGAGCCCATGTACCGCGTGTATGGATACAACCGCTTCCAGGCGTGCCGCTTCGGCTTCGACGGCAACCTGGTCGATCCCTACACGCGCGCCCCGATGCGGCTGCGGGAGGACCTGATGGCATCGCTCACGCGCATCGCACCGGATGCGGAGGCCATGGGCACGCGCGAGGCGCTCGCCGCGCTCGACCGCATCGCCAAGACCGAGGCCAACGACACGCGTTGGCTGCGCGAACGCTACGCCGAGACCAAGTCGCTCAACGACGTGGTGCGGCTGCAGAGCGAGAAGTGGAGCGGTACCGCGGCTGCGAAGGACTGACGCGAGCGCAGCGTCAGAGGACCTTGCCGGGGTTCATGAGGCCCAGCGGGTCGAGGGTCTTCTTGATGGAGCGCATGAGCTCGAGCTCGAGCGGGTCCTTGTAGCGCTTGATCTCCTCGCGCTTCAGCTGCCCCAGGCCGTGCTCCGCGCTGATGGAGCCGTCGAGGGCGTGCACCACCTCGTAGACGATGCGGTTCACCTCGGGGCCGTTGCGGAAGAATTCCTTCGCCTCGTCGAAGCCCGGGCGGCTGCAGTTGTAGTGGATGTTGCCGTCGCCCACGTGGCCGAAGGCGACGATGCGGATCTCGGGGAAGCGCTTGGCGAGGTTGGCGGTGGCACGCTCGATGAGCTCGGGCACGCGGCTCACCGGGACGGACACGTCATGCTTCACGGAGACCCCGTCGAGCTTCTGCGCCTCGGTGATGTCCTCGCGCAGCTTCCAGAAGGCATTGCGCTGCGCCTCGTTCGCCGCGATCGCCGCGTCCCGCACGACTTCGGCCTCCGCCGCGGCGCCGAGCGCTTCTTCCATCAACGCGTCGAGCGTGCCGCCCTCGGTGCTGTCGGAGAGCTCCACCAGCACGTACCAGGGATGCGGCTGGGGCAGCGGATCGCGCGAGCCGGTGATGTGCCGCAGGACGAGATCGAAGCACACGCGCGAGATGAGCTCGAAGCCGGTGATGCGCTCGCCGCAGCGCTCACGCAGGAGCGAGAGCAGCCTCACCGCCGCGGCGGGGCTGTCGATGGCGGCGATCGCGGTGGCGAACGAGCGCGGCAGCGGGAAGAGCTTGAGCACCGCCGCGGTGATGATGCCGAGCGTGCCCTCCGCGCCGACGAACAGGTGCTTCAGGTCGTAGCCGGTGTTGTCCTTGCGCAGCCCCCGCAGGCCTTCCCAGGTCCGGCCATCGGGCAGCACGACCTCCAGGCCGAGTACCAGCTCGCGCGTGTTGCCGTAGCGCAGCACGCCGGTGCCGCCCGCGTTGGTGGAGAGGTTGCCGCCGATCTCGCAGCTGCCCTGGGCGCCCAGCGACAACGGGAAGAGCCGCTCGTGCTTCTCGGCCACTTCCTGCAGCGTCTGCAGGATGCACCCGGCCTCCACCGTCATGGTGTTGTTGCCGGTGTCGACCTCGCGCACCTTGTTCATGCGCGAGAGGTTCACGATCACCTGCGTTCCGGACTCGTCGGGCACGGAGGCGCCGCAGAGGCTCGTGTTGCCGCCTTGGGGAACGATCGGGATCCGCAGCTGCGAAAGGAGCGCCACGACCTTCGACACCTCCCCGGTGCTCGCGGGGCGGACCACCGCGGCCGCGCGCCCGTGGTAGGCGTCGCGCCAGTCGTTCTCGTACGGCGCGCGCTCGTCCTGCGCCACGACGCCGCGCTCGCCCACGATCGCCTTCAGGCGGTCGACGAGGTCCTTGGGAATCGAGAGGTCGGTCACTTGCGGATCTTCGACAGCAGGTTGGTGGTGGAGCGGTCGTGGCGGAACGGGATGGAGTGGACCTCGCCATCCCACCCGCGCACCTCGGTGGCGCCGACGATCTTGTCGGGCGCCCAGTCGCCGCCCTTCACCAGGTGGTCGGGGCGGCACTGCAGGATGCGGGCGAGCGGCGTGTCCTCCTCGAACCATGTGACCAGGGAGACGCTCTCGAGGGCCGCGACCACTGCCGCGCGATCGGCGAGCGCGTTGATCGGCCGGTCGTCGCCTTTGCCCAGCCGGCGCACCGACGCGTCGGAGTTGAGCGCCACGACGAGGCAGGCGCCCAGCGCGCGCGCCTCCGCGAGATAGGTCACGTGGCCGCGATGCAGGATGTCGAAGACGCCGTTGGTGAAGACGAGCGGGCGCGGGAGGGTCGCCACGCGGCGCGCGAACGCCACCGGGTCGCAGACCTTGCTTTCGAAGGGCGGATTAATGGGGTCAGACTCCAATTAAGTTAATCGCTCGCTGCCCGCAACAGATTAACTTAATTGGAGTCTGACCCCATTAATCAGTCCTCGGCGACGGCCATGACGCGGTTGCGGCCGGCTTCCTTGGCGGTATAGAGCGCCTTGTCCGCGAGGCGCATCACCTGCGCCCAGTCCTGCTTGCCGGGCGGCAGCGCCGCGACGCCGGCCGAGAGCGTGAGCGCGCCCAGCGCAGCGCCCTCGAAGTCGAGGTGCATCGAGGCGAACGCCGAGCGGATCGCCTCGGCCTTGTTGCGGCTCTGCTCCAGCGAGGCTCCTGGCAGGATCACGCCGAACTCCTCGCCGCCGAAGCGGCAGGCGATGTCGCTGCCGCGGGTCGCGTGCCGAAGGAGGTCGGCGATGCGCGCGAGCACGTAGTCGCCCGCGTCGTGGCCGAAGGTGTCGTTCAGGTGCTTGAAGTGGTCGATGTCGAGGATGATCGCGCCGATGCCGGTGTTGGTGCGGCGTGCCCGCGGCAATTCCCGGCTCATCGTCTCCTCGAGGTAGCGGCGGTTCCACAGTCCGGTGAGCGGGTCGCGCATCGAGAGGTTGTGCGCGCGGTTCCACGCGTCCACCAGCGCCAGCATCAGCAGGAAGACGATGAGGCTCACCAGGAGGCTCACGGCAAGGAGCGTCCAGGGACGATTGTTGCGCAGCTGCGCGTCGAACTCGGGGCGCGAGATGAACTGGATCGTCCAGCTGCGCGCCGGCATCGGGAAATGGACGATGCGCTCGAACTCGGGCGTGGCGTCGGTCTCCGCGGCCGGGCGCCACGCCCGGCGCGTGTCGATCATCTCGGCCTGCTGGCCGCGCGCCGCCTGGTCGTAGATGCGCATGTCGATGACCTGGAGCACGCCCTCGTCGAGGATCCCCTGCATCAGGTCGTACATGCGGAAGGGGCTGAACACGAAGCCGGTCACGGCGTTGCGACGCTCCCGCCGCGGCAGGTCGCGCACCACCGCGTTGAACACCGGCACGTACATCACGAAGCCGGGCTGCTGCGGTTGGGCGCCGCGGAAGGCCTCGCCCGCGAGCACCACGCGGCCGGTGATCGCCGGGTCGCCGGTGGTGCGCGCGACGTCCATCGCCGCGCGCCGCGTCGGCTCCGAGTACATGTCGAATCCCAGCACGCGCGCGTTGCGGCCGATGAAGGGCTCGTTGTAGACGATGGGCACCATCTCTTCGCGCTCGCCGGGCGGACGGATGTCGTAGTCGGGAAAACCCTCGGCGCGTATCCGGCGCACGTGCTCGGCGCGCTGCGAGGCGCTCACCGTCTCCGCGAAGCCCACGGCCTGGATGCCGGGGAAGCGCTCCTCGAGCTGCAGGTTGGAGATGAAGCTCGACCATTGCCCGCGCGAGACCACGGGCAGGGACGCCATGTGCGCCGCGGCCGACCGCAGGATCTGCTCGTTGGCGAGGAGGCGGGCGCGGATGGCGGCCACCGCGGTCTCGGTGCGCCGCTCGAACTGCTGCCGGGCGTCCTCGTAGCGGGTGCGCTCCAGGCCGATCCAGCCCGCCGCCGTCAGGGCGAGCGCGGCGGTGAGCGCGATCCACGGGAATGGAGAGCGCAGCGCTTCACCCGGACCCTCGAACTTCCACCGCATGGGGCGACATCATCCTCGTTTTGGAGATGCCGCATTGTCCCGGCGCGGCCGCGCGCGGGAAGTGACTCACGTCACTCGCGAAAATACACCTGTAGCGTCCGTTACGACTGCAGGTATTCGAACACCTTCACGACGCGATTCACGCCGCTCGTGGTGCGCGCGATCTCCACCGCGGCGTCCGCCTCGGCCGGGGTCACGAGGCCCATGAGGTAGACGACGCCGGCTTCCGTCAGCACCTTGACGTGATTGGTCGAAAACTTACCGTTATTGACCATTCGCGCCTTCACGTTGGACGTGACGAGCGAGTCGCTGCCGCGCGAGGCCATGGAGGAGACCCCGGCGACCTGCAGCTCGTTCGTGACCTCCTTCACGTTGTCGATCTTGCGCACCGCGTCCTCGACGCGCTTCTTGATGTCCTCGGTGTGGACCTCGCCCGTGAGCAGCACGCGGCGGTTGTAGCTGGTGGCGTTGACGTGCTCGCTGCCGAAGTCCTCGCGCATGCGCGCGCCGACCTTCCACTCGATGGTCTCGTCCTCGATGTAGGTGCCCGAGGTGCGCCGGTCGGTGGCCATGAGGGCGGCCGTGGTCATGCCGGTGACGGCGACGGCGGCGCAGCCGCCGAGGACGCTGGCGGCGAGGGCGAGCCCCACGGCCGTTGCGACGATACGGTTCATTTCTTTTCTCCGAAGATGACGTTGTCGACCACCTCGCACAGGCAATGGATCACGAGGAGGTGCACTTCCTGGACGCGCATGGTGCGGGGGTGCGCCACGTTCAGGTGATGGTCGTGGGGCTTGAGCATGCGCCCCATCTCGCCGCCGTCGCGCCCGGTGAGCGCGATGACGATCATCTCTTTCTTCTGGGCGGCCTTCATCGCCTCGATCACGTTCCTGGAGTTGCCCGAGGTCGAGATCGCGAGCAGCACGTCGCCGGGCTGTCCCAACGCCTCGACCTGCTTGGAGAACACGCTGTTGAAGTCGTAGTCGTTGGCGATGGCGGTGAGCGCCGAGGTATCCACGGTGAGCGCGATCGCCGGCATGCCCGGGCGCTCGCGCTCGAAGCGGCCGACCAGCTCCGCGGCGAAGTGCTGGCTGTCCGCGGCCGATCCGCCGTTGCCGCAGGCGAGCGCCTTGCGCCCGACCTTGATCGCCGTGGCGAGCGCCGTGCCCGCGCGCGCGATCTCCGCGGGGAGCGTCTCGGCCATCTTGCGGCGCAGCTCCACGCCCTCGTCGAAGTGCTTCTTCAGGTGTGCGGTGAGGTCCATTGATGGATTCTAGCTGGATGCGGCGGGTGTCATCTCGGAGGCGACGTCTCCCGCAACACTTCGGTGTCTACGACACATCGAACGCCCCTCGGACCCACCGCAGCTCGTCCGCGTCGAGCGCGATCACGTCGAAGCGGCAGGGCGGAAGGCGCTCGTATGGAAGCAGGAAGTGTCGCGCGGCGGCGACGATGCGGCGCCGCTTGCCCGGCGTGATGCTCTCCAGCGCGTCGCCGTAGGCCGCGCCGGCGCGGCTGCGCACCTCCACGAACACGAGGCAGTCGCCGTCGCGGGCGACGAGGTCGATCTCGCCCATGCGGGTGCGGTAGTTGCGCGCGACGATGGCCAGCCCGTTGCGCGAGAGCAGCGCCGCGGCGCGATCCTCCGCATCGCCGCCCGTGGCCTGCGCGGGCGTGGGATGCGCGATCGCGGTCACGACGTGGGGCGCAGCGGGATCACGCGGCCGCCGTCCACCTCGGCCGGCGAGAGCGAGCGGGAGAAATGGCGTTCCTCGAGGCCGATCTTGCCGGTGACGCCGTCGATGTACGACTTGCGCGGATCGCCCTTGGTGATGAGCAGCGCGATGCGGAAGGCGTCGATGCCGAAGGCATACAGCCGCTCGCTCTCCACCGACATGGGCACCTTCGGCTGCGGGTAGGCCATGACGGCGGGATGGTCGGGGGAGACGAACCAGGGCATCTCGACATAACGCACGCCCTGCAGGTCCACGTTGACAATGGCCTCGGCGCGCGGATTCACGCTGAGGCTCGTGGCGTAGATCGGCAGCATGCCCGAGACGTAGGGCCGCACGGCGCGCGCCTCGGCCTGATCGAGGGCCAGGAAGACCACGTCGCCGCGCATGTTGGCGATCTTCTCGCGGATGAGGGGCGCCTCGTCGGGGTTGCCGCTGTAGGTGATGCGCCGCAGTTCGCCCGCCGCGTGGGTCCACTCGGCATTGAAAGCGTCCTGCACGCGCTTCGACAGCGCCGAGTTGCTGCCGATGACGATGGCGGCGTGGTAGCCGTCGCCCACGGCGAGCAGCGCCACCTGGCGCGCCTCGTTCTCGAGCGAGAGCGAGAACGAGAAGACGTCGGGGGAAAGATTGCCGCCACGCAGCTCGTTGAGCGCCAGCACCGGCTGCAGCGCGCAGTCGCTCGTTGCGAGGGTCTGCGCACCGTCGCGCGTGAAGCCGCCGACGACCAGCACGGCCCCGGCGGCCTGCGAGTACCGGCATGCCTCGACGAGCGCGGTGGCCTCGTTGTCCACGGCGGTCACGTTCACCGGAATGCTTTCCTTGCCCGAGGCGTCCACCGCGGCCATGAATCCGGCACGCACCGCCTCGGCGAGCTTGCCCAGCGCGGGCGAGGCCGTGGGCAGGATGAGCGCCACATGGGGACGGCGCACCAGGGGCTTCGGCTTGGAGGAGGCGTCGGCGGGGGCCGCGGGCGTCCCGGGCGCGGCGGGCGGTGCCGGAGCCGCGGCCGAGTCGGTATACGGGCGCACGACGGTCGTGCGCGCGAGTCCCGTCGCCGGATCGATCTCGTCGGGTAGGATTGTCCCCCCGGGTGGGTCGGCCGAGAATGCCGGCGACGCCACGATGGCGAGGACGAAGAGGAGGATCGCGTTGCTGCGCGACATGGACCCCGGATTATATGTGGTGGCGACTCCCATCGGGAACCTCGGGGACGTCACCCACCGAGCGCTGCAGACGCTCTCCCATGCGGACATCGTCGCCGCCGAGGACACGCGCGTCACGCGCGGCCTGCTCAACCACTTCAATCTCGCCGCCAAGAAGCTGGTGGCGATCCACGAGCACAACGAGCGCGGGGCGGCCGATCGCGTCATCGGTTGGATCCGCGAGGGCAAGACCGTGGCGTTCGTGTCGGACGCGGGCACCCCCGCCGTGAGCGATCCGGGGGCGCGCCTCGTGGATGCCGTGCGCGCCGCGGGGCTTCGCGTCGTGCCCGTGCCGGGCCCGAGCGCGCTCACCGCCGCGCTTTCCGCTTCCGGCATCGAGGCCGACGGCGTCGTGTTCGCCGGATTCCTTCCGGCGAAGGGAGCCGGGCGCCGCGAGCGCCTGGCGCAGCTCGCCGCGGCACCCTGGGCGATCGCGCTCTTCGAGGCGCCGCATCGCATCCTGGCGACGCTCTCGGACCTGCACGCCGCGCTGGGCGATCGCGACATCGTGATCGCGCGCGAGGTCACCAAGAAGTTCGAGACCATCGTGCGCCTGCCGCTCGCCGACGCGCGCGCCTGGGCCGAGGGCGACGACGACCACCGCCGGGGCGAGTTCGTTCTCGTGCTCGAGGGCCGGCCCGTCGAGGCCACCTCCGCGCTCGATCCGCGCGAGGTCCTTGACCTGCTGCTGGCCGAGATGCCGGTGAAGCCGGCGGTAGCGCTGTGCGTGAAGCTCACCGGCGGCAAGCGCAACGAGATCTACGCCCTCGCCCTGGAGTTGAAGAAGTAGGCCGCCCCGTATAATTCCGGCATGGCCGAGTCCCTCACGCTCGCGCGTCCCGACGACTTCCACGTCCACCTGCGCGATGGCGAGATGATGCAGTCGGTGGTGGGCGCCACGGCGCGCCAGTTCGCCCGCGGCATCGTGATGCCGAACCTCAAGCCCCCGGTCACCACCGTCGCCCAGGCGAAGGCGTACCGCGAACGCATCGAGCGCGCGCTGCCGAAGGGCTCGTCCTTCGAGCCGCTCATGACGCTCTACCTCACCGACAACATGAAGCCCGCGGAAATCGAGGCGGGGTCGAAGTCGCGCGCGATCACGGCGGTGAAGTACTACCCTGCGGGCGCGACGACGAATTCCGACTCGGGCGTGACCGACATCCGCAAGTGCGACACGGTGCTCGAGGCGATGGCGGCGGTGGGCATGCCGCTGCTCGTGCACGGCGAGGTGACCGATCCCGACGTCGACGTGTTCGACCGCGAGGCGGTGTTCCTCGATCGCACCCTCGGCGCGCTGGTGAAGCGCTTCCCGAAGCTGAAGATCGTGGTCGAGCACATGACGACGCACGAGGCGGTGGCGTTCGTAGAGCGCGCGCCGGAGAACGTCGGCGGCACGATCACCGCGCACCACCTGCTCATGAACCGGAACTCGATTTTCGCCGGCGGCATCAACCCGCACCACTACTGCCTGCCGGTGCTCAAGCGCGAGCCGCACCGCCGCGCGCTGGTGAAGGCGGCGACCTCCGGGAACCCCAAGTTCTTCCTCGGCACCGACACGGCGCCGCACACGCGCGCCTCGAAGGAGTCGTGCTGCGGATCGGCCGGCATGTACACCGCGCACGCGGCACTCGAGCTCTACGCGGAAGCGTTCGACGCGGTGGATGCCCTCGACAAGCTCGAAGCGTTCGCGGGGCATTTCGGCGCCGACTTCTACGGCCTGCCGCGCAACAAGGGCACCGTGACGCTCGAGAAGCGCGAGTGGGAAGTGCCCGCCGAATATCCCTTCGGCGACGCGAAGGTGGTGCCGCTTCGCGCGGGCCTCAAGCTCGCCTGGCGCTTCAAGGGCTGATGTTCGGCAAGGCGAGGGGCGCGATCTTCGCGCCGTTGGCGCCCGCCATCGCCCGCTTGCCCGCCGATCGCTGGCCCACGCACGAGGAGCTCACCGCGCTGGCCGATGGTGTCGTCACCTCGCGCGGCAAACCCCTTCGCTTCGTGGCTCCGCGCGAGCACACCGACCGCGAGCGCCGCTACTACGAGCTGCACATCGCGGACACTGGTGAAGTGGAGACGCGGCCCGAGAACTGGCACGACCTCTTCAACGCGCTGGCGTGGATCACCTATCCGCAGGCCAAGTCGCGCATCAACGCGCAGCACGCGGCGATCCTGGAGGAGGGCGGCGACGAGGAGGCGCGCAACCGCGGGCCCGAGCGCGACGCGTTGACCCTCTTCGACGAGGGCGGCGTGATCGTGGCGGCGCGTTCGCCTTCGCTCATGCGGCTCATCGTGGATTTCGAGTGGAAGGAGCTTTTCTGGAATCGCCGCGCCGAGATCGACGCCTCGATTCGCTTCTTCGCCTTCGGCCATGCGCTCTGCGAGCAGGCGCTCGAGCCCTACATCGGCATGGTCGCCAAGACGGTGTTCGTGCCCGTGGACGAGCTTTTCTTCATGCTGCCGATCGAGGCGCAGGTCGCCCAGGCCGATGCGCTCGTCGCCGCGCATTTCTCGAGCCGCGCGAAATTCCATTCGCCCAAGGCGATGGCGCCGATGCCGGTGCTCGGCGTTCCCGGTTGGCACTTCGCCGCGCAGGACGAGGCGTTCTACGACGACGCCAGGCACTTCCGCTCCAAGGGCGTGAAACCGGGGGGCGGGTAAAATACGCCCGTGAAGCAAGCCAGGCGATCGCTGCGCCACTTCGGTTGCGTAGAGGAAAGTCGGGACTCCGCAGGGCAGCGTAGCGGGTAACCCCCGTCCACCGTGAGGTGAGGATTAGAGGAACAGAGACGCAGCCGGTTAAGTCCGGGTGAAACGGCCAATCTCTACGCGGAGCAACACCAAGTAGGCGGACGACGACGTGGCCCACTGAGTCCGCGGGTAGGTGGCTCGAGGCGCGCGGTGACGCGCGTCCCAGAGGAATGATCGTCATAGCGCGCAAGCGCCGTAACAGAATCCCGCTTATCGGCTTGCTTCACACTTCCTTTCGGCCTGGTGCGTGGGCTGGCGTACAGACTCCGGCACCCCATGTCCGTACCGTCGGGCGCCAATGCGGCTCGAAATCCCGATGCAGCCGCCGGAGCGCAAATGAAGAAAACGGGACTCCTTCTCATTGCGGTGCTGGGCCTGCTCGCGTCCACCGCGCAGGCCTCCTTCCACCTGTGGCGCATGACCGAGATCTACTCGAACGCGGACGGCAGCGTCCAGTTCCTGGAGCTGGGCGTCGATAGCGACGGAGAGCAATTCCTCGCCACCCACCAGCTCTCCACCGCGGCCGGCGGTGTCGCGAACACCTTCACCTTCCCGAACGACCTCGCGCCCGGAACGGCCGGCAAGAGGATGCTCATCGCCACGCCGGGGTTCGTGGCGTTGAACCTGGTAACGCCCGATTACGTGGTGCCCAACGGGTTCTTTTCCGCCACGGGCGGGTCGGTGAATTTCGCCGACGTCGACACGTGGCAGTACCCGGCCATGCCTGGCGGCGCGTTGTCGCTCGCACGCAACGGCCCGAACGCCACCAATTCACCGCAGAACTACGCCGGCCAGACTGCGACCATCCAGGTGGCGGTGCAGAACGCGAACGGCGCACCCTTGAACACCATCGGCAGTCGCGGAACCGTCACCACGGCGGCACCCATGTATGGCGGTTTCACCCTCGTCAACGCCGCCACGGTGATGATCGCGGTGCGTGGGCCGTCGTTGCAGACGCTGGGCGTCACGCAAAACCCGCTGGACGCGCCCGGACTGCGAATCTTCGATGGCGCCGGCGCCGATCTGCTGTTCAACTCCGGGGGCGCGCCGGGGATCGCCGCGTGTCCCGCGAGCAACACCACGGCGGCGTACTACGCCGGCGTGCGCGGCCAGCCGCTCGATGCGCGCGACGCCTGCAGCAGCTCGACGAGCCTGCCCGCGGGCGTCTACACCTTCACCATCAGCCCGACCTCCACCGATACGAACGGCGAGGTGCTGTTCGAGGTGACCTTCAACTCGCCCTCCGCGACCGGCGCCAGCCTGCGCACCATCGGCAGCCGGGGAACGGTGAACGCGACGGGTCCCATGTACGGCGGATTCACGCTGTCCGGCACCACATCGGTGGCGATCGCCGTGCGCGGGACTTCCCTGCAGACGCTGGGAATCACGCAGAACCCGCTGAACGAGCCGGGCCTGCGGATCTTCGACGCGGCGGCCGCCGACCTGCTGTTCGCCTCGAACGCAACGCCGGGAATCCACGAGTGCCCGTCCGCGAGCGCCACGGCGGTGTACTACGCCGGCGTTCGCGGCCAACCGCTGGATGCGCACGACGCCTGCAGTCCGTCGGTGAACCTGCCTGCTGGCGTGTACACCTTCACGATCGGCCCCGGATCCTCCGATCCGTCGGGGGAGGTGCTGTTCGAGGTGACGTTCAATCCCTGACGTCTCGATCGGATCGCTCGCCCCCATGCAGGCAAAACTCATTGCGGCGTGCCTCTCGCTCGCGATCGGCGTTGCGGGCTGCACGGACCGGTCGAACGGCGCCGGTGCCGACGAAGCGGGGCTCTCGCAGGTCGAGCTCGTCGGCAAGCGGGTGTTCTTCGATACGACGCTTTCCAACCCGCCCGGCCAGAGCTGCGGCTCATGCCACGATCCGGCGGCGGGATTTTCGGGCAACTTCGGTGGAACGGCCGGAGTGCCGCTCGCGGCCGATCGTTTGACGCCGGGCCTGCGAAATACCCCGACGGCCTCCTATGCGCGCTTCACGCCGGCGTTCACGCTCGTCACCGTGGGCACGCACCAGGTTGCGAAGGGCGGGCAGTTCCTCGACGGGCGCGCGGCGAGCCTCGAGGACCAGGCGGGCATGCCGTTCTTCTCCGCGGGGGAAATGAACCTCGCGAGCGTGGCCGAGCTTTCGGAGCGACTCGCCGCCGCGGCTTATGCGCCGCTCATCCGCGAAGCATTCGGCGCGGAGATCTTCTCGGATCCGCAGCGG
>Ga0068858_100001527_pt1 | contig 23772 bp, 24 predicted proteins | sample KBSSwiS12_FD_66589 | JGI IMG/M metagenome (GOLD analysis project Ga0068858, IMG submission 66589) | Switchgrass rhizosphere microbial communities from Kellogg Biological Station, Michigan, USA - KBS Switchgrass S1-2 | ecosystem: Host-associated > Plants > Roots > Rhizosphere > Soil ...
CCCAGCAGGTCGTCGGCATGCACATCCCCGGTGATTCGGCCGAGCTCCGACTGCGCCAATCGGTACTCTTCTGCTTTCAATTCAAAGGCTTGCGCCGCTCTCGCGGTCTCGAGGTGGCCTCGGGCGGACTCGAGGGCGCGCAGGTGGCGTTCCCGGGCCATGAAGAGACCCTCCCCATGCGGGCGCCAGCCTGCCACGTCGAGCAGCCATGCTCGAACGGCCTCGAGCCCCGCCCCGGTCTTCGCGGAGATGCGAACGGTCGTCTCGCCAGCGGCGTCCGCGCGCCCCGCCTCGCCGCCGTCGACGTCGATCTTGTTCACCACCCGCGCGAGCGGCAGTCCCGATGGCAGGCGACGCCGCAGCGCAAGGTCCTCGCCCGCTGCGCCGCGCGCATCCTCGATGAAGAGCGCTGCGCCCGCGGACTCGATCGCGCGCCACGTGCGCTCGATACCGATGCGCTCGACCTCCTCCGATGCCTCGCGCAATCCCGCGGTGTCGACGAGGTGGATCGGCACTCCCTCGAGGGAAACCGTCGCGCGCACGTAGTCGCGCGTCGTGCCGGGAATCGGCGTGACGATCGCGACCTCGTCGCCGGCGAGACGGTTGAGCAGGCTCGACTTGCCGACGTTGGGGCGGCCGACCAGCACGACGGTGAGGCCCTCCCTCAGGACCGCGCCCTGCTTCGCACTTTCCTGGAGGCCCTCGAGGTCGCGCGCGAGCTTCGCCGCACGCTCGCGCTGCCATTCGCGATCCGCGGGATCGATCTCCTCCTCGGGAAAATCGATGCATGCCTCGACGTGCACCCGCAGCTCGGTGAGCTCGTCGACCAGCGAATGGACGCGCGCGGAGAATTCACCCGCGAGCGAACGCGCGGCGCTGCGCGCCGCCTCGACGCTCGACGCGTCGATCAGGTCGGCGACGCTTTCGGCCTGCGCGAGGTCGATGCGGTCGTTGAGGAAGGCGCGGCGCGTGAACTCGCCGGGCTCCGCGAAGCGCGCGCCCAGCTCGAGGCAGCGGCGCAGCAGCAACTGCATGACGATCGGACCGCCGTGGCCCTGCAGCTCGAGGACGTCCTCGCCGGTGTACGAGTGGGGTGCCGGAAAGTAGAGCGCGAGGCCCTCGTCGATGAGGGAGCCGTCGGCGGATTGGAAGCGTGCGAAGGTCGCGTGGCGCGGCTCCGGGATGGAGCCGAGCACGCCGTACGCGATCGTCCTGGCTTGCGCGCCCGAGACGCGCACGACGCCGATGCCCCCGCGCCCGGCGGGGGTGGCGACGGCGGCGATGGTCTCGCCGCCCGCCGTCAGCGGCGGGCTTTCGCCTTCGCCTCGGCTTCCAGCGTGCGGTTGATGTGCCACTGCTGCACGATCGACAGCAGGTTCTGCGCGACCCAGTAGAGCACCAGGCCGGCGGGGAAGAACAGGAAGAACACGCTGAACATGATCGGCATGATCAGCATGATCCGCGCCTGCACCGGGTCGGCGGGCTGCGGGTTGAGCTTCGTGCTCACGAACATCGAGATCGCGTACACGACCGGCAGGATGAAGAAGGGATCCGGCGCGGAGAGGTCCTTGATCCAGCCGATCCACGGCGCGTGGCGCAGCTCGATCGACGCGAGCAGCACCCAGTAGAGCGCGATGAACACCGGGATCTGCACGAGGATCGGCAGGCACCCGCCGAGGGGGTTGATCTTCTCGGTGCGGTACAGCTCCATCATCGCCTGGTTCATCTTCTGGCGATCGTCGCCGTAGAGCTGCTTCAGCTTCTCCATCTTCGGCGCCAGCACCTTCATCTGCGCCATGGAGCGGCCCGCCTTCGCGTTGAGCGGGTAGAACACCAGCTTGATGAGGATGGTGAGGACGATGATCGACCAGCCCCAGTTGCCGATGAAGCCGTGGATCGTCTTCAGCAGCCAGAAGAGGGGTGCCGCGAGGATGTAGAGCCAGCCGTAGTCGACGACGAGGTTGAGGCCCGGGGCCACTTTCTCGAGCTGTTCCTTCTCCTGCGGCCCGATGTAGACGGGAACGTCGACCGACGCCGTCGCCCCGGGCGCGACCTGGCCCACGGGCACGACGACACCCGCCGTATATAGGTTGTCGCCGACCTTGCTGGTGAAGTACTCGCGGTCCACGCCCTGCCTCGGCATCCACGCCGAGACGAAGTAGTGCTGCACCAGGCCGATCCAGCCGTCCTTCGCCTTCTTCGCGTGCGACTGCTTGCCCTTCTCGATGTCCTTGAAGTCGACCTTGTGGAACTTCGCCTCTTCCGTATAGACGGCGGGGCCCGTGAAAGTGGTGATGCCGCCGAACGAGCTCGTCTGCGCGGCCTCCTCGCTGGGCGGATTGGCGTCGCGCAGGAACTGGAAGTAGCCGTACGGCGCGATCGGCTTGTCCGACTTGTTGGCGATGTCGTAGCCCACGTCGATCACGTAGCTGCCGCGGTGGAAGCGGTAGTGCTTGACCACCTCCGTGCCGTCCGGTGCACGCGCGGTGAGACGAACCTCGAGCGTGTCCTTGCCGGAGCCCAGCTCGTAGCTGCGCGCATCGGCGGTGTACACCGCCTTGTGGTTCGGCAGCCCCTCGCCGAGCAACCCGCTCTGCGTCACGAAGTAGTGCTTCGCGTTCGGCTCCATCAGCGTGAGCGGCTTGGCGGGATCGAGCGCCGAGTGCACCTCGCGCAGCGTGAGCCGGCGAATGTCGCCGCCGGCCGTGGAGAGCTCCACGTCGAAGAGGTCGGTGCGGACCGTGATCGCTTCGCCGCCGGAAACGACGGGGCTCGCGGTCGGCGCCGCCGGTGCCGTCGATGCGCCCGGTGCGGCCGGCGCCGGGGGCGCGGCGAGCTGCCCGGTCGGCTGGGGCACGCCCGCGGGAACGGTGACGGCCGCGGGGGCCGGCGGAACCTTCGGCGCGTTGTGCTTCTGCCACGCGTCCCACAGGAGCAGCGCGGAGAAGGAGAAGACGACGAAGGCGATGAGTCTCTGGGTGTCCATCATGGGCAGGCGATCAGGGAACCGGGTCGAAGCCGCCGTCGCACCACGGATGGCAGCGCCCGATGCGGCGCATGGCGAGCCAGCTTCCGTCGAGGGCGCCATGCCGCTCCACGGCTTCGGAGGCGTATTGGGAACAGGTGGGCATGAAGCGGCACTGGCTGCCCCACCAGGGACTCAGCACCAGGCGGTATGCGCGAATGAGCGCCAGCAGGAGCCTCTTCATCTCAGCGCGCCGACGGCAGGCGGTCGAATAGCCCCGAGATTTCCGCGGCGAACTCGCCCCGATCCTCGCGGCGCACGCGCTCGCGGAGCATCAGGACGCAATCCATGCCGGACATCTTCGCGGCGTGGCGACGAAAGATCTCGCGCACGATGCGCTTCACGCGATTGCGGTCGACCGACAAGGGGAGAAGACGCCGGGTGAGGGCGATGCCGAGGCGCGATGCGCCTTCGCGGGCGGAAACCACATGCAGTGTCGCGAACCGGCCGCGGACTTTGCGGGAACCGCGCAGCACCGGGCCGAAGGCGCCGGGTGCCGCGAACCGGTGGCGCCGCGAATACCCTTCGGTACGGGCGCCCCGCGGCATCGAAAGCTCAGACGGCGACGCGCTTGCGGCCCTTGGCGCGGCGCGCATTGATGACGGCGCGACCGGCGGCCGTCTTCATGCGTGCGCGAAAGCCGTGGGTCTTCTTCCGGTGGGTGGTCGACGGCTGGAAAGTGCGTTTCATTGTGAGGGACCTTATGCTCCCGGCTGTAGGGCCGGAAAAACACGAAATTATAGCGGATTCATCGACCTCGCGCCACGCTTGCCGTGTTCCGGTTCTGTGGATAAGTGGTCCCGATGCGAGTAAAATTTCACATCGCCTGCCCGCGTTTCAATCCCTCCAAAGACCCCCCGCTCGCCCCATGGATTCGCTTTGGCCGTCGCTCGCCGCTGAGCTCAAGAGAGAGCTCCCGGCGCAGCAGTACGACACTTGGATCAAGCCGCTGCGCGCCGAGCGCCATGGGGAGCAGCTGGTGCTGCTCGCGCCGAACCACCACGTGTTGCGCTGGGTGCGTTCGAACCTGCTCACCAAGATCGAGACGCGCCTCGAGCGCGCCGCCGGAGCGCGCCTGTCGGTGAACCTGATGCTGGACGAGAAGCCGGTCGAGGCCGAGATGGTCGTTCCGGAACCGGTGGCGGTCACTGCGCCCGAGCGTCCCGCGCGTGAAGAGCACCGGCTCAATCCCAGCTTCACCTTCACCAACTTCGTGAACGGCAAGGCGAACCAGATCGCGCGCGCCGCGGCGATCCAGGTGGCCGAGAACCCGGGAACGGCCTACAACCCCCTCTTCATTTATGGCGGCACGGGATTGGGCAAGACCCACCTGCTGCAGGCCATCGGCACCGAGGTGCTCAAGCGCAACCCGAAGGCGAAGGTGCGCTACATCCACGCCGAGCAGTTCGTCGCCGACGTGGTGCGCGCCTACCAGCACAAGAGCTTCGACTCGCTCAAGCGCTACTACCGCTCGCTCGACCTCTTCCTGATAGACGACGTGCAGTTCTTCGTCGGCAAGTCGCGCTCCCAGGAGGAGTTCTTCTATACGTTCAACGCCCTGTTCGAGGCGCACAAGCAGGTGGCCATCACCAGCGACTGCTTCCCGAAGGAGATGACCGGCATCGAGGAGCGCCTGATCTCGCGCTTCGGCTGGGGCCTCACGGTGGCCGTCGAGCCGCCGGAGCTCGAGATGCGCGTGGCCATCCTGCTCAAGAAGGCCGAGAACGACGGCGTCCGTGTGGACGAGAACGTCGCCTTCTTCATCGCCAAGCACATCCGCTCGAACGTTCGCGAGCTCGAGGGGGCGCTGAAGCGGGTGCTCGCGTACGCGCGCTTCAACAATGCGCAGGTGAACGTGACGACCGCCCGCGAGGCCCTCAAGGACCTGCTCGCGGTGCTGAATCGGCAGGTCTCGATCGAGAACATCCAGAAGACGGTCGCCGACTACTTCAAGATCAAGGTCTCCGAGATGTACTCGAAGAAGCGCTTCCGCTCGGTGGCCCGTCCGCGCCAGGTCGCGATGGCGCTCGCCAAGGAGCTCACCCAGCAGAGCCTGCCGGAGATCGGCGAGGCTTTCGGCGGCCGGGACCACACGACCGTGCTGCATGCCTGCCGCAAGACCCAGGAGCTGCGCGAGACCGACCAGGAATTCGCGCGCGACTACGCGCAACTGCAGCAGATTCTCCTGGGATGAAACGCGAAGAAAGCATGAAGAACCTGTGGATGAAATCGTCGGGATTTGGCCGGGGCCTCTTTATCCACACCAGCCCCGTCGAATCCAGCCATTTCGCCCCCATTTATTTTGTTGGTCAACGCATTGATCCGTCGCGCCATTTCGAAGTTTTCCCGCTCCGGGGCGCCTCCTATTAGCTATTAACTATTCCAAATACATAAAAGATCATGCTTAAGATCAAGACGACGAACGACAAGCTCCTGGCACCGCTCCAGCAGGTCACCGGCATCGTGGAACGCCGGCACACGCTGCCGATCCTGTCCAACGTGCTGATCTCGGCCGGCGGCGGCAAGGTGGACTTCCTCGCTACCGACCTCGAGGTGCAGGTGACGTCGTCGGCCCAACTGGACGGAAACGCCGAAGGCACGGTCACCGTCGGTGCGCGGAAGCTCTACGACATCCTTCGCGCGCTGCCGGAAGACGCCGAGGTGTCCCTCGAGGCCAAGGAAAGCCGCATGACGGTGAAGGCGGGCAAGAGCCGCTTCAACCTGCAGACGCTCGCCGCGGCCGACTTCCCGCGCATGGTCGAGGCCAAGGACGCGTCCAAGACGCTGCGGCTGCCGCAGAAAGCCCTCAAGAAGGCCCTGGGACTCGTCCAGTTCGCCATGGCGGTCCAGGATATCCGCTACTACCTCAACGGCGTGCTCTTCTCGGTGGAAGGCAGCACGCTGCGCGTCGTCGCGACCGACGGTCATCGCCTGTCGTTCGCGAGCCAGTCCCTGGAAGGCGATCACGGCAGCGTCGAGGCGATCCTGCCGCGCAAGACCGTGCTCGAGCTCATCAAGCTGCTGGGCGACAACGACGACCCGGTCGAGCTCGCCATCGGCTCCAACCAGGCGCGCTTCCGCTTCGGCGGCATCGAGATCGTCTCCAAGATCGTCGAGGGCAAGTTCCCCGACTACCAGAAGGTCATCCCGACCACCCACAAGAACCGCGTGTCGATCGACCGCACCACGCTCGCCCAGTCGCTCAACCGCGCGGCGATCCTGTCCAACGAGAAGATCCGCGGCGTGCGCCTGGTGTTCACCAAGGACGCGCTGTCGATCATCTGCACGAACAACGAGCAGGAGGAGGCCGAGGAAGGCCTCGCGCTCGACTACGACGGCGACCCGCTCGACATCGGCTTCAACATCTCGTACCTCCTCGACGTGCTGAACCACGTGGACTCGCCGAGCGTGAGCGTCGCGATGGGCGACTCGAATTCCAGCGCACTGGTGCAGATCCCCGGCCGCGAGGACTTCAAGTACGTCGTCATGCCGATGCGCATCTAGCACCCAACGAAACGCAGAACAGGAATCACATTTTGGCTTCCGTACCGCAACCGACTCCCGAGAACGGCCGCACCCCGACCGAGTACGATTCCAGCAGCATCAAGATCCTCAAGGGACTGGATGCCGTCCGCAAGCGTCCCGGCATGTACATCGGCGACACTTCCGACGGCACGGGCCTGCACCACATGGTGTTCGAAGTCGTGGACAACGCCATCGACGAGGCGCTGGCCGGCCACTGCGACGACATCAAGGTCGTGATCCACACGGACAACTCGATCTCCGTCGTCGACAACGGCCGCGGCATCCCGACCGACATCAAGGAAGACGACGATCTCAAGCGCTCGGCCGCCGAGATCGTGATGACCGAGCTGCACGCGGGCGGCAAGTTCGACCAGAACTCGTACAAGGTCTCGGGCGGCCTGCACGGCGTGGGCGTGTCGGTGGTGAACGCGCTGTCCGAGTGGCTGAAGCTGCGCGTCTGGCGCAACGGCAAGGCCCACTACCTGGAGTTTCGCCACGGCGAGGCGGTGAAGCCCCTCGAGGTCACCGGCGACACGGAGAAGCGCGGCACCGAGGTGCACTTCCTCGCCTCGAACGAGACCTTCGGCCACGTGGAGTTCCACTACGAGATCCTCGCCAAGCGTCTTCGCGAGCTCTCGTTCCTCAACAACGGTTGCGCCATCGAGCTCATCGACCAGCGCACCGGCAAGAGCGAGAACTTCGCGCATGCCGGCGGCGTGAGGGGCTTCGTCGAGTACATGAACCGTTCGAAGACGGTGCTGCACAACACCGTGTTCTACGCCATCGGCGAGAAGGAAGGCATGACCGTCGAGGTGGCGATGCAGTGGAACGACTCGTACGGCGAGTCGGTCCAGTGCTTCACCAACAACATCCCGCAGCGCGACGGCGGCACGCACCTCACGGGCCTGCGCGCCGCCATGACGCGCACGATCAACAACTACATCGAGAAGGAAGAGATCGCCAAGAAGGCCAAGGTCGAGACGACCGGCGACGACATGCGCGAGGGCCTCACCTGCGTGCTGTCGGTGAAGGTGCCCGAGCCCAAGTTCTCGTCGCAGACCAAGGACAAGCTGGTGTCTTCCGAGGTGCAACCGGTGGTTTCGGAGGTCGTGGGACAGAAGCTCGCCGAGTTCCTGATGGAGAAGCCCACAGACGCGCGCATCATCTGCACCAAGATCGTCGAGGCGGCCCGCGCCCGCGAGGCCGCGCGCAAGGCTCGCGAGCTCACGCGCCGCAAGGGCGTGCTGGACGGAGGCGGGCTCCCCGGCAAGCTCGCCGACTGCCAGGAGCGCGATCCGGCCCTGTGCGAGCTCTACCTGGTGGAGGGCGACTCCGCCGGCGGCAGCGCCAAGCAGGGCCGCGACCGCAAGTTCCAGGCGATCCTGCCGCTCAAGGGCAAGATCCTCAACGTCGAGCGCGCGCGCATCGACAAGATCATCACGTCCAACGAGGTGGCCACGCTCATCACCGCGCTAGGCGCCGGCATCGGCGAGGATTTCAACCTCGAGAAGCTGCGCTACCACCGCGTGATCATCATGACGGACGCGGACGTGGACGGCGCGCACATCCGCACGCTGCTGCTCACCTTCTTCTACCGCCAGATGCCGCAGTTGCTCGAGCGCGGGCACATCTACGTGGCGCAGCCCCCGCTGTTCAAGGTGAAGAGCGGCAAGCAGGAGAAATACCTCAAGGACGAGCACGAGCTCAAGCAGCACCAGCTTCGCCGGGCGCTGGACGGCGCGACCGTCACGCCCGGCGGCGGCGCGGCCCCGCTCGCGGGCGACGCGCTCGAGCGCATCGCCTCCGAGTTCCTGATGACCGATGCGGTGATCGAGCGCCTGTCGGCGGCGATGGACTCGAACGTGCTGCGCGCGATGCTCGGCATGCAGCGCATCTCGCTGTCGGACAAGGACGGCGCCTCGCAGGCCGCGAAGGCCTTCCACACCGCGCTGCACGAGCATCCGCCCAAGACGCACATCGAGCGCGATCCCACCTCGGACGGCTGGCGCCTGCGCCTCGAGAAGATCGTCCACGGCAACAAGGTGGAGACGGTGATCGACCATGCGTTCCTGGAAAGCGGCGACTACGCGCAGATCGTGAAGACCGCGCAGACGCTCGCGGGCCTCATCCGCGACGATGCGCAGGTGAAGCGCGGCGAAACGGTGCGTTCCATCAAGTCGTTCCGCGAGGGCCTCGACTGGCTGCTCTCGGAGGCGAAGGGTTCGATGTCGATCCAGCGCTACAAGGGCCTGGGCGAGATGAACCCCGAGCAGCTGTGGGAGACCACCATGGATCCCAGCAAGCGCATTTTGCTGCGCGTCCAGATCGAGGACGCCATCAGCGCGGGCGAGATTTTCTCGACGCTCATGGGCGACGAGGTCGAGCCGCGCCGCCAGTTCATCGAGACGAACGCGCTCGGGGTGACGAACCTCGACGTGTAGCCCTCGGCCGCCGGGCTCCGGTCATCCTGGGGCGATCGTCCTCGCTGCGGCGCGCAGGTGCTCCGCGAAGAGTGCCGCTGCCGGGCTCGAAGTGCGGTTGCGCAGAGTGACCATCGCGACCGATCGCGGCTTCACCGCCAGCTCGATCGGCAGGCGCTTTAGAGACCATCGCGTGGCATTGCATCGCACGACCGAGGCCGGCAGGACGGTCACGAAGCGGCCGGTCGCGAGCAGGTGGTTGCGCAGCAGGATCGAGCTCGCGGTTACCGCTTCTCGCGGCATCGGCAGGCCGCAGGCGGCGAAAGCCTCCGCGATGAGCTCGCGGACGACGCGATTGGAAGCCAGCAGCCACGGCTCCCCGGCCAGATCGGCGAGCGCGACGCGGCGCCGGCGCGTCCAGGGGCTTCGCGCGCCCACGACCACCCAGTGGGGGTCGTCGAAAAGTGCCTCGACGTCGAGGTCGTCCTGTGCGAAGGCGCCCGAAAGCCGCGCCAGCGCGATGTCGACGCTTCGCGCTCGCAGCTCGCGGAAATCGGTCCCCTCGGGGCTTGCCTGAACCACCCGTACGCCGATGCCGGGATGGCGGCGCGACAGCCGGTCGATCGCCGCAGGCAGGAGTCCCGCGGCCGTGGTGTCTCCCGCGGCGACCCGCACCTCGCCAGCGGACGGTTCATCGACGAGCCTCACCTCACGCACGGCCTGGTGGAGCTCGTCGAACACGGCGCGTGTGCGCCTCAGCAACGCTTGTGCATGCGCGGTCGCGCCGATGCCGCGCGGGCTGCGGTCCACCAAGCGAACGCCAAGAGCCGCCTCGAGGTTGGCGATCGACTCGGACACGGCGGGCTGCGACATGGCGAGGCGTGCTGCCGCCCGTGCCATGCTGCCGCACTCGACTGCGGCGGCCAGGATGGAAAGATCGCGCAGTTTCAGGCGGCGCGCGACCTGCTCGGGCGTGAGGCCGCGCGCCTGGGGTATCGGCATATCCTATCGCCCAATCAAGATATTCATCATTCCGCTTATACCTACCGGGCGGTATGGTGGCAAGCGCAAGGCACTTGGAGAGGCACCATGAAGACCATCGGCATCTGGGCGGCCATTGCGTGGCTCGGTGGGGGGCTCGCCGCCGCGACGGCATACGCGGACACGGCGAAGCCCATGCATCTCATCGTGGGCTTCCCGCCCGGCAGCCAGCCCGACATCGTCGCCCGGCTCCTCGGACGCAAGCTCGCGCAGGCTTCGGGCGAGGCGGTCGTGGTCGACAACGTCACCGGCGCCTCGGGCGAGATCGCAGCGGAACGGGTCGCACGGGCAGCACCCGACGGCCGTACCGTGGGGCTGCTCAGCCAGACGCACATCGTCATCAATCCGCTGCTGCACGCCCGGCGGAACGAGCCGACCACAGCGTTCGCTCCCGTAACCGAGGTGGCCGTGTCCCCGAACGTGCTGGTCGTCCCGGCGACCTCGGCAATTACCAGCGTCGTCGATCTCGTGGCGTTCGCGCGCCTGCATCCCGGCGACCTCGCGTTCGCATCGAGCGGCGTGGGCAGTGGCACGCACATGGCGGCCGAGCGCTTCGAGGCGGCCGCGGGCATCGAGCTTCGGCACATTCCCTACAAGGGCGTCGTCGCCGCGATTCCCGACCTGGTCGAGGGGCGGGTCGCGATGATGTTCAGCCCGCTTCCGGTCGTCTGGCCGCTGGTTCGTGAAGGCAAGCTGCGTGCTCTCGCCGTGACGTCGTTGCGGCGGTCGCCCGCGGTGGCCGACGTGCCCACCCTCGCCGAATCCGGGTATCCGGAGTTCGAGGCGACGAACTGGTACGGACTCTTCGTCCCCGCCGGGACACCCGGGGCAATCGTCGCGCGGCTTTACGGCGAGGCGGCAAAGGCCCTCGGCTCGAGCGACCTGCGCGCGGCGCTTGTCGATCTCGGGCTGGATGTCGTAGGCAGCTCGCCGCAGGAGTTTGCCGCCCTCATCCGCGCCGAGAGCCCTAAATGGGCGGAGGTCATCCGGCGGACGGGCATCAAGCCCGAATAACCCGGGCTGCTCCGTGCCCGGCGACACCAGGATCCGATCCCGCGACGGCGGCGAGTTCGACTGCTGCCTTGCGATGCCGGCGAGCGACACGCCCGCACCGGCCGTGGTGCTGGCCTCGGCAATCCATGGCGTCGACGAGGACCTGCGCGCCATCGTCTCCGCATTCGCCATGCACGGCTACATCGCGGCCGCGCCGGATCTCTTCTGGCGCACGTTGCCCGGCGCGCTGGCGCGAGGCGACCCGCGGGCCGCCGCTCGCGCCGAGCCCCGCCTCGAACGGATCCGCGCGGGAGAGCGCGATCTCGCCGACGTACTGGCGATGCTGCGAACGCTGCCCTCCTTCAATGGCCGTGCCGCGGCGATGGGCTTCTGCTACGGCGGGCCCTACGCGATCCTCGGACCGAAACGCCTTGGATACGAAGCCGGCATCGCCTGCCACGGTACGCGGATGCTCGATTTCCTGGACGAGATTCGCGGAGTCACACAGCCGCTTTGCATCGTCTGGGGAAGCAGCGATCCCATGGCCCCGGCATTCGTGCTGGAAGCGTTCCGCGCCGTGCGTGACCAGCAACGCAACATCGAGCTGCACGTCCTGCCGGGGGTCCGGCACGGCTTCATGATGGCGAGTCACTCGGGCTTCTTCGATGCCCCGGCCTTTGCGTTCACCATGGAACGTGCGCTCGCTTCGCTCGGTGAGCTGCGCACGGCCCCGCAGTCTCGCTAGCGGCCCACGAGCGGCCCGCGTCGCAGGGCCCGACCGACCCGTATCGACGAGGTGGAGGGGACTTCGCGCTCCGGCACCGAAAGGCGTGAGCGCACCTCGTCGAGATATTCGACCAGGCCCACAAGCGCCTTGCCGTCGCTGTCGCGGAAGACGCGGCCCAGCATGCGGTAATAGGGGCCGCGCACCTCGGCGAGCTTGCGGATGCCCGCCCGCGTGAGCCGCACGAGCCGCGCACGCGTATCGCCATCGTCCACCTGCCGCGAGATCCAGCCGGAGCGCTCGAGGCGCGCGATCACGCCCCCGGCGCTCGCGCGGTTCACGACCAGGATCTCGGCGAGCTCGTGCTGCCGCAGCGGCCGGTCGCGGTAGTCCCACAGGATCATCAGCACGTTGAACTGCACGTCGGTGATGCCGTAGCGCGGGAAGAACTCCCGCCCGAAGGCCTCGAGCCGCTGCCACGTCCACACCAGCGCGAGGAAAGCCGCCTCGCCCGCGCCCCGGAACTCCCGGTTGAGCGCGATCTGCGATTTCAGCCTGCGCAAAGCCGTCGGGCCGCCGGAAACGGCCCGGGCTTTACCTTTCGTATGCATGCATATAGTATGCATCCATATTTCCCGCCAGAGCAACCGGCGCGAAGGCGCCGCGGAGGAGCGATGCGGAATCTGTGGCTGGGCGTGGCGTTGGTCCCGTACCTCGCCGCGGCAGGGGTGGACGCGTGGATGCACGAGCGCGGCCGCCGCGTGCCGCGGGTGGAGCAATGGCTGCACGCGGGCCTCGCCGCCGGCATGGCGGTCTTCCTCGGCGCGGTATTCGCGGCCCATCCTCCCGTGGCGGTCGCGGCGCTCGCGGCCTTCCTGGCCCTCCTCGCGTGGGACGAGCTCGGCTTCCACAAAGGCATCGCGCCGGTCGAACGGCGCGTCCACGCGATCTCCTGGATCCTGCTCGCCGGCTTCGTGGCGGCGTGGTGGTGGATCGACCTGCGATGACGACGATCGCCCCCGACCTGCACGAGAGCTACGGCGTGCTCATGGTGGCGAGCGTCGTGCTGCTGCTGCTTACGCCCACGACCGCGCACTTCACGAGCTCCGTGGATCGCGCGCGCTACTACACGATGCAGGCCATCACCGCGCTGGGCGCCATCGCGGGCGCCAAGCTGGGCGTCGTCTTCGGCGATGCGCTGTGGCCGTTGCGGCCGTTCGACGACTGGGCGGCATTGCTCGCCTCGGGACGCTCCATCGCGGGCGCGCTCCTCTTCGGCTTCCTCGCCGTCGAGGCGGCGAAGCCGCTCCTCAAGTACGACATTCCCCCCAACGACCGCTTCGCCGTCGCGCTGCCTTTCTCCATCGCGATCGGCCGCATCGGCTGCCTCGTCGCCGGGTGCTGCCGCGGCGCTCCCTGGGACGGTCCGTTCGCGGTGGTGTACGACGATGGCATCCCACGGCACCCCGCCCAGCTCTACGAAGCGCTGTTCCAGCTGGCGGCCGGATGGATCCTGCTTCGCCTGTGGCGCCGCAACGTCCTCTTCGGGCGCCTCTTCGCCCTCTACCTCGCCTCGTACGGGGCGTTCCGCTTCGCGACCGAATTCATCCGCGACACCGCGAAGCCGTTCGCGGGACTCTCCGCGTACCAATGGATGAGCCTCGGGATGGTCGTCGCGGGCGCGGCGGCCCTGCTCCTGCGCTCGCGCGCGCAGCCCGATTCCTGGAGACGCTGGCAACTGAAAGGAGAAGCCGCATGAGCGACCCCGACAACGGCACCCCACCCCGCGAAGACGTCCGCCGACCCGCCCTGCAAAAGGCCGAGCGCTCGGACAACTGGTTCATGGTCATGGTGAAGGTGCTCTTCTTCCTCGCGCTCGGGACGGTCCTCCTCGGCGTGCTTCTGTTCGGCACGTGCGTCCTCCTGATGCGCCACTGAAAGGAGATCCCATGAGCGAAAGATCCCGAACCTCCGCCGAACCAAGCGCCGCGGAACGCCTTCAGCTTCGCTTCGGCCGCGCGCTGTTCTTCACCTGCGGAGGCCTGCTGTTGAGCATCCTGGTGTCCTGCGCGTGCGGCCCGGTGCGCTGACCCCGATGGCGATCGTCCCGGGCATCAAGCGCCGGCTGCACCGCGACATCGTCGCCGACCCCGTGCTGCACGCGCGAGTGCTCAACCTGTACCTGAACGGCGAGCAGTATCCGCACCGGGTCGCCGACTACTTTCCGATGGCCGCCGTGGAGGACGAGGCGCTCGAGCGGCGCATGAAGCAGCACCTGCGCGAGGAGGACAAGCACGTCGCCCTCTATATGAAGGCGATACATTCCCTCGAGCAGCCGGTCTCGGAGCTGCCGCTGCAGGACGTCTACAACACGGTGATCCTGCGGTACACGCCCGATTCGCCCACCGACGACCGGCGGGCCGCGCTCGCGCACTTCCTCGCGCACCTGCATTTCCTGGAGACGCGCGTGGCCGAATCCCTCGAGTATCACGTCGATGCGTGCGCGCACGCCGCAAGTCCTTACCCGGCGAAGGCCGTGGAGGTCATCCTCCGCGACGAGAAGACGCACGCGGCGTACACGCGCGAAGCGATCTTCGACCTCGTGCCCCGCGTCACCGCGCAGGCGATCCTCGCGCGCCATCGCGCCGCCGAGGCGCGCGCCAACCGGGAGTTCTCATCGCGTGAGCTCAAGCGGCTGCTCGCCGACGAGGGCGAACGATTCCCTTCCGCGGGCCGCGTCTTCTATGCGGCCGCGGCGACCCTTCTGGGAGGACTGCATGGCTAGGCCATTTCCCGTCGCCGTACGCGTCCAGGAACCGCCCGAAGCGGTACCGCGAACGACACTCGAGTCGCGACTCGAGACGCTCGCCGCGCCGCTGCGAGACCTCTGCGCCGAGCGCATTGCGCAACTCTTCGAGCTGCCCCAAGGCGCAAGCCTCCTCAAAACCACGCTCAGCCTATGCCCCGAATGCCTCGCCCACGTGACCGCCGCGGTGTACGTGGACGCGGGCCGGGTGCTCATGGGCAAGCGTTGCGGCGTGCACGGCTTCTTCCGGGCGGTCATCGAGAACGACGAGCGCTACTACCGCCTGTCCACGAAGGACCGCTGGGGCCGCGCGTACGATGCGTCCCGCCTCGATCACGTGCCGGCCTACCAGGGCGCAGGCTGCTGCGCCGAAGGCGAGGAGTGCGCCCCGGTCGCGATGCCCCAGGGCCTCGAGGATCTCACCGACCAGCGCGGCAACAAGAGCTGCACGGTCCTGGTCGAAATCACCGATGCGTGCAACCTCGCGTGCCGCGTCTGCTATGCCGATGCGAAAGGCGACCGGCTGCTGACGATCGAGGAATTCCGTCGCTCCGTCACGCGCCTGGTCGAGATGAAGGGCGGACTCGACTCGGTGCAGGTGACGGGCGGCGAGGCCGCGATGCACCCGCGATTCTGGGAGATGCTCGACTTCCTGCTGGACGAGCCGCGCATCGCGAAGATCTACCTGCCCACCAACGGCATCGCGTTCGACAGGCCCGGAATGGCCGAACGGCTCGGGCGCTACCGCGCCAAGCTGCTGGTGCTGCTGCAATTCGACGGCTCCGACGCGAACGCCAACTCGCTGCTGCGCCGCTCGAAGCCTGCGCGGCTGCGGCAGCGCCTGCTCTCGCGCCTCGAGCGGCTGGACGTCCCGATGCAGCTCACCATGACGCTCGCCGCCGGCGTGAACGAGCGCGAGATCGCCTGGGTGGTGAGGCAGGGTGCGCGCCGGCGAAATGTGCGCCTGGTCGCGCTCCAGCCGGCGTTCTTCTCCGGGCGCTACGAGATCGCGCACGATCCGATGCGGCGCGCGACGCTCTCCGACGCCGTGAAGGGCGTGGCCGCGGGCCTCGCGGAATGCACGCGCGCGGAAGACTTCATGCCGATTCCCTGCAGCCATCCCAACTGCGGTTGGGTGACGCTCTACGTTCGCCGCTTCGGGCTGTTCTTCAACCTCGCGCGCCACGTGGACCTGGAGCGCGTCATGGGCCGCGTCGCCTACAAGACCCAGCTGGGAGCGGCCGAGGTGCGCGGCCTCGTGGGCCAGGGGACGAGCCGGTTCCTGGCGCGCCTCGCCGCCGCGATCGGCAAGCGCTTCGTGCGGCCGCGCGACGTCTTCGGCATCGCCATCAAGCCGTTCATGGACCGCTATTCGTACGACCAGGACCGCGTGTCCGCCTGCTGCCACCACATCCTCGACACGCGCGGCCACCTCGCGTCGTTCTGCGAGTACAACGCGCGCAAGCGCGCCGGCGATTCGTGGTCGCACCGCCCGCGTCTCGAGGGCGCGGACTAGAGCATGCAGCACGCCCTGCGAGACGCGCTGGTGGTGAGCGTGCCCGTCGGGTTCTGCATGTCCGCGGGGTTGCTCATGGCCTGGGAAGAGTGGAGGTGGATGCGGGCGACCGGGCGGCTCACGCCGCGCGCGACGCGGGAGATGCGCATGAGCCTCTCGCTGCTGCCGCCGAACGTGGTGGCGAGCCTCGTCGCGGGCGGGGCGTGGACCGCGATCTTCCTCGCGGCGCAGGCGCACGCGTTGTGGCGAATGGAGTTCGGCGTCGCCGCGGCGATCGCCGCATTCGTGGCGAGCGACTTGAGCTACTACTGGGAGCATCGCTGTGCCCACCGCGTGGGATTCCTGTGGAAGCTCTACCACGCCGCGCACCACAGCTCGCCCGACTACACCGTGGCGACGGCTTACCGCGTGTCGTTTCTCAACCAGGCGTTCGCGCCGGCGTTCTACCTGCCTTGGGTGCTGTTGGGTCTCCCGGCGATCCTGGTGCTCGCCTTCCAGCTCACCTGCTTCCACTACCAGGCGTGGCTGCACACGGAATCGATCGAGCGCCTCCCGCTCCTCGATCCGTGGCTCAACACGCCGGCGAACCATCGGGTCCACCACAGCACTGCCGAGCGCCACCGGGATCGAAACATGGGCGCGGTGCTGATGCTCTGGGATCGCCTGTTCGGCACCTATGCGGCGCCCGAGCCCGGCCTCGAATACGGCATCGCGGGAAGCGCCACGCCGCGGCGGTGGTGGGAAATCTACGTGCAACCCTGGCGCGCGCCGCGTGCCTCGAAAGGAGCGTGAGCATGGACGGGTTCCACGGATCCGAAGCCGGCTGGTCGCTCGATTTCCTCGCGGGGATGCAGCTGCTCACGGCGTGCGAGCGCACGCAGGTCGGCATGGCGCTCGCGGAGCGCGCGCTTTCGGCCTGCATCGAGCGAGCGGAGACGATCCACCTGCACATCAAGCTCGACGACACCGACCGTGTTCCCGCCGGCGCGTTGCAGGCCGCGGGTGGGGTGCTCGACCACGGCAAGCACGGCTTCGTGAAATACCGCATGCCGGGCCGTGTCAACGCGATCTTCTCGCACATCGCCGTGTCCGCCGACGACCTGCGCGAGTGCGATGCCAACCGGAAGCCGCGGCCGTTCCTGGACCACATCGGAATAGACGTTCGATCGATCGACGCGCACTCGCGTGGGGCATTCGACGCGGTGCCCGGACTCGCGGTTTCTCGCGGATGGGCTCACGTGGCGCAGGGCGGCGGGGGCAGGCTCGTGCGGTGCTGCCACACCGTGGTGGATTCGAAGCACTGGCTGTTTCCGCCCGCGAAGGGCATGAGGCCGATCGAGGTCGCGTTCGGCCCCTTGCGCGATGGCGGCGGGGCCTCGGGATGCGATCTGCGGCCGTCGGACCCGTCGCTGGGGCTGGCGGCGAACGCCTGCTGCGGCTAGGGCGCCGCTACTTTTTCCGCGTCTTCGCCGCGGCGCGCGCGCCGGACTTGGGGGCCGCCCTGCCCTTCGACTTGCCCTTGCCGGCCTTGGCCGCGATGAGCTCCAGCGCTTCTTCGAGGGTCACGGTGGTGATCATGTTCTCGCTGGGGAGCGTGGCGTTCACCTTGCCGTGCTTCACGTACGGGCCGTAGCGGCCCGAGTAGAGCGCCACCGGCTGGTTGTCGTCCGGATGCTTGCCCAGCACCTTGAGCGCGCCGCGCGAGCCGAACTGCTTCGGCTCCTTGAGGAGGGCCACCGCGCGGTCGAGCGCGATGTCGAAGACGCTTTCGTCCTTCGGGATCGACTTGAACTGGCCGTCGTGGCTCACGTAGGGGCCGAAGCGGCCGATGGCGGCGTGGACCTTCTTCCCGCCTTCGGGGTGCGCACCCAGGTCGCGCGGTAACGCGAGCAGCTTCAACGCGGTCTCCAGCGTCACGGCCTCGGGCGCGATGTTCTTCGGCACCGAGACGCGCTTGGGCTTCTTGTCGCCCTCCATCTCGCCCAGCTGGACGTAGGGGCCGAAGGGACCCACCAGGAGCTGGATCAGCTTGTGCGTCTTGGGGTCGGTGCCCAGCTCGCGCTTCATCGGCTCGGTGCCTTCGGCCCCGTCGAGGTTGCGCGTGTAGTCGCAGTCCGGATAGCCGGTGCAGCCGATGAAGCGGCCGCGGCGCCCGAGGCGGATGGTGAGGTGGTGCTTGCCGCACTTCGGGCACATCTCCTCGAGCGCTTCCTGCGTCACGTCCTTGCGCGAGACCGACTCCTTCTCGCCGAGCTGCGCCGAGAAGTCCTTCCAGAACTTCTCCAGCATCGGCACCCACTCTTCCTTGCCGTTGGAGATGTCGTCGAGCTCGTCCTCGAGCTTCGCGGTGTACTCGTAGTCGACCCAGTGGGCGAAGTGCTCGGTGAGGAACTTGTTGACGACGCGACCCACGTCGGTCGGCGTGAAGCGCTTCTTGTCGAGGATCACGTACTCGCGGTTCTGCAGCGTGGAGATGATCGACGCATACGTCGAGGGCCGCCCGATGCCGTACTGCTCGAGCGCCTTCACCAGGCTCGCCTCGGAGTAACGCGGCGGCGGCTGCGTGAAGTGCTGCTCGCCGTAGAGCTTCTCGATCTTCACCGCGTCGTTCTTCTCGAACGCAGGCAACCGCTTTTCCTCTTCCTCGACGGCGTCGTCCTGGTCCTCGTGGTACACCGCGAAGAACCCCGGGAACACCATCGTCTGGCCGGTCGCGCGGAACGTGTTGCCCGCGGCGCCCACGTTGAAATCCACCGCGACGGTGTCGAACCGGGCCGGCGTCATCTGCGATGCGATGGCGCGCTTCCAGATCATCTCGTAGAGCTTGCGCTGCTCGTCGTTGAGGTACGGGAATACCGACTCGGGCGTGCGTGCGATCGACGTGGGACGGATCGCCTCGTGCGCTTCCTGGGCGTTCTTCGAGGCGCTGCGGTACGTGACCGGCGCTTTCGGCAGGTAGTCGGGGCCGTAGTTCTTGGTGATGTAGCCGCGCATCTCGTTCACCGCCTCCTTCGAGAGGGTGACCGAGTCGGTGCGCATGTAGGTGATCAGGCCGGTCACGACCTTGCCGACGCTCACGCCCTCGTAGAGGCTCTGCGCCACCTTCATGGCGCGGTCGGTGGAGAAGCCCAGCTTGCGCACCGCTTCCTGCTGCAGCGTCGAGGTGGTGAAGGGCGCGGCGGGCGAGCGCATCTTGCTCTTGCGCTCGACCTCGATCACCTTCGCGGTCCCCTTGCCATGCTCGTCGAGGAAGCGGCGGATCTCGGCCTCGCGCTCGGCGTTGCCCACCGCGAACTGGTCGAGCTTCTCGCCCCTGAAATGGGTGAGCTTGGCGGTGAACGGAAGCTTGTCCTTGATGCTGTCGAAGTGGATGGTCCAGTATTCCTGGCTCTTGAACTTCTCGATCTCGAGCTCGCGCTCGACGATGAGGCGCAGCGCCGGGCTCTGCACGCGACCGGCAGACAGGCCGCGCCGGATCTTCTTCCACAGCAGCGGCGAGAGGTTGAAGCCCACCAGGTAGTCGAGAGCGCGGCGGGCCTGCTGCGCGTTCACGAGGTCCATGGAGATGGCGCGCGGGTTCTGCACCGCGTCCTTCACCGCGCCTTCGGTGATCTCGTAGAACACCACGCGCTTCACCTTCTTGTCCTTGAGCGCCTTGCGCGACTTGAGGATCTCCGACAGGTGCCACGCGATCGCTTCACCCTCGCGATCCGGGTCCGTTGCCAGCAGCACGATGTCGGCGTCCTTCACGGCCTTCGCGATCGCGTCCACGTGCTTCGCGTTGCGGTCGATGAGCTCGTACTTCATCTTGAAGTTGTCGTCGGGGTCGACGGCGCCCGTCTTCGGCACGAGGTCGCGCACGTGGCCGTACGAGGCGAGGATCTCGAAATCCTTGCCAAGATATTTCTTGAGCGTCTTCGCCTTCGACGGCGACTCGACGATGAGCAGATGCGAAGCCATGGGGATCAATCGGAGGGATCGAGGGTCATTTTATAACGCGGGCCGGTCCGGGCCTAAGCGATCATCGCGAAACCACCTGCTGGTAGCGGCCGCCGGCGAGCGCTTCGATGCGCCCGTCGATCTCGAGCGCGGAGAGCTCCACGGCGATGGAAGCGAAGGTCGTGCCGGTGCGAGCGAGGATCTCGTCGACGGTGAGCGCATCGAAGCCCATCGCCGCGAGCAGGAAATGCGAGGGTGCCGGCGCACGCTTCAAGCCGGCGCGCGGAGCGACCCCCAGCTCGGAGAGGATGTCGTCGACGTCGTCCACCAGCTTCGCCCCCTCCTTGATGAGCTTGTGGCATCCCTTCGCCAGCGGCGAGTGGATCGAACCGGGGAGCGCGAACACGTCGCGTCCCTGTTCCGCCGCCAGCCGCGCGGTGATGAGCGAGCCGCTTTCCTCCGCGGCCTGCACCACCAGCACCGCCCGCGCGAGGCCACTGATGAGACGGTTGCGCCGCGGGAAGTTCCCGGCCGCCGGCCGCGTGCCGAGCGGAAATTCCGACACCAGGCATCCATGCGCAACGATCTCGCGCGCCAGCGCCTCGTTGGCGCGCGGATAGACGCGATCGGGCCCCGTTCCCATCACGGCGACCGTCGAGCCCGCTTCGTGCAACCCGCCGCGATGCGCGGCGGCGTCGATGCCGTGCGCGAGGCCGCTCACTATCGTGAGGCCCGCGGCCGATAACGCCCGGGAAAACGATTCCGCGTCCGCGATGCCTTGCGAGGTCGCGTTGCGACTACCCACCACGCCGATCGCAGGCCGCCGGAGCCATTCGGGATTGCCGATCGCATAGAAAACGGTGGGCGGGCCTTCGAGTTCGAGCAGTTGCGGCGGATATTGCACATCGCCGAGGGCAATGAGATGACGATCCGCGCCCTGGAGCCACTCGCTCGTTCGATCGACGACCGATTCCTCGGCTCCTCGCGTAAAAGCGGCGGCGACTTCCGGTTCGACCACGCGGGATATCTGCGTCGCGCTCGCGCAGAGGACGCCTTGCGGGGTCTTGAACTCGCGCAGCAGCATCTGCTGCGCCCGCGGCGAGACGCCGGGGACGAGCGTGAGGCGAAGCCAGGAGTCGAGGTCGTCGCGCAACGGTTTGGGGTCGGAACGGAAAATCGCGGGATCGGGAGGATGCCCGATAAACGGCGCGAGGTCACGCGCCGCTGACTCGCCCCAATGAGAAAGGGGGCCGAAGCCCCCTTTTGCGGGAACGCGCGGAACTACTTAAGGCGTCTGCACCACGTCACCAATGTAGATCGGGCTCGTCGAGCGCATCACCAGCGCATACGAGAGCTTGTCGAACACGCGGAAGACGAAGATGAGGCCGTTGCGCTCGTCGGGCAGCGTGAGCGGACCCGAGGTGTACGCGACGCCCACGACCTTGCCGGGCTCCGCGGCCGGCTGCGGCGGGGCGGGCGGATCGGGCACGACCGGCACCGGCTTGGTGTCGGCGCCGCCGAACCAGCCGCGCATCCAGCCCGGAGTCGACCACTGCGTTTCGTGGCCGGCGGCACTCAGCACCGCGCCGCGGTGGTAGCTCGCGAGCACGTGTCCCACCTCGACGCCGTCACGAGCGCCGCGGTTGATGGTGATGACCGAGAACTGGCCGAACTCCGCCACGCCGCCGTCGACCGACATGATCGAGCCTGTGATGGGCTTGTCCGGAGCATGCGGCACGTACGAGGGATAAGCGGCCTCGCGCGCGGGCGCCAGGCGGTCGCCCTTGTTGATCTCGGCGCGCGTCTTGGTGATCTCGATCGTGGTCGGGTTGCCGAAGCGGCGCACGCGGGCGTCGCCCACGTACTTCGCCTCGTAGCCGAGGATCTCGCCGGTTTCGGGGTCGCGCAGCTCCACGCCCTGGCGGAACACCTGCCAGTTCACGCCGTCGTTGGAGCCGAGGCGATCGACGTAGGCGATGTCGCCGGCGCCGACGATGACCCGCGCTTCCTGCGTCGCGAGGACGGTGGGCGCGCGCTCGAGCGCGTTCGCTTCGACGACGAGGGGTTGCGAGAGGAACGGGCCGATGACCGTGCCGGGGATGCTCGGGATCGAGGCGGCCAGGGGCTCGACGCGAACCTTCGGGTCGAGCTTGACCACGTTGGAAACGGCCTGGGCCTCGGTCCCGCCACTGGGTCCGCCCATGCCCCCCGGCCCGCCGGCCGCCGCATTCGCCAGCGACAGCTTCAGGGCTTCGCGGTCCAGCTTGATGACGTCACCAGGGTAGATCAGGTGCGGATTCTTGATCTGCTCCTGGTTCATCTGCCAGATCAGGGGCCATTTCCACGGGTCCTTGAGGAAGCGCCCGGAGATCCCCCAGAGGGTGTCTCCCTTGACGACCGTGTACTCGGCTGGAGCGTCCTCGGCCAGGTCAGCCTGGGTGATCCGGGAAGCGGCTTCGCCCCCCTCCTTGGCAGCCTTAGCGCCTGATTTCTCGGCGGAAGACGGCATGCCATCGGCCAGGAGTCCTCCCGGAACCAAACTGGCCAAGGCGACGACTAAAGTTATAATTGTCTTTCGCATGGCGGCACTCGCTTGTGGATATGGAGCTCGGGACCCATATTCGGAAAAAGGGAGGGTTACGTGCCCTTTCTCAAGTAGTGCGATAAATTCTGCACATAATTTCTTCAATTAGCAAGCATTTATGGCCATTCTCGAGATCCTGCAGTACCCCGACCCCCGCCTGGCCGTTCCCGCCCAAAGGGTCGAGAAAATCGACGCCGCGACGCGGAAGCTGGTCGACGACATGGCCGAGACCATGTACGCCGCTCCCGGAGTGGGCCTCGCCGCAACGCAGGTCGACGTTCCCAAGCAGATCATCGTCGTCGACGTGAGCGAGGACCGCAGCGACCTGCGTGTCTTCATCAATCCCGAGGTCACACGCCGCGAGGGCCAGGCCGTGAGCCAGGAGGGATGCCTCTCCGTGCCGGGCATCTACGACAACGTCGAGCGCTGCGAGAGCGTGACCGTGACCGCCCTCGACCGCAACGGATCGCGCTTCACACTGAATGCGTCGGGCCTGCTCGCCGCCTGCATCCAGCACGAGATGGATCATCTCGAGGGCAAGGTGTTCGTCGAGCTCCTCTCCGACCTGAAGCAGAACCGCATCCGGGCGAAGCTCAAGAAACGCCAGCGCAAGGCCGCCTGAGGCCGCGCGCTTCGATGCGCGTCGTCTTCGCAGGCACTCCCCCCTTCGCCGCCCGCGCGCTCGAGGCGATCGCCTCGGCGGGCCACGACATCCCGCTCGTCCTCACGCAGCCCGACCGCCCCGCCGGGCGGGGGCTCAAGCTCACGCCGAGCGCGGTATCGGAAAGCGGGGCGCGCCTCGGCCTGCGCGTGGAGAAATTTCCCTCCCTGAAGAGCGACGAGTCGCACGTGGCGCTGCGTGCCGTCGATGCCGACGCGATGGTAGTCGCCGCATACGGACTCATCCTGCCGCGCGCGGTGCTGGAAATCTTTCCTCGCGGCTGCATCAACATCCATGCGTCGCTGCTGCCTCGCTGGCGCGGTGCGGCGCCGATCCAGCGCGCCATCCTCGCCGGGGACGAACGCACCGGTGTCTGCATCATGCAGATGGAGGCCGGGCTCGATACCGGCCCCGTCCTGCTCGAGCGCGCGATCGCAATCTCTGCCGCGGACACGACGGCGACGCTCACGGGCCGGCTCGCCGACCTTGGCGCGGAGGCGATCGTCGAGGCGCTGCGAGCCCCGGATTCTTGGAAGCC
>Ga0068858_100001540_pt1 | contig 23675 bp, 16 predicted proteins | sample KBSSwiS12_FD_66589 | JGI IMG/M metagenome (GOLD analysis project Ga0068858, IMG submission 66589) | Switchgrass rhizosphere microbial communities from Kellogg Biological Station, Michigan, USA - KBS Switchgrass S1-2 | ecosystem: Host-associated > Plants > Roots > Rhizosphere > Soil ...
CCTGCTCAGTGAGCCGTGCATGTTCATCATCCGATCGGCCCAGCGCATATGTTGGATCCGACATAACTTCCCCCGTTTGAGACAGGTTCAGAGCCACTGCTATCGGCAGCTTTGCGTGCGAGGCTCGTGGGCGGACATTGTATAGGAACCGTTCGCAATCAAGACAGCGTGAATGACCAGAGCGTCTTGCCGCCTTTTTCCACGAGGGTCACGTGGTGACGGGCCCACCGTCACTTCCTTCTTCATTAGAGGGACATGCCCATCGACTTCACCCCCCACCACCGCTTAAACAGGAGATCTATCCCTTGAAAGAAGCTCTCGACGCTGCCGGAACCGGGGCAGCGGATGGGATGGACAACTCCTGGCACAGCGATCATCCAGCGGATGGGTATTCGAACGTTGGCGTCCGACCAGCCCCGTTACAACCCGATGTCTCATCACAATGGAACTGTCTGGTAATGGCACAGCTCTGATTCAAATCGAATCTCGAATTGCATTGGCAGCCGTGACCCAACTCCTGCTCGCCGCGAGTCTCGAGACCCTGGCGCGGAGCGATGCTCTGCCTTGATCTTGATCAAGGGCTTCTGACGAGCAGTGCGACACAGTGTCGCAGGAGCCCTGACGTACCGAGGAGGTCTGCTCGTGTCCCAACCCACTCCGGCAACGCTGATCGAGCGTCGCCGTGATCAGATATTTCCCGTATTAAACTCCAAGCAAATCGCGGTTGCCCGTCGCTTTGGCGGCGAGCCCCGACGCTTCCAATCCGCTGAGATCGTGTTCGAGCTCGGACAGCTCGGCGCGCCGGCCTACCGCGTGCTCTCAGGCACCATCGAGGTCGCGAAACGGGATCCCCTGGGGAATACGAGCGCAATCACAACTCACGGTCCGGGCGAGTTGACCGGAGAAATCAGCCAGCTCGCGGGCGGTCCGTCATTCGCGCAGGGCCGCGCCGGTGCCCAAGGCGCAGAAGCGGTGCCCTTCGATTCCGCACAACTGCGGACTCTTGTAGTCTCGACCGCAGAGATCGGCGGAACTATCATGCGCGCCTTCATTTTGAGGCGCGTCTTCCTCATCGAGAGTGGCGCCGGATTGGTATTGTTAGGCAACGGTGCCGCACCCGATACCATATCCTTGCAGAACTTTCTGAGACGCAATGGTGTGCCCTACACGCTCCTCGCGATCCTCAGGAGGAGTCCGACGCCGCGCACCTGCGGACGCTTTGCCTGGAAACTGCCTTCAACGGCGTACTTGCCTGGGATAGCTTCTTTCATCTGAGCCCAGATCATCAGCGCACGATGTTTCCGATTTTCAAGAGACATGCCGCTCCTCGCGCCGCACTGATGTTTACGTCGCGTGCTCCCGTTGGACAATTCTCGAGAATCCAACCTTCGGCACAGTGACCGTCTAGGACGTCGACAAAAGCCCTCCTCGCATCGGCACCGGCCCTGGACGATGGTCCACAAGGACGGTCCCACCTTTTCGGTGGATTGGAACCGAAATGTTACTACCGCACGACTCTGCAGAAATAGAAGGGTGATGCTACGCTCATTAAAAGCGGCAACTACTTCGGAAGACAAATTCATGCAGCTGATGGCAATGGTGTGCTGTGCCGTGGGGGTCGCGGCCGCTTGGACCGCGCGTGCAGATCAGCTCGTAGACATTCGTCAAAAGGGTGAGCTTACCTGTGGACCTATGGGTCGACGAAGAGTACGGATTTGGCAATGGTCGGCAATTTCATGCGGGGGCCATCAATCTCTCGGACCCGGAGGCGGCCTGCGCGGAGCTGGATTTCCTACTCGAGGCTGGCGTGCCGGAACACCCATTTGCGTCGCCTCCGTCAGGGCATGATCGTGAATTTCGGAGCGATGATCTGACTCAACAGATCCGGTCTCTCCGGGTTTCGAGTCAGATGCGGGTTTCTGAGACCGGCGTGATAGCCGACGTGCAGCACCCGCACGATGTCAGCGGATTCGACAATCAGCTCGATAGGCTGCGAAGCCTTTTCAGCATTGACGATGGCGTCACGAGCGGCGTTCATGCTCCATTTGCGACCGCCAATCGCAAGGAGTCGCATGGCTGGCGCAACACCCGATTGGAAGGCAGGCGACCCGTTCACAACGTCGGCTACAACTCCGTCTGGCTTGACCCACATTCCAAGAGACAGACTCAGATTGATCGCACCATCGCCTTTCTCGCGGGCGTTGAAAAACACGTTGGGCTCATCGTCGTAGGTTAGAAGCCAGCCACTAGCTCTGATACCTTCGAGCGGAGCATGCTCGTTGATTGCGTCAATCCGTGAACTCAGGAATGTCTCCCAGTCCAACGGCGCGACAGCATGGAGCGCCTCGACAAGATCGGCTCGTGAGTAGGGTCTCACGGACGGAAGACCCGCAGGGCCCCCGAAGAACTCGTGGCAGAAATCGTCCAGCGAACGTTTGTTGTTTGTGTTCTGGCGGATCAGGGTATCCGCTTCGAGCCAAATCAGCAGCATTTCATCGTAGTAGTCTCGCGTACGCCGAATCGCGGCCCACTCGCCGGGAGCGTCGTTGTATCCGGGTAAGGCGGTCGCTGTATCACCGAGACTTCGCCAGGATCGTCCGGGGCGATCCACGTCCATCAGGGCGGCAATCCAAGCGACGTATGCGCGCGTCTGCTCGGGTGTGCTCAGCCCGCTGCGAGCTCGGAGTACGAAATCACCAAGATAGCGAGTCATACCTTCGTAGACCCACAGCAGATCATCGATCATCGGCTGCTGATAATTCCGAGTCGCAAGCCCCTCGGGTCGTCGGTACTTCCCATTCCAGGAATGGACATACTCGTGTGGCAGTATTCGGGTTTCGATCAAGCGATCGGGATCAGTGAACAAGTTCTCTGTGTCCCGGATGTCCGTCGACTCGTGGTGTTCGAGCCCGTTCTGCGTATCCAACGCATCACTGAGGGTAAGCAGCCAGACGTATTCACGGTAATGACCCGGGCCTAACAAGCCGGTGGCCTCGACTACAACACGGCGCATCCCCGCAACCATTGCATCGCTCATGGCGAGATCGCCGGGCGCATCAGCCGCGATGCTCATTCGCGTGCTGCCTGATCCTTCCGTTAGCGGAACCATTCTGAAGTACTCGCCAGCGAGCAATGGCGAGTCGACTAGCGCGTAGAGGCTGGTTTGTGGCAGCCAGATATGCCCGCCTTCGATGCGTTCTGGCCGAAGCGCCGAATCAAATTTCCAGCCGGCGGGGATGAGCACATCCGCTTTGACTTCGATTGATGCGGCTGCGGCATCACGCAGATACAGAATGAAATGGTTAAACGCCAGGATAATCAGGTGTGCCGTCGCGTCAGGTGCTTTGCCGTAACCATCTCCAAATGACTTCGGTGGCGACACATAATCGAACCGCACCTGCAGGACATTTACACCGGCCGGTATGTTGACATGGAAGGAATAGGGGTCCAGGGAATCGCGTCGCCACGCCACTACTCGGCTGCCGGATGTAATCTGAAGTGCCACCAGCTGCGTCAGGGGGCCATCCGCGGCGTGCTCTCCAGGGATCCACTTTGGGTATGCCAGGGTGAGCGATCCCGGCCGCACAGGAATGGCAAGGAACACGTGCTGTATGCCTTGCGTTACATCTCGTGCGTCCACTTGGAGAATGATGGGACGCGTGGCCGCGACACTCGGCGCCGTCCAGATCAGCGAAAAAAGAAACAACGTAACGCGGACGCTCGTTTGCTTCAGTGCCGCATCCGTGTACGCTTTGATCGAGCGCAACGGGTGCCTCGCCGGTACGCGTTGCTCGGGCGAGAAGTAACTGAACATGTGCGACTGAGGATCTCCATGACCACGCATCGTTCGATCTCGCGTTCAAGGCACTGGAAATTGAATATCACAACTTCACAGAAATTCAACCCTTTTTCAGCAGCCTGCTAGTAATTGGCGCCTGCACGATTCGAGCCGATGATTCTCCTGACGGATGATGGTGTGTTTGGTAGCTACTGAGAAGTCAGCTCCCCGCGTAAGTCAGGGTCGGGGGTGGCACTCTTGCAGTGCCTGCTGCAGGATCACCGTCGACTCACCCGTTATCCACTTTGCGCCTTGCTGTTGGAACATCAACAGATCGCGCACGTGCTTGGGCTGCCCGCAGGTATCCACGAGATCGATCTGACCGTCGCAGGCGAGGACGGAGTTACCGGCTTCTTCGACTGTGCCGCAGCGGGTCAGTTGGGCAACCCGGGCACTCCTCAGAGCCTGTCGCATCTTTGCGAATAGTTGATTGGATTGGTTCAACTTGGCCTTCTGTTCGGCGGCCTGCTTGGGATCCTTCGGGATTTCAGCGGCCAGGTCGAGCCCCACTACTCGCTCCTTTATTTCCAGATCCGCTACCTGAGCTGCGAGCACTTGTTGTAGCGCCTGGTTCGCTGCGGCCAGCGGCAGTGGCGCGGCGGGTTTTGCTGCGGCGAGTTGGAGATCGATCAAACGGGAGAGCGCTTCACTGTCGGTCACTCGCGGGGGCTGCGGAGGCGACGGCGAGTTTGGGGTGGTCGGGGTGTTTGGGGTGGTCGGGGTGTTTGGGGAAGTCGAGGCGGCGGGGCTACCGGAACCCCAACAATTGCCGGGTTGGTCGTTGATGTGAACCCAGAAACGCGAGGTGGTGTTGATGTGGCCGTGGGCGACGAAGCCCCAAGCCCCTTTGCCATCGTGAAACTCGGCCATACGCCAACCGGTCCCGAGAGCGGTGCTGCAGAAGGCGTTGGCGCGTTCAGCACTCGTCAGGGCAGTGCCAGCGGTGGGGGCGGTGATTGCCACTCGTCCACCCGCCCAACCGCGCACGACACCTTCTGGTGGCGCGCTGCCATCGGGCTCGAAGCACAATAGCGGAAGCCGGACGCTGCACGAGGTGTCGCCATGGTAGGGGTTGCAGCTGCCCTCGTGGGCATAGCGTGGATCGACTTTCGGCCCGCCGTGGCAACTGACGTCGACGGTATTCGGCGGCAAGTCGTCCTGCTTGCGCAGGCCCCATGTCAGGCCGCGCGAGGAGTCATCTGGAGTTGACGTTGCCTTCGGAGTTGATGGGGCCTTCGAACTTGATGGGGCGTCTCCGTCGGGTGGACTCTGAGGCGATTCGGCTCCAGCCGGCGGTGGGGAATCGGTGAGATGGACCTGGCCACTGGCGTCCTTCCAGCGGTAGATCTGTCCCTGCGAGAGGACGGGGGAGGCGATCACGCCTGCAGCGAGTACTGCGAATATGGCCGCGCTCACTCTGTTGTCCATGCCGACCTTGTCCCTGTGATGACGGCCGGTGTCAGGCCGTGAATGTTGCTGGATTGGAGACCGGTGCGAAGGATATCCGTCGGCCGATTCCCACCGGTGTGAGCGGGTTCAAGGTCCTACCGGCGATGTCGAGAACAAGTCGGCTGTCGTGAGAGCGCGGGGTACGCTGTAGCACCCCGCGTCTTGCGGATCACCCAATCATTTGCCGTTGACCGAGAAGGCGTAGAAGGTTGTGCTGGCGATTCCCAAGCCCAAGTGGGGGTAACCGTTGCCCCAGCACACCGTCCCGTCCAGACCAATGGCCGGTCCGGCATCCGGACCGTTGTAGGTCGGGCAGTTGCCGGCCCCCAGGGGTGTAGAGGCAGGCGACGTTCCATGAATCCCACAACTGTTGGGGCCCTGTGATCCACTTACCTGGGCCGATGGCGCATGACACTCGCCCGCCATGCAATCACAACAAGTTCCTCTGCCGTATGTGACTGTCTGCCCGGCGTTACACCCATTGCGCGACCCGTCGGCTCATTGCAACAATCGTTACTGCCGCAGCTGCACCAACCAACATGTTCCGCCTGTTAGTAATCGTATGACTCATCTTCGGTTCCGCCGTTCGCTGCGACGACATCATCTTAGCGAGACGCTGCAGACCACTGTCATCAATGCTCGTGCCCGATGAGTTGCGGAAGCTGTTCCGGATGGTCGAGGAAGGACCCTATCTGAAGCGATCTTCCAAGGGGCCCCTACGCATCGATCTACGCAGGACGCGACGGGAACTGGCAGCAGCTATCTGGCGGTTACGGCAGATTCGAGGAAGGAACCCGCGACATTTGATCTGTGGGATGATCAACGCCGCGCACTTCGGGCACTGGTCCCTTGAACTGCGTAGGGTTTGCGTTTAATCGGTGTGACAGTCCTACGGGGCGTCATTCAGATAGCGTGCAAGCACATTCGCAGTAACACGCTCGACGAGAGCATCGCGCCTGAAGAGCGCGGCAACCCATTCGCAGCTTCCAGCGTGGAATACTTCACCGCGCCCGCGCGGGAAGTGCACGATCATGCCGGCGCCGCGCTTTACGCTCTCGACCGCAGCGTCGCCATCATCTCCAACCAGAATCTCAGCGGCAAACTTCGCGTCCTCATCGGAGAGGAATCGATCGTCAACCGGGACGTTGAGCCGTTCTTCTTTGAGTGACGACATTCCGAGCGCAAGGATTTGTAGGCCTTCCGGTGCGCCGCTCGTCTCACTCGGTTCCGGCAGGCCGTCGCGGATGACGTAGTCCAACCCATCAACCTCGTATCCAAAGGCATGACCATCGGCTCCGAGCAGGTCCCCGTAATAGATCCCGGTATCGGCGAACGCCCAGTGCTCAGGTCGATATACAGGGAAGCCCCTAACTCCGCGTGGCGCGCAGCCACCCCATCCCGCGTAAAGACCCCTGGTCGCATTGAGACCGAAAGTCTTCGCCCCCGGCCGGCCAATCTCCTTGGCCTCCCATGAACCGGAGGTTCGCGAAGGATCGGTTGATTTGAATACCGGATCCTCGGCGCGAGCGCGGTACTTGTAGCATACCTGGCGCTTGCCGCCTGGCTCGAAGCGGGTTTGCCACATGAAATTACCGGCAAAACGCGCCACTCGCCCACCGCGCTCGACGTACTCATCAATCGCGTCGCGCATCTCCCAGGTCCAATATTCATCGTGTCCCACGCACACCACGCAGTCATACCCGTGGAGAATCTCCGGGTTGAAATGCAACTCGTGCTGACTCGCGAGATCAACAGCGAATCCAGTTCGCTCCGCCCAGTGAAGAAAATGCCGGTCATAGCTGGCCCAGCCGGCCGAGGCATACTTTTCCGAATAGCCGTGCGCGTAAGCCCATTCGAGGTGTGGATAACGTGGCGCGGCTGAAGGCGGTGTTGAGAATTCGAGCGGCACACGGGGTGCATCCTCAGGCAGCACCACGAACCCGCGGCACCAGGGGCGCTCGATGCTGACTGCCGTCGCGTATTGATTGCGGTTCGGCCCGGTGATGCCACGGTAAGAGTTTGAACCACCCCACGTGTTATAAGCTGTCCATGTTCCCGTCGCCGCAATCTGCAGAATGCGGTGCGGGTGGCGGCCGGCGGGGGGTCGAACAATGAACAGGTGGTGGGAGCGGATCGGAACACCGTCGCGACCTTCCGCCGTCAAAGTCACTCGATACGCACCCGACGGCCACTCGTCGCCGACACGAAATTCAACTGACGGCTCCCAACCGCAACCAACCACAGAGCACTGCTCCGGCGTGTCCTGCCACCGCAAGCCTTCAACGTTGCGGGCTAACACCGGTGCCGCGCTCGCACCGTCGCGGAGGACCGAAAGCTCGCATGACGGGGCGGTCGAGCTGACGTATAGACGCACGGTCGCCCCGGGCGAATAAGCGAGCGCATCGGTGTACGCCCAGATCTCACCGCGCTCGCCGTCCATTCCAGGATGCTCATAACGGTGTCGGAAGACCGCTTCATGACGTTGCTGCGGGGTGAGACCGAAATCAGGAAAGTCGGGCTTCGCTGTCTGCATTGCGGCGGCTATTATCGGCTGATGCCTGGGGGCATCGAACAGCATACTATTTATCAGATCCCGCTGGACCAGCGGCACGGCCGGCCGCGGCACCTGTTTACGTTGTGGTGTGGCGCCAACCTGAACGTGTTGACCGTGGTCACCGGGGCGCTCGCCACCACCCTGTTCCGCCAATCATTTCTCTCGGGCGTCGTCGCTATCCTGATCGGCAATCTGGTTGGCACGATATTCATGGCGCTGCACGCGGCCCAGGGCCCGCGGCTCGGCGTTCCGCAGATGGTCCAGAGCCGGGGCCAGTTCGGAGCCAGGGGCGCCGCGTTCGTCGTCGCAATTGTTATCTTCATGTACGTTGGGTATGCCGGCACCGCTCTCGTAACCGGCGGCCAGTCGCTGCACGCCATTCTTCCTGGCCTCGACGCACGCGTCTGCATCCTCGCGATCGGCATCATCAGTCTGACTGCGGCGATCCACGGCCATGACCTGATCCACTTTTGTACCCGGATGATGACTTACGTGTCGGGAAGCGCGGTGCTCCTGGGCTACGTCTGGGTCCTTTTCATCCACCCTTTGCCGACGACGTTCATGACCCAGGGCTCGTTCTCAGCAGCCGGCTTCTTCAGCATGGTCTCCATGTGCGCACTGTGGCAGCTTGGATACGCGCCATACGTATCCGACTACTCTCGCTATTTGCCGCCCGACTCCGGCCCGCGCCAGGCATTCTGGTCGTGCTACTGGGGTACAACGCTCGGCGCCGTAATACCGATGATTTTGGGCGCGCTCATCGGCCCGGCGGTCACCGACGGTGACGTGGTCGCCGCACTCTCGCGGCTCACCGGCAAAGCGAGTACCGCAATCGTGCTGCTATTCGCTCCCGGCGTCGCGATCGCCGGCGCGATTTGTTTCTACGGCGGCTCGCTCGCGATCATCACATTCGCGCAGACCTTCGCCGCGGACTGGCGAGCCAGCGTACGCGCGCGAACCACCGTCACGATATGCCTTTTTGTCGCCGCGTTGCTGATCGCTTTGGAGGGCGCATCGCACTTCCTGACACTGTACAGCCAATTCAACCAACTGCTTCTGTATCTGTTGATACCCTGGACCGCAGTCAATCTCATCGACTATTACCTCATCCGCTTCGGCCACTACGACGTTCCGGCGTTCTTTGCACCCGACGGCGGCATTTACGGCAGGTACAACATCGCCGCGCTCGTCAGCTACGGACTCGGAATCCTGGTCCAGATTCCCTTTGTCAGCAGCGATCTTTACACCGGCCCGATTGCCCGCGCGATCAGCAACATCGATCTGTCGTGGATCGTCGGACTCCTGGTTGTGAGCCCGATCTACTACTTCGCGGTCCGTGAGCGAGCGGGGATCGATACAGTCGGGCAACGACTTTGAAACCGCACCCCTGACGAACGCGGATGCGATGACAACCGGCCCCGAAATCCTGCTCATTTTGAAACAAATGTTTTTTTGACGTGAAAAAGACCCATATGGCATATTGCGGAGCGTGAGGCCCCCCGCGCTCTGCGAACGCATCATTGAGCGGCTGCCGGACATGACTCGGCAGTTGGCGCTGAGTGCGCGCTTCATTGTCGACCATCCTGACAGCGTGGTGATTTCGTCGATGCGCGAGATTGCCGGCCGGGTCGGGGTGGCGCCCGCGACTTTGCTGCGCTTGGCGCGGCTGTTGGGATATCAGGACTGGTCAGATTTTCGCGAGGTGTATGTCGAGCACTTCCGCTCGTCCCCGCCGCACTACGCGGACAAGGCCGATGCACTGAGCAAGCGTCGCGGGACTGCGGAGCTCGTCGAAGAGGTTGCGCAGGCTCAGTTGGCAGCCTTGCAACACTCTGCGACGACGAATTCGGCCGGCGATGTCGCTGGCGCCGCGCAGATACTGAGCCGCGCCTCGCGCATTTTCGTTGCCGCGTTCATGAGCTGTCGGGCGCCCGGACTGGCGTTCACCTACATCTGCCGCCTGTTTCGCTCCAACGTGACATTGCTTGGAGCCGACGGCACTTCGTTGGTGGCGGATCTTGCGGACCTGCAACCCGAGGATGCAGTGCTCTCGATCAACTTCTTTCCGTATTCGCGCGACATCCACCTGGTCGCCGATGCTATTGCCCGCTCACGCGCTTCGTTGGTATCGATCGCGGACAGCCGCGCGACGCCGCTATCCGGCCACGCCAGGTCTGTTCTCCTGTTCGCGCCGCAGAGCCCGTCGTTCTTCCCCTCGATCACTGGAGCCGTCGCGCTCGTGGAAAGCCTGGCGGCCGCAATGTTGGCTCGCGCAGGCAAGAGCGCCGCAAGCCGTGTTCGCTCGATCGAAAAGGCACTCTATTCCTCCGGCTCCTACGCCGACGGTTGATCCGTGTCCAAGTACGTATTTCATCGCTCGACGCGTTCCGCCATGCCGACTGTGGTGGCAGGACGCGGCATCGAACTGATCACAGCGGACGGGCGACGGTTCCTCGATGCATGTGGTGGCGCGGCCGTATCGTGCCTGGGTCACGGCCACCCCGCGGTGGTGGAGGCCATCGCGCGTCAGGCCCGCACGATGGCCTACGCTCATACGAGCTTCTTCACGAACGAACCGGCGGAAGAGTTGGCTGAGGTCCTCGCCGGCGCGGCCCCGGGTGACCTGAAGCGCGTGTATTTCGTCGATAACGGCTCCGCCGCTGTTGAAACCGCGCTGAAGATGGCGCGCCAGTTTCACGTTGAGCGCGGGCAACCGGGGCGTACCCAAGTCATAGCGCGACACCAGAGTTACCACGGGAACACACTCGGCGCTCTTGCAGTGAGCGGCAATGCGGGGAGGCGTGCGCCCTACGAGCCCTTTCTGTTTCGTGCTTCCCACATAGAGCCCTGTTTCGAGTATCGCTACGCGAGGCCGGGCCAGTCGGCCGAAGACTACGGCCGGGCGGCGGCGGAGGCGCTCGAGGCAGAGGTCCTCAAACTAGGACCGGAGAGTGTCGCCGCTTTTATTGCCGAGACAGTGGTAGGCGCCACGGCGGGAGCGGTCCCACCGGCACCCGGCTACCTGCGCCGCATACGCGAGATCTGCGACCGGTACGGAGTGTTGTTGATCCTCGACGAAGTGATGTGTGGCGCAGGACGCACCGGGTCCTTTCTGGCCTGTGAGCAGGACGGCGTGACGCCGGATCTGGTGACGCTGGCGAAAGGCCTGGCCGCCGGCTATCAACCCATCGGCACGGTGCTGTGCTCGCAGAGAGTCTATGAGGTGTTTGACTCCGGCTCTGGAGCATTCATCAACGGACATACCTACAGCGCACATGCCATTGCTTGCGCCGCAGCGTTGGCAGTTCAACGGGTCATCAGGGAGGAAGGTCTGCTGCCTCGTGTCAAAGAGGCGGGATGTTATCTGCGTGCGAGACTCGCCGAGCGATTTGCGCGACATCCGTTTATCGGTGATGTACGCGGTCGAGGTCTTCTGCTGGCCCTGGAGCTCGTGAAGGATCGGGAAACCCGCGAGCCCTTCGCCCCCGATCGAAAAGTACACAATCGGGTGAAGGCCGCTGCCTTCCAGCGTGGACTGCTAGTCTATCCGGGCGGCGGGACCATCGACGGCCAACGTGGAGATCACGTACTGCTTGCGCCTCCCTACAACGTTACGAATGCCGAGTTGGATGTCATAGTCGAGCGTCTTGCGCAGGCGGTGGACGCCGCGATTGCGGAGATACAGTGAGCCCGCGCAACGATCCTCGTTACGACGTGCTCTTCGAGCCCGTGAGGATCGGGCCCGTGATGGCTCGAAACCGCTTCTTCCAGGTTCCCCATTGCAATGGCATGGGTTGGGCGCAACCGCGTGCACTGGCCGCTTTGCGAGGCGTCAAAGCCGAAGGAGGTTGGGCGGTAGTTTCAACCGAGGAGGTCGAAATCCACCCGAGCGGTGACTGCGAGCCGTTCCATGAAGGTCGCCTGTGGACCGATGAGGATATTCCGGCGTTGGCGTTGATGGCAGACAAGGTGCATGAGCACGGCGCACTGGCCGCCATCGAGTTGACTCATCATGGCGCGTCGTGCGCCAACCACGGAACTCGGGAAGTGCCACTCTCCCCCTCACATCGTCCGATCACCTACTACGCGCCGGTGCAGGCGCGAGCCATGCACAAGCGAGACATTCGCGAATTTCGCCAGTGGCATCGAGATGCAGCGCTCCGCGCGAAGCGCGCGGGATTCGACGTGGTGTACATCTATGCATCGCATGACCTCAGCCTGGTGACTCACTTCCTTCAGCGGCGCAAGAACGATCGCATCGACGAGTACGGTGGCAGCCTGGAGAACCGAGTCCGCCTGCTGCGCGAGATCATCGAGGACACCAAGGAAGCGATTGGCGACCGCTGCGCGGTGGCAGTTCGGTTCGGAGTGGACGAGCTGTTGGGCCCACAGGGAATCTGCAGCGACGGCGAGGGACGCGACGTCATCGAATTATTGGCCGATCTACCCGACCTTTGGGATGTCAACATTTCGGGCTGGACAAATGACAGCCAGACATCCCGCTTTGCCAAGGAGGGCTATCAGGAGGAATACATCCGCTTCGTCAAGTCGGTGACGCGCAAACCCGTAGTCGGCGTGGGCCGATTCACCTCCCCCGACACGATGGTGAGCCAGGTACGCCGCGGTGTGCTCGATTTCATCGGCGCTGCCCGACCCTCCATTGCCGATCCGTTTCTTCCCAAGAAACTGCAGGAAGGCAGGCTGGAGGATATTCGGGAGTGTATCGGTTGCAACATTTGCGTCGCCAGCGACTACTCCAGCAGCAACCTGCGATGTACGCAGAATCCCACGATGGGCGAGGAGTGGCGCCGCGGCTGGCACCCGGAGCGCATCCCGCCACGAGGCAGCGAAGGTACCGTGTTGGTGGTCGGTGCTGGACCCGCGGGCCTCGAGGCGGCCTTGGCGGCCGCGCAACGAGGGTACGAGGTCCATCTGTCGGAAGCCACGACCGAGCTCGGTGGCCGTGTCGCGCGCGAAGCGGCGCTGCCCGGCCTACGTGAATGGATTCGGGTGCGCGACTGGCGTGTCGGGCAACTCGAGAAACTCACAAACGTACACATCTACCGTGATAGCGCGCTCGAGGTTGCCACTATTCTGGAGTTCGACGCTCGACATGTAGCCATCGCAACGGGTGCGCGCTGGCGCCGGGACGGGGTGGGCCGCGAGAATGGGTACCCCATAAATGGATTTGCCGACAGCGACACGGTGTTGACTCCCGATGACCTGATGGATGGTCGGGTACCGGAAGGTCCGGTCGTCATTTTTGATGATGACCACTACTACATGGGCGGTGTTTTGGCGGAGCGATGTATCGAGGCAGGTGTAAAAGTCACCCTCGTTACCCCCGCTTCCGTGCCCTCCGCATGGACGGCGAATACGTTGGAGGCGCTCCCCATTGCGCGCAAGCTGGCAAGGCTGGGAGTTGCCGTCGTTCCGAACACCAACATCAGTGGCTTCGGAGACGGATGCGCCATCCTCGTGAGCCAGTTGACAGGCGAAGCGAGTCAGTGCGAGGCGCGGTCGCTGATTACGGTCACGGCGCGTTTACCAAACGACCATCTTTATCTCGAGCTGGAAGCAGGTCTGGGCGATTCCGGCATAGACCGTGTGCGTCGCGTGGGTGACAGTTACGGACCGGGGACGATACAAGCGGCGGTCTATTCCGGACACAAGTTCGCTCGCGAGTTGGATACGACGCCCACTGTTCACGTGCGGCGCGAGCTGCCGTTGGGGATTGACGAGTGAGATTGCTGACGCTCCTTGCCCTGGCACTGACTCCCGGATTGTTGGGTTTCGACCTGGCCGACGCAGTGCAGACATCACAGCCGGTACGGGCGCGAGGGCTAGGCGTTCCTTTTGAAGGAACGCCCGGTCCCAACAATGCCATCACGGACGTGGCTGGTGTCGAGGTCGGACAGGTCACGCGCGTCGAGGGGAACGGACCGCTGAAGCTCGGCGCGGGGCCGATCCGCACCGGTGTCACCGTGGTGCTACCGCGGGGCCGCTCCAGCGCCAACGCCGTGTACGGCGGTTTCTTCAACCTGAACGGCAATGGCGAGCTGACCGGGCAATCCTACCTTCACGACTTTGGCGTGGTCATCGGCCCAATCGGGATTTCCAACACCAACGCCATCGGGCAGGTATATACCGGAATTCAGCAATGGACGCGGCAGAGATTCGGCGAGGCTGCGACACCAGTGGTTGCCGAGACCTGGGATGGTCGTCTGAACGACATCGGCGGCTTCCATGTCCAACCGGCGGATGCGGTGGCGGCCATCGAGGCCGCGCACTCGGGTTCGGTCGAGGAAGGCAACGTCGGCGGCGGCACCGGAATGGTGTGTTTCGGCTTCAAGGGGGGCATCGGCACCGCCTCGCGCAAAGCGACCATAGCGGGCAAGAGCTTCACTGTAGGTGTCCTCGTCCAGTGCAACACCGGCGACCGGCTGACGCTGCGCATCGCAGGCGCACCGATAGGCGCCGATCTCTCCAACCGCTGGCAACCCTGTTATGACCAGAAGTTGTCGCCACCCGTCAAGCAGCCAAAATGTTCGGGTGATGGCGCCTCCAGTCAGAAGCCGCCTCCCGACGAGGGATCGATCATCATCGTCGTCGCGACCGACGCCCCGTTGATTCCGGCGCAGCTCGATCGGGTCGCCCGGCGCGCGGCGTTGGGCCTGGGGCGACTTGGGTCATACGCCGGAAACGGCTCCGGAGATCTGATCGTATCGTTCACGACGGCGAGTACGGATGCGAACCATCCGGACCAGAAGCGTCCTTCGCCTATCACTCCGCTCCCCAACAATGGCATCGACCCCCTGTTCAAGGCTGTAGTGGAGGCTACGGAGGAGTCCGTGGTCAACGCACTGGTCGCAGCACGGACCATGGCCGGCGCAGACGGTTACACAGTCTACGGTCTGCCGCATGAGGAGTTGCGCAAGCTGTTGAAATTTTACGGACGGGCAACATGAGTTTCAAACTCACCTACTCCACGATGTTCTCCCCTCCCCCGGAGTTGCATACTCGTTTCGATGAGGCGATGCACAAAGCCGTGGCCTCTTTGGGGCGCCAGTACGACATCCACTTTGACGGTGGCGATCGCCGCGGACCGCGCAAAATTGCGAGCCGGAGCCCGATCGATCAGCGCACCGTGCTGGGCGAATTCGCAGTCGCCACCGCGCACGAGGCGGACCAGGCTTTGGAAGCCGCGCACCGCGCGTGGAAGGGATGGCAGCGCACTACTCCCGCCGAGCGTGCGCGATATCTGCGTCGAGTGGCGCGGCTCATCGAGGAGCGCGTCTTCGATATTGCAGCGGCACTGACACTGGAAGTGGGTAAGAATCGAATGGAAGCGTTGGGTGAGGTGCAGGAGACTGCCGACTTCTTCAATGGGTATGCCGATGAATTCGAGAAGCGTCAGGCATTCAACCATGTGCTGCCCAACGATCCCCTGACCGGCTACGTCTCACGCAACCGCAGCGTGCTCAAGCCTTATGGGGCCTGGGTCGTCATCAACCCATTCAATTTCCCTTTCGCGCTCGCAGGTGGGCCAGTCGCCGCGGCGCTGATTACCGGCAACACAGTGGTGCTCAAGGGAGCCCCCACGACACCGTGGGCGGGTCGACTGTTGGCGGATTGTATTCGCGATGCCGACCTGCCTGCCGGCGTTTTCAACTATCTGAGCGGCGCGGATCCAGAGGTAGGACCGGCACTGACACAACATTCGTTGACTGCGGGAGTAACGTTTACGGGCTCACACGCAGTGGGCATGCAGATCGGGCGGGGGCTTTGGAGCGCAACTCAACCGAAACCCTACATCGCCGAAATGGGAGGCAAAAACGCCTGCATCGTAACCGCGTATGCGGACCTGGAGCGCGCGGCAACCGGCATCATTCGATCGGCCTTCGGCATGGGAGGACAGAAGTGCTCGGCGTTGTCACGGTTGTATGTACATCAAGAGGTTGCGGACTCCCTGTTGGAACGTATCCTCGAGCAGACTGCCAGGATGAGCGTCGGCAACCCGGCGAAGCAGGAAAACTGGCTGGGACCCACAGCGACGCCAGCGGGATATGACAGCTATGCGCGATTCGCGGAGCAGCTCGACTCGCAAGGGGCGCGGACGCTCGTCGGTGGCGCGCAACTCCGGGAGGGTGAGTTGGCGCACGGCCTGTTCGTGCAGCCGCTCGTTGCGGAAGCGCCTCCCGAGCATCCGCTCTGGCAAAAAGAGATGTTCCTGCCCATTCTCATGGTCCAGCGTGTCGGCTCGAACGATGCGGCGATGGAACTTGCCAACCGATCGCCCCTCGGGCTCACGGCCGGCTTTTATGGGGCCACCTCCGAGATCGCCTGGTTTCATGAAAACATCGAGGCGGGCGTGACCTACGTGAATCGGCCTCAGGGCGCCACGACGGGGGCCTGGCCCGGATACCAGCCCTTTGCAGGTTGGAAAGGCTCGGGTAATACAGGTAAGGCGATCGCCTCCTTCTACTACCTGCCACAATACATGCGCGAGCAGTCGCAGACCGTGGTCGAGTGATGTCATGAACATCCTCCCATTGAGCGACGCTATCCATTCGGATTTACGCTCGCAACTGCCACTCGCTGAGGAAAAGCCATGCGATTGCCCCATATCCATACATCATTACCGGGCCCGAAAGCGCAGGCGTTGATTGAGCGCGATCGCCTGGTAAGCTCGCCCTCCTACCCACGCGACTATCCCTTCGTCATGGCGAAAGGCCGTGGCGCTGAAGTCTGGGATGTCGACGGCAACCGCTTCCTCGATTTCGCTTCAGGAATCGCCGTCTGCAGTACAGGTCATGCGCATCCGGAGGTCGTACAGGCCATCCGCGCGGCGACCGAGGATTTTCTGCACATTTCCAGCGACTATTGGCATGAGCGCATGACACGCTTATGCGAGCGGATCAGTGCAATGGCGCCCATGCGCGAGCCCTCGCAGGTGTTTCTGTGTCAGAGCGGCACTGAGTCGGTCGAAGGCGCACTCAAACTTGCGCGTTACGTCACCGGCCGGCCCCGGTTCATTGGATTCCTCGGTGGCTTTCACGGCCGCACCATGGGCTCGCTGTCTTTCACAGCCAGCAAGTACACCCAGCAGGCGGGTTTCTTCCCGACCATGCCTGGTGTGACGCATGTGCCCTATCCCAACACTTACCGACCACTCCTCCTTGGCGGTGATCAGGGCACGGCCGTTTTGGAGTATGTCGAAAACACGCTCTTTCAGACCAACATTCCGCCTACCGAAGTGGCGGCAATCCTGGTTGAGCCGATTCAGGGCGAGGGCGGCTACCTGGTGCCACCCGACGGTTTCCTGCAGGGCCTGCGCGATCTGTGCGACCGTTACGGCATTCTGCTGATATTCGACGAGGTCCAGAGCGGCATCGGCCGCACCGGCAGGATGTTTGCGTGTCAGCATTGGGGCGTGGCACCCGACATCATGACATTGGCCAAGGGCCTGGGATCCGGGCTACCGATTGGACTGACTGTGGCTCGCCGCAGTCTCATGGAGCGGTGGAAACGAGGCGCCCACGGCAACACCTACGGCGGAAACCCCGTCACGTGCGCTGCCGCGCTCGCTACCCTTGATCTGGTCGAGCGCGAGTACGCGGGGAATGCGGCCCGCGTCGGCGAGTACTTCATAGGACGATTACGCGAGCTGCAGAGCCGTTTCGAATGCATCGGCGACGTCCGCGGCAAAGGGCTCATGATTGGGATGGAGCTCGTGGAGGATCGAGAGACTCGCAAGCCGGCCAAAGAGCTGGTCGACGAGCTCCTCACCCGGGCCTTCCACCAGGGCTTGTTACTACTGTCTTGTGGGGTCAGCACCGTGCGATTCATTCCTCCGCTGATGATCAATCGTGAGCACGTCGATGAGGCGATCGTTCTACTGGAGGCGGCCCTGACCGAGTCTGTCGCGCCCTAGAGCGGCGCCATCATGCCTGCCGTGGCTGTCGAGTCCGATACTTCCCGCCCCCTCGGGTTCTGGACCTGCACGGCGCTGGTGATCGGTAATACGATCGGGGTGGGCATCTTTCTCCTTCCGGCAACGCTGGCGCCGTATGGATTGAACGCACTGTGGGGCTGGATGATCACCCTCTTCGGGTGTGGCTGCCTCGCCATGGTCTTTTCGGTCCTGCCGCGGCTGCTGCCGCAAGAGGACGGGCCCTACGGCTACACGCAGCGCGCCTTCGGCAACGGCATTACTTTCTACGTATTGTGGTGTTACTGGTTCTCGACCTGGGTGACGAACTCCACCATCGCCACCGGGGTCGTTGGGTACCTGACGATTCTCGTTCCCGCCTTGCGGTCCGTTTCCTGGCTGCCTCCGGTGATGGCACTCGCGCTCGTCTGGGCGTTCGTGCTCATCAACTCCATCGGCATCCGTATGGCTGCATCGATACAGATCATCACCACGGTGTTCAAGCTGCTACCCCAGGCAGGAATCATCCTGTTGGGTCTTTGGTTACTGGTGGTGAATCCGACGTTATACCTCGGGAACATTCCACCCAATCCTATTTCGTTGCGCGGGGTGCTGGATGCTTCGACCAACACCCTGTACGCCATGTTGGGGATCGAGTGTGCCGCCATTCCTGCCGCGAAGGTGCTCGACCCCGGCCGCACGATTCCGCGAGCCACTCTTGTCGGCACTTTGGTAACCGCGATCGTTTATATCGGCGTGTCCCTCCTCCCGCTATTCCTCATTCCGCAGGCAGAGCTCGCCGCCTCCAGCGCTCCTTTCGCGGACCTCTTCGTACGGTACCTGGGTCCGCAGTATGGCTGGTGGCTGGCGTTGTCCATCGTCATCTGTGGGCTCGGTGCGTTGAATGGCTGGACCCTCATTGTCGGCGAGTTGACGCAGACCCTCGCCCTCCGTGGCCGGTTCCCCGCGGCCTGGGGCAAGCCCAGCCGCCGTGGAACGCCCATCACGGCCTTCGTCGTTACCGGCATGCTCGCCAGCATCATCCTGCTCATGAACTACAGCGAGTCCACGACGAAGCTTTTTACCTTCTTCAGTCAACTCGTGACCGCAGCGAACCTGCCGTTGTATCTGGCGTGCTCGCTGGCTGTGTTGGTCGTAATGAAGCGCGCAAGAATCACATCCGCCGGGCGAAGCAAGCTCCTCTGGAGAGGCGCCGCGTTCGCGGCAGCTGTTTATTGCGTTTGGGCGTTCGCAGGTGTCGGCATCAAACCCTGGCTCTATGCGATCGGTCTGGCAATCGTTGCGGTTCCGTTCCACCTCGCGTCCTCGAGCCGAGAGGCGGGACACCACCGTGTAACCTGAACGCCACCACGCGGCCGCCAGTCAAAAGTCCGCGACCTTCCCCCAGCTCGAGTGTGCGAAGCGGTCCGGATGATAAGGGCGTGGATCTACGATCGGCTCATCGCCCGCAACAATGTCAGCGATCAGGTGACCCGCGCCGGGTCCGATGCCAAAACCGTGCCCGCTGAATCCGGCGGCCAGGACGAAGCCGGGTAGGTTGACACTCTCGCCGATGCCCGGAACGCCATCGGGTGTGCTATCGACATAGCCCGACCACGCAGCGCTGATGGCACTGTCCTTCAGAGCCGGGATGAGGTTCACCGCGCGTTTATGAATCAATCGCACCGTGGCCTCGTCAACGCCAGGATCGAGAACGCGCATGCGCTCCATCGGTGTTGGCCGATCGAGCCGCCAGCGCAACACCCCCTCATGACCAGAGCGGATGCCCTCCATTCCTCCCAACGTAAGTTGGCGCCAGCGCCGAGTGAACATGGGCAGGAACGGTTTGGCGAACAGGAGTAGCTGCGGCGTTGGATCAACCCGAGCGCGGCCGCTAATCGCGAGCGTGTGGTTGTTATCTCCACGACGCGTGAGCGTAAGGTCTGCAGTGTGAAGCACGTCAGGTAATACGCCAGCCCGCGTCCCAACAGTTAGAACAGACTGACGCACTGACGCTTGCGGAAAGCGGATGCCGAGCTGGCGGCAGAAGGATGAGGCCCAGGCGCCTCCCGCCAGAATCGCGGTGCCAGTGCGGATCGTGCCCTTTTCCGTAATTACGGCGGCGACCTTGCCACCTGCGGTTTCGATGCCGCGCGCGGCGCAGGACTGATGGACGGTGCCTCCAAGTTTCATCAAAGCGCGTGCCGCAGCTGGAGCCGCGCAGGTGGGATTCGCGGTGCCGTCGGTCGGTGAAAACACACCGCCGCGCCATGCGCGACCCGTTACGTGGCCCCGCTCAGTCGCCTCCGCGCTGCTTAGCATGTGTGTGGTAACGCCGGCGGTGCGCGCGAAGTCGCGCCAGTGTGCCCAGCCCGCGAGCTCTTCTTCACTGTTGCTTAGATAAAGCAGGCCGCACCGACGGAAACCTGTTTGCTCACCAGCTTCCGAAGCGAACCGCTCCCACAGGTCGAGACTCTTCGTTGCCAACGGCAGTTCGCGCGCGTCCCGGTTCTGCTGGCGGCACCAACCCCAATTGCGGCTCGACTGCTCGGCTCCAACACGTCCTTTCTCGAGGAGCGCGACCTTCATGCCGCGCTTCGCGAGATAGTAGGCGGTGAAAGCGCCGATAATCCCGCCACCAATGACCACGGCGTCGGCCGCGTCCGGCAGGTTAGGACTCGTCTCGATGAGCATCAGCGGTGCCGGCATCAAAGTCCCCCAGTCACTGCACGATTGTCGAGCAATTCATCCATCACCGCACGAGATCCTGATATCGATAGTAAGCGCCGACGAAGGGCAGGAACCACGGCTTTCCGAAGAGGCCGGGAATCGCGGGCCAATCGAAATCCCGCCATGGATTGAGACGGTTGAGATCCGCGCTGCCGTCGAGCACGCTCGCCATGATCGCGCCCATGTAGGTCGACATCTGCGTGCCGTGGCCGCTATAACCCATCGAGTAGAACAGGCCATTGTGCTCGCCGGCGCGCGGGAGTCGGTCGCGCGTCATGTCCACCATTCCGCCCCAGCAATAGTCGATCCGGACATTCGTCAGCTCGGGAAATACTTCTGACAAGGATTTGCGCAGGATCGCGCCGCTCTTCATGTCGGACTTCGGATTGCTCGCCGCGAAGCGCGCGCGTCCGCCGAACAGCAGGCGCTCATCCGGCGTAACACGGAAATAATTGACGAAATTCTTCGTGTCCGTCGTCATTCGTCGGCGTGGTGTCAGTCGATCGAGCAGATCGACTGACAGGGGTTCAGTGGCGATAATGAAGGCGCCCACGGGCACAATGCGCCGGCGGAACCAGCCGAGCGGGCCGATCGCCGACGTGCCGGTAGCCAGGAGCACCTGGCGCGCACGGATACTGCCATCCGGCGTGCGGACCTCGTGCGCATGGTCTGCGAGCCGCCGCAGTCCGATCACCGGGCTGTTCTCGTAGATCGATGCTCCTCGGCGCGCGGCCGCCTCGGCGAGCCCCTGACCGAATTTGCCGACGTGCATTCCAGCGCTCTTCTCGAAGAGAAGACCGCCGAAATAGCGATCTGATCCGATCTCAGCGCGTAGAGCTGTGCGCGGTACCAGGCGTGTGTCAGGATCGACCTCTTCAGCCAACAGCGCCTGCGAACGGACGAGCTTGTCGTAATGCTCCGGTTTCGCCGCGAGCTTGAGTTTGCCGACGCGCTTGAAATCACACTCGATGCGCTCTTCCGCGATGATCGCCTCAACCTTGTCGACGCCCGCATCGAATGCTCGATAAAGCATGTTGGCGCATTCGCGTCCCAACTTCGTCGAAAGCTGGTAATAATCCTGCGCGAATCCGTTGTTGCACATTCCGCCGTTCCGCCCGGACGCAGCATTGGCGACTAAACCTGCCTCGAGCACAACCACGCTGGCCCCTTTCTTTGCGAGTGCAAGCGCTGCTGAGAGGCCCGTAAAACCCGCGCCCACGACCACTACGTCGGCATTGCCGTGCGGCGTTCCCTGCGCACCTGAGGAGAAAGGTGCCGCGGTATCGAGCCAGTAGGACTCGAGCTTCATCACCCTATGCCTGGGGAATCGGAGTGAGCCGTTGAGGCGCGCTCGCCCGGGATTGCCTGGCGACAGACGGCGATTGCATCGACCTCAACGAGATAGCCATGGTGGAGTTCAGCGACCGGTACAACAGTCCGCGCGGGCCTGACCTCACCCATCATCTGCGCATAGAGGGCATTGAAGCGCGGCCAGTACTCGACGCCGACGATATAGACAGTCACCTTCAGGAGATCCGCAGGTTCCGCCCTTCCCGCACGCAGCACCGCCAGCAAGTTGACAATGGCCTGGCGTGCCTGTTGCTCAAAGGGCAGTTCGACGGTGTGGGATCCGTCCGGCCTCACGCCCAGCTGGCCCGATATGAACAGCAGATCGCCGAAGCGCTTCGCATGGCTGTAATGGCCGCCGGGCCGTGCGGCATCATCCGGAACAATGGTCGCGATCCGCGCGTTCATCTCCGTCACCACCCTCGCATCCGCGGTTGAGTTGGTCCGATGCAGCTCCTCGTCATGCGTGGGATCCTTCATCGTAGTGCTCGCTCATGCGGGGCGGTGAATCGCGTACACCTTCTTGACGTGGACATCACTGATCCAGGCGCACTCCGCCCCGCGCGCAGCGAGGAAGATGTCGCCTTTGGAAAACGTCACCGATCCTGATGCATCCTGGAACGTCACACAGCCGTCGAGCAGATGCATGAGCTCGATGTGACGATAGGGCATTGCGCTGCGGTGATAGGGAGTTGAATCCCATGTGCCGCAGACGAACTCGCCATTGTTCGAACGATAATCTGAATGATTGCGGCACGTAGGCTTCGGGCCGACGAGCAGCGCGTCAGAGGGCGGGTTGGACGCCGCGAGCGGGGCAGACTCGTTGATTCGCACGATATCGGATGCGGCACCGGACGAAGCCGGGCACGCGACGATTATTGCCAGTGTCCTCTCAGAGGCATGCCAGCCGAAGCTCAGTCCCGCCGGCAACACGGCGCTGCGCCCCGCCTCGACAACGGTAGTACTGCGCGCGCTTTTCAGGGTGAGCGTGCCAGACAACACGATCACGAACTCATCGGTCCGGAGCTGCTCAACACGCCCCTCGCCAATCGGCGCCAGCGCGACCACGGTTGCGGCATCATCGACAAATGCGGGTGTAGGACGTCCGACGAGCCAGTCGCTGGTGGGCGCTGCGCAAGTGGCGTACGCGCGCAGATCGATGAGACCGCGCACTCGCGTCCCAGCCGAAGATGTCTGCATGTCCACGATCTCAACCCCTCCACGTCTTGATATGCCGGCCCGACACGTCAGCCGAACGATTGATTGGCAAGAGCGAATAGCTTCGCACCGCCAGCGCGCGCCAATGGCGTTCCCCGCGCCATCGATACCACCTGGTCAACTCGCGGGAGGCCGATTGTCGCGAGCCACGGGGAAAGGCCGCTCGCCTCCGTTACGTCGATCCGCACGAAGCTATTCACATGCTCAGTCGCGAGCGTCGCGATCAATGCCTTGGCGTCCTCCGCATCGGATGCGATGACCGGGCCGATAACAACTCCACGCCCCGACCGACGGACACAGGCGTAACCCTTTACCTCCTGCGCGCGCTCGATTACGACAACATCACCGACCGAGAAGAGCGCATCGAGCAAACGATCGCGACTCATCCCGCTGGCGTGGCGATCAAGAGCGCGGATCGCCAGGATGTCCTCTGTCCGCAATTGACGAATGCCGGCGCACGGTGGCTCCGGCGGCCGGGCGGTCAGCACCGCCTGATGCTGGCTGACTTGCTCATACGGTACGAAGCCGTATCTATCGTAGAGGCGGTAGCCCTCGCGTGTCGAATTCAGGACAACCGTGCGTCCACTCGCCTGCCTCAACATTTCCTC
>Ga0068858_100001545_pt1 | contig 23632 bp, 20 predicted proteins | sample KBSSwiS12_FD_66589 | JGI IMG/M metagenome (GOLD analysis project Ga0068858, IMG submission 66589) | Switchgrass rhizosphere microbial communities from Kellogg Biological Station, Michigan, USA - KBS Switchgrass S1-2 | ecosystem: Host-associated > Plants > Roots > Rhizosphere > Soil ...
GGTCGAGCCGCTCGGCCGACGTTCCGCTGGCGAGCGAGCCTAGAGCCGCAACCCCCCGCTGACCTCGATCACCTGCCCGGTGATCCACCCCGACTCGGGCTGGAGCAGCAGCAGCACCGCGTCCGCGATGTCGGAGGGCTCGCCCAGCCGGCCGAATGCGGTCATCGCCTTGACGCCGCGCTCGAAGGCTTCGTTCTGGCGGGCTTCGGCGATCAGGTCGGTGGCGACCGCGCCCGGGGCGACGCAGTTGACCCGGATCCCCCGGGGCGCCAGCTCCTGCGCATAGGACAGGGTGAGGCCATGCCCGGCCAGCTTGCTTGCCGAATAGGCCGCCCGCTGCGCTGCGGCACCGCGCGAGACGACCGAACCGATCGTCACCACGCTGCCACCGTCGACCAGCAGCGGCTGGGCCTGCTGGAGCGTGAAGAACAGGCCCTTGACGTTGGTGTCGAACAACCGGTCGAACTGGGCCTCGTCGGTGCCGGCGAAGGTCGTAGCGCCGCCGACCCCGGCATTGGCGACGAGGATGTCCAGCCCGCGCGGGAACTCGGTAGCGAGCCGTTGGAACATAGCGCGGATCGCCGTCACGTCGCGCAGGTCGGCCTGCACGGTGAAGGCGCGCTCTCCAAGTTCGGCGGCGAGCGCCGCCGCCGCACTGTCGCTGCCACCATAGTGCAGCGCCACCCGCGCGCCCTGCTCTACCAGCCGCCGCGCCACTTGCGCGCCGATCCCACGCGATGCGCCGGTAACGAGCGCAGTCTTGCCTTCGAGGCTGTTTGTTATCACGCCATTTCCTCCCCTGGTCGTCAGTCGGCGAACAGCGTGCCGCTGATCCGCTCGAGCGAGTCGTCGCGGATCCACCGGACCATGCGGCGCAGCGGCTCGATCGCATCGTGCGGGCCCGCGAAGTTGCCCGCCGTGGCAAAGCCGAGCGGCACGATCCGCTGGCCGCCGCGCAGCGAGCATTCATCGCGGATCTCGCGGCGCAGGCTGTCGGGGTAGATGCCGATGGTCTGGGTATGGATCGTCAGGTGGCGCAGCGCGGCCTGCACGCTGGAAACCGGAACGACGTTGGCTACGCGGCAATCGAGCCGGTCGGAGAAGTCGACCAGCTCGTCCTGCTGCGACACGATGATCGCGCCCTCCGCGGCGCGTCCGCCGATCACGCGGAAGTCCTCGCCATATCGAATGCCGTCGATTTCGGCCTTGAGGTCCTGGTCGAAGTGCGGGTGCGGAGTGCTCAGGTGCGACGGCAGCGCCTGGATCGCCTCGAACACGGCCTTGCCGAATGCGTTGGCCCGCTTCAGTCCGGCGTCGTCCTCGCCGGTGACCACGTAGAGCGTACGCGCGCTGACGCAGCCGCCCTGGTTGAAGTAGCCGATGTCGCGCGCGGCGCGCTCCGCCGCCTCGGCCATCGCTTCCTCGGAGGCGAAGGCTTCCGCGCCAATGATGGACGCGCTGAGCTTGGGGTCGAGCGCCACCAGGTCGAGCCCCGGCGCCAGGTACTCGCGGATCGAGCGCATCGAATCGAACCCGCCCCAGGCGACGATCTTCTCGATGTGCTTGCCGTCGTAGAGGAAACTCTCGACCGCCCGGTCGCCCCCCTTCCAGTAGGCCACGCTCACGTGGCGGGTCAGCGGGTGGTTCGGGGCCATATCGATCATCGTGCGCGCCACGGCCGTGGCGAAGAACGGATCGTTCGAAGGAATCTTGATGATCGCATCGCCTCGGGTGAAGGCGTTGTTCATGATCGTCTGCAGCGCGATGACCGAGCCGTTCCCGGCAATCGCATGGACCGCGCGGGCGCCGAACGCACGCACGGCCACGGTGCGGTCGGCCATCCGGTGCTCGACCCAGCCCTCGAGGTACTCGAGCCCGATATTGTTCTCGATGACCTCGAGCATGGCCTCGCGGCGCAGCAGGCGCGGCATCGCCCGCAGCTGGCCCACCATCATCTCGGGCGTATGGTGGGAGCTCTGGCCTTTCATCTGCACGGCCTGTTGCAACCAGGGATTGCGGTCGAGTTCGAGGCGGGGGCCGAGCTCCTCGAGGTAATCGAGGATGTCGGCCATCGACAAGGCATAGAGATCGCTGAGCTGGGCCGGATCGGTCAGTACCAGCTGGTCGAGATATTTCGTCGGATCGGGCGCAAGAAAGCGCAGGCCGCCGCCGCGCGCGCCGAATTCGACGAGGTCATCCTCGATGACGCGGCCACGGATGACGAGGGGGATGATGGTGTCCGTCACTTGAGCAGGTCCGTTCAGTCTGGAGGTCAGAGCATCTCGACGCCGAGGGTAAGCTCGACTGCCTTGTCGTAGGCATCGGGCGACTTCGAGCAGGTGATCTTGTCGTCGTCACGCAAGTTCGAATAGCGGACGATGTCGGGCTCGAGGTAAGGGCCGGAGCGCCCGCACGGGCAGCCGCCGTCCCAGTTGATGGTGATCCGGTCGCCGGTGATCACGCCGCCCCAGTGGCTGCTGGGCATGAGATCGAAGAAGGCGAAGCGCCCGGTCCTGGTGCCCGTGCGCTCGAGCGGCGCACCGCTGTCCGGGTCGAGCAGGAAGGTGGCGATCCACGGCGGCTGGTGGAAGTGACCGGCCGAGCACATCCGCGAGGTGCCGGTGGTCTCGGTCATCCCGAAGACTTCCTGGTGGGGCGGCGGGAACACCGACTCGCACAGCGCCTCCCAGTCCTCGGGAAAGGCGACGCCCTTCGAGCCCGAGCGGCCACCTGCCAGAATGTAGGTGCCCGGGCCGAATTCGGCCTGGATACCGCGCCGGAGGCATTCCTGAGCCAGCGGGATCATCTGGAGATAGGGCGCGAACAGGAACAGTCGCTTGCCCCGCTGGCGCACGAACAGCTCCTCGAAGAACGCCTCGGTGTTGTCGGGCTCTGCCTGCCGCTGGGCGATCAGGCGCTCACGCAGTGCCGCCATCTTGGGGGGGAGTTGCAGCGCCGCCAGTTCGCCCTTGCGTTCGGCCGCGGCGATCCGGCCCGAGAGCCACAGCAGGTCAACGTCCCAGTGGCCATTGCCCAGAGTATGGACATGCTTGCCCGGCTTGTCCCGGAACAGCACCTCGCCCAGCTGGCGGAAGAAGTTGGGCATCGACTGGCGGCCCGAGGCGATCGGCCATGGCGCGAAGTAATCGACCTCGCCGGTCTGGAGTCCCGAGTCAGGTTCGCCCCGATACCCCGAGTGCGCCTGGAGGAAGGCGCGAAACTGGAGCCGGTGCTCGGCGATGTCGCGCGGGAAAAACGAGATCTTGCCGCTCGTGCCGGACGAGCACAACGCGCGCACCTGGGTCGCGTCCTCGACCCGGTTCAACCAGCCCTCCATCGTGTCCACCCCGTCAAGGTCGACCTCGCTGAGATCGTGTGCCGTGAGCGTGTTCAGCCAGCGGTTGAGCCGGTCGAATCGGCCCTGCTCGATCAGCGTCAACGAGTAGGACTTGTAGGTGGTGTGGGGGAAGCACAGCGCGGTGATGTCCTCCGCGCTGTCCAGCCGGTCGACCGCGAGATCCTCCGCCAGCCGGTCGAGCACGCCGATCTTGGGGCGCATCTCGGCGAACCGCCGTCGGATCGCCTCGAACTGGAGCTGCTGGATTTCGGCCGGATCGTAATCGTACAGCTCTTCGTGGGAGAGCTCGAGGAAGGTGGCCGGATCGTCAAAACAGCTGGCAACGCTGGGCATCCGCTTTCTCCGCAGTAGTTTATTAGTATCGTTATGTTATTATATCGTCCGTTATCGTAAGTCAATGCCGGTGCCAGAACGGGTGCGACGGGTGTGCGGCAATCTGCCGCAGCGGACAACCCGCTTGCCGGAATGGACCATTGCGGGCACGGCGCCACAGCCGGTGACAACGGGAGTAGGGCGAGACGTGACACGGCGAAGCGACCTTGACGATGTTTCCATCCTGATCGCCGACGTCGCGCGGATGTCGCGCGTGCGGTTCGATCAGCGCGTGCGCAAGCTCGGGCTCACGCGACCGCAGTGGCGCACGCTGAACTGCATCATCTACAACGAGGGCATCCAGCAACGGCTGATCGCCGGTCGGATGGAAGTCGAGCCGATCACCGTCAGCCGGCTGGTCGACGTTCTGGAAAAGCGCGGCTGGGTCGAGCGGCGGCCTGATCCCGACGACCGCCGCGGCAAGCTCCTCTACCTAACGCCCGCCGCCGGTCCGCTGCTCGCCCGGCTGCGCATCTATAGCGACCTCACCGAGGCCGAGACCTTCGCCGGGTTCTCCCCGGCGGAGATGGAGCAGCTAAAGGAACTCGTGGCGCGTGCCCGGCACAACCTTTCCGCGGCCATCCAGAGCCCTGCCGACGGCGACTTGCCGCCCGATCCGGCATAGCACCGGCGATCGCCGTCACGTCAGGCAAGCCACCACCCGTTGCAGTATGCGCCGGCCAACGTCCGCAAGGTTCCCGCGGGCATGTTGCAGGGCGAGGTTGTCCCACAGGATGAAATCTCCGCCCCGCCAGCGGTGCTCCAGGCACGCCTCGGGCGCGTAGAGGTGTCGGTAGACTTCGTGGAGCAGCGCCCGGCTCTCGTCCCGCTCCATGCCGAGGAACCGGGCCGTCTGCATCTCGCTCACCGCGATGTAGCGCTCGCCGGTGCGGGGATTGGTCCGCACGGCGGCGAACGGCATCGAGAACTCGACCTGCGGGTCGTCCACATCGCACAGCCGGCTGCCGATATAGCCGCTGGCGGGTTTCACCATTTCTGCCTCGAGCAGGTCGAGCCGCGCCCGCAGCGCCGGCGGCAGGCTGCGGTAGGCCTGCCCCGCATGGACGAATTGGGTCGATGAGGCCCCCTCCACCACATCCACCGCATGCAGCGAGATCGCGGCCATCGGCATATCGGCATAGGCGTTGTCGGAGTGGTAGCTGAATTCGCCGCGTCCCCCCGCCTGGTCCTGCTCGGTCGAGATGTAACCCCGGTCCTGCGCATGGGCGCGGTGGACATCCTCGCCAATGGGGGCCGACAGCGCCTGCTGCTGCTGCATGGTGAGGGCCTGTCCGCGGGCGAGGATGAGGGCTTCCCGGTCGAGCAGGCGGCAGAACATTTCCGCGACCTGGCTGTCCAGCGGCCGGGAAAGGTCATGATCGACCTCCACCCCGAACGGCGCGAGCCTACGCCACCGCAAGCCTTGCTCGGTGATCCAATCGCCAGCGGAGTGCGCTTCAGCCATCCCCGATCTCCCTGCCGTCCTGGCTCGCATTTGAGGTCGGGTCGTTGGCCACAGTCTACCCGATCCGCCCGGACGATCCACCGGCCGTACGCCCGAAATACCGGTCCAGCTGCTCCGGCGTGGCCGAGCGCATGCTCTGCGCATCGGCGGCCTGCGCCGGTGCGATCCGTTCGATGGCGCGCCGCGTCGCGGGACGGTCGGCGAGCCCGGCGAACCAGGCGACGACATGGGGCCCCGCCACGCGGTCGGGAAAGAACCGCTTGAGCGTGCGAATCCACGGCCACAGGGCCATGTCGGCGATCGAATAGTGGGTCCCGGCAAGGAACGGGGACTGTCCGAGCTGCGCCTCGATCACGGCGAGCAGCCGGTCCAGCTCGTTGGTGAACCGACGCCGGCCGTAACTGTCACCCTTGGTCGCGAAGTTGAAGTGGATCGCCTGCCCGAACATCGGCCCCGCAGCCGACATCTGGAACATCAGCCACTGGATGACCTGCGACCGGCTGTCGGCGTCGCTGCCGATGAACGCGCCGTGGCGTTCGGCAAGGTCGATCAGGATCGCGCCGGATTCGAACACGGCCCGGTCACCGCCGGCCCGGTGTTCGACCAGTACCGGCACCTTGCCGTGCGGCGCCAGCGCACGGAACTCCGGCGCATGCAGGGCGCCGCCGATGAGATCGAGCGCGACGAATTCGTAAGCCAGACCCAGTTCTTCCAGCAGCAACATGACCTTCAGCACGTTGGGGCTGCTCATGCCGTAAAGCGTCAGCGGCGCGCCCGTGCGTCGGGAGCGGTCGGCCGCCTCGTGCTCGGTTGCGGGTATCGGATCCATCGCGCCATCCGTCCTCACTCGGTGCAGCAATCACAGCTATCCCTGCCTGGCTTCCGCTGCCCCAGCGCCGGACCGTCGCCGGCGCCGTTCCAAGGCGATCGCTGCCTGCCGAATGGAGCTGCGCCGGCAGGGTCGGGCGAGAGGAACACGCCGCTCACCACCCTGCTCAAACCGCGGTGATGCTCACCCGGATGCCGCTGAACCGCGCCATCGCGTTGATCGGCTCGCGGTCGGTGCGGCTGACCAACCGGTTCACCGAAGCGCCCATGTCGGCGTTGACGCCGGTCGCACGGGTGTCGCCGCCCCACCCGTGGGTCATGCTGACGACCCCGCGCTTCTGGGTGTCGTCGGGCTCGACGATCGCTTCGATCGCATCGTGCGACGAGGTGATCCGGACCCGCCGCTGGGGCGCGAGGCCCAGCGCGGCGATGTCCTCGGGGTGCATCCACAGCGGGTTGTGCTGGATGCGGCGCCGGATCGACGGCAGCTCGCGGTAGCTCGAGTTCATCGATTCACGGATGCGCCGGCTGCACAGCAGGAACGGATAGCGCTGCGCCCGCTCGTCCGCGGCGAACCCGTCGGCCAGATAGGCGGCTGCCTCCTCGGCGACGTCGGCGGACATCAGCGTGAAGCGCCCTGCCGCGCCCTCGCGCGCGGGCTGCACCACCATTGGCGGCACCTCCCAGATGCGACCGCCCGGAATGTCCTTGAAATCGTCGACGCTGAGCGGCGCAGGGCGGAGCTGCAGATCGAACAGTTCGTCGACAGTCGGCGCGCGCTCCATGTCGAGCGGCACGCCCGCATATTCGAGCTGGAGGCCGAGCCGCCGGGCGAGTTCCCAGATGATCGTCTGGTCGTCGGCCACCTCGGCGTCCTCGGGCACCCGGGCAACGGCCGGGGTATATTGCGCGAAGGGCACCGGCAGGAACATCTTCTCCATGTACGGCCAGGAGATATCGGCGCGCTCGTAGAGCAGCGGCGGCGGCAGGATGTAGTGCGCCAGCTGCGCCGTGCGGGACATGTACGGATCGATCGTGACCATCAGCTCGAGGCTGCGCAGCGCCTCGTCGGTGCCGCGCTGGTCGGGAAAGGCGTCCGCCGGGTTGCCGCCGACCGCCAGCAGGGCGCGCACCTTCTGCGGTCCTTCGCTCTGGATTTCGTCGGCCAGCACGCAGCTCATCATCTCGCCCACGAGGGTGCCATATCCCGCGCTGCTCTTGTGGCCCTGGGCGAAGCTGCGCCCGGCCGACATCGCCTCGGCATAGAGCGGGGTGCGCGGCGTGAGCAGGCCGGGATTGGGGATCGGATCACCCTCCCGGCGGAAGCGCCCGCAGACCACGTTGAGCGCCTCGATCAGGTGAACCGCAAGGTTCGAGAAAGGCGCCATGTTCGGCCCGGTGCCCGATCCGGCCGTGCCGCTACGCGCCGTGGCAAACAGCTCGGTCGCGCGGGCAAGGTCCCCGGCGTCGATCCCCGCGCGCGCTGCCACGTATTCGGGCGTGAACGGCTCGACCGCGGCGCGCAGGTCCTCCAGGTCTGCCACCCAGCGCGCGCAGAATTCCTTGTCTTCCCAGCCCTCGGCCAGGATCATCCGCAGCATGCCTCCCGCGATCGCGGCGTCCTCGCCCGGGCGCGGCTGCAGATGCACGTCGGCGAAGTGCGCCGTCTCGGTGCGGCGCGGGTCGACGATGATCAGCCGCTGGCCGCGGGCCCTGGCCTCCTTGATCCGCTTGAGCGGATTGTGGATCGGCATCCCGTTGACCGCGTAGACCGAGACCAGCGGGTTGATGCCGAACAAAAGGGTGACTTCCGAACCCGCATAATCCTGCTTGCCCGCCAGCCACACGCCCATGCGCTCGGCGGCGACGATCTTCGCCGACTGGTCGACCGTGAGGCTGCTGTAGTATCCGTGCGACCCCAGCGCCCGGACGAACGCTGCCGGCATGGGCTGGGCAGCGGAATGCGTGGCGTTCTGCGAGCCGGTATAGACCGCGATCGTCTCCGGCCCGTGCTCCTTGCGCAGCGCGTCCATCTTCGCGGCGATCTCGTCGAGCGCCTGGACCAGCCCGATCCGCGCGAAGCTGCCGTCGGGCTGGCGCTTGAGCGGATGGGTGATGCGGCTCGGCCCATAGTGCGCCTCATGGACGTTGAGGCCCTTTACGCACGCGTAGCCCTGCGTCAGCGGATGATCCATGTCACCGCGGATCTTCACGATCCGGTCGCTCTCGTCGACCGTGACGACAGTGCCGCACCCGCCCGCGCAGATCCGACAGAACGATTTCACTTCGCGCCGGGCCGACATCGTCTTCTCCGCGTTCGGCGGACGCTCTCGGGCGCCTGCTTCCTCGCCACTGCACCTCTTTCAAACACAACTGTCAACGAATTACTTGGGGCCGGCGGGCTGCTGCGGTAGCAGGAGGCGACGGACGAAACTGCGTCCCCAACCCGATGGGAGAGAACACTGTGAAGATTGGCCTCAGCATCATCGGCATGAAGGCGCGCGAACACGTCGCCGCCGCGGTCCTCGCCGAGGAACTCGGCTACGATTCCATCTGGTACGGCGAACATTTCCTCCTGCCGCACGGCACCGTCTATCCGGTCTCTCCCCAGCCCTATGGCCCGCAGGAGCTGTTCGATCCCTACGTGCTGCTTGCCGGCCTCGCCGCGCACACCAGCCGCATCCGGCTGGGCACCGGGATCATCATGCTCCCGATGCGCGCGCCGGTAATGGCGGCGCGGCAGATCCTCGGGGTCGATCATATCTCGAAGGGCCGCTTCGACATGGCGGTCGGCAGCGGCTGGCACCCCGAGGAATACGCCGCCGCGGGCACCGACATGCGCACCCGCGGCAAGCGCATGGACGAAATGATGGAGCTGATCGATCGCCTGTTCCAGCAGGACGAAATCGAATTCCACGGCCAGTTCTATCGCGTGCCGCCGACCCGGTTCGAGCCCAAGCCGATCCAGCGCCCGCGCCCGCCGTTCCTGGTCGGCGGGGTCTCCGAACCTGCCCTGCGCCGCGCGGCCCGCTGGGACGGGTGGTACGGCGTGGTCGACACGCCCGAGGCCTTCGCCCGCTACCGGGCGCGGATCGAGCAGTACCGCGCCGAGATCGGCCGTGCCAACGAGCCGTTCGAATATGTCCTCGTCTTCCATGAGCAGCTGGCCTGCAAGGGCGCGCCCTCGCGCGACGAGATTGCCGCCTATACCGAGCTCGGGGCCGACCGGATCGTCGCCACGCCGTGGGGCTACGACTACCCGGTGGCGCTCAGCCGGATCGCCGAATACGCGCGCGAACTCGGGCTCGGCTGAGCCCCGGCTCGCCGCCGCCTCCGGCGCGCCTCAGCCGCCGCCGTGGCGGGCTTCGTAGATCTCCCGGAACGACTGCTCGAACGGCCGGCGGCACGGTCCGGTAATCGCGGCGCGCTTCGCCGGATTGCCGACATTGCCGTTCGGCGTGCCTGGGATCGGGTTTACGACCAGCTCGGCCGGCTTGCCGCACCAGCTCGCCACCATGTCGCACCACTCGCGCTGGGTGACCGCCTCATCACCGCACCAGTTGATGATCTGCGCGGGGATCGCCGCCGCGTCCAGCAGGGCCTCCAGCTGGTCGCACATGTCCTCGATATGGATCGGCGAGTGCGGATAGGGATCGGCGAACGTGTTGACCGGATTGCCCGCCACGACCGCGTCCATGTTCATCACCGGCATCACCGCCATCCCCGGGCCGTAGAGCGTGTTGAGCCGCATGATCGAGGTGCGCAACCCAAACGCCTCGGCGCAGAATCGCGCCACCGCCTCGAGGCTGACCTTGGAAACCGGGCTGGTCGGCGCCCAGGGCGCCCAGGCGCGCCCGATGTCGCCATCCTCGGCCAGCGGAGTGAACACATCGGCTGGCGGTGAGTAGACGGCGGTCGATGAGACCACGAGTGCAGCCTTGGCGTTGCGGCAGTGCTGCAGCACGCGGCCTGCTCCAACCGCGTTGATGTCCACCGCCTCGAGGAACTCGGTCGGCCCGCGGCGCGTGTGCGAAAGGTGAAGCACGTACGTAAAGTCGTCCGGCAGCTGCGAGAAATCGGGATCGGCGAGGTCCATCGCGAACGGGTGCATGCCCAGCCCCGCGACCCGGTCCTTCGCCTCGGCCCCACCGCCGAACCGGGCCAGACCCCAGACCTCGTTGTTGCGCGCCAGGAATTCCCCCAGCTTGAGCCCGACCTGGCCGCTCGCCCCTGTCAGGAGGATCTTCTCGCCGGAAATCATCGCATTCCTTTCGCTGGTCAGTTGCGCCGCCAGTGCCGCACGGCAGTGATGTCTGCCGGGCGCGAGGTGGTGTCCTTCTCGTCAGTTCGTAGCAACCAGTTCCGCTGCGCTGCGCCGCCTGTCGCGCGCCATGAACACGATCAGCCCGGAGAACGCGACAACCGCCGCGAAGCCCAGCCCCAGCCCGCCGCCGCTCGCGCCCGCGGCGAGCAGCGCCGCCATGCCGGACGCGCCGAGCAGCTGCCCGGCAAACCGCGTTACCGCGACGAGGCTGCCCCCAACTCCCGCGCGGTCACGCGGGGCGCTCGTCAGGATCAGGCGGACGTTCGAGGTATAGCAGAAACCATAGGCTCCGCCGGCCACCGCCATCGTCCACGCCAGCACCAGCACCGCCAGCGGATTCGCCCCCATCAGCGCGGGGACCGCGGCGGCCGCTGCCGTTGCCAGCGCGGCGACCAGTATCCCCACGCGCCCCAGCAGCGAAGGCGCGATCCGGTCCGAAAGTCCGCCCGAGAGTGGCGAGCCGATCATCATCCCGATCGCCCAGGCGCTCATCGTCGCGCCGACCGCGAGCGGAGCCAGGTGGAAGGTGTGCGCCAGGAGGAACGGCACCGCGATCATCGCCATGATCGCGGCGCCGTAGGACGGCAGCAGCCCGATCAGGGTCAGCCGTATCGTCCGCACGTCGAACAAGTCCACCGGCACCAGTGGCCGGCTCTCCCCGTGCATGCGGCGCACGAGGGCGATCGCGATCGCTCCGCCGGCCGCGAGCAGCACCAGCGCCAGCACCAGCTCGGGCGCTCCGCCGTGGACCAGCAGCTCCAGACCGATTCCGATCGCACCGAGCGAACCCATGCACAGCCCCGCGCTGCGCCGGTCGAACGGCTCGGCCGTCGGCGTGCGCTCCGGCAGCGCGGGGATGAACACCAGCGTCAGCAACGCCAGCGGCAGCTCCGCGGCGAACAACCAGGGCCAGTCCGCAACCGAAAGGATCGCGCCGGCGACCGACGGGCTCGCGGCGAGCGAGGCGGTCACCATCATCGTGTTGAAGCCCAGCCCGCGGCCCAGCAGCCGCGTCGGGTAGGCGTCGCGCAGCAGGGCCGAGGAAACCGAAACCGACGCCGCCGCGCCGAGTGCCTGCACACACCGCACTAGCACCAGTGCGCCCAGCGTGTGGGCCAGCAGGCAGCTCGCCGTCGCGGCGGCGAACAGCACCTGTCCGGCCATGAACATCCGCCGATGGCCGATCCGGTCGCCCAGCGCCGACAGCGGCAGCACCGTGACGAGGAGCACCAGCTGGTATGCAGTGACGACCAGCACGGTCTGCGAGTCCGGGACGTTGAGCGCCTTGCCGATCGTCGGCAAGGCCACGTTGGCAATGGTCGCATCGACCCCGGTGACGACGTTTCCGCACGTGATCGCGGCCACGGCGAAGCCGCGGCGCGGCCATGGCAGACCGTCAGCTTCGTCATTTGCCTGGCCGCTCAATCCCGCACCGTCTCGCCTGCCCGCTGCCGCCAGTCCGCTACTGGTCCGGCTCGGCCGCATCCTCTCCGAATTGAGCTTATGTCAGCTTCAGATGATCGCGCAAGCCCGCCAACCGGCTGTCCGAAGCCGCATCGCCACGCCCGACCGACCCGCTTGCGCGGGGCGGCGGTTTGATCTAGGTGGGCACAACAATTACGGACGGAGGTGTTCGAAATGCCCAGCCGCCTGCAGGAACTGACCGGGGCCGAGTTTCCCCTGTTCGCCTTCAGCCACTGCCGCGACGTTGTCGTAGCCGTCAGCCGCGCCGGCGGCTTCGGGGTCCTCGGCGGCAGCAGCTTCACCCCCGAGTCGCTCGAAGAGGAACTGCGCTGGATCGACGAGCACATCGACGGCAAGCCCTACGGCGTCGACATCCTCGTCCCCGAGAACCAGGTCATCCCCGCGGGGATCACCGGCGAGAAACTTGCCGCAGGGATCCCCGAGCAGCATATCGCGTTCACCGGCCGGGTGCTCGCCGGGGCCGAAATCAACGCCGAGCGCGAAGGCCTCGTCAACAAGCGCGTCCCCGTCACCGCGCCCGATGTTGCCGAGAAGCTGCTCGACGTCGCATTCGGCCACCCGATCCGGCTGATCGTCAACGCCCTCGGCATCGCGCCCCAGTTCATGATCGATCGCGCCCGCAAGGCCGGCGTGCCGGTCGGCGCGCTGGTCGGCGCGCGCGAGCACGCGATCCGCCAGGCCAAGGCCGGGGTCGATATCTTCATTGCGCAGGGCACCGAGGCCGGTGGCCATTGCGGCGAAGTCGCCACGATCGTGCTGATCCCCGAGGTGGTCAAGGCGCTCGAGCCCTATGGCTCGCCTCCGGTGCTGGCCGCCGGCGGGATCATGACCGGCGCGCAGATGGCCGGCATGATGGCGATGGGCGCGCAGGGCGTGTGGACCGGATCGGTCTGGCTCGCGACCACCGAATCCGAGACGACCGAGATCTTCCGCGAGAAGATGGTCGAGGCCCGCTCGCGCGACACGATCCGCTCGACCTACCGCACCGGCAAGCCCTCGCGCCAGCTGCACTCGACCTGGCACGATGCATGGCACGGCCCGGACAGCCCGGGCAAGCTCGGCATGCCGCACATGGGCATGCTCAGCGGGCCGGCGTTCAGCCGGATCGACAAGGCCGCCGCCGGCGGCAATCCCAAGGCGCGCGAGATGGTCAGCTACTTCGTCGGCCAAGGCGTCGGCCTGATCGATCAGGTGCGCTCCGCCACCGGCGTGGTGCAGGAGTTCAAGGAAGATTACCTCGCCGCGATCGATCGCCTGAACGCCACTCTGGAATAGCCGGAAAGCGTCAGCCGGGGGCGGTGAGTCCCCGATATACCAGCGCGACGAGGCTCTCGATGAAGTCATCGGCGCGCGCGAGCATCTCCTCGCGCAGCGGCTCGGGCGTGGCCGAAACCCGGCTCATCACCGCGCCGCTGATCACGTTCATCAACAGCGCCCAGCTGATGTCCGCCGGGATCTCGCCGCGCTCCTTGGCCCGCCGCACGATCGCCCGGGAGCTGCGCTGGACGCCATCGCTGTAGCCCGCGACCGCTTCGGCGACGACCTCGTAGCGCACGATGTCGAGCTGCAACTGCAGCCCCACGCGGCCCAGCGGCCCCGTGAGGTGCGCGAAGAGCATCCGGCACAGCGCGCGCAGGTCGTCGCGCAGATTGCCCTCGTGGATCGTGTCGGCCGACACCCACCGCTCACGCAGCACCTCGCGCAGCAGCGCGCCCTTCGTCGGCCAGCGCCGGTAAAGCGCGTTCTTCCCCACTCCCGCGACCCGCGCGACCTGCTCGAAGGTGAACCCCTCCCAGCCCTGCGCCGCGTAGATCGACAGCGCCGCGTCGAACACCCGTGGCTCGAGCGCGGGATCGCGCGGCCGGCCGCGCAGGCCGCTTTGGCGCTCGGTCGTCGGCTGGGTGGCGGCGGTGTCCTGCATGGCGCCCTTCCATCCCGCCTGAGACCGCTTCGTGTCAAGCCGGCGCGATCAGGCCGGCGCGATCAGGCCGGCGCGATCGGGGCGGGTTGACCGGCCCGCCCCAGCGCGTATCGCGCCCCGCGGGAAATCAGACAAGGACAACAACCAGTGAGCGAGGATTCCATCCAGATCGAGCGGCAGGACGGCATCGCGATCCTTCGCTTCAACCGGCCCGAGACCGGCAACGCGGTTTCCCCCGCGGTGATGAAGCGGCTGTGCCAGGCGCTCGACGAGGTGATCGGCGATCCCGCGGTCAAAGCCATCGTCCTTGCGCATGCCGGCCGCCATTTCGTCGCCGGCGCCGATCTCGACTGGCTCGCCTCGCTGGAGACCGCCACCGCGATCGAGATCCGCGACGATGTCTATCGATGGTTCCAGGGCGCGGCCAAGCGCCTTCACACCTGCCCCAAGCCGGTCGTCGCGGCAATCGGGGGCGCGGCGGTCACGGTCGGCTTCGAGCTCGCCATCGCGGCCGATTTCCGGGTGGTGACGGACAAGGCGATGTTCCAGCAGACCTGGATCAGGCTCGGCCTGATCGGCCCGCTCGGCTCGCTCAAGCTGCTCCCCGGCATGGTCGGGATGCAGATGGCCAAGGACATCATGTTGCGCGCCCGCGCGGTGGAGGGCGAGGAAGCCGTGCGCATCGGCCTGGCCACCGAGCTGGTCGATGAGGCCGAGCGTGAGCCGCGCGCCATCGCGCTCGCGCGTGAGCTCGCCGCCCTGCCCCCGCTCGCCTTCCGGGCCACCAAGGAAGGCCTGTGGCAGGGCATGCAGTCCAGCTTCGACGACAGCTGGGGCACCGCGGTGCTGAACCAGGCGATGCTGTTGCGGTCGGAGGACTTCGCGGAAGGCCTCGCCGCGGTGCGCGAACGGCGGCCGGGCGTGTTCACCGCCCGCTGACCGCCCCGCCCCCCAACTCAGCCGGTGGTCGCCCCGCCATCGGCATGGAGCACCGCCCCGTGGATCGCGCTGGCGCGGTCTGACGCGACGAAGGCGATCAGGGCCGCCACTTCGGCCGGATCGTTCGGCGGGCGGCGGCCCGAATAGCGCGCCATCAGCGTGTCATCGATCCCTTCGGGCCTGACGACGCCCTCCCCGATCCCGGTCACCATGGTCCCGGGAGCGACGGCGTTGATGCGGATCGGCGAGTCGACGTATTCCATCGCCAGGCTCTTGGTCATCTGCATCAGTGCGCCCTTGGAGGCCGAATAGGGGACGATGTAGGCCGTGCCGAGCTTCGCCGCCTGCGAGGCGACATTGACGATGTTGCCGCCGGTCTTCAGCAAGTGCGGGATCGCGGCCTGGCAGAACCAGAACGGAGCCGAGGCATTGATCGCGAAGATCAGGTTCCACTCCGCCTCGGGCACTTCCGTGGCGTGGTTGAACCGGACAATCCCGGCCACATTGCACAGCACGTCGAGACGCCCATAAGCGCCAATCGCCGCATCGACCGCGGCAAAGCACCGGCTTCGCTCCGCAATGTCCGCGACGTGCGTCTCCACGCGCGCCCCTTTTGCGGTCAAGACAGCAGCGGTCTCCGCCAGCAGGTCGGCCCGCACGTCCACCAGGAACAGCGCCATGCCATCGGCCGCGAGCGCTTCGGCGGTCGCCCGTCCCAGCCCCCGGCCCGCACCGGTAATGAGCGCAACCTTTTCCCCGTCCGGCATCACACGTTCTCCCGCTTTGGCCCGAGCATGCCGCGCCCGTGCCGGCGCGGCAAGCACCTGGGTTGCGTGGGACCGGCTGCGTCAGGCTTCGGCAGCCACCTTCCTGCCTTCACGCGCTGCGACCTGACCGACAAAATCAGCGGTGTTGATGCGCGGACCCCCGTCGAACCGCTGGCAGACGTAATGCATCGCCATCTTCGAGCCCAGCGGCCCCATGCTCATGTGGGTGCGCAGGTTCATCCGGTGGAACAGCCAGATCAGCTCGCGGTCGTGCTTGCCCTCGGCGCGGTCCGCGAGGACGAATTCCTCCAGCCCCGCCTCGGCCGAACGCCAGTCGGCATGGCGCACGCCCGTGACCTTCTCGATGTCCGCGAAGTTGTCGGCCCAGAGCTGGTCGCCGATTTCGGCCAGGCGGTGGAGGTGGCGCGCGGCGCGAAAGCCGCGGCGCAGTTCTTCCTGCTGGTAGGCCTCGTCCGGGCGGACCCGGCGCAGGATCTCGATCAGGTATCGCCACGTGGCGGCGGTCTGCAGATCGGCAGGCTCGGGCACCTCGACCGTCGGCAGCTCCATGCCGTAGTATTCGGCCAGCGCCTCGGTCGCCATCAGGCTCGTCTCGCTGTCCCACTGCAGGTAGGTCATCATGTCCGTCTCGGGCAGCGGGTCGCGCGCGGCATTGCCGAACATCAGCTCGTTGCCGAAGCAGCCCATGATATGCGCGCGCTTGACCCGCTCCATGTCGATCTTGTCGCCGGTGATCTCTTCGTAATAGGCGTAGATCTTCCGGAAGTCGCCGAAGTCGATCAGCGTGTCGCGCATCCGCCACACGGTCAGGTCCTCGATCGGATCGCCGAGGCCGCCGAACTCGAGGTCGATTATGGAGAGCATCCGCTTGCCGTCATGGTGGAACTGGCCGCTGTCCGAGACGATCGGCGAACGCGCCTCGGGGTTGCGCCACGGGTGGCGCTCCATCCAGCTGATGCCGAACTCCATGAACGGGTAGGGCCGGGTCTTGGTTTTGCGGTATTCCTCGATCTGCACCGGCGTGTTGGTCATCGTCCGCACGCCGGCATCGAGGAACGGCTGGGGATCGAGCTTGTGGAGCTTGGCGAGGGCATCGATGTAGTCGCGCACGATCTGGTCGCGGTCGGCCTCGGGCAGGCCGACCAGCGGGTGCTTGCCGGGGATGAATTCCATGACGTAGGCGGTCAGCCTGTCAGACCAGTGATAGACCGCCGGGACCGGGATCCCCCGCTCGTGCAGCAGCTGCTGGAAGCGCATCTCGTCCTTGAGCGGCTGCTCCTTCTCCTGCAGCCGGTCGCCCCGCAGCACCAGCTTGGTGCGCTCGCCGTTCCATTCCACATCCATGAACCACTGCGGCCGCCAGCGCGTCTGCCGGTCCATCGCGAGTATCTTCAGCCCCGGCATCTCGGCCTCGAGGGTCTGCTTGACGACGTGATCGGAGGGAATGAGCGTCTCGTCGGTCATCGGCAAACTCTCCTGCTGCTGCCCGCACGGCGAGAGGTCCGGGCCGGGTCAGGCTTCTCTGCTCCGGTTCGTTGACAATAGTCAATCACGTGTTGGCGGACGTGCGGAAAAGGGTTTCGCTGCGGCCAATTGCGGCGCTAGGGTCGGCGAAAGCCGTCATTACAAGAATGCGGAGAGATGATGCAGACCAGCATACCCGCCCCTACCGAGCCCGCCCGCATCATCGACTGGTGGCGCGCGACCGCCGGGCGGGAGCCGCAGCGGCTCGCCGTGATCGACAATGGCGAGGAATGGAGCTTCGCCCGGCTCGACGCGCGCTCGGCCGAGCTCGCGCGCGGGCTGCTGGCGCAGGGCGCAGGCAAGGGCAGCCGCGTGGGCATCCTCTTTCCCAATCGTGCCGAATGGTTCACCGCCTGGCTCGCGATCACGCGCATCGGCGGCATCGCGGTCACGCTCAGCACCTTCTTCGCGCCGCCCGAAATCGCCTACACGCTGCGCCATGCCGATGTCGCCTGGCTGCTGTGCGCGCGCGAATACCTCGGCCACAGCTATGACGATCGGCTCACCGCCGCCCTGCCCGGGCTCGCCGGGAGTAGCGGCAAGGCGCCGCTAGCGCTGACCGAAGCCCCCTGTCTGCGCGGCATCTGGTTCGATGGCGCCGCGCCCGCGCCTTGGGCCGCCGGCTCGCTCGACGATCTCGCCGCCTCGGCCGAAGGCTGCGCTCATGCCAGCACCGCCATGCTCGGGGCGATCGAGGAAACGGTCGCCCCGGCCGATCGCGCGATGTTGCTCTATACCTCGGGCAGCACCGCGGCCCCCAAGGGTGTGGTCCACACCCAGGCCAGCATTGCGCGCAAGATCGAGATGATGGTGCAGATGAACAGCATCATCCCGTTCGAGACCAGTCGCGACGATCGCCTGCTGGTCAACTCGCCGATGTTCTGGGTCGGCGGCTTTCTCACCGCCACCGGCGCCATGGCGCTGGGCGCGGTCTCCGTGTTCGAGGACGATCACAGCCCGGCCACGATGCTGCGCGCACTGCGTGAGCGCGGTGTGACCTCGGTCACCGGTGGCGAGGGCGTCTTGCGCAGCATCCAGGAGGCAGAGGGCTTCAACGATGCCGATCTTGTCCGCATGCGTCCGCAGAACAGCGCGCAGCTGAACTTCTTCAACCGTTTCGGGAAAACGCAATATACCCGCGTCACCAATTCGCTCGGCATGACCGAAACGTTCGGGCCGCACAGCGGCGACCAGTTCCAGCTGCTCGATCCCGAAATCGGCCGCACCAGCTGCGGCTTCGCGCTCGACGGGACCGAATACCGCATCGTCGATCCGGAGTCCGGGGCGATCCTCCCCGCGGGCGAGGCCGGCGAGCTGCGCGTGCGCTCGCTCTGGCTGATGGACGGGTTCTACAAGCGCGAGCGGCGCGACGTGTTCGATGCCGACGGGTTCTATCCCACCGGCGACATCTGCAAGCTGATGCCCGACGGACGGCTCGATTTCCAGGCGCGCCACGGCGGCATGATCAAGACCTCGGGCGCCAACGTCTCCGCGGAAGAAGTGGAACTCACGCTGTTCGCCCATCCGGAGATCGTCGAGGCCGCGGTGTTCGGCCTGCCCGACCGCCAGCGGGATGAAATCGTCGTCGCCGTTGTCGCCACCCGCGCCGGCAGCCGGCTCGACGAGCCTGCAGTCAAGCTCTGGGTCAAGGAGCGCCTCTCGGCCTTCAAGGTCCCGCGCCGCGTCGTGTTCCGCGCGGCGGAGGACCTGCCGCGAACGCCGAGCCAGAAGATCCGCAAGCCCCTGCTCGCCGAGCAGGTCCGCGAAGAAATCTGATCTTTCAAAGGGTTGGGCATTGCAGCCGCAAGATGGAATCGAGCGCTGGCTGGCGCATAACTGGGCACAGGCGCCCGAGACCTTTCGCATCACCGTCGAAGGGGCGGGGATCGCCTGCCGCGGCTGGAACCTCGGTCGCGGCGACCTGCCCGGGATCGTACTGGTCCATGGCTTCCGCGCCCACGCGCGGTGGTGGGATCACATTGCCCCGGCGCTCACCGCGCACCACCGCGTCGTCGCACTCGACCTGTCGGGAATGGGCGACAGCGATCGCCGCGAGACTTACAGCCGGGCCCAGAACGGGCGCGAAGTCCTTGCCGCCGCCGCGCACTGCGGCTTCGGCCCGGCAACCGTGATCGCCCACAGCTTCGGCGCGATCGGCTCGATGATGGCGGCGCGAACCGACCGGGAGGCGTTCACGCGCCTCGTCATCATCGACAGCGCTCTCCCGACGATGGCGGACGCCGCAAGGCCTATTCCCACGGCGCCGCAGCGGTTCTATCCCGACGCGGCGACCGCGATCAGCCGCTATCGCCTGATCCCGCCGGGCGAATGGCCGCACCCCTCGGTCCTGGCTTATGTTGCGCAGCATTCAGTGCGGCAGGATCCGGAGGGCTGGACATGGAAGTTCGATCCGCAAGCGGCCCCGTCCTACAATCTCGAGTCCTATCGCGATGCCCTGTTCGGCATCTCGGTGCCGATCGACGTGATCCACGGCGACCGCACCGAGATCATGATCGAGCCGCGCCGCGCGCAGCTGCGCGAAATGGCTCTGAACCTCGGGCAGGAAATCGCGATCCCCGCCTGCCATCATCATGTCCTGATCGAACAACCCGCTTCGCTGGTCGCCGCGCTCACCGCGCTGCTCGCCAACCCACGCTGACCGGAACACTCGCTGCAACAGCCTCACAAGGGAGAACCCGAAATGGCCCGCTACACCTACGTCGTTCACACCAACCCGTCCGAGGGGCAGGAACAGGAATACAACCGCTGGTACGATGAGGTCCACATCCCCGAGGTGCTGCAAGTGCCCGGCTTCGTCTCGGCCAGCCGCCTCGCCATCGCGCAGCCGGATGCCGAGGCTCCCTACCGCTACCTGGCGCTCTACGAGATGGAGACCGACGACCCCGACGCCGTGCTCGCCGAGCTCAACCGCCGGGTCGGCGCGGGCGAGATCGGGATGACGGACGCGCTCGGCCAGCCGCTCTCGGCCGTCCTGTTCCGCGAAACCCGAAGCTGGGCCTCCTGACGCAAGACGCCCGGCAGTTTCCTCGAGGAAACCGCCGGGCGTCCAGGCATCGGAATGCATCGGCGTGCCCCGGCCTGCGCTGGCAGGCCGGGCTAAGCCTTACTTGCGCTGCTGCTTGGCCAGCTCCCAGTGGCGGGCCATCATCCGGGCCGCTTCCTCGGCGAGGTCGCGCGGCACTTCCGGATAGAGTGCAATGCCGTTCTTGCCGGGAAGCGCGATCGTTGCAGTCGCCTTGACGGTCTCGTCGCCGCGCTGGTTGGTGAAGCGCACGACGACATCCACCAGGTTCTGCCCGTTCGCCTCGCGCTTGCCGGTCACCTCGCCGGTGACGGTCTGCACGTCGCCCATGTAGTTGAACTTGCGGATTTCGTCGTGGACGTGGACGACGATGCCGTCATCGCCGGCCCAGTCGTTCAGGTAGTGCCACAGGTAGGCCTCGCGCATTACCCCGTAGTCGTAGGCCATCGGATTGCCTATCGCCTGCGCCCACACCGGATCCCAGTGCAGCCGCTGCGCCACGTCGGGCACGCCGTATTCGTTCTTGATGTAGAACGCCGGGATGCGCTTGCGGTTGTTGTAGGCGATGCGGCCGGTGGTCGGCGCATAGGGCACGAAACCGTAGCCGCCAGCGTGGAAGGTGATCACGTCGGTCACGGTCAGCGGGCCCTTGGCCATGGTGCCGAGGCTCTCGCCCACGGCGACATCGTCGAAGTAGCGCTTCTCGGCGCCGCGAACCTTTTCGTTCGCGTAGATCTCGTCGATCTTGGCGATGTCCTCGTCGGTATAGGTTGCGGGCTCGAGGGCCGAGTACTTGCCCTTCTTCGCGGCGGTCTTGCGCTCGGTCAGCACGCGCAGGATGCGGTACACGCCGACCACTTCACCGCGCTGGTTGACCTTGACGTCCTTGCGCACGGTGATCACCGAACGGCCGGAGAACTCCGACTGCTTGACTTCGCAGGTCTCGTCGCCGTTGTAGCTGAAGATGGTGTCGCCCGGGTACACCGGACGGTACCAGTCCCACTGCGAGCCGGAGACGAACACGTGGACGCCCTTCCACAGGCTCTTGCGCAGCGCCTTTTCCTCGTCGGTCGCCGGATCGCCGAGCATCGGCGAGTTGATCTGGCCGACCATCATGCCCGGCGCGATCACGTTGCCCCAGCGCGTGCCCTTGGCATATTCGGGATCGCAGAACAGCGGATTGGGGTCACCCGCGCCATGCGCGTAGTTGCGGATGTTGTCGGTCGTCGCAGTCTGGATGTACTCGCGCTGCTTCGACGGGTGCATGATCCCGAGCAGCTTGTTCTGCCGCTCGATGTCGTGGTCGGTGATCGAATAGTCGACGGCTTTCTGCCATTCGTCCGATTGCTTGATGTCGGTGGCCATGTAGGTGCCTTTCTCTTGTCTGTAACTGGAATTGGGGTCAGGCCGCCGTCGCGGCTCCGGTTTCGAAGAGCTCGCGCACCAGCGGCAGCGAAGGCTTCATCGAGGGGGTGCGGGGAACGTCATCGACGATCCGGAACTGCACCGGAACCTGGTAAGGCAGGGCGCGCTCACGCACGTAGTTCTTCAGGTCTTCCTCGGTCGGCGCGGCTGCGCCCTGGGCGAGGATCACCGCCGCCGCGGGAACCGAGCCAAGCCGCTTGTCGGGCAGGCCGACGACGACCGCCTCGCGCACCGCCGGGTGCGATTCGATGATCTTGACGACATCGTCGGGATGAACCTTGAACCCGCCGCGGATGATCGCGTTGTCGGCCCGGCCGCGGATGAACAGGAAGCCGTCGGCGTCCAGCACCGCGCGGTCGGTGGTGCGGACCCAGCTCTGGCCGTCGCCGATCTGCTTGGCCCGCAGTTCGAGCACGCCCTCTTCGCCATGCGGGAGTTCCGCTCCGGTTTCCGGATCGACGATGCGGCCCTCGGTGCCGGGGAACATCCGCCCGGTGCTGCCGCGCTTGCGGGTCCACCACTCGCGGAAATCGGGCAGCCGCCACATCGCCACGGCCCCCGCGAACTCGGTCGCGCCATATGACTGGAGCACCGGAATGTTGTAGCGATCGAGAAACGCGTCGACCACTTCGGCATCGAGCGGGGCCGTGCCCGAGCGGATCGCGAGCAGGCTCGACAGATCTTCCTTGGGCAGATTGGCTTCCATGATCATCCGCAGCGCGGCCGGAACCGCGCCCACGATCCGGGGCTTGTGACGCTTGACCGCATCATGCCAACCCTCGACGCTGAACCGCTCGCGCAACGCCAGCTTGCGGCCCGAAGCCAGCGTGGTGACGACGAAGTAGAGCCCGCCGATATGGGTGATCGGGTTACCGAGGATCTCGACCCCGGTGCGCAGTGCTGGCGGATCCTCCGCCGAGCGGCCCTTCTCCATCGCCAGCGCCGTGGTGATCGAGGCGATCAGGTTCTTGCGCTTGAGCGGGATGCGCTTGGGCGTACCGGTCGTTCCACTGGTCAGCATCTCGACGAAAGTGCCGGGGCTGGTGCGCACGAGGTCGGCGCCGGCAATTGTCGTGAGTTCCGGGTGGAGCGCCGCGCCGCCCAGGAAAGGCGTCATCACGATGCCGGCGCTGCCCTCCGCCTTGAGCAGATCGACGACACCGGGACGGGCGAAGTCATCGGCCTCGCCGATCACCACCGGCACCTTTAGCTTGGCGAGGTCCGCGTTCAGCCGCGCCTCCGGGAGCAGCGGGTTGATCGAGACGATGCAGGCCTCGGTGGTCAATGCGGTGAGGATCGCCGCGATGCTGTCGGGCCGGTTGCGGACCATGATCCCTACCCGGGCCTCGGCTCCGAGCCCAAGCGCCGTCAGCTGGGCACGGATCGCAGCCACCTGGCCGGCCAGCTGGCCCCAGGTGAACCACTGCTGTTCGAATTCGATCGCATCGGCCGACGGATCGAGCGCCAGAACGCCGTTCAGGTACTCGGAAAGGACAAACATCGCATTCCCCTGCCGCGCGCGAGGCGGCTTGACTGAGATATCTAACTAAGTCCCCCTAGCCGCAGTGAGAGGACCGCGCAAGGCGCTCACAGCTGGTTGAACGGGACGTTCTTGTCAGCCCGGATTTCGCCCGGCATGCCCAGCACGCGCTCGGAAATCTGGTTGCGCAACACCTCATCCGCACCCCCGGCGATGCGCCACACGGTCGACCAGATGTATTCGTAATGGGCGTCGAGCATCACGGCATCGTCGGGGGACGGCGCCAGCGAGTCGAGGCCGCGCAGCTCGAATGCGAGCCCGAACATCTTCTGGTTGCGCGAGGCGAATGAGAGCTTGCCCATCCCGGCCATCGCGCCAGGATCCTCGCCGCGCGAGACCATGGTGCGCAGCCGCGCGTTGAAGTGGGCCTCGGCCCGCTGCTCGGCCAGCGCCTCGGCCAGGCGCATGCGCACCGCGCCATCGTCATAGGCGGTACCCTCGTGGGACGGAGTGGCGGCGGCGAGATGGATGATCCCTTCGACCGCGCCGGCATGCGCGGCGGTGCCCAGGCGTTCGCCCATGAGCACGGTCATGCAGCAGGCCCAGCCATCGCCCACCTTGCCGATGCGCTGGGCATCGGGAATGCGCACGTCGGTGAGGAAGGTCTCGTTGAAGTCGGA
>Ga0068858_100001552_pt1 | contig 23551 bp, 23 predicted proteins | sample KBSSwiS12_FD_66589 | JGI IMG/M metagenome (GOLD analysis project Ga0068858, IMG submission 66589) | Switchgrass rhizosphere microbial communities from Kellogg Biological Station, Michigan, USA - KBS Switchgrass S1-2 | ecosystem: Host-associated > Plants > Roots > Rhizosphere > Soil ...
GCACGGCAGACCTCCAAAACCATGTCTCGACAACAGGATTTTGGCAGAATCCAAAGCATCTGCAAGGATTTGTCTGCCGTGCGACCCCCCTCATGAGCAAAATCCCGGACAGCAGTGGGAACAAGTCCGGGGTGACGGTGCTCGCCAAACTTCTTTGTTCCCCTATCGTTCCGTTTCCGCTAAGCCCTCGCACATGGCGAAACCCCAGAAGCGCTACGTCTGCCAATCCTGCGGTTCGGTGTCGCACCGCTGGGCCGGGCAGTGTGCTGATTGCACCGAATGGAACACATTGGTCGAGGAGGCCGGCGGCAACGTCACGCCGTTCCAGCTCAAGCATAATCTGCAATCGGGCGGACGCGCCGTCACGATGGTCGGGCTCGATGCCGAGATCGCGCTGCCTGATCGCATGGCGAGCGGCATCGCGGAACTGGATCGCGCGCTCGGCGGCGGCTTCGTCGAGGGATCGGCGACGCTGATCGGCGGCGACCCGGGTATCGGCAAGTCGACCCTGCTGCTCCAGGCGGCGGCGAAGATGGCGCTGGCCGGCCTGCCGGTCGCCTATGTCTCGGGCGAGGAAGCAGCCGATCAGGTGCGGTTGCGCGCACGCCGGCTCGGGCTCGGCAATGCGCCGGTGCAGCTCGCGGCGGCGACCTCGGTGCGCGATATCCTGACCACTTTGGGGCAGGGGCGGCCACCCGCGATGCTGGTGATCGATTCGATCCAGACCATGCACAGCGACCTGATCGAGGGCGCGCCGGGCACGGTCAGCCAGGTGCGCGCCTCGGCGCAGGAGCTGATCCGCTTCGCCAAGGAACGCGGCACCGCCGTGGTGCTGGTCGGGCATGTCACCAAGGATGGCAGCATCGCCGGGCCGCGCGTGCTCGAACATATGGTCGACACGGTGCTCAGCTTCGAGGGCGAGCGCAGCCATCAGTACCGCATCCTGCGCGCGATCAAGAACCGCTTCGGCGGCACCGACGAGATCGGCGTCTTCTCGATGCAGACCGAGGGGCTGGCCGAAGTGTCGAACCCGTCGGCACTGTTCCTCACCCAGCGCGAAGAGGGGGTGACCGGCACCACGGTGTTTCCCGCGCTGGAGGGCACACGTCCGGTGCTGGTTGAGATCCAGGCCCTGGTCGTACGCCTTGCCTCGGGCGCGACGCCGCGCCGCGCGGTGGTCGGCTGGGATTCGGGGCGGCTGGCGATGGTGCTGGCGGTGCTCGAGGCGCGTTGCGGGCTGAGTTTCTCGTCGTGTGAGGTCTATCTCAACATCGCCGGCGGCTACCGCGTGCAGGATCCCGCGGCCGATCTCGCGGTTGCGGCCGCCTTGGTCTCGGCGCTCAGCGAACGCCCGGTGCCGGCCGATGCGGTGGCGTTCGGCGAGATCGCGCTGTCGGGCGAAATCCGCCCCGTCGCGCACGGCCCGCTGCGGCTCAAGGAATCGGGCAAGCTTGGCTTCGAGCGCGCGCTGGTGCCCTCGGCAATGAGCGGCGACAAGAGCGGGCTCAAGCTCGCCGGTTTCCGCACGCTCGGCGGCTTCGTTGACCATATGCTGGGGCGCGGCTAGCGCTTCACCAGCGCCGTCCCCATTTGCAGGGAGGCGAAGGGGAAGGCATGGGACTGACCGCACTCGATATTCTCGTCCTGCTGGCGATCGGCGGCGCGGCGGCGCTCGGCTTCATGCGCGGCTTCGTCACCGAATTGCTGTCGCTGTTCGCCTGGGTGGCGATCGTCTTCATGCTCAAGATCTTCCACACCCCCGTCACCCACGCGCTGAGCGGGATGGTCGGCACGGTCACCGGGGCGGCGGTGCTGGCCTTCGCGATCATCACCGGCGGGACCTATTTCGGCGGGCGGATGATCGCCCGCGCGCTCGGCTCGCGCACGCGGGATTCGATCCTCGGTCCGCTCGACCGCGCAATGGGGTTCGCCTTCGGTTCGGTGAAGGGGTTGATCCTCGCCAGCCTCGGCTTCCTGCTCATCGTGCTGGTCACCGACACGATGCGCGGCGGGCCGGCGCACCGCCCGGAATGGCTGACCGATTCGCGCACCTACCCGATGCTCAACACGACCAGCGCGAGCATCGCCGATTTCGTCGATCGCCGTCGCAAGGGGCAGCCGGTGTTCGGTACCGGCGGCAACAGCATCGCGCCGCGCGACGAACCGGCGGACAATCGCGAATGAATGCGCCGCTCTACAATGCCGAGCTGCTGCGGCTCGCCACCGGCAACCCGCATGAGGAGCGGCTGAGCGACCCGATGGGTTCCGCCGAGCGTCGCTCGCCGGTGTGCGGCAGCCGCATCGCCGTCGATGTCGATCTCGACGCCGCCGGGCGCGTCGCGGCAATCGGCATGCAGGTCAGCGCCTGCGCGTTCGGCCAGGCCTCGGCGACCTTGCTCGCGCGCCACGCGATCGGTCGCTCGCAGGCGGAACTCGCCGAATCGCGCGACGCCATCACGCGCTGGCTGGCCGGCCAGGGTGCGATGCCCGACTGGCCCGGCCTCGCCGCGCTCGCCGCGGTCGTGCCGCACAGCGCTCGCCATGGCGCGGTGCGCCTGCCCTTCGAGGCGGCAGCCGATGCCGTCGCCGCCGCCACGCAGCGCGCCGCGACATGACCGAATCGCTGCTCCTCGACGGTGTCATCCTGCTCGGCTCCGGCCTGTTCTTCGTCCTGTTGTTCCGCAAGCTCGGCCTTGGCGCCACGCTGGGGTATCTCGTCGCCGGTGCGCTGGTCGGGCCGCAGATGCTCGGGCTGGTCGGCGGCGCGGAGGCCAAGATCGGCGTCGCCGAGCTCGGCATCACCCTGCTGCTGTTCATCGTCGGGCTCGAGCTCAATCCGAGCCGCCTGTGGCGCCTCAAGCAGGAGATTTTCGGCCTCGGCCTGATGCAGGTCGTCATCTGCGGCGTCGTCGTATCGGGCGTGGTGTGGGTCGCGACGCGCTTTTCCATGGAGGCGGCGTTCGCGCTCGGCCTGCCGCTGGCGCTGTCGTCGACCGCGCAGGTGTTGCCGATGCTGCAATCCGCCGGCCGGCTGCGCACGCCGTTCGGCGAGCGCGCCTTTTCGATCCTGCTGTTCCAGGATCTGTCGATCGTCCCGCTGATCACCATCATCGCGGTGATGTCGCGCAACCCGGCCGCGCAGTCCGGACCGCCGGGCTGGCTGCTCGGCCTCTACACCATCGCGGCGATCGCCGGACTGATCCTCGCCGGCCGCTTCATTCTGCGCCCGTTGTTCCGCACCATCGGCAATATGGGCGAGCGCGAGATGTTCGTGTTCGCCGGGCTGTTCACCGTCATCGCCGCCTCGGCGACGATGCAGGCGCTGGGTCTGTCGACGGCGCTGGGTGCGTTCGTCGCCGGCGTGATGCTTGCCGACAGCCCCTACCGGCACGAGCTGGAGGCCGATGTCGAGCCGTTCCGCTCGATCCTGCTCGGCCTGTTCTTCCTCGCGATCGGCATGATGCTCGACCTGCATGCCATCGCCGAACGGCCGTTCTTCGTCATCGGCATGGCGGCGGCGCTGATCGTCACCAAGACCGCGATCATCATGGGCATCGGCCTGCTGTTCAGGATGCGCTGGCGCGGCGCGCTGGCGCTCGGCCTGCTGCTCAGCCAGGGCGGCGAGTTCGGCTTCGTGCTGTTCGCCCAGGCGCAGAGCGCCATGCTGATCCAGCCCGAGGCGGCGAGCCTGTTCGGCGCGATCGTCACTTTGTCGATGGCGACCACGCCGTTCCTGATGTCGGCCACCGCGCGCATGCGCATGGAGCCCGACAGCAAGGAAGTGCGCGACGGGCCGACGGCGGATGGTTCGAACGCGCTGATCGTGGGTTATGGCCGATTCGGCCAGACGGTCGGCCAGATGCTCACCGGCGCAGGCGTGCCGGTCACCCTGATCGATACCGATATCGAGATGATCGACGTCGCCGGCAGCTTCGGCGCCAAGGTCTATTATGGCGACGGCACGCGACTGGACCTGTTGCGCCAGGCCGGTGCGGCCGAGGCCGAGCTGATCCTGTTCTGCATCGATGGCGACCAGCTCACGGCCGAACTGATCGAGAGCGTCCATGACGCGTTCCCCAAGGCGGCGATCTTCGCGCGCACCTTCGATCGGCGCGCGCTGCTCAAGCTGAAGGGCGCGCCCGTCGCGGGCGTGGTGCGCGAGGTGCTTGATTCGGCAGTGCGCATGGCGCGCATGGCGCTCGACAATATCGGCGTGTCCGAGGAACAGATCGACCGCACCGAAGACCTCTACCGCAAGCGCGATAACGAGCGATTGCGCGCCCAGTTCGAAACCGGAGACCTGCGCGCCGCGATTGGCAATATCATCACCGCCGACGAGAGCGGCGTCGCGCTCTCTGTCGAATCGGCCGATGTCCGGGAAAGTGATTGCGGATGAACCTTCTAGCCATCCTTGCCGCGCTGTCCGGCGCATTGGCCGTGGCCGCCGGCGCGTTCGGCGCGCATGCAGCGCATGGTGATGCGGCGGAATGGCTCAAGACCGGCGGCCATTATCAGCTGCTCCACGCCATTGCCGCGCTGATCGCCTGGAAGCTCGATGCGCGCGGCCCGGCCTGGTGCTTCGTGGCCGGCGGCGCGCTCTTCGCCGGCACGCTCTACCTGATGGCGCTTGGCCTGCCGCGCTGGCTCGGCGCGGTCACCCCGATCGGCGGCGCGCTGCTGATCGGCGGCTGGCTGTGGCTCGCCTGGGTGGTCGCGAAGCGTTGATCGCGGGCAATGTCTGGTTGCTGGCGGGCGGCGTGCTCAGTGGCATCGCCGCGCTGCTCCATCTTGGCTGTATCATCGGCGGGCCGTCCTGGTATCGCTTCTTCGGCGCGGGCGAACGTCTGGCGCGGCTTGCCGAGCGCGGCTCGCTCCAGCCCATGATTATCACGCTCGCGATCACGCTGATGCTGGCGCTCTGGTCGGCCTATGCGCTGTCCGGCGCAGGGGTGCTTCCGCACCTGCCGCTGCTGCGCATCGGACTGGTGGCGATCTGCGCGATCTACCTGCTGCGCGCCGCCGCGCTGCCTTGGATGCTGGCGCGCATGCCCGATCGCGGCACGACCTTTCTGGTGGTCAGCTCGCTGATCGTGCTGCTCTACGGGCTGATCCACCTGATCGGCATCGTCACCGCCTGGCCCCGGCTCGACGGTACCGCCTAGGCCGCCCTGCGGGCGCGCTTGGAGCGGCTTCGCGTGCCATTGCGCGCGACCGGCGCACGCTGCGGCAAGTTCGCCGAGGTCTGCAACTGCGGATAGCCGAGCAGAAACCCTTGCGCTTCGTCACAACCCTCGCGGCGCAGGACGTCCAGCTGCTGTTCGGTCTCGATGCCTTCCGCGAGCACCGGGATCGACAGGCTCTTGCCCAGCGCGAGCACGGCGCGGATGATCGCGGTGGCCTGTGGGCTGCTTTCCAGCTCGGCGGCGAACAACCGGTCGAGCTTGATCTTGTCGAAAGGAAAGGCGCGCAACGTTTCCAGCGACGAATAGCCGGTGCCGAAATCGTCGAGCGCGACGCCCACGCCGAGTGCCTTGATCTGGCGCAGCACATGCAACGCCTGGGTGCGATTGGCCATGATCGCGGATTCGGTCAGTTCGATCTCGAGCCGGCGCGGGGGCAGCCCGGTCTCCAGCATCACCGCGTGGAACAGCCGCGGCAAATCCGCGTGGGCGAGCTGCAGGGGTGATACGTTCACCGCCACTTTCGTTTCATGCGTCCAGCCGACGGCATCGGTGCAGGCACGGCGCAGCACCCATTCGCCAAGCGTGAGGATCAGCCCATTTTCCTCGGCGATCGGAATGAATACGGTTGGCGAGATCGCGCCGCGCTCCGGATGGGTCCAGCGCACCAGCGCTTCATATCCCGTCACCTCGTTGGTCGTGACCGAGCTCTGCACCTGATAATGAACCTCGAGCCGGTTCTCGTCGATCGCGACGCGCAGATCGTTCGCCAGCTCGCGGCGATCGCGAATCGCCTCGTCGAGCGGCGCGTCGTAAAAGCAGGGCGCCACCATCCCCTGATTCTTGGCGCGGAACATCGCAAGATCCGCATTGTTGGTCAGCGTTTCGGCATCGGTCGCATCCCGCGGGTAGGTCGCGACACCGATGCTGGCGCCGACCCGCGCGGTGAAGGTGCCGATCGACAAGGGAATGTTCAGGACCGTCGCGATCCGATTGGCAAAGGAGACCAGCTGGGCGTGGTCGACGAAACGCGTGACCGCGACGAATTCGTCACCGCCGAGCCGGGCGACACTGTCGTTCTGTCCCATCTCGCTGCGCATGCGCTGCCCAAGCAGGATCAGGACCTCATCACCCGCCCTGTGGCCGTGAATATCGTTGATTTCCTTGAAGCGATTGAGGTCGACCGCGATCACCCCGATCCGCGCCCCGCTGGCGCGCGCGCTATCGATCTGCCGTGAAAGCTCTTGCTGAAAGCTGGCGCGGTTGGGCAGGCCGGTAAGTGCGTCGTGCATCGCCATGTGGTGCAGGCGCTGCATCGCGTCCGTCCGCGTCCAGCGATCGATCATCGCCGCGAACACCCCTGCCGCGATGACGACAAGCCCAACCATCGCCGTGGCAAGGCCCAGCGCCTGTATCTGGCGCGGATCGAGCGCTGATGGGCTGAGCCGCAACGGGGTGATATGCAGCGCGGTCATCGCCACGAAATGCAGCGTCGCGATCGCGGTGACGAGCAACAGGCTTCCGCTTGCGACGCGGTACCGTCCGAGCTTCTCGGTCCCGAGTGCCGTGAGTGCCGCCGCCCCGAAAACGACGGCGCAGACGATGGCCGCCACGACATAGCCGCTCCGCCAGGCGACGATTCCATCGACGCGGTAGGCCTCCATGCCGGTAAAATGCATCGTGGCGATCGCCACGCCGACCAGCGCGCCCCCGATGATCGAGCTGACCGGCCCGCGCCGCCAGGTGGCGATGCCGAAGCCGATCCCGGTGCCGATCACCGCGACGATCAGCGAACTGATCGTCAGGACCGGGTCCAGCGTGACGGGCACCCCCGCCTTGAACGCGATCATCGCGACGAAATGCGTGCACCAGATCGTCGCGCCGGCGCCGACCGCGGTGAGGAACAGCCATCCAGCGCGCTGCATGCCGCCGGTCACCTGCGCACGCCCGAACATCTGGACGATCGCGAACGCGCCGACACAGCAAACGAGCACCGCCAGTGCGACCAGCCATGGGTCGTGAGCGGTCATGATGCAGAGGGCAACGTCGATCATGAACACGGTCCGCAAGATGGCTTCAGCCGCCATGGCGGCACAAATCGCAACCGTTTTGGATGTTTTTCCGTTAAAATCGGATGAAAAGCCTGGGCGTTTTGCGCATGTTACCCGGTCGGGGCGCTACGCGATCGTCGCACGACGCGGTCCTAACGCGGCTGGGTATCGAGAAAACCGGCGACGTCAGCGAGCTTCACCGACCGGTCGAGATAGGTCGCCCCGATGCCGCGCGCGAGCAGGAAGGGCAGGGTGCCGCCGTCCATCTTCTTGTCATGCAGCATATGGCCGACCAGCGTGGCGCCATCAGCGCCCACACCGGCGGCCGCCGCGCTATCAGGCAGGTTCACGCTGCGCAGATGCGCCCGGACACGTTCGGCGTCCGCTGTCGGCGCGAGCCCCAGCCCCGCGGAATAGGCGAACGCCATCGCCATGCCGGCGGCGACCGCCTCGCCGTGCAGCAGGCGGTCGGAAAAGCCTGTCTCCGCCTCCAGCGCATGGCCGAAAGTGTGGCCGAGATTGAGCAGTGCCCGCTTGCCGGTCGTCTCGCGCTCGTCCTCGGCCACGATGCGCGCCTTGGCGCCGACGGCATGCGCAATGGCATGCGCGCGCGCCGTGCCATCGCCGGCGAGCAGCGCCGCGCCATGCGCCTCGCACCAGGCGAAGAAGTCGGCGTCGTCGATCAGGCCATATTTGACCACTTCGGCATAGCCGGCGCGCAACTCGCGAATCGGCAGCGTGTCGAGCACTTGCGGGTCGATCAGCACCAGCGCCGGCTGGTGAAACGCCCCGATCAGGTTCTTGCCGGCGCGCGTGTTGATCGCGGTCTTGCCGCCGACCGACGAATCGACCTGCGCCAGCAAGGTCGTCGGCACCTGCACGAAGCCGCAGCCGCGTTTCAGGATACTGCAGGCGAAGCCGACCAGGTCGCCGATCACCCCACCGCCCAGCGCCACGACATGGTCGCCACGCTCGACGCCCAGGTCGAGCAGACGATCGGTCAGCTGCTCCAGCATCGCCCAGCTCTTGCTGCCTTCGCCCGGCGGCAGCACGATCGCCTCGCTGTCCACACCGCCGGCCGTCAGCGACGCCTGCAGGGTCGCGAGATGCCCGGTGACATTGCTATCGGTGACGATCGCCATGCGTCGCCCGCGCGCCAGCGGCGCGAGCCGCGCGCCGGCGCGGGCCAGCAAGCCAGGCTCGATCAGCACGTCGTAACTGCGGTCGCCGAGCGCCACCGGAATGCAGGTCATGAACGAAGGGCTTTCAGGATCGCGTTGACGGTCGATTCGTGTGGCGCCGGGTTGCTGAGGATGTGGATCGGCGCGAGCGCATAGATCGGGTCGCGCACTTGCGCCAGATCGCGCAGCACGCTCAGCGCATCGCGACCGTGCAGCAGCGGGCGATTGTCGCGGCGCTTCACGCGGTCGGCGAGCACCTCGGGCGCGGCGCGCAGCCAGATCGCCAGCGCCTGGTCGAGAATCAGCGCGCGCGTCTCGTCGTTGATGAACGCGCCGCCGCCGGTCGCGATCACCTTGCTCTTGCCGTCGATCAGCCGCGCGATCACGCGCCGCTCGCCATCGCGAAAATAGGGTTCGCCGAAACGCTCGAAGATATCGGGGATCGACATGCCCGCCGCGGTCTCGATCTCGCTGTCGGCGTCGACGAAGGGCAGGTTGAGTCGCGTCGCCAGCCGCCGCCCGACGGTCGATTTGCCCACGCCCATCAGCCCGACGAGCACGATTGGCTGGCCGGTCCAGACCGGGGCGGGGGCGGGGCTTTGCAACATGAGGCGGGGGCTATACAGCGCGCTTGCGTCTCGGGCAAAAGGCTCGTCCGGGGGCGCGTGTCCCGGTTTGTCGAAGGTTGTTCGCATGTCCCGCTCGCTGCTCGTTCTTATCGTCGTCGCGGTCGTGCTCGTCGCCGGCCTGTTCGTGCTGGCGGGGCGCTCGCATGAGAAGCCGCTGACGCATGTCGAGAAGGTGGTGCCGCTTGCGAATCTCTCGAGCTAGAGCTTCACGCCGAAAAGTGGGCACCGGCATTCGGCCGTCGCGCAGCGACCACGACAGACGGGCGCGTAGCGTCCGCGTCGCCGCCTTGTTGGCGAGCGCCGCGCTCGCCACGCTCGGCGCCAGCATCGCGCTGGGACAGGACAGCCGGGGCCATGACCGGCCCGAATCGATCCTGCCGCCCGGCTTTGACGACCCCGTCGCGACTCCCGCGCCGGCGCCCAGTGCCACGCCGCGCCAGCAGGAGGGCACGGTCATCACCCCGGTGGCGCCGGCGACCGGCGGGGCGACGCCCGCGCCGGTCCCCAGCGCCACGCCGGGCGCCGCGCCCGTCAATCCGGCGATCGAAGCGGCGCTGCGCAGCCGCTATGAGATTCCGCCTTATGCGCGCCGCTCGCTCGGCCTGCTCGGCCCGGCCGGCCCGGCCGATGGCGCGCTCGGCCCCAATGCCTTTGGCGGCACCGACGGGCGCTTCCTCGAGACGCTGATGCGCCGGCTCGATACGCCGATCACCTCGCGCTGGGTGGCGATTGGGCTGCGCCGCGCGCTGGCATCGCGGATCGTCACCCCGCCGCATGCCGATGGCGCGGATTTCGCGGCGGAGCGTGCCTGGCTGTTGCTGCGCATGGGCGAATCGGTCGCCGCGCGCGACGTCGTCCAGTCGGTCGACACGGTCGATTACACGCCCAAGCTCTATCAGATCGCGATGCAGGCCGCGCTGGCGACCGCCGACCCCGCCGGGCTGTGCGCGCTGGCCGATACCGGCTTCGACAAGACCCATGAGCGCGGCTGGATCCTGGCGCGCGGCATGTGCGCCGGGCTCGCCGGGCAGCCGGCGCATGCGTCGCAGCTCATCGATTCTGCCCGCAAGGACGGCGTCGCCGGCGGCATCGACCTGATGCTGGCGCAGAAGATCGCCGGCAGTGGCGCCGGCGGCCGGCAATCGGTGACGATCGAATGGGACGGCGTCGATCATCTCACGCCGTGGCGTTACGGCCTGGCGATGGCCAGCGGGGTCGAGATTCCCGGCCCGCTGCTCGATGGCCTGCGCCCGGAAATGCGGTCGTGGCGTGCGCTCGTGCCCGGCTTGCCCGCGCCGGTTCGCGCACGCGTTGCCGATGCCGCGGCGGTGCGCGGCGTGCTGTCGAGTTCGGCGCTGGTCGATCTCTACGGCTCGCTGCTCGGCGACGATGATCAGTCGCTCGCCGAGGTCGGCATCGCGCGCGACCTGGCCAGCGCGTTCAACGGTGCCGATGCCGCGACCCGGCTCGATGCGCTCAAGCAATTATGGGACGAGCCCCGCAGCGCGGACGGCAAATATGCCCGGCTGATCCTTACCGCGCGCGCCGCGGCGCGCATCCCGACCGACGCCGCCGATGCCGATGTCGACCGGCTGGTCGCGGCGATGCTCACCGCCGGGCTCGACATGCAGGCGTTGCGCTGGCGATCCCAGGCGTCGCGCGGCAGCGATGCCTGGGCGCTGCTCACGCTCGCCGACCCGGCCCGCGCCAGCTATTCCTATGGCGATATCAGCGCCTATTCGGGCAGCGATCCGGCCGGGCGCAAGCGCCAGATGTTCTTTGCCGGCCTCGCCGGGCTCGGCCGCCTGCCGGCGAGCGAGATCGAAAAGGGCGCGCGGGCGCTCGATATCCGTATCGGCGACCAGAATGCCTGGACCCGCGCCATCGGCCGGGCGGGGCTCGCGCGGCAGCCCGGCACGGTGCTGCTGCTCGCCGGCATCGGCATGCAGACGCCCTTGTGGCAGGGCATCTCGCCCGCCGCGCTGTTCCATATCGTCGCGTCGTTGCGGGCCGCCGGGCTGGAAGGTGAGGCGCGGATGATCGCCGTAGAGGCGATGACGCGGCTTTGACGCCGCCGGGCACCGACACCGCGCTGATCGGGCGCTTCCTCGAAATGATGGCGGCGGAGGCGGGCGCCGCGCCCAACACGCTGGCGGCCTATCGCACCGACCTCGTCCTCGCCTCGCACCTGCTGGCCGGGCGGCTGGCGGCGGCGAACGCGGCCGACCTGGCGCGACTCGGCGAAAGCTGGCGCGACCTCGCCCGCGCCACCGTCGCGCGCAAGGCGGCGGCGTTGCGCCGCTTCTACGCCTTTCTCGCCGATGAGGGGCACCGGCCCGATGACCCCGGCGCCGCGCTTCCGCGCCCGGGCGCCGCGCGCGCGCTGCCCAAGGTGCTGAGCCATGAGGATGTCGACCGGCTGTTCGCCGCGATCGCCGCGCGCATCGAGCGCGTGCCGCTCGATCCGACCGACCTGCGGCTCTCCGCTTTGGTCGAATTGCTCTATGGCTCCGGCCTGCGCGCGACCGAGCTGGTTTCGCTGCCCCGCAATGCCATCGCGCCCGACCGGCCCTATCTCATCCTCAAGGGCAAGGGCGGGCGCGAGCGGCTGGTGCCGATCTCCGACCGCGCCCGCGCCGCGGTGGCGGTGTGGCGCGGCCATGTCGCGAGCGATCGGCCCTGGCTGTTTCCCTCGGGCCGCACCCATTTGTCGCGCGTCCGGCTGCATCAATTGCTCAAGGCGCTGGCGGCCGAGGCGGGCATCCCGCCCGAGCGCGTCAGCCCGCACGTGCTGCGCCACGCCTTCGCCACCCATTTGCTCGCCGGCGGGGCCGATCTGCGCGCGCTGCAATCGATGCTCGGCCATGCCGATATCGCGACGACCGAAATCTATACCCATGTCGATGCCAGCCGGCTGGTCGAGCTGGTCAATGCGCGCCATCCGCTGAACGATGCGTCGCGCCGCGTTGACGTAAAGGCCCGCCCGTCCTAACCGACGCCACCTTATGGCAACCTTCCTCGATTTCGAAAAACCCATCGCCGAGCTGCAAAGCCGGATCGATGAACTGCGCGAGACCGCCGAGGGCGGCACCGTCGACATCGATGCCGAGGTCGGGCGGCTCCAGGCCAAGTCCGACAAGCTGCTGCGCGATACTTATGCCCGGCTCACCCCGTGGCAGAAGACCCAGGTCGCGCGCCATGGCGAGCGCCCGCACTTCAACCATTATGTCGCCGGCCTGTTCGATGATTTCATGCCGCTCGCCGGCGATCGCGCGTTCGGCGACGACCAGGCGATTCTCGGCGGCTTTGCGAGCTTCCGCGGCCGCCGCATGATGGTCATCGGCCATGAAAAGGGCGACGATACCGCCAGCCGGCTGCGCCACAATTTCGGCATGGGCAAGCCCGAGGGCTATCGCAAGGCGATTCGCCTGATGCAGCTCGCCGACCGATTCGGCCTGCCGGTGGTTACGCTGGTCGACACGTCGGGCGCCTTTCCCGGCGTGCAGGCGGAGGAGCGCGGCCAGGCCGAGGCGATCGCGCGCTCGACCGAGGCGTGTCTCGCGCTCGGCGTGCCGCTCATCGCGGCGGTGGTGGGCGAGGGCGGTTCCGGCGGCGCGATCGCGCTCGCCGCGGGCAACAGGGTGCTGATGTTCGAGCACGCGGTCTATTCGGTGATCTCGCCGGAGGGTTGCGCCTCGATCCTGTGGCGTACCGCCGACAAGGCGCCCGACGCGGCCGAGGCGATGAAGGTCACCGCACAGGACCTGAAGGCACTCGGTGTCATCGACACGATCGTGCCCGAGCCGCTCGGCGGCGCGCACCGTGATCCGGCAGCGGCGATCGTCTCGCTCGGTGACGCCATTGACGGTGCGCTCACTGGACTCGGCAATCTCGACGCCGACCAGCTGCGCCGCAGCCGGCGTGACAAGTTTCTCGCCATCGGGCGAATATAGAACGGCCCTTCCGGCCTGATCGGCCCGATTGCCAGGCCGACCCTAGCTCGCCTTCATGTTGCTCGAAACGTTCGTGAAGGTCGTTTTGAGCCTGTTGCCCAGGCCCTGCATCGCGGCAATTGCCGCGACCGCGATCAGCGCTGCGATCAGGCCATATTCGATCGCGGTCGCGCCGCGAGTGTGCCGAAGCACCATTAGCAATGTCTTAAGCATGATTCTGGTCCCGGTAAGAAAAAGGGCGGCGAAACATTGTCCCGCCGCCCCCTTTGCAAGCGATAGCGAAAGCTTACGAAGCCTTCATGTTGCTCGACACGTTGGTGAACGTGGTCTTCAGCTGGTTGCCCAGGCCCTGCATCGCGGCGATGGCTGCGACGGCGATCAGCGCGGCGATCAGGCCGTATTCGATGGCGGTGGCGCCCTTGCTGTTCTTGATGAAGTTGCGGATCGTCTTCATGATTTCGTCTCCGTGGTTTCTAAAGCTTCAGTTACCCGGCCTCCCCGGAAATCCGGATCGACGGGACCGATGTATCGAAGCGAGGTTGACAAAGTTTTAAGCCGCGAAAGACGAATGATGGTGGACGGCGGTTAACCACCGGCGCGGGCGACTTCGATCTTGTTGTTGACGTTGCCCCACATCCCCGTCGTGGTGTTGGCGAGCTGCGTGAACGCGGTCACCATGGTGATCACGACCAGCGAAATGATCAGCCCATATTCGATCGCCGTGCCGCCGCGCGTGTCGCGCAGCAGGGCCTTCATTTTCTTCAGCATGGTGTTTCCGCTCCCAACGGCAACATCGTGACAGACCAACATAAAGTCGCCAGGGTTAACGAATGACTGCCACCTCCGGTAAAGATGCTGATGGCCAGATACTCGTCGTCGTCGCGGCCGCGCTGATCGATGCCGCCGGCCGCGTGCTGGTGCAGCGCCGGCCGGCCGGCAAGGCGATGGCCGGGCTGTGGGAATTCCCCGGCGGCAAGGTCGAGCGCGGCGAAACGCCCGAGACGGCGCTGGCCCGCGAACTCGGCGAGGAACTCGGCATTTTCGTCGCGCCGGGCGATCTCGCGCCGTCGACCTTCGCCAGTCAGCGGGTTGCCGATCGCCACATGCTGTTGCTGCTCTATCGCTGCACGCGCTGGGCCGGCGTGCCGCGCGCGCTCGATGCCGATCTGCTGCTGTGGCGGCGGCCCGACGACATGGCCGACCTGCCGATGCCGCCCGCCGACCTGCCGCTGGTCGCCTTCCTCAGGCGCTGATGTACGCGGGCGCTATCAAGCGCGCCCGGCGAACGATATATTCACCCCGTCGCGCGCATCGAAGCGCGGCGCAACGGGGGTTGGAATCGATGACGCGAAACTTCCTGACGTCGCTGACGCGTGATCTCGAGGCGCCGATCGAGGCACGCGGTTTCGGCACCGGCTGGTTCTCTGGCTTCTTCGCCATCGTCTTCGCGGTCGCCGGCCTGTGCTTCGTGCTCGCCCTGCGCTGGCCGGAATATTTCGCCATGCCGCAACTCGGCACGGTGCGCGACTGGGCCGGTTTCCGCCTCGTCATCCATGCCACGCTGATCGCCGGTTACGCGCTCGCCCTGCTCAGCATGCTGCTGCGCCCGCGCAAGGCGCTCGGCGTCACGGCTTTGGTCATCGCGCTCGCCGCCACCCTGCTCGGCGGCGCCGGCGTGCAGCCGCGCGAGGCGCATGACTGGGGCATCTTCTTCGGCGTCGACTTCTTCGCCCTCAACATGATCGCCACCGGCCTGATGTTCGCGCCGATCGAGCGCCTGCTGCCGCACCGCCGCGACCAGCGCCTGTTCCGCACCGAATGGCGCGAGGATCTGTTCTATTACCTCGTCAGCTCGATGATGGTGCAGCTCATCACCTTCCTCGCTTTGGCGCCGTCATCCTTCATCATGGCCTCGACCGGCTCGTTCGGCGCCTTCCGCGCCGCCGTCGCCAGCCAGCCCTGGCTGCTGCAATTCGTCGAGGCGATGTTCCTCACCGACCTAGTGCAATATTGGTTCCACCGCGGCTTCCATCGCTGGTCGTTCCTGTGGGGCTTCCACGCAGTACACCACTCGGCCAAGGCGATGGACTGGCTGGCCGGCTCGCGCATGCATTTCGTCGAGATCGTGCTGCTGCGCGGCGTCACCTCGCTGCCGCTGCTGACGCTCGGCTTCGCGCCCTCGGTGATGCAGGCCTATGTCGCGATGGTCTATATCTACGCCAGCCTCGTCCACGCCAATCTGCGCGGCAATTTCGACAATCTCGGCAAGTTCCTCGTGACCCCGCGCTTCCATCACTGGCACCACGGCATCGAGGAAGTCGCGATCGACAAGAATTTCGCGATCCACTTCCCCCTGCTCGACCGCCTGTTCGGGACATACTACCTCCCGAAGAGCGAATGGCCGAGCGGCTACGGCGTCGCGGAGGAGGTGCCGCGCGGCTATCGGGCGCAGCTGGCCTATCCGTTCCGGCGGCGGAAGACGTCCTGATCCGGGGAGATGTCTGCGCGTTGTGACTCGTGAACGCGGAACGACCGGGGTTGATGGATTTCGGACCGGCAGGTTCGGAGATAGGTAGGTAGAGAACTGGTTGCTCGGCGTGAAAACGTCGGTGCCTGTGCATCTCAAATTTGCTTAGCGTCTTTGAGAGCGCTTGCTGCACCCAGCCCCGCGCCCCCGATGCACAATCTCAAGTATTTGATCAAGGCTCTCTCGATCGCCGTAAACATATTTGCCGCGATATGTCATCTTTATGTAATTGTGTCCAAATTCATTCATACTTGCATTATAGAAGCTATATGTAGCGGGACCAAGGAAATCGTAACGCTTAATACGCAGCGAGGGAAACTCAGTTTGCCCGCCTACCAATTTGCTAAATTTTGGAGAATGGCGGTGTCAATGTTGAAGTGCAACATTTGAGGCATCATTGGCGGCGATTTCGACGTGTTGGTGGTAGACTTCATAGGGTGTCTGGAAGTCGAGGATCTTCCGGGGCCTGGAGTTGAGCCGGTAGGCGATGGCGTCGAGATCGTCCTGTGAGTATCCCGACAGGTCAGTGCCCTTGGGGAGATACTGGCGGATGAGGCCATTCATGTTCTCGTTGCTGGCGCGTTGCCATGGACTGCGGGGGTCGGCGAAGTAGACCGTGACGCCGGTGTTTTGGGTGAGATCGGCGTGCCGGGCCATTTCGGTGCCGCGGTCGTAGGTCATGGTCTTGCGCATGTCCTTTGGGATTTGGTTGAAGATGCGCTCGAAGCCCCTCTGGGCGGCGGCGGCGTCGAGCCCTTCCATGCGGGCGATCCTGACGAGGCGGCTGGTGCGTTCGACGAGCGTGCCGACGGCGGAGCGGTTGTGTGCGCCCTTGATAGGTCGCCTTCCCAATGGCCGGGGATGAGGCGCTCGGCGACGTCTTCGGGCCGCTCTGCGATCCTCAGTTCGTCGGGCACGAAGCCGCGGCGATCGGTGCCGCGTCCGCGCGGCCGGCGTGCCTGCCGGCCCTGGCGCAGGCAGGCGAGCAGTTCGCGGCGCAGTTCGCCGCGCGGCAGCGCGTAGAGCGCGAGATAGATGCTCTCGTGGCAGACGCGCTGGCTTGGGTCCGCAGGTTCCATGCGGCGCAGTCTGCCCGCGATCTGCGAGGGCGACCATCCCTCGCGCAGATGGTCGGTGACGCGCGTGAACAGCGCCGTCCCGGGTGCCAGCTTGCGGCGACCGCGCCGGGCATCGCCGCGACGCCTGAGTGCGTCGAAGTACGCGCCGCACGGATTATACCCATCAGCGAAGGGCGAGACGTTGCGGCCCAGTTCCCGGCTAATCGTTCCGGGATCGCGTTTGAGCATGCGGGCGATCGCCCGCATGCTCAAACCCCGGCGCTGGCCATCGGCGATCGTCAGCCGCTCGACATAACTCAAATGCTGGTAGCTCATTGCCCTCCTCCAAATCCGTGGCCCAGGGCAATGTGGCCCTGTTGCACTTAGTTTTGGAGACGGCGATTAATAATTAAAATTACGGTGACACGTGCAATAACCCCTAAACTATGACGCCAGCTACCCGCGTTCCAAAACCAAGTGCAACAGCCATATCGTGGCTGGAGCGCGAAGGTAGGAGCGTGCCGTGAGCTACAATCATCTGAGCTATGTAGAACGACTGACGATCGCCGACGGCCAGCGGTCATGGGCGACGACGCCGGGCCGGGCCGCTTCACGCTGACGACGTTTCGCGGGGTGGCCAATGTGATCCTCCGCAAGACGCCCTCCGACGCGGCGAGCCACCCAGCCTGATTCAACCCGCGCCGCACAGCGCGCACTATGCCGCCGCCACCGCGCTCGCGACGCATTTCGTGTTGGGAAAGTGCCGGTCGGCCCGACGGAGCTTGCCAGTGAACACCGCGAAAATCGTCACGGTTCCCCATAAAGGGTCCAGTAAAGAGCCAGTCCTCGCGCCCGGAAAAATCGCGCGCGCCGTAGCATGGCCGCACTATGCGCTGTTGGGAAACCACCTGCCGTCTGCACGCGATCTGCAAGCCGCAAGTAACGCGGCGTGATGAAGGACACCCCCCGTCGGTCGTCAAAATACCCCGAATATTTGGTGTTGGACGCAAGCGTGACTTGCCGAATATTTGCCGCGTGCGATCACGGCGACGCCATTGTCGGTTGGTCCCGCCTCGGCCATAACGCGGGCGGAACAAGGGGGGCGGGCAGGCCGATGGGGCGACGGTGGCGGCTGGCGTTGCGCAAGCGAGCGGGAGCGATCCTGCCCGGCCTCGCCACCTTGCTCCTCGTCCTGCTGCTCCAGGCGATCGGCGTGTCGGCGATCGACAGTGCCTCGTCGCTGCTGTTCGACAGCTATCAGCGCGCCAAGCCGCGGCCGTACACCGACGCCGCGGTCAGGGTCATCGACATCGACGACGAGACGCTCCGCCGCCTCGGCCAATGGCCCTGGCCGCGCACCGACATCGCCGATCTCAACGCCCGCCTGACCGATGCCGGCGCGGCCGCGATCGTCTATGACGTGGTCTTCTCCGAACCCGATCGCACCTCGCCGGCCAACCTCGCGCAACGGCTGCGGCGGCAAGGCGGCAGCAACGATCTGCTCAAGGCGCTCGGCAGCCTGCCCGACAATGACGCGACGCTCGCCCGCGCTTTCGAGAATTCGAACGTCGTGCTCGCCTATTTCCTGACCAACGACGGCAAGGGCGGGCAGGTCGAGCCCAAAATGGGCTTCGCTTTTGCCGGCAGCCAGGCGCGCACCGGCCGGTCGACCTATAACGGCGCGATCCAGCCGCTGCCGGCGTTGCGCGCGGCGGCGAAGGGGCTGGGCTTCGTCAGCCTGCCGCCCGACAATGACGGCATCATCCGCAAGGCGCCGATGGTCTCGACCGAGAATGGCGTGCTGCTCCCGGCGCTGTCGCTCGAGGCGCTGCGCGTCGCCTACCAGACCCAGTCGGTGGTGGTGAAGTCCGACGATGCCAGCGCCGAGCATGGCGGCAATGGCGCCAACATGGTCTCGCTCAAGGTCGGCGACTCCGTCGTGCCGACCACCGGCGACGGCCGGCTGCTGATGTATTTCGCCGCGCGCCAGCCTGAGCGCGTGGTGCCGGCATGGAAGATCCTCACCGGCGCGCTCAGCGCGGCGGAGATGGAAAAATATTTCTCGGGGCAGATCGTGCTGATCGGCACCAGCGCCGCCGGCCTTTACGACCAGAAATCGACCCCGCTTGCCGACCGCGAACTGGGCGCCGTGATCCACGCCCAGGCGCTCGAGCAGATCATGTCGAAGACCTTTCTCAGCTATCCCGACTGGGGGTTCGGCGCCGAACGCGCCGCGCTGCTGCTGTTCGGCCTGATCATGGTCTTCGCTTTGCCCTGGCTGGGCGCGCTGCGTGGCGCGATCCTCGGCCTGGTGATGGTCGGCGCCACGCTGCTCGGCAGTTGGGAGGCGTTCAGCCAGGGGCGCCTGCTGCTCGACCCGACCTGGCCGGTGCTTGGCCTGATCCTCGTCTATATCGTCGAAACCGCCGTCACCTTCTACCGCGAGGAACGCCAGCGCGCCTATATCCACCAGGCGTTCGACCGTTACCTCTCGCCCGAAATGGTCCAGCGCATCGTCGACGATCCCGGCAAGCTCCAGCTCGGCGGCGAGGAGCGCCAGATGACCGTGCTGTTCTGCGATATCCGCGGCTTTTCGCGGCTGTCGGAGAAGCTCACGCCGCAGGAGATCATCCAGTTCCTGATCGCCTTCCTGACCCCGATGTGCGACATCCTGCTCGAGCGCAAGGCGACGATCGACAAGTTCATCGGCGACGCGGTGCTCGCCTTCTGGAACGCGCCGATCGACGATCCCGATCAATATGCCAATGCCGCGCGCGGTGCACTGGCGATGACGCGGCGGCTGCGCGAGATCAATGTCGAGAAACGCGGCGCGGACGACCCGCTGTGGCCCGGCAATGTCAGCATCGGCATCGGCCTCAATGCCGGCCCGTGCTGCGTCGGCAATATGGGCTCGGCGCAGCGCCTGTCCTATTCGCTGATCGGCGACACCGTGAACCTCGCCTCACGGATCGAGGGCATGACCAAATATTACGGCCTGCAGATCGCGATCGGCAGCGAGCTCAGGCGCCATCTGCCGCATTTCGCGATCGTCTCGCTCGATCATGTCAGGGTCGTCGGCCGCGACGCGCCGGAGGAAATTTTCGCCCTGCTCGGTGACGAAAGCCTCGAACAGGAACCGGGCTTCCGCGATTTCGCGCAGCGCCATCAGGTGATGCTCGACGCCTATCGCGCGCAGGACTGGGCGACGGCCGACCGGCTCGCGATGGAGGGGCAGGGCGCCGCCGTCAGCTGTGGCCTGCGCAAATTCTACCTGCTGATGCGCGAGCGCTGCACTTACTTCGCCGCCAACCCGCCCGGCGCGGATTGGGACGGCGTCTTCTCGGCGACCGAGAAATAGGGGTCAGGAGGTGGGGATGCCCAATGTCGCCGCTTCGGCGTTCAGCCGTGCCGCCGCGCCGGGATTGGCGCCGCGTGCCGCGCGCAGTGCCGCCTTCGCCTTGTCGGGCTCGCCCAGCTGGGTGCGGCTGCGCATCAGCATCACCCAGCCATCGACATTTGCCGGGTCGCGCGACAGCCGTGCCTCGAGCTGGTCGACCATGCCCGCCACCATCGCCTGTTGTTGCGCCGGGGTGAGCGACCGCGCGGCCTGCAACTGCTCGGGCGTCGGCCCGGGGATCGCTGCGCCGGCGGTGGTGCCGGGCGTGCCATGGGGATCGACCGCCGGCAGCGCGGCGAGCCGTTTGGCGACGTCGAGCTTGTTGATCTGCGCCACCTGCTCGATCGTCCGCCGCACATCGGCCGCCCAGGACGCGCCGGGCGGCGAATCCCGTAACAGCGCGAACCAGGCGTCGATCGCGCCCTTGTGGTCGCCGTCCAGGTCGCGCCGCACGGCGAGGAAATATCGCGCGCGCGGGTCCTTCGGGTCGATCGCCACCGCCTTCTTGAAGGCGGCGAGCGCCGGCGCGGGAAAGGGGTCGCGCGGATCGGCCTTGACCAGCGCCTCGCCCAGCGCCGCCCATGGTTCGGCCCGCGTCGGCGCCAGCGCGGCGGCACGGCGGAAGCTCGGCACCGCCGCCGCCGGGTCGTCGGCGGCCATCTGCGCGTCGCCCAGCGCCTGCCAGGCATCGGCACTGTCGGGGTTCTGGCGCACGGCGGCCTGTAGTTCCGTGACCGGATCGGCCGTCGCCGTCGCGTTTGCTATCGGCGATGCCGGCGTCGCGGCGTCGTGCGGCATCAGCTTCCAGCCGACGGCGCTCGCCAGCACCACGCCGGCGCCAGCCAGCGCGGCGATCCCCCATCGAGATGTCGTCGCCATCCTATCCCCCGTGCTGCGCCAATGCGATGGCTGGTTTAGACCTGCATCCATGCTAGGTGTAGCGGGCTGCGGCAAGCCCGCCGCTATGTGGGCAACCGGGGAGTGGGGCGGTTGAGTGACCGCGTCCGTATCGCGATCATCGGGTCGGGCCCCGCCGGGTTGAGCGCGGCTGCGCGCGCGGCGGCGCTGGGCCTGAGCCATGTGCTGCTCGAAAAGACCGATCACCTCTCCGACACGATCTACAAATACCAGAAGGGCAAGCATGTCATGGCGACGCCCAGCCAGCTGGTGCTGCGCGCCGACATGCCGTTTGCCGCCGGTAAGCGCGAGGCCATTCTCGGCGCGTGGAATGACGGCGCGAAGAAGGTCAATGTGCGCTACCGCAGCGAAGTCACCGCGATCGACGGCGAGAAGGGTGACTTCACGCTGACGTTGAAGGACGGCGGCAAGATCGCCGCCGAGGCGGTGGTACTGGCGATCGGCACGCAGGGCAATCCGAACCTGATGCGTTGCGAAGGCGCCGATAGCCCCCATGTCCAGTACCAGCTCGACGACCCCGGCGAATATGTCGACGAGCATATCACCGTGATCGGCTCGGGCGATGCCGGCATCGAGAATGCGCTCGGCCTCGCCGCCGATCCGGCACAGGCCAATACCGTCACCATCCTCAACCGCTCGGCCGATTTCGCCCGCGCCAAGGCGGCCAACGTCAAGCTGCTCAACGAGGCGGCGGCATCCGGCCGCCTGACCATCCGCACCGAGACCACCCCGGCGGCGATCCGCCCCGGCGAGCTGCTGCTCGACACCCGCGACGGCCAGCAGACCATTCGCTGCGACCGCATCATCGCGCGCATGGGCTCGGCAGCACCACGCGCGTTCATCGAGAAGTGCGGCATCGAATTCACCAGTGAGGATCGCGAGGCCTTTCCCCGCCTCTCGCGAACCTTCGAGACGACCCGGCCGGGCGTCTATGTCATCGGCGCGCTGGCGGGTTATCCGCTGATCAAGCATTGCATGAACCAGGGCCATGACGTGGTCGAGTTCATCAACGGCAACACCACGTTGAAGCCCGCCGACGAGCCGATCCTGGCCAGGAAATTCGAGAAATTCCGCGCACGGCGCTCGGTCGACGAATGGCTTGCGCTGCTCAAGCGCGACGTGACCATTCTCAACGAACTCTCGCCGCTTCAGTTGCGCGAGTTCATGCTCGATTCCGAGATGCGGCGGTTCGATGCCGGCGAGGTGATCTTCCGCCGCAACGATCCCGGCTCCTCGCTGTTCGCGATCGTCCAGGGGGAGGTGCTGGTCGAGGTCGACCGCAACGATCCCAGCATCACCGTGCCGATCGCCCAGGGCTCGATCGTCGGCGAGGTCGGGCTGATCTCGGGCCGGCGGCGCGGCGCCACGGTGCGGGCGGGCAGCGACGTGATCGCGATCGAGGTGTCGCGCACCGCCGCGCTCAAGCTGATGGCCTCGGTGCCGGCGGCGGCGCGCGCGGTGACGCGCATCTCGGTCGAACGGCAATTGCTGCAGATGTTCGGCTCAGGGCTCACCTCGGCCGATATTACCGAGATCCTCGAAACCTCCGAGATAAAGACGGTGCGCGCCGGCGAGGCGATCCTGACCGAGGGCGATGAGGGCGACGACATCTACGTCATCCGGCTCGGCTCGATGATCGTCGAGAAGAATGTCGGCGGCAAGCCGGTGTTCCTGTCCTATCTCCCGGCCGGCTCCTATGTCGGCGAGATGGCGCTGATCGCCGGCGGCAAGCGCACCGCCACGGTCAAGGCGGCGATCAAGTCCGAGGTGATCCGGCTCGACGGCAAGGCCTTCCGTCGCCTGCTCGAGGCAAAGCCCCGCCTGCTCGAAAAGGCCCGCGCCGACATGGCCGCGCGGCAGAATCTCAACGCCTTTGTCGAGAGCCGCAAGGGCAGTTTCTCGGGCGTGGTCGACATGTATTCGCAGACCGCGAAATTCCTCGTCGACAATGGCATCGGCGAGGCGACCGATGTGCTGCTGATCGACGAAAATCTGTGCGTCGGCTGCGACAATTGCGAAAAGGCCTGTGCCGACAGCCATGACGGCCTGTCGCGGCTCGATCGCGAGACCGGACGGACCTATGCCCATCTCCATGTGCCGACCAGTTGCCGGCATTGCGAGAACCCCGCCTGCATGGCGGATTGCCCGCCCAATGCGATCCATCGCGGGCCGGACGGCGAAGTCGTGATCGACGACAGTTGCATCGGCTGCGGCAATTGCCAGCGCAACTGCCCCTATGGCGTGATCCGCATGGACAGCGTGCCGCCGAAGAAACCGGGCCTGCTCAGCTGGCTGCTGTTCGGGCGCGGGCCCGGCCCGGGCGAGCCGAGCAAGGAATGGCGCCACGACCATGACAAGCCCGGGGTCGAGCATCCCAAAAAGGCGATCAAGTGCGACATGTGCTCGGGCATCGATGGCGGCCCGGCCTGCGTGCGTGCCTGCCCGACCGGCGCCGCGATCCGCGTCGCGCCCGAGGAGTTCCTCACCGTCTCGCGGCTCGAAACGGAGATCGAATCATAGCCACGCGCGTGTCCACGACCAGCCGACAGCGGAGTGGCGGGCCGAACCATGACGGCTTTCTGCGCCATGCCGGTTTCCGCTGGCTCAAGGTCGCGCTCGCATTGTCGGGCGTGGCGATCCTCGCTTATGCGCTGATC
>Ga0068858_100001553_pt1 | contig 23546 bp, 19 predicted proteins | sample KBSSwiS12_FD_66589 | JGI IMG/M metagenome (GOLD analysis project Ga0068858, IMG submission 66589) | Switchgrass rhizosphere microbial communities from Kellogg Biological Station, Michigan, USA - KBS Switchgrass S1-2 | ecosystem: Host-associated > Plants > Roots > Rhizosphere > Soil ...
GCGCACCCAGACGCGGTACCGCGTGCCGCCGACCGCTTGAAACGACGTGTCGAAGTAGTCCGTGGGATTCGCGAGAGGGTCGGTCAATGCCGCGACGCCGGCGTCCGGATTCGAAAGCTTGATACCGGCTGCGGCGGTCGAGTCAGCGATCTTGAACCATTGTCCGTGGATATTGGATGCTGCGACATCGGTGGCGTAAATCACAACGTCGGAGGCCGATCCCCCGCCTCCACCTGTCCCCGTGACGAACGACCAGATCGGGCCGGCTGTACTGCCGCCACTCGATACGGCGGTCACTTTCCAGTAGTAAGTGGTGCTCGCCGAAAGAGTGCCCGGCACATAGGACGGAGCACCGAGCCCTGTCGCGACCTGCGGCGGCGGGTTCGCCTGGCCGAACGCGATGGTGTAGGTGGTGCCGCTCGCGCCTGCCGACCAACTGAGCGTGGGGGACAGGCTGACGCCTGTTGCGCCGCTCGATGGGCTGGGATTGGCCGGTGCCGCCGGCACTCCGGCGCTGCCGGCCGTCACGAACGACCACGTCGGCGAGTCCGCGATCATCGACGCATTGGTCCGCGACCTCACTTTCCAGAAGTAGGTCGTGCCCGACTGCAGCGGGACCGACGGCGTCCACACGTAGGTGGCCGGCGGGTTGTTCACCATCTGCGCGGGCACGTTGCCGGCCAGCGTCATGCTGGACGTCGAAGTACCGAGGTAGACGTCGTAGCTGACGGCAAACGGGGCGACGTTCCAGACGAGCGACGTCGTCGTGGACACGCTCGTGGCGCCGGAGCCCGGAGAAACGAGAATCGGCGCGTCAGGCGGCTGCGGAGTGAAGTCGGCGAACCCCGCCGTGTTCGTCCACATGGTCTGAAAGCGATCCTTCAGGGCCTGGTAGATGGTCGGTTTGGTCGTCGCGGGGATGAAGTAATCGATATCGCGCTGCCACGCCGCGGCGTAATTCGACGATGCGTTCGTGGCGTAGCTCGACGTGACGAGGGTCTTCATGTGCGTGAGGCCGTTATGAATCCGCTGTTTGATCGGCACTCCCGCCGCCCAGAGCAGGTCGATGTTGGCATGGGTCAGCCAGAACTCCGGCCATTTACGGTTCAGATACTCGTTGGGTTCCATGATGATGCGCATCGGCACACCCGCACGGAACTTGGAGAGCAGGGCGTTGGTGATGTTATCCACGGTGAGCCGGTAAATCACAAAATCGACACGCGTGTTCTCGTTGCCAATCTCCTGCACGAGCCGGTTGTTGAACGAGGGACCCTGTCCCCAGACGATGTCGGCGGGCAGAGGGTTGTCGGGCTCGAGCCGCGCCGTGTTGATGACCATCGGCGCGGGGTTGGGATACCTCGTGGCATAGTCGGAGCACGCGCTCTCGGTCGCGCACGCATCAACCCAGTTCTTGAAGTACGGCGGCGCGGAAACGAGGCTTTCCGGCTCGGAGGTCGTGTCGTTCCAGAAGCGGTCGAATTTCGTCTTCACGGCGTTCACGATCGAGGCGTCGGTCGTGAACAGGATGGATTCGTCTTTGTAGTCGGTCGACGACACGGGCGCGAGCTCGAACGGGGTGTAGTTCGCCGATCCAAATGTCACGAGATTCTGGCCCGCGAAGATCGTCGCCTTCCAGTGGTCGATTTCCGGATACCACGTCGGGTTGTAGCGCAGGCGGATGGGCAGCCCCTGGCTGGCGAGCCAATAGAACTCGTTCTTCGTCAGCGGATCGATTTCGAAGATCGACCCGCGATCGCCGATGAGCCGCACCGGCACGCCGGCGTTGAAGCGATTGATGAGGGCGATCGAGATCGCATGCTCGGTCAGGTACCAGCACGACATGTCGATCCTGACCGTCTCCGCGTTGATCTTCTGCACCAGGATGTTCGTGACGTTGTCCACCGCCGGAAAGTAGATCTGATCGGTGGCTGAGGCGCGCGACGCCAGCAGAAATACACTCGTCGTCAGCGCGAAAATCGCCGATCGTCGTCGGCTGAAGAAGCGACTGGAAACCGAAGGGGAATCAGACATGTTGGGACCTGTTGGACTCATAGTCGGAGGAGACAGCAGTCGGGATCGAGGTCGCGGATGTCCGCTCGGTCGCGGCGCGCTCGACCCGTGGAGGCGGTAGCGCAAGGACGTTGTAGATGCATTGCACCGCCCGCGTTGTGGCGCCCCCGGGGTCATGGAAGAGGTCGCCGGCCACGGCGCGGCGCCTGGCGCTGAGCCGGGAGGCATCGGCCAACTCCTTTAAGACCGTGCGAGCGACCTCGTCCGCGCGGGTGACAACGGCAGCGGCGCTCTGCAGCGATTGCACCTTGTCGAGCGCGATGCGGGCGTTCTGTATCAGCAGTGGACAGTGGATGACGACGATCGGCCGATCGAGCAGCATGAACTCGAATCCAACCGAGCTGTGGTCGGTCACGATCAGGTCCGACGCAAACAGATAAGGCGACGCGTCGAAATCCCTGGCGATGTGCATCGGCCAGTCGCGCGACAGCCGATCGAGGCGCTCGCGCCAGTCGAAGCCGCCCGACCCCCTCGTAGTGCGGTCGTAAGACCGATCGTGGAGTTTGACGATGACGTTCAGACCGAGACGGCATAACGAAGTGATCACGTCGACGCCCATCGAGTGCAGCGACGAGTACGGTGACCATGTCGGCGCATACAACACCGTCGGCGTCAACGGATCGAGGCCCAGGGCACGTTGAATGGCGGCGCGATCCAGCGACCCGTCGACCAGACAATCCACCTTGGGGTAACCGACCAGTTGGGCCTGGGGACCGTCGGAATCGACAAGGCCTGCATCCGCGTACTTTTGAAGGCGCTGACGATTCGGAAACATCAGCAGGTCGAAGCTCGCCACCACGGGAGCAATGGCGACGGGCGCGTCGAGGTCGTACTTGCCCGCCACCCCATGGAACAGATGGACGCGCGTGGTGCGCCGCGGCAGCCAGGTCATGTTCCAGAAGTCGGTGTTCACATAGGCGTCGAACTTCCTCCACCGCGCCTCGCGCGCCTCGACGATGCGTCCGGTCATGCCGGCCGCGCGAAAGATACGATGGGCGTCCCATGATCGGTCCGACGCGGTGAACCAGAACTCGAGTCTGGAATCCTGCTCGAGCCGATCGAGGATCGGCTTGAAGACGGCCAGGCTCATCGGTGTCGCGGCCTCGAAGAGTATGCGGACCCGGGAGCGTCCGACTCGGCTCAGCAGGTCGTCGGCCGCGTGGATCCGTCCAACGATGGCGCGGCGGGTTCGACGATAGATCGTGTCGTGCACCAGGTTGTTCATGAGCCGCGCATCGGACCGAAAGCCTCCACCGATTCGGGCCTCGTGCGTGCCCGGCACTCGTCCGTCTTCGACCTGCGGCGACAGCAAGGCAGGTGCCGCGGAGTGCACGTGCGCTGACGCCAGATTCGGGGCTCCCGTTTCCATCACGCCACGCCAGGTACCACAGGTCGGAAAGACGTTTCCCGCGGTGTAGCCGCCTTCCATTTGCGGCCGCTCGGTACCAGCGACGCGCGACCGTGCGCCAGTTCTCGCCCTGCGACGATGAGGGCGAGCAGGTAGTAAAAGGTCCAGCTGTAAGCGACCGAGGCGAACATGGCGCAGGTGAACCAGCCGACGAGCGACGCCGACATCGCCACCGCGTGGCCGTACAGAGCGTCGCGGTCCGCAGCGCTCAGGTCGCCCGCGCGTGGTACGCCTGCAGCCGCCACCTGGCGCTTCTGGCGCCGCCGGCGGAGCGTCCGAAGGCTTGCTGCCGTGCTGAAGGCAGCGAGCAGAATGAGGAACACGAAAGCGAAGAGTCCCCCGACGCCGGTTTCCGCCGCCACCTGGATCACCGCGTTGTGCGTCTCGCGCCACTTCTCCTTGCGCCAGGGCGGGTTGTAGTTCTTGAACTGTCCGATGCCGACGCCGGTCAGCGGCCGCTCCAGAAACGCGGTAATGCCTTCCTGCATCACAATCCGCCGCGCTTCCTTCGAGCCGGTGAAGCGCGACTGATCCTGCTCGTCGTCGACGATGCTCGTCATCCGCACCCAGAAGGACGACGGGATGAACGGCGAGGCGCCCAGCAGCGCGGCCACGATGACCACGCCGATGCCCGGACGCACTCTGCGGCCGAGGACCACGAGCGCGATGAGCATCATGACGAGACCGATCACGCCGCCGCGCGACTTCGTGAACACGACGCTTGCCAGCATCAGCCCCATGATGACGGCGGCGATCGCGCGCCGCCACGGCCGATGGCGCCGCGAAATCGCCACGACCGCCGCGGCGGGCAGGAAGGTCACCATGACGAGCGCGAGATCGTTGGGGTTGCCGAAGAGACCGTCGACCGACCCGGTCAGACGTCCGCCTTCGATGAGATTGACGCCGCGGGCGTAGTCGAACACGCCTCGGGCGGCGATGAACCCGACGCACAGCACAATCACCCACACCAGACGCTCGAGGCGCCGCCGCGTCGTCAAGGTGTTCGTCATCAGGACGAAGATGACGAGCACCTTCAAGTACGAGTCGGTGAATTCCCGGAACGCGTCACCGGGCCAGATAGAGAAGGGAATTGTCGCGGCGATGACGAGTCCGAAGAGCATCAGGCCGATCGTTTCCGGAGTCGCCCTGAAGATCGGAAAGCCGCGGGCGTGGCGATAGAGCAGCATGGGAATGACACCCAGGAGCGCGCAGATCTCCGCGACGTGAAACGGAGTCAGCGCGGGCACCTGGTCCTGGGGCCGTACCAGCAGAACCGTGGTGAAGGCCAGCAGTCCGAAGAATCCCCAGTCGGCTCGGGCCGTGTCCGCCTTCATGATGGACATCGCGCCGGAGCGGACCGACCCTGTTGCAGCGGTCGGACCGAGTCCCGGAACGGTGACGGCGCTCGATGAGAACGTCAGGCGTTCGTCTCCGGCCCGCAGCGGGTCGGAGCGGTGGCTCGATCCCCGGTGTGTATCGTCGGATGAAGTCGACATCGTCAGCGCCACACTTTCTTCCGGAAGGTGATCGCCACCAGGCCGGCCACCACGGAGCTGTTCATCATCAGGAAGGTGAAGGCGATGCGAGACGTCCGCTTGATCAGCGCGGACCCGTTCGCAGGCGCAGGGTGGGCCGCCTGTTCCGTGAGGGGGCGATTCAGCCACGCGCCGTACGCCGCGAGCAGATAGAAGACGCCCTGCAGTCCGAGCGTCAGGGCATACACGACTGACTGCGTCGCCAGCACGATGCTCGAGGCGACGAGCGCCAGCATCGCGTACGGCACGACGAGCCGGCCGAGCTTGTGCGACAGGTACTGCGCCCAGACTGGATTTCGCCACGGGAGGAGGAGCCGCGGCTCGAGCCAGAGGATTTGGTAGTTGCCCGCCAGCGTGCGAATCTTGCGCCGGGCCTCCGCGCTGCCATCCCGAATCTCGCGATCGAACGCGCGCGCACGAGGATTGAACACGACGCGGTAGCCGGCGAGAACGGCGCGCATCGGCGCCAGCACGTCGTCGAGAATCGTCCCGGCGGGCAGTGGCGTCCACAACGCCCGCCGCATCGCGTAGATGGCGCCGGTCGCGCCGAGCGTCGATCCCACCGCGCTTTCGTACTTGCGGATCGCTTTTTCGTAGCGCCAGTACAGACCGACGCCTTCGGCGATCGTCGATTGCAACGTCCGACGGCGGTCGGTGCAGGCGCGGCGGTCGTGCGGCAGCAGCCGGGTCGTAAGCGCGCGGCGAAGGCCCGGCATCTGACGACGTTCAGGAGATTCGCTGTCGAGCAGCAGCTCGCCCGTGACGGCGGCGACGTGCGGATCTTCGAACGGGGCGGTCAGCTCGAGCAGCGCATCGGGCGCGAAGGCTTGCCGCGCATCCGTAAACACGAGGACGTCGTGTCTGGCACACGCCACGCCGGCGTTGAGCGCGATCGCCTTCCCGCTGTGCTCGATCGACACGACCTCGACCTCCGGCTCGTAGCTGGTCAGCACGGCCCGCGTGTCGTCGACCGATCCGTCGGACACGACGACAATCTGTCGGGGAGCCGGATACTCCAGCTGCAGCAGGTTGTCGAGGCGGGCACCGAGGCGGGCGCCCTCGTTGTGTGCCGCGATGATGATCGAGATCGGCGGCATCGGGTGCGACCGGGCGACCACGGGCCGTCGCCCGGCCCGTGCCCAGATTGCCAGCATCGCCGGGTACGCGAGGTAGACGTAGGCGATGATGGCCAACGACAGCCAGAACAGGAAGACCATGGCCTCAGGCCACCTCCTCCGCCGTGACCAGTGGCAGCGCTGGATCGGGCGTAGGACCCGGCGCGCCGAGCGTGAACAGATGGGGGTGCCGGCCGGCAATCGCGTTCCGCGTATCGACGATGAGTTGCGCCGATCGAAGCACTGCGTCGTAGTCGACCGCCCGATGATCAGTCAGGATGGCGACGCAGTCAGCTTCCGCAAGCGTCGCCTCCGTGATCGGCGTAGCGACCAGATCAAACTGCCCCGGCCAGGCACGCGAGGCGAGTGCGGGGACGTGGGGATCGGCATAACGTACCCGGACGCCGCGTTGATGCAGCAAGAGCAGCACATCGAGTGCGGGAGATTCTCGAATGTCAGCGGTATCCCGTTTGTACGCCAGACCGAGAACCAGCACGGTCGAGCCATTGAGCGGCTTCTGGTGCCGATTGAGAGCCTCAGCGATCTTGTCGACGACCAAACGCGGCATGGCGCCGTTGATCTGGCCGGCCAGCTCGATGAACCGCAGATCGAAGCCACTCTGCTTCGCCTTCCACGACAGGTAGAAGGGGTCGATTGGAATGCAGTGCCCGCCGAGCCCTGGACCCGGATAAAACGGCATGAACCCGAACGGTTTGGTCGCCGCCGCGCGCACTACCTCCCAGACGTCGATCGCCATCCGGTCGCACATCAGCGCGAGCTCGTTGACCAGGCCGATGTTCACCGCGCGGAACGTGTTTTCCAGCAGCTTCACCATCTCCGCCACCTGCGGCGAGCTCACCGGGACGATGCGATCGATCGCGGCCCCGTACAATGCCGCCGCGAGCTCGGTCGATCTCGCGTTGACGCCGCCAACGATCTTGGGGACGTTGCGGGTGTTGAACGTCGGGTTGCCCGGGTCGACGCGCTCGGGCGAAAACGCGAGGAAGAAGTCGACGCCGGCCACCAGCCCCGTCGCTTCCAGGATCGGCTTGACCACTTCCTCGGTCGTCCCTGGATAGGTCGTCGACTCGAGGATGATGAGCATCCCCGGATGCAGATGCACCGCGACGGCGTCGACCGCCGACACGATGTATGACATGTCGGGGTCCTTCGTCTTCCGCAGCGGCGTCGGCACGCAGATGTTGACCGTGTCGAGCGCGGCGAGCGCAGCGAAATCAGCAGTGGCGCGCAGGGTCTCCTGTGCGACGAGTCCTGTGACGTCGGCATCCAGGACATCCGGAATGTACGACCGGCCGTGGCCGATCGCGTCGACCTTGCGCGTGTCAAGGTCGATCCCGGTCGTGTCGAATCCGCTGCGCGCGAATTCGACCGCCAGGGGAAGGCCGACATAGCCGAGACCGACGACGCCGACGCGCGCGCGCCGCGTGCGAATCAGGTCGAGCAATCGTTCCGGGTCAGCGGGTGCCATCTGTCGCGTCTCCTGCTTCTTCGAACACCGGGACGGCGGCACCGACGAGCCCGCGCCACAGCCGCGTCCATCGACCGTTCGCGTGTCGGGCCGCCGAAACGACGGGCCGTTCGCCCGGGGGGGTCCTGGCTATCGGCGGCGACACTCGCGTGGGCATCGCGCGCGAGGGCTGGGCGGTCCGCGGCAACGGCTCGGACAGACTCGCCGCCCGCGTGGTGCCCTGCAGCGCGCGAATCAGGCGATCGCTTTCCTGCAGGACGCGCTGCTGCTCGGCGAGCTGACGCTCGCGCAGGACGATTCGGGCCTCGCGCGCCGACAGGGAGTCGTCGAGGGCCGCGCTCGGCGGTGGGGGTGGCGACGGAATGGCGGCAGGAAGCGCAGCGTCGGTCGCCGCCGGCGCCGCGATGACGCCGGTCGATTCCAGTTCCTCCACGACTTGCCGCGTCAACTCGACGTCGATCGTGCGCCGATCCTCGCCGTAGGCGAAGAAGAGGATCGCATCGGCAATGACGTTGATTTTGCGCGGCACACCCCGGCTGTGCCGGTGAATCAGATCGGCGACGGGCCGAGGGAACTGCAGCGGCACGCCCAGCGAGGCGAGCCGCAGGCGGTGCTCGAGATAGGCCGCGGTTTCATCGGCGTCGAGTGCCGTCAGGTGATAGCGGACCGTGACACGCTGCCGCAACTGCTCGAGCTCGGGCCGGGCGAGCAGCTCGCGCAAGTTGGGCTGGCCGACGAGCGCGATCTGGATCAGCTTCGATTTCTCGGTCTCGAGGTTCGACAGCATCCGCACTTCCTCAAGGGCCGCCATGCTCAGGTTCTGCGCTTCGTCGATCACCAGCAGCGCGAGGCGTCCGCCCATCCGTTGCTCGACCAGAAAGCGCGCGAGATCGCGCAGCAGCATCGGCTTGCTGCGGGAAGGCGGCGGATCGAGTCCGAAATCGACCATCACCGCCTCGACGAGCTCGCGCGCGTCGAGCATGGTGTTGACGAGCCGGGAGACGGATGTCTGTCTGTCGAGACCGCGAAGCACGGTCTGCAGCAGGGTTGTCTTGCCGGATCCGATATCGCCGGTGATGACCACGAAGCCCGCATGCGTTTCGAGCCCGTAGCGGAGGTAGCCGAGCGCCTCCTTGTGAACGCGGCTCGGATACAAATAGTCCGGGTCCGGACTGAGCGAAAACGGACGCTCGCGGAAGTTGAAAAAGCGTTCATACATGGCGCGCAATTCTCCCGGCCGTGACAGCGGCCTCCAGCTGACGATGTCGAGTGTCCCCGCCGTCGATCCGCGGCAGCACGGTGGCACAGGCGCGCCAGTAGTCCGCTGACGAATCAATTTCGATCCACGGCAGGCCTCGGCTCTCGACGACGTGCAGCGGCCGCCGCGCCGAGAAGGCGCTGAACGCCGCCGGCAGCCATGCAGTGACGTCGCCCTGCGCGATCAACCGATCAATCTCCTCGACGAGGACCGCGGCACCGGCCGCACCGAACCTGGCAATGCCGATGTTCTCGCCGTCGGCATCTGACGACGGGATGTGCTTGGCAATCGCGGTGACACGTCCCGCCCGCACGCGCACCTTCATTTCTTCGTCCGAGTACTCGATGTCGCCCCGGGCGCCCATCAACAGCGCGTCTTCGTACTCCGCCGTGAGCAGATCGACGAGCAGCTGGGGGTGAAACAGCACATCGCAATTCAGCACGACGAAGCCGTCCGCCAGCACGTCGCGCGCCAGCCAGAGCGAATACAGGCTGTTGGTCGACGCGAAGTCCGCGTTGTGGCGCAGATCGACGCGCGAGCCGCACAGGCTTCGCACTTCGTCGATGCCGTATCCGCCGACGACGGTGATGGGGCCGACGCCGCACGCGCGGAGCACCCGCAGCTGCCGCTCGATCAGCGTCTCGGCTCCGAGGCGCGCGAGACACTTCGGGCGCGCGCCGGTGACGTCACTCAGGCGGTCGCCGCGTCCGGCCGCGAGGATGACCCCTCTCATGTGCCCTCCGGGAGTGTGGACGGTGTCAGACGTCGCGGCATCAGTTCGAGGGCCCGGGCGAGATAGAACCGTCGTTCGGTTGTCTCGAGTCCGAAGAGCAGGAAGGTCACGCCGTAGACCGTTGCGGCTGCCGCCAGTTCCGCCGCTACCGCCGGCAACGACTCCCCGACAAACGGCAGCGTGACGACGACGAATGCCGCCATGACCGCTCCGGGCCAGAGCGCCGGCCACACCGCTTCGGCCAGCACGCGCGAGACCGGCAACTCCACGCGGCGGCATCCGGCGGGGAAGAGGATGAGCGCCGACGTGCAGCACACCGGCAGCAGCGTGCCCAGCGCAACGCCCGCCAGCCCGAATGGTGCGACCGCGATGAGGCTCAACGACAGGTTGACGAGCGACGTGGCCGCGTTGGTGAAGGCCACCAACTGGTGACGGCCGGTGGCCTTCAGCAGCGTGTTCGACGTCGCACAGGCCACGCGGACAATGACCGTAAAGGCGAGCAACCGCACGACGACCACGCTGCCGGCGAATTCGGGCCCGACCCACGCGCGCACGAGCACCGGCGCCAGCAGCAGGAGGCCCCCCGCCAGAGGCAGCACGGTCGCGATCGACAGCCGGGTGCCGACGAGAAAGATCTTCTGGAGCCGCTCCTGTCGGCTGGCCGCATCGTGGTCGACCAGCGTGGGGAACAGCACGTCGTTCAACTGATTGGTGAGGCGCTGCGTCGTCTCCGCCAGCCGCTGACCGACCGACCAGATCGCGACGGCGCTCGTGTTCAGGAACACGCCGATCACCAGGGCATCGACCGAGTAGTTCAGTTTGTTGGACCAGTCGATGAGCAGCATGTACACGCTGAAGGTGGTGACTTCCTTCAGTCGCCCGCGCCGGAACGAACGTACCCGCAGCCGGAGCTCGGGGAATACCCGGTACGCATTCGCCCGGTACACCCAGTACGTCAGCACGCGCACCGTTGTGGTCGCGATGACCACTTCCACCAGACCGTAGCCAGCCAGCAGCACGGCCACGTTGACCGCCGATGTCAGCACGCTGCTGCAGGTGCCGACGATGTTGTTCAGGTCGTAGCGCTGAAATCCGTTGATCACGGCGCCAAAGACGCTGAACGCCGTGCCAACCGCGACGTTGACGGTTGTGACGAGCAGCACGATACGTCCCAGGTGCGCCTGTTCAGGCGTCAAATGAAACAGGCGCCCGAGATACAGTGCCAGCACCGCGGCCACCACGTAGGTGACGACTCCGAACGCGGCAAACATATAGAACGTCGTGCTGAGGATTTCGTTCAGCGCGCCGACATCGCGCCGCGCCCGGTACTGGGCGACGAACTTCACCAAGGCGCCGGAGTAGCCGAGGTCGAGGACCGAGAAATACGCCGTGATCGAGCCGGCGAGCATCCACAACCCGTAAGCCGACTGTCCGAGATGGGCCACGTTGAACGGCAGCACCGCCAGGCCGACGATCATTTCGACCGCGATCGCGAGGTAACGGGTCGACACGTTTCGCACGATCGTCCGTGGCTCCTCGAGCGCCCCAATCTCCGCCGCCCCGGTCTCGAGCGCCGTTCTCACTTCGCGCCCTTCCCGGAGAGGATCACCCTCGCCGTATCGACGACGATCGTGAAGTCGAAGGCGATCGACATGTGCTTGATGTAGTAGAGGTCGTACCGCAGCTTCTCCATCGCGTCCTCGGTCGAGGATCCGTAGCGGTATTTGACCTGCGCCCAGCCGGTCGCGCCAGGCTTGACCGCATGACGCTCCGTGTAAAAGGGAATGGCGGCGGTCAGTTGCTCCACGAAGTAGGGGCGCTCCGGCCGCGGGCCGACGAAACTCATGTCGCCGCGCACGATGTTCCAGAGCTGCGGCAGTTCGTCGAGCCGCGTCAGCCTGATGACGCGGCCGATCCGGGTGACTCGCACGTCTTTGTCCCGTGCCCAGACCGGCGTGCCCTGCTCAGCGTCCGTACGCATCGATCGGAACTTGCACAGCGTGAACACCCGACCGTGCTCGCCGACTCGCTCCTGGCTGTAGAAGATGGGGCCCGGCGAATCCAGCCACACGGCCAACGCTGTCACCGCCATCAAGGGCGCGAGCAGCAGCAGGCCGACGAGAGCCATCGCCAGATCGACCATCCGCTTGATCGCCCGCGTCGAGCGGGAGGCGTGGAACCCGTCGGAAAAGATCAATCCGCTCGGTCTGAGATCGTCGATGAGGATCTTGCCGGTCAGCCGCTCGTAGGTCGTGGCGGCCTCCTCGACTCGAACGCCGGAGAGCTTCGCTTTCAACAGCGGTTCGATCGGAAGCCGCTGACGTCGATCGGACACGGCGACGATGATTCGGTCGATGTGGTGTTCCGCAATCAGGCGGCCGATGTCGCCCGGTGCGACGATCGCGTGTTGAGGCTCGACGAGGCGGACGTCCGCGCCGTCATCGATGAAGGCGATCAGCCGATACGCAAAATTGCGTTCCGCGTCGATCTGCCGCGCGATTGTCACCGCCGTGGCACCGGTGCCGAGAATCAGCACGCGTTCGTCGAGATGCGAATCGCGCGAGACGCCGTTGAACGCCACCCGCCAAGCGGGCACTGCGACCAGCATCAGGCCGAGCGAGGTCAGGAAGATCCCGGGGCCGATGACGATCGAGGGCATCAGCAGCGACACCGCGGCGAGGACGAAGGCGGACGCCCCGGCCGCCCGCAGGACGTGCACCGCCAGATCGCCTTTCGAATGGACCAGCGTCAGGTCGTACAGATCGTTGTAGTAGAAACACAGCTCGTACACCGCCGTGGCCAGCGCAATCTTCCACACCGCGCTCACGGCCGCATCGAATGAACCGTGGAACTTGGCCGCAACGAGTATCGATCCGACGATCAGCGCCGTCTCGAATCCAAAGGCCGTGAGGCCGCGGCCCGAGACCTGGCGATTGAACACCTGCATGATGTGCGCTCCAGGGCACCCGGCGCCGCTACGTGGCGTCGTTCAGCACGATCCCGAGCAGCTTGCCGCCGAGCGCTGCGATCGCATCGTGAATGGCAGGCTTCGGCGTGACGCCGTCACGCACCACCATCACGACGCGGTCGACGAGTGGCGTGAGGACGCCGACTTCGGCCAGCCGTGCGACCCCGGGGCCGTCGACGACGACGCAGTCGAAACGCGACCGCAGCGTCTCGACCGTGCGGCGCATGGTCGTTGTGCCCAGCAGTTCTGCTGGATGCGCGGTCCCACTCCCTGCCGGCAGGACCGTGAGGTGGTGCTCCGGCAGGGTGACGAGCGCGTCGTCGAGCGTCGCGCGCCCGCCGAGGACCTCGGCGAGGCCCGGTCCGTCGGGAAGACCGAACAGCTGGTGCTGTTCCGGATGGCTCAGATCCGCATCGACGACGCAGATTCGGCGTTGATACTCCTGGGCCATCGTCAAGCCCAGGTTCGAAGAGGTGAAACTCCGGCCGTCGCCGCGGCCCGGACTCGTGACGAGCACCACGTGGACCGGGAATCCGTGGTCGGCGTGGACGATTCTCGTACGGAGCGTCCGATACTGCTCCGCGGTGACGGGGTTCGATGCTGCCGCGCGCAGGCGAGGGCTGAGGCGCGCCTCGCTGACGACGCGGCCGCCAGTGGCTGGCTCCATGATTTCCGGTGGCGCGGCGGGAGTGATCGCCAGGTCGCGAGCGTTCTCGAAGACCGGTGAGACCGCGGTCGCCGGTTCGATGAACGTCCGCTGCATCCCGCCGTCACGGGCGGCCTTCTCGAGAATGTTCTGAATTCGAGTACTCATCGGCGGATCTCCTGACGCGTTAAGCGGACTGGATGCGCGCAACTTCACCGAGCACGGGGATATCGAACTCGTCCCTGAGATCCCGGACGCCGTGCACCGATCGATCGAAATATTCCCGGCCGAGTGCCAGCGCACCGCCGATGACGAGACCCGCGAGGATCGCAACGAGCATCACGCGCCCCGGGAGCGGCTTGGTCGGTTCAGTCGGAAACGCGGCCGGATAAACGATCGTGAACTGCTCGCTGCCCTGGTTGCGCTCGATGCTTTCGGCAAGCGTGGCCGCGTGCGCCTTGGCCGAAAGATCGGCGTACCGCTGCTTTTCGAGGTCGTAGTCGCGCTGGACGGTGGCCAGCTGCTGTTCGACCATCGGCGTCGCCTCGACGCGCGAGCGGTAGAAGCTGACCTGCTGTTGCGCCTCGGCGGCGGCGCGCTGCAGTTCACGGATCCGGAGGCGCGCGAGATCCCGATCGGCGGTCAACTGGCGAGAGGCCGGGTCGATCTGGACCTGCGTCAGGGCGCTCCGCCGCTGACGCTCGGCGGCCGCGTCCCGGCGCGCCGCGGTCAGCTCGTCCTGAAGACGTTGCACTTCTGGATGCTTGTCGGTGTAGCTGGTCCTGGCGGTCACGAGATCGTGCTCGAGCGTCGTGATCCGGAGATCTGCCGCCCCGGCGGTCTCTTCTTCACGCAACGCGGTCGGGACGCCGTCCTTGCCCGCGGGTCTCATCGACTCGAGCTGACGCTCGATGACCGACAGCCGATCCTGTTCGTTCCGGAGGGCAATCGAATGGGCCTCGAGCTGCTGCCGCGTGGCGGCCAGCGCCTGCAGGTTCGCCTGAGTCTGTTCGGGCAGCTGGCCCATGTACGATTCCTTCGACTGCCGGAGGCGCGCCTCCAGTTCTTTGAGCCGGCCCTGGCTGTCGCGAAGCTGCTCGAGGAGGAACGCGGAAGTGCCTTCGGCGCGCTCCGTGCGCGTCTTCGAGTTCTCGTCGAGGAAGACCGTCGCCAGACGGTTGGCGATGCGCTGCGCGGTGCCCGGGTCGCGGTGGGCGTAGGAGAGGACGAATGCGTCGAGATGCCTCGCCTCACCGGTGGCGGAGATCGGCTCGGGGACGGTGATTTCAATAGCGTGGCGAAGGCCGGCCACGACCGGCTCGGTGGGACCGCCCGAAACGAGATGCTCCTCCTGCGCCACTCGGGTGAGGATGGGCACGCTCAACAACTGGAGCGACAGCGCGCGCAGGCGCTCCTCGTTGTCGAACGGCGTCGCCTGATTCACCAGGTTTGGCGACACCATGGGCGCCGTGACGCCGAGCGTCGTCGACGCCTTGTACTCCTTGGGCAGATACCGGACGAGCGCGAGCCCCACGAGCACCGATGCGGCGAGCGGCGCGACGAGCCACCATTTCCGCCGGCGGAGGATCGACAAGTAATCGAGCGGACGGATGTATGCGTCTTCCATCAACGGACCCTCAGCGGATTGGTGGTGATGATTTGGAATCCCACCCGGTTGCGGTCCACCGCCCCGCCCGGGCGACTGATCGATTGATGCGTGCCGGCATAGAACGTCTCGAGGCTCAGCCACGGCCGCCAGCGGTATCCGATGGCCGTTTCGATCCACCAGGAGCGCAGATCGAGGTCGATGTCGGTGAGTCCCTGATCCCTGCGCCAGGAGACCGCGTCCTGCGTATACAGGTGCCTCGTCAGCGGGATGTGCAGGCGGGCGGTCGCCTCCTCGTTTTGCAGCGTGCCGCCGAAGCCGTACGACGGCACGAACGAGCGGCTGTACACCAGTTCCACATCCGCCGAACGCCTCTGGTGGCGGAGGCCCGTGCGCCACGCCGGGCCGGTGCGGGCCGGCCCGAGCGTGCTGACGTCGAGTCGGGCGATGCCGATCGAGCCGAACACGTGCGTGGACGGCGACAGCCTCTGATCGAGGCCCACCGCGGTGTTCTGGACGGTGAAGATTTCGGCGCCGTCGGCGACTGCCGCGTGCTGGAGGTCGTAGTCGGTGGTGAACGTTGTGCGTTTGGTCAGCAGGTAGCGGAGCTCGAACGCACCGCCGTGGCTGTGACCGCCGCGCAGATTGGCGGCGATCTCCTGCTCATCGAACCGCACCCACTGGAAGTTGTAGCTCGCGACGATCGACGCGCGCCGGCTGAACGCCGCCTCGATGCCGCCGCGCAGGTCCTCGATCGCCGACCCGGTGCGGGCGAAGGGCACCCCGACAAACTGGACGAGCTCGGTCGTCGGGACGAGCGCGGCCGTGTCGCGAACAAACAGCGCGACGTGAGGCGAGACGAGGCGGCGAGCGGAGATTGCGCCGTGCTGGTCGTAGCTGTCGAGCGCGTCGAACTCGCGATACCGCAGGAACGACCCGTCGTACGAGAGATTCATCTCGCCGCGCCGGCCCGCGTACTCGACGCTCGCGCGCGGGTTGACGACCTGCAGAGCGTCGCTGCCGCGCTCGTCTCCGGTGCCCCGTACGAGCACGTTGTCGTCCCAGCTCGTGGAATAGACCATCGTGGGCGTGAAGATCCACCCGGCGACCGGCACCGCCGGCCGGTCAACTGAGTTCGGGGAGAAATTCGACGACTGGGCAATCACCGGCCGCGCCCCGACCAACACCGCCAGAGCCGCCCACGCCACTGTCGAGAACGCACGTCGCATGGCTCGCCTCAATCCGGAACGACGACCGTATCGCCGGGGCGCAGGTAGACGGGCGCCGCGCCGCGAATGCCGGTCTTGTAGTTGAACTCGATCGTTTGAAGGCCGGTCGACCCGCGCCGCAGGATGCGGATGTTCTTGGTATCGGCGAAGTCCTTCAGGCCGCCGGCCAGCGCCAGCGCCTGGATGACCGTCAGCGGTCCGCCCTGCAGGGTCACCGCCCCCGGATGGTTCACTTCGCCCATGACATAGGCCGTCGCCGCGGTCGCCTCAACGACGATGACGGTCACGCTCGGGTTGGTCATGTAGGTTTTGAGCTGCTGCGTGATCGCGTCGCGCAGTTCGATCGGTCTCCGTCCGGTCGCGTCCAGATCGCCGACGAGCGGCAGCGTGATCTTGCCGTCGGGACGGACCTGAACCGACTGTGACAATTGCTGATCTTTGTAGACCTCGATCCGCAGTTTGTCTCCGGGCCCGAGGCGGTACTCCTCGATGGCCGCTGGTGTGGCAGGCGTCGCGGCCTTGTCGCCCTCCCGCGCGACACGTGTTGGTGGATCGGCGGCGGCCAGCTGCCCGGCTGGCGCGGCGGAGGCCATGACGGCCGCGAGGATGAGCGTCGGGACGATGGATGTGAGCTTCATGCGTTCTACCTCAGTTCTGAGCGGCTGATGGACGGTTGCCGGAGCGCCAGTTCACAATCGGGTGGGATCTCGCCTGGCGTTTCAGCGACTCGGCGTCGACGGCGTGAGTGGGGTAGCAGGCGGCGCCGATGGCGACGTGCAGCGGCGCGGAGAACTCGTAGCTGTCGATCCGCAACACCACACGGTCGATCAGCTTCGTCGAGAGGTCGAAGTCGGTGTCGATGAGCACCAGCCCGAGCGTGCCGATGTCGGTGTAGCCGATCGCGTCGGTTTCGCGCACTTCGCGGCTGATGATCTGCGCGACCTCGTGGACGGTGCCCTGGTCGGCGGCCAGCGTCATCCCTTCCCATTGGCGGCTGGTTTCCACGACGACCAGCGTCAGGAAATTTCGCGACCGCACCGCGCGTTTGAGCTCGCTTTCGAGCACGAACGCAAACGCACTCGCCGTGAGCAGTTTGGAGCCTTCTTCGTAAAACGAACTGGTCGTCATAGGTCGATCTACTTCGTCTTGTCCAGATCGTTTTCCTTGATTTTGTAGAGGAGCGCCTTGTAGCTGATGCCGAGGAGCCCGGCCGTCTCCTTCCGGTTCCAGCGCGTACGCTGGAGCGTTTTCAGGATGACCTCACGTTCGGCCTCTCGCGCTGCGGTCCGGGAGATCTCCTTGAGGGAGTAGTGGCCACCGTCGTCGGCCACCACGGCCGGTATCGTCGGGGCCGGGCGGGCGTCGGAGACGCGCGGCTGGGCTGCGGGCCCCGGCCCGTTTGACAAGCCGGCGCCGGCGCGGGGCGGCGGCAACGTGAGGCGTCGCGCCGCCGCGATGCCATAAGCGAGCTCCTTGCGGATCGCCGCTTCGTCGCCGAGGACGACCGCGCGCTTGACGAGGTTCTCGAGCTCGCGGACATTGCCTGGCCAGTCGTGGTCCATGAACAGACGCATCGTCTCGGATGAAAAACCGGTGTACGGGCGGTTGTATTGGACCGCGCATTTCTTGAGGAAGTACTCCGTCAGAACCGGGATCTCCTGGCGCCGCTCTCTGAGGGGGGGAATATGAATGGAGACCACGTTCAGGCGGAAGAACAGATCCTCGCGGAAGGTGCCGAGGGCGACCATGTGCTCGAGGTCGCGATTGGTCGCCGCCACCAGCCGGACGTCCACGCGCACGTCGGTCTTGCCACCGAGCCGCGAGAACTCGCCATCCTGGAGCACCTGGAGCAGCTTCGCTTGCAGCGCGGGACTCATCTCGCCGACTTCGTCGAGGAACATGGTGCCGTGGTTCGCGAACTCGAACTTTCCCGGTTTCTGCTGGATGGCACCCGTGAACGCGCCGCGTTCGAACCCGAAGAGCTCGGACTCGACGAGCTCGGCGGGCAGCGCCGCGCAGTTCACTTTGACGAACGTCTTGTGACGCCGCGGCGATGAGCTGCACAGCGCCCTCGCAACCAGTTCCTTACCGGTGCCGCTTTCGCCGCGGATGAGAACGGTCACGTCGGTGTCCGCGACGCGCTTGATCACATCCTGCACCTCGGCCATCTGCTCGCTGTGGCCGAAGAGCATCGTGCTCTCCGACTGCGAGTCCAGTTGCTCGCGGAGCGACGCGACCTCGCGGCTGAGTTGATAGTGTTTGAGCGCGCTGACGAGCGGCGCTTCCAGGTCGCCGTCGTTGAATGGCTTGCTGACGAAGTCGCAGGCCCCGAGCTTCATCGCCTGCACCACCGCCGTCGTGCGGCCCTGTCCCGAGATCACGATGACGGGCACGTCCCGATCGATCTTCTTGAAAGCGGCGAGCGCGCCCAGCCCGTCCATTCCGCCCGGCATGACCAGATCGAGGATGACGACTGCCGGTCGCTCCGCGTGATAGCGCCTGATCGCCTCCGCCGCGTCACCGACCGAGACGGCGCCAAAGCCACGTTCGGAGAGAAATGAGCAGAGAAACTTCCGCATCGCAGCGTCGTCGTCGACGACCATCACCTGTGGCTGACCGTTCATCGAAAACCTGTGAACGCGATCGAGCCGGCGATGAGGTGAGCCGTGCGTGCCACGACGTCGCATTGAGCAATGGAAATGCCACGCGGGAAAAAATGTTGCGTGTTTGGGCAAATCGCGGGATTTGGCCAGCCAGGCCAGCCAACTCGCGCACGGCAGATTTGAACGCGTTTTTCCTGTGGAAGATTTTTCTCCGAAATGGCGCGCCGTTTACCGCGTTTTAGGCAACCCGGGAATGACGTATTTACTTACGAGAAATACCGCTCTCGTGTATTTCGACAGTAGGTAACTGGCCGAGCTGCTCTATGTGTCCACTGGACTTGATGCGGCATTTTTTCGTCGGAGCAGTTCGGCCTTGCAGCAGCTTCGCAGTGGCGCCACGCGAACTCTCGACGCGCCGGCTGACGGGAAGGCCCCCGGGGGCGGCCGTCTTTTCGATGGGTGCCCTCGATGGACGCACGTCGGTGACGCCCCTGATAGGTTCGGCGCGAGGAAAGATCGGCGAACGATAGGTGCCTGAATCACCAAATTATGGAAACTCTTAGGAGTCTTGGCGGCTGGCGATGTTCCCGTGAACACTGTTTGCCCCAAGCTGGCGGTGGCATTCCGATTGAACACTCTCGCAACGAAACGAGGGAGGCGCGCGCGCCGACGCGGGTGCCTGAACAGGTTGGTTCTGGTGATGTCGATCCCAAGAAAATTGCGGGCCTTGCCGCTCGCCGTCGCAGCGCTCATGGCGCCCTTTGCCTTCGCCGTCTCGCTCGAGTCCACGGACATGTCGCATCCGAGCGAGCTGCCAGACGTAGCTCGGACTGATCAGATGGTCAGCCGGGCTGATGCCCATGCGCCGAGCTCGGCAGTCAACGCCCTACCGGGCTATCGGTTGCCCGACGTGTCCGCGCTGATGTTTGTCGGCATGCTGCTCGTCGGCCTGTCGATCGCGGTGCGAAAGGTAATCGTACGCACTGATCCCCAAAGGCCGGCGGCGGGCCCGCTGGATTCGAATGCCACGCCGCGTCTGTGACGATGAGGCGCCCCGCTGTTGGCACTGGAAAAATCGAGCGGGTTCGGCCCCCGGAATGGCTGCTCAGCGGACCGTGATTCTGGCGAACGGCTTCTCGGACCCTTCGACGATCCGCCGAGTGCCGAGCTCGCGTTCCCAGCGCTCGAGCACCCGTTGTTCGCCCGGCCGCATCGCATCGTCGAGGAGGATCGTGCAACCCGGCGCAAGGCGCGGCCGCAGCATCGGCAATAGACCGTAACGACCACCGGGCGTATCAGCAGGCGGTCCATCGCAAACGACGAGAGCGATGTCGCATGGAAGTGTGTCCGGGGCCACCGAATACCAGGAGTAATCGCCGAACGAACGCAACGCTCCCAGACGCACGTCAACGGCGGTCACCCCATAAGAGGCCATCGCCCTCTGCACACGTTCGGTCCAGAAGGCGTCGTGCTCCAGGGAACAGACGCTCGAGCGCGTGCGCTCGGCCACCAGACCGAGCAGCAACGTCGTCAGACCGCTTCCGCATTCGAGAATCGCGCCCTGAGTCCGGCACGCGCACCTGAGCACCTCTTGCATGAGCTCACGTGACGCGGACCATCCGTCGTTATTCCATCCGTAGATGAGCGCATCCAGCTCGGTATCGACGGCCCCCCCCGCGCGGAGCGACCGGCGCAGCGATCGAACCGCCCGACCGAACACCAGCCGACGATGACGTTCGCGGAGAGTCTTCTTCAACGTCATGACAGCCTGACGAGCGAAGCCGTCAGGTTTTGAGGGAGGAACCGCAACGTCAATATTCGCTGAGGTGATGAGTGGCGTTCGTTCAGCCTGCATGGCGTCAGTTGTCCGGATAAGGCGTCCAGCGCCGCAATGGGTGGGCGACGTAGGGCGGTATAGGACGATCGAAGTACGCGTGTGGATCCCCAGTCGCACCCGCTGCCGCGGCCCGCGCGAGATTCGAGGCTTCGCGTGCCGTCACGTAATGGAGTCGATAACGCTGCCCGTCGTTGTATTTCTGTTCGAGGTAGCTCAACGCGGCATCGAACCCGGGCCCGAGCACGGCATTCGCGTCCTCAGGCGTGCTGACGCCGTGGGCGTGGACTTTGACGAACACCCATTCGGGACGGCTGGCGACGTGCACATTGGCGCGAATCCAGCGATCGACCCGAGCCGGCGAAGCGGGAACCGCGGCGTGGATGTTGCCGTCGTCGAGATCGAGGAACAGCCGCGAGGCCTTCAGCGACGGCGAGAAAATGAGCGGGCCCTGAAAGATCATCAAGTCGGCCGACCCGTCGTCCAACGCGGAAAGCGGAAGCTGTCGCGCATACGATTTCGGATTCTCGTCGTCCTTCGCCGCGTAAATCGTGTTGACGAAGGGCGGCTGCGCATCCTCGTAGATGCTTGGAAACGTGAAGTCGGCGAAGCATCCCACCTCCCGCAACAGCCTGAGCTCCTGATTGACACCGCACTTCGTCGCGCCGTTGCTGTTGTCGAGGCCCCAGTTGCCGTGGATGAAGGCAAAGCACGTCTGGCCGTCGACGGTCTTGAGAAAGCCGTAGCGTTGGAATTCGACGATGGCGGCCTCGAGTTTCTGGCGAAACGTCTGGACCGTGTCGAAGTCGTGATGGTAGTGCAGCTCCACCTCGCCGAAGCCGGATTCGACCAAGTCGCGCAGCGCGTTGAAGATGTCAGGTGTGCCCTGCTCGCCTGGGTAGAAGAACGTATGTTGCGGCGGCCGCCCGTCACTGTCGCGGTGGCGGCTGGCCAGCAGCCGATAACGGGCGCCCCAATCCCTGACTCGATCCGCATCGTAGTCGGGCTCGAAATGATCGGTGAACAGGAAGAACACGTGTGTCGTGCCGGCCGCTGATGGTGACGGGCTGGCTGTCCAACGGATGTAGTCCGGCAGGAACACATAGTACTTTCGCGCGTACACGCGCGCGGCCATACCCGAGACATACAACGCGGCGATTGCGATGACCGCGTACTTCAGGATCCGCGGCCAGAGGATTGGCCAGGCGAGCGCAACGGTTTGGCCGCTGTCGCGCCACCCGAAGCGGCGTTGGGCCATCAGATCGTCCGCCATCGTTCCGCTTTGGCGTCCATACGGCGGTGGCTCTTCTGGCAACCGCCGTACCCATGAGGTCGGCGCAATTCGCGCGCGATCGCACGCCTTCTGCGTGTGAATTCGCACGCGCCGAGCAATCGATTGCCGTTTTCGAGCAATCGTTTTCTCAGACTGAGGAGGGCCGATTCACCGGGTTGACGGGGAGGCGGCGCGTTCGAAGCGCCCGTTTGGCCTGATCCGCCCAGAACAGCACCTGGGGCGCGCCACGACTGATGAGGGCGAACAACTCAGACGAAAGATCCTGCCGCAAGTTCGAAAGCGCCTCGAATTCCCTGGCAGCGGTATCGAAATCGCGGCGGCGCAGGCTGGCCTTCGCGCTTGCGTACAGCCGTTCCTGATTGAAGCGTCGAATCTGACGCTCGATGGCGGCGCGCTCTCTCGGAAAATCCGGGCAACGGTCGTAGGCGTGTTGAAGGACGCCGATGATCCCCTGGATCATGCCGACCTCGTCGGCCGACTTGCTCTCGTCGCGCCGCCGGTAGTAAGCGAGCGGCCGCGGATTGAGGACGAAGGCAAATCCCGCTTGCGCCGCGCGTATCCAGTAGTCGTAGTCCTCGTTATGGTTGAGGCTTTCGTCGAAATTGCCGATTCGATCTGCGACAGCCCGCCGGAACACCGACATGATGCAGACCGAATTCTCGTGTTCGATGATGTCGAGTAACCTCAACGGCCGGCAGTCGCCACCTGGGGGTTGAAGGGGGCGGCCGTTGAATGCGCCACCAAGGTTGTACGCGTTCCCCGCGACAACGCCGACCTCAGGATATTGCTCGAAGACTGCTAGCTGGGCCGCCAGAAAGGACGGCTGCCAGAGATCGTCGCTATCGAGCAGCGCGAAATACGAGCCCCGAGCTGACTGCATCGCAGTATTTCTGGCGCGGCTGGATCCGCCATTGGCGCGCGTGAACACCCGTACGCGCGGATCGGTCCGTTCCCAGCTTCTTGCCAGTTCCAGCGTCCCGTCGGTGGATCCATCGTCAACAATCAAGAGCTCGAAATCATGGAAGGTCTGACGGAACACCGAGGCAACCGTCTCGGGGAGAAAACGCGCCGCATTGTACGCCGGCGTAATGATGCTGACGGTAGGAGCGTGCATCACCACGGCCCGAGCAAGAACTGCGCCCCATCGATCGCTAATCGAGAGATGGGCCATGGTTGAGACGCCTTACCCGAGTGGCGTCGGTACAAGAGTTGCGATGCGGATAGCGACCGATTGGAGGCTGACTGCGTCAGGCGGACACGATGCGTCGCGGCTCGATCATCGCGTGGGGAATGGCGGGGGCGATCGTCGCTGCCGGCGTAGCCGCCATCGTCGCGCTGGCCGCTCAAACTCCGGACTGTGTGCTGTCGCCGGAACCCAGCACGTTTCTCGATCTCCAGCGACTTCCCGACCAGCGCCATCTGGATGCCGACCTCGCGCAAGTCCGCCGAATTGCCGAGCGATATCGTGATTACGTCCGCACCATTCCACTGCGAAGTCAGAGCATCGATGCCCGCGCCACTTTGGCAGCCCGGCCGGAGCGCGCCTACCGGTATTGCGTGGCCCTTCTCCGCGAGAACGTCGCGAAGGTTCATCACCTTGCCGCGACGGACCTGCCAGCGCAATAACGTCACGAACGACGCGGTCGTGAGCCTGGGTCTGGCGTCATCGGAGCCGAGGCACCGGGCAGAGTCTACCTGCGCGAGATGCCGCAATCCTTGATCTCCTTGAACTTGTTGAGCAGTGTCCTAAGCTGACAC
>Ga0068858_100001554_pt1 | contig 23535 bp, 20 predicted proteins | sample KBSSwiS12_FD_66589 | JGI IMG/M metagenome (GOLD analysis project Ga0068858, IMG submission 66589) | Switchgrass rhizosphere microbial communities from Kellogg Biological Station, Michigan, USA - KBS Switchgrass S1-2 | ecosystem: Host-associated > Plants > Roots > Rhizosphere > Soil ...
ACGAGCCCTTCGGCGCGCTGGACGCGCTCACCCGCGCCCACCTGCAGGACGAGCTGACGCGCATCGTCGCCCCCACCGACAGCAGCCCCGGCCGCACGGTGATCATGGTCACGCACGACGTGGACGAGGCGGTGCTGCTGTCCGACCGCGTGGTGATGATGACCAACGGCCCCGCCGCCACGGTGGGCGAGATCCTGCACGTGGACCTGCCGCGGCCGCGCGAGCGGCTGGCGCTGGCGCACCATCCGCGCTACATGGAGCTGCGCGCGGCGGTGCTGCAGTTCCTGTACCAGAAGCAGATGAAGGTCGCGGCGTAGGCCGAACCGGCGTCCCGCGAGAACATCGGCCATGAACCTCACAGCGCGCCAGATCAGCCTGGTCCAGGGCAGCTTTCGCAAGCTGGACCCCATCGCGAGGACTTTCGCCGAACTGTTCTATACGCGGCTGTTCGCAATCGAGCCCGCGCTCGAACCCGCCCTGCGCGCGCTGTTCAGGAACGTGCGCGATAACGACGGTGCGAACGGCCGCGCGGACTGCCTGATGCGGCTCATGAGCACCCTGGTGTCCAACCTCAACAAGCTGGACTGCCTGAAGCGCGCCGTGGCCGCGCTGGGGCGGTCGGCTCTCGGCCGCGCCCTCACGCCTTCGGCCTATGACGCCGCCGGGCAGGCGCTGATCTGGACGCTGGCGCGCGGCCTCGAGGACGAGTTCACCGACGAGGCCAAGCTGGCGTGGCTGGATGCCTACAGCCTGCTGGCCGAATTCATGGCCGCGTCCGCCGGCGGCGTAGCCGCCAGCGCGCACGGCGCCACGGCCTGAGGCGACCGTGGCCGAGGTGAAATCCACCTGTTGCTACTGCGGCGTGGGCTGCGGCGTGATCGTGCAGACCGAGCAGCGGCCGCAGGGCGTGGTCATCACCGGCGTGCGCGGAGACCCCAGCCACCCGGCCAATTTCGGCAAGCTGTGCACCAAGGGCTCCACGCTGCACCTCACGGCGGGCGCGGCCGGCCGCCTGCTGTACCCGCAATTGCGACCACGCGATCCAATGGGGCGGCCGCGCGATCCAAAAGGGCGGCCGCGCGACGAGCAGGCGCGGCGCCGGGCCGGCACGGTGCGCATGCACTGGGACGGCGCCCTGGCCCTGGCCGCCGAGCGCTTCGGCCGCGTCATCCGCGAGCACGGTCCGGACGCCGTGGCCTTCTACATTTCCGGCCAGTTGCTTACCGAGGACTACTACGTCTTCAACAAGCTGGCCAAGGGGCTCATTGGCACCAATAACGTCGACACCAACTCCCGGCTGTGCATGTCCTCGGCCGTGTCGGGCTACAAGGCCACGCTGGGAGCGGACGCGCCGCCCGCCTGCTACGAGGACATCGACCACGCCGGCTGCCTGTTCATTTCCGGCTCCAACACGGCCTACGCGCATCCCATCCTGTACCGGCGCATCGAGGCGGCGCGGGCGCGCAACCCCGGCCTGAAAATGATCGTGGTCGACCCGCGCCGCACCGACACCGCGCGCGACGCCGACCTGCACCTCGCCATCCTGCCCGGCACCGACGTGGCGCTGTGCCACGCCATGCTGCACGTGCTGCTGTGGGAGGGGCTGTGCGACATGGACTACATCCGCGCCCATACCGAGCGCGAAAGCTTCGACGCGCTGCGCGACCGGGTGCGCGAATTCACTCCGGCGGCCGCTTCCGAGGTGTGCGGCGTGGCCGCCGCCGACATCGTCACCGCGGCCAAGTGGTTCGGGCAAAGCCGCGCCACGCTGTCGCTGTACTGCCAGGGTCTCAATCAGTCGGCCAACGGCACGCACAACAACGCCGCGCTCATCAACCTGCACCTCGCCACGGGCCAGATCGGCCGCCCGGGCGCGGGGCCGTTCTCGCTCACCGGGCAGCCCAATGCCATGGGCGGCCGCGAAGTGGGCGGCATGGCCAACCTGCTGCCGGCGCACCGTGATCTCGCCGATCCCGCGCACCGCGCCGAGGTGGCGGCGCTGTGGGGCGTGGACAGTGTTCCGGCCAAGCCCGGCAAGACCGCCGTGGAACTGTTCCAGGCCCTGCGTTCGGGCGAAGTGCGCGCGGTGTGGATCGCCTGCACCAACCCGGCCCAGTCCATGCCCGACGCCACGCTGGTGCGCGCGGCGCTGGAACGCGCCGAGTTCGTGGTGCTGCAGGAGGCCTACGCGCACACCGATACCACCCCCTATGCCGACCTGCTGCTGCCCGCCAGCACCTGGGGGGAGAAGGACGGCACCGTGACCAATTCCGAGCGCCGCATCACGCGCGTGCGCGCGGCCGTGCCCCCGCCCGGCGAGGCGCGCCACGACTGGGTGATCGCGCGCGATTTCGCCCTGGCGCTTGGACGTGAACTGGGCAGCGAACTGAACCACGCCGACGCCGGGCGCCTGTTCGCCTACGCCAGCGCCGAGGACGTGTTCAACGAGCACCGCGCCACCACCCGCGGCCGCGACCTCGACATCAGCGGCATGAGCTACGCCCTGCTGGAGCAGGGGCCGCAGCAGTGGCCGCTGCGCGAGGGTGAATCCACGGGCGCCGCCCGCCTCTATACCGACGGCGTCTACCCCACGCCCAGCGGCCGTGCGCGCTTCGCCCTCACCGACCATAAGCCCACGGCCGAGAAAACCGACGCGCGCTATCCCCTGCATTTCAACACCGGCCGGTTGCGCGACCACTGGCACGGCATGACCCGCACCGGCCGTGTGCCGCAGCTTTACGGCCACGTCGAGGAGCCGCTGCTGGCCATGAACGCGCTCGACATGCGCCGCCGCGGCCTGGCCGACGGCGACATCGCGCGCGTGTCCAGCCGGCGCGGCGAAATCGCCGTGCGCGTGGCCGCCTCCGAGGACATGCGCGCGGGCCAGACCTACCTGCCCATGCACTGGGGCAGCCAATTCATGAATTCGCCCGGCGCCAACGCCCTCACCGTGCCGGACTTCGATCCCCAATCCCGGCAGCCCGAGTTGAAGCACGCCGCGGTGCGCGTGGACAAGCTCGACCTGCCCTGGGAAATGGTGGTGATGCGCGCGGTGTCCGAGGCCGATGCGCCCGCCGTGCTGGCGGCGGCCCAGCCGCTGCTGGCTGAATTCGGCTACGCCACGCTGGGCCTGTTCGGCCGCGAGCACCCCGCCGTCATCCTGCGCGCCGCCAATGCCGTGCCTGCGGCCGAAGAACTGGTGGAGCGCATCGACCGCTGCTTCGTGTTCGATCCCGCCGCCAGCCTGTCCTACGCGGACGCCCGCCGCGGCGTGGCCAAGCGCGTCACCGTGGCCGACGGGCGGGTGGCCGGCGTGCGCCTCAGCGGCGAAACCGCCGCGCGCGACTGGCTGAAGCAGGCCGTGGCCGAAGGCATGGCCATCGACACGGTGCGGCGCTGGGTGCTGGCCCCTGTATCGACGCCGCCCGCGGGCAGCAACACGCGCGGCCGCATCGTGTGCAACTGCCACGATGTGTCGGAGAACGAGATCAGCGCCGAGGTTGCGGCGGGAGCGGACCTGTCCGCGCTGCAGGATAAATTGAAATGCGGAACGGAATGCGGCTCCTGCGTTCCGGAATTGAAGCGGTTGGTTGCTGCACTAAAGAAAGCGGCCTGAAGTGCCGCAGCAAACGAGGAAAGCAATATGAAGATGAAGAAGATGAAGCTCGTCATGGTCGGCAATGGCATGGCCGGCGTCCGCACGATCGAGGAATTGCTGAAAATCGCGCCGGGCATGTACGACATCACCGTGTTCGGCGCCGAGCCGCATGCCAACTACAACCGCATCCTGCTCTCACCCGTGCTGGCCGGCGAGATGACCATCAAGGACATCATGCTGAACGATGTCGACTGGTACGAGCAGAACGGCATTCGCCTGCACCTGAACAAGAAGGTGGTCAGGATCGACCGCCGCGCCCGCAAGGTCACGGCCGAGGACGGCACCGAGGAAGATTACGACCGGCTGCTGCTCGCCACCGGCTCCAACCCCTTCATCCTGCCCATCCCTGGCAAGGAGTTGCAAGGGGTGCTCACCTACCGCGACATCGGCGACACCAACGCCATGATCGAGGCCTCGGGCCAATACAAGCGCGCCGTGGTGATCGGCGGCGGCCTGCTGGGCCTGGAAGCCGCCAATGGCCTCAAGCAGCGCGGCATGGACGTGACCGTGGTGCACCTGGCCGAGTGGCTGATGGAGCGCCAGCTCGACCGCACCGCCGCCGACATGCTGAAGAAATCGCTGGAAGCGCGCGGCCTCAAGTTCCTGCTGCAGAAGCAGACCACGTCCATCAATGGTCCGCTCATTGATGGAAAAGCCGGACGGGTCGAAAGCGTGAGCTTCTCCGACGGCGAAACCATTCCCGCCGACTTGGTGTGCATGGCCGTGGGCATCAAGCCCAATGACGACCTGGCGCGCTCAGCCGGCATCCACTGCACCCGCGGGGTGGTGGTGAACGACACGCTGCAGACCTACGACCCGCGCATTTACGCCGTGGGCGAATGCGCCAGCCACCGCGGCATCGCCTACGGGCTGGTGGCGCCGCTGTTCGAAATGGCCAAGGTGTGCGCCAATCACCTGGCGCTCATGGGCATCGGCCGCTACCAGGGCTCGGTCACCTCGACCAAGCTCAAGGTCACCGGCATCGACCTGTTCTCGGCCGGCAATTTCACCGGCGGCGCGGACACCGAGGACATCGTGCTGCAGGACGCCGTGGGCGGCGTGTACAAGCGCCTGGTGATCCAGAACGAGCGCGTGGTGGGCGGCGTGCTGTACGGCGACACCGTGGACGGGGCGTGGTATTTCCAGCTCCTGCGCGACAAGCAGAACATCGCCGAAATCCGCGACCACCTCATGTTCGGCCAGTCACACCTGGGCAACAGCGGCCACCAGGGGCAGAACAACGCCGCCAACATGCCCGACGAGATGGAGGTGTGCGGCTGCAACGGCGTGTGCAAGGGCACCATCGTCAAGGCCATCAAGTCGCAGGGCCTGTTCACGCTGGACGACGTGCGCAAGCACACCAAGGCATCGTCCTCGTGCGGCTCCTGCACCGGCCTGGTGGAGCAGATCCTGGCCTCCACGGTGGGCGGCGCCTACGAACCGCAGCAGACGGCCACCAAGCCCATGTGCGGCTGCACCGACCACACCCACGAGGAGGTGCGCAAGACCATCCGTGAGCAGCACCTGCTCAGCATCCCCGACGTGCAGCGCTTCATGGAATGGCGCACGCCCAACGGCTGCGCCTCGTGCCGGCCGGCGCTCAACTACTACCTGCTGTCCACCTGGCCGCACGAGGCCCAGGACGACCCGCAGTCGCGCTTCATCAACGAGCGCGCCCACGCCAACATCCAGAAGGACGGCACCTACTCGGTGGTGCCGCGCATGTTCGGCGGCGTCACCGACGCCAAGCAACTGCGCCGCATCGCCGACGTGGTGGAGAAGTACGACATCCCCACGGTCAAGGTGACGGGCGGCCAGCGCATCGACCTGCTGGGCGTGAAAAAGGCCGACCTGCCCAAAGTCTGGGCCGACCTCGCCATGCCCTCGGGCCACGCCTACGCCAAGGCGCTGCGCACGGTGAAAACATGCGTGGGCAGCGAGTGGTGCCGCTTCGGCGTGCAGGACTCCACCCAGATGGGCATCGACCTGGAGCAGGCCTTCTGGAAAATGTACGCCCCGCACAAGGTGAAGATGGCCGTGTCCGGCTGCCCGCGCAACTGCGCCGAGTCCGGCATCAAGGACGTGGGCGTCATCGGCGTGGAGTCGGGCTGGGAAATCTATGTGGCCGGCAACGGCGGCATCAAGACCGAGGTGGCGCAGTTCCTGTGCAAGGTGAAGACCGCCGAGGAGGTGTTGGAGTACTCCGGCGCCTTCGTCCAGCTCTACCGCGAGGAAGCGCGCTACCTCGACCGCACAGTGCACTACGTGGCGCGGGTGGGCCTGGATTACGTCAAGAAGCGCGTGCTCGAGGACACCGAGGGACGCAAGGCACTCTATGCGCGGCTGCAGTTCGCCCTGCAGGGCGAGAAGGACCCGTGGCAGGAGCGCGCCGCCGGCGCGGGCCGCGGCGAGTTCGAGTCCTTCGAGGTCGCCGTATGAACGCGGTAATGAAAATGAGCACGGGCATGAACTGGACCAAGATTTGCGCGCTGGAAGACATCCCGCGGCTGGGCGCGCGCGTGGTGCACAGCGGCCACGGCGACATCGCCGTGTTCCGCAACGCCGAGGACGAGGTGTTCGCGCTGCGCGACAAGTGTCCGCACAAGGGCGGGCCGCTGTCGCAGGGCATCGTGTACGGCAAGCACGTGGCCTGCCCGCTGCATGGCTGGCAGATCGGCCTCGCCGACGGGCAGGCCGTGGCGCCCGACGTGGGCTGCACGGGCAGTTTTCCAATAAAAGTAGAGGAAGGTCAGATCTACTTGCAACTCTGACGGCGCATGCACTTTTTTCACGAGGCTCCCCTGCGAAGCAGGGAGCCTCCAGAAAAAGCCTAAGCAGGGACTCAGGTTTGAAGTTGAGTGAAACCATAAATTATTAAAGGGGAAAGCAGCATGTCTTATCTGGCACCAACCGAATTTGTCGCAAAAATGGTGGACGCGGGCGAGTCCAAGGTCTTCATGTCCACCCGCGATACGCTGGTGCGGGCCTATATGGCCGGGGCAACCCTGGCGCTGGCCGCCGTGTTCGCCGTCAGCATCACGGTGCAGACCGGCAATCCGCTGGTGGGTGCCATCCTCTTCCCGGTGGGCTTCTGCATGCTCTACCTCATGGGCTTCGACCTTCTAACCGGCGTGTTCGTGCTGGCGCCGCTGGCCTGGCTGGACAAGCGTCCGGGCGTCACCGTGGGCGGCGTGCTGCGCAACTGGGGCCTGGTGTTCGTGGGCAATTTCGCCGGCGCGTTGACCGTGGCCTTCATGATGGCCGTGGTGTTTACCTACGGCTTTTCCACCGATCCCGGCGAGGTTGGCAAGAGGCTGGCCGGTATCGGCGTGGCCCGCACGCTGGGCTACGCCAAGTACGGCCTCGCCGGCTGGCTGACCATTTTCCTGCGCGGCATGCTGTGCAACTGGATGGTATCCATGGGCGTGGTCGGCGCCATGATCTCCACGTCGGTGAGCGGCAAGGTCATTGCCATGTGGATGCCCATCTTCGTATTTTTCTACATGACCTTCGAGCACTCGGTGGTGAACATGTTCCTGTTCCCGGCGGCCATGATCATGGGCGGCGACTTCTCCATTCCCGACTACTTCATCTGGAACGAAATTCCCACGGCGCTGGGCAACCTCGTCGGCGGCCTCGCCTTCACCGGGCTGACCCTGTACAGCACCCACCTCAAGACAGCGCCGAGTCGCGCCATGCGGTAACCTCGCGGGCCAGCGGCCAACCGGCCAGGAGCGGGAAATGCCGTCCACCCCATGTCCAGACTAGCCATATCGAGCGGCCAGTATTCCGACAAGGGCCGCAAGGACAGGAACCAGGATTTCCACGGCATTCTCGTTCCGCCGGAACTCCAGCTCAGCACCAAGGGCATCGCCGTCGCCCTGGCCGACGGCATCAGCAGCAGCGACGTCAGCGAGCACGCCAGCAAGGCGGCCGTCACGGGCTTCCTGGAGGATTACTTCTGCACCTCCGACACCTGGACGGTCAAGACCTCCGGCCAGCGCGTGCTGCACGCCATCAATTCCTGGCTGCACGCCCAAACGCTGCAAAGCCAGCACCGCTACGACATGGACAAGGGCTACGTGTGCGCGTTCAGCGCCATGGTCCTCAAGTCCGCCACGGCGCACCTGTTCCACATCGGCGACACGCGCATCTATCGGCTGCGCAACGGCGGCCTGCGCGGCGGCACGCTGGAGCAACTGACCGAGGACCACCGGGTGTGGGTATCGCGCGAGCAAAGCTACCTCGGCCGCGCGCTGGGCATGAAGCAGCAGACCGAGATCGACTACCTGGCGGTGCCGGTCGAGGCCGGCGACATTTTCCTGCTCACCACCGACGGCGTGCATGAGCACGTCGATGCCCCCTTCATCGCCGGCGTACTGGGTGCGGGCGGCGACCTCGGCGCCGCGGCGGGACGCATCGCGGCCGAGGCGCATGCGCGCGGCAGCGCGGACAACCTGACCGTCCAGGTCATCAGGGTCGACGCGCTGCCCGACCGGGTGGCGAGCGAGTTCTACCAGGAGCTGAGCCAGCTCCCCTTCCCGCCCGAACTGCGCCCGAGAATGGAGTTCGACGGCTACACCATCGTCCGCGAACTGCATGTCAGCGACCGCAGCCGCGCCTACCTGGCGGTCGACGAGAGCGGCGAACGGGTGGTGATCAAATCCCCGTCCACGGAAGGCCGCGGCGACCCGGCCTACCTGGAAAGATTCCTGCTCGAGGAATGGATTGCGCGGCGCGTGAACAGCGCGCACGTGCTGAAGGCGAGCGCCCAGACCCGCCAGCGCAATTTCTTCTACGTGGTCACCGAGTTCATCGAGGGGCAAACGCTGGCGCAGTGGATGGTCGACCACCCCAGGCCCGACCTGAGGGCGGTGCGCGGCATCATCGAGCAGGTGGCCAAGGGCTTGCAGGCCTTTCACCGCCTGGAAATGGTGCACCAGGACATCCGCCCCGCCAACATCATGATCGACAGCGCGGGCACGGCGAAAATCATCGACTTCGGCTCCACGCGCGTGGCCGGCATCGTGGAGGCCGCCTTGTCGGGGGCCCACGATGGCATTCTCGGCACCGAGCAATATTCGGCGCCGGAGTATTTCCTCGGCGAGGCCGGCTCCGCAAGCTCGGACATCTTTTCCCTGGGCGCCATCGCCTACCAGATGCTCACGGGGAGGCTGCCTTACGGCACGCAGGTGCCCAATTCGAGAACCCGGGCGGCCCAGCGCAGGCTCAAGTACCGCTCCACCTGCGACGACGACCGCGACATCCCGGCCTGGGTCGACGAGGCCATCCGCAAGGCCGTGCAGCCCGACCCCTTCAAGCGCTATCGCGAACTGTCGGAATTCGTGTTCGATTTGCACCATCCCAACCAGGAGTTCCTGAGCCGGAACCGCGCTCCGCTCATCGAGCGCAATCCCGTGGCCTTCTGGAAATCGGTGTCGTTGGTCCTGGCCATCACCGTGCTCGTCCTGATCGGCAGCCACATCACGGCCCGGTCACCCGGCGGCGCCGCTCATTCCCAGAGTCCTCGCTGAGAATGCTGCGCTGCGACAGCAATTCTTTCAGCGCGACGGTGCGCGGATCCGTTACAAACATATAGCTGAATATTCGAAGGGCGGACTGGTTGAAACATCTCCGCCGGTGATAGCCTGAGTGTTCGCCTTAGTGTTCGCCTCAATTCATCACACTTGTTCAAGGAACTTTCACCGCCCGTCGCTCTCCAACCCGCGCCGCTACGTCACAACACACAAGCCGTAGCGAATCAGTCAGCCGCGTGATGTATTTTGTAATTCCTTGTGAGCCCAGCCCGGCCAGTCATGTATTTGTCACCTGAAGTGACTATCTTGGGTGGAGCGGAAAAGCGGCGGAGCAAGAACAAAAACGGCGACGCATTTGATGTGGGGGGGCAGTTTTTGTTTGGAGATGCAATGACCAGCGCCAAAACCACTTCCGGATCGGTATTCGACATCGACGTGCAGTCGGGAATGGTGTTCAGCCGGTTCTTCGGCAGCGTCTCGCCCTCGGCCGTCATGTCGCACATGCTGGCGGTGGGCAACGATCCGCGCTATCTGAAAGGCATGGACACGCTGGCCGACCTGCGCGAGGCCCGGGTGGCCTGGAACATGCAGGACATCGTCGAGTTCCGCACGCTGCTGTTCGACAGTTTCCAGAATCGCCTCAGCGGCCGCTGGGCGCTGGTGACGGCGCCGATCCTGGTGGCCGGCGTCACGCGGCTGATGGAGAATTTGTTCCTGCGCGTGGATACCCGGCTGTTCGACAACGCCGACCTCGCGCGGCGCTGGCTGGCCAACCCGCGCCGGCGCCTGGCCGGCATCGCGCCGGAGGCGACCGCCGGCGAGACCATCATCGGCGAGTCCGCCGACACGGCCACCCCGGCCGGTTCGCTGTCTTGAACCTGCGGCTGAACTCGCGGCTGAAGCCGCGGTAAAACCGCGGCGCTACTGCGGCTTGATGTTGGCGATGCGCGCCGTCTCGCGCATGCGCGCCGCCTCGCGGGCGATAAGCCGGGTGAACTCGTCGGAATTGAGCGAAGTGGGCTCGTACCCTTGCTTGCGTATCTGGTCCTGCACATCCGGGCGCTTGACCACTTCCACGATGTCGGCCGAGATTTTCTGCACCAGGTCGCGCGGCGTCGCGGAGGTGATGCCGAAGCCGTAATTCACGCCGGTGTCGAAGTCCAGGCCGATGGACTCCTTGACGGTGGGAATGTCCGGAAGCAGCGAAAAGCGCCGCGCGCTGGTCACGGCCAGTGCCTTGATGCGCCCGCCCGCGATCTGCGCCTGCATGCCGAACACCGCGCCGAAGTAGCCCTGCACCTCGTTGGCCACCACGGCGCGCAGCGCCGGGGCGCCGCCGTTGTAGGGCACCACCGTCATCTGCACCTTGGCCAATTGAAACAGGGCGTAGGTGTCGAGCATCTGGCCGGTGTTGGTGACCGCCGCGAAGTTGATCTTGCCGGGATTGGCCTTGGCATTGGCGAGGTACTCGGCCAGGGTCTTGCCCGGCGCCTCGACCGGGGCGATGATGACGTAGGGCGCGAACAGCATGCTGGCGAGGCCCGTCATGGCCTTTTCCATGTCCAGGGCGTCCTTGTCGAACACCGTGCGGGCGCCGATGATGGACGTGGCGTTGAGCAGGGTGTAGCCGTCGGGCGCGGCGTGCATGGCGTATTCATCGGCGATCTTGCCGCCCGCGCCCACCTTGTTCTCCACGATCACCGACTGCTTCCACTTGTCTGTGAGCTGCTGCGCCAGCACGCGCGACATCCAGTCAGTGATGCCGCCCGGAGGCAGGCCCACGATGATGGTGACGGGCCGGGTCGGATAGTTCTGGGCCAACGATGGGCCGGCAAATAGTGCGCAAACCAGCATCAACGCAGTCCAGGCCAGCCATTTATCCAGCCCTTGTCCTTGTGGCCGCATGTCGTCCTCCTTTATGAACGGCGAGGCGGACGCAGCACGCCTCCGCCTCGACGACCGGAAGTGTAAAGCATGCGATATCGGGCGGCCCGCGAGGGGCCGCGCGGATGACGCTGGCGCCGGCCTCGGCGATGACGTCCGCAGCCGTGAGATACGCCCATTTGGCCCGTCAAAAGTGCGGTATCGTGCGCAACTCCCAATCAAATCATGCATGTAGCGATTCGTCTACACGCATCGAATTCCACCAAAAAAGCCGCCTCAGCCCATGCCATGATCCCTGAAGCGCAGCAGGCGCTGGTGCTCAACGTTGAGGAACGCGACGAGGGCCGCCAGGCCAGGTCGCGCATCCTGCGCGAGGCCGGTTTCGAGGTGATCGAGGCCGCCACCGGCGCGGATGCGCTGCGCCTCGCCATTGAGCGCAAGCCCCACCTGCTGCTGCTGGACGTGCAACTGCCCGACATCGACGGCCTGGAGGTGTGCCGCCGGCTGCGCCTGAACGACGCCGGGCTGGCCATCGCCGTCATTCACATATCCTCCACCTTCATCGCGCCGGACCTGGGGGCGCAAAGCAGCGCCAGCGGCGCCGACATTTTCCTGGCCGAGCCGGTGGAGGCGCAGGAACTGGTGACGGTGGTGCGCACTGTGGCGCGCCTCGTATACGCGCGCATCCACTCCGACCGGCACGGCCGCGTGAACCGACTGCTCGACAGCGCACCCGACATCACTGAGGACAAACGGCTGGAGCTCGCCCGCGCCCAACTGCATTACGAGACGGCGGCGCGCGAAAAGGCCGAAAAAGCCGCCAAACTGCAGAACGAGTTCCTCGCCATGCTGAGCCACGAGCTGCGCACGCCCATGAGCGCGGCGCTGGGCTGGCTGCAGCTCCTGCGCCGCGGGACGCTGGGGCCGGACAAGCAGGCCGAGGCGCTGGATATCATCGAGCGCAACGTCAAGCTGCAGGACGAGCTCATCACGGACCTGCTGGACGTGTCGGGCATCCTGGCCGGCAAGCTGAAAATCAACCCGGCGCAAGTGGACCTGGTCGAGGTGGTGGACAACAGCGTGGAGTCGGCCGGCGCTGCCGCGCAGAAAAAGGGCGTGGCGTTGAAGTTCGACCCAGCGCCGCTGCCGCGCATCCACGCCGACGCCGCGCGCCTGCAGCAGGTGTTCGGCAACCTGCTCTCGAATTCCATCAAGTTCACGCCCGCGGGCGGCGTCATCGATGTGCGCATCGAGCGCCGCGGCGGCTTCGTCAGCGTCAGCGTCAGCGACAACGGCGAGGGCATCGACCCGGCGCTGCTGCCGCACCTGTTCGAGCGCTTCCTGCAGGGCGACCGCTCGCGCACCCGCGTGCACGGCGGGCTGGGCCTGGGCCTCGCCATGGTCAAGCACCTGGTGGAAGCGCACGCCGGCAAGGTGTTCGCCGACAGCAAGGGGCCCGGCCAGGGATCGACGTTCACGGTCATGCTGCCGGTGCACCTGGCCCTGGAGGACGAGCCGGGTAATCCGGCGGTCAACCGGCAGGGCTGATTCCCGCGGCCGGCGCCCGTGCGCGGCCCCAAACACGCGATAATGGGGAATGGACGACATTCCCGTGGAAAATAACGCCGTGGAAGACATCAATTTCCGCGACGTTTACCAGCACTCCCCCGTGTCGCTGTGGATCGAGGACTACAGCCTGATCCGCCGCCAGTTGGACGAGATTCGCGCCCAGGGCGTGAGCGACTTCCCGGCCTACCTGGACGACCACCCGCACGTGGTGGAGTCGTGCATGGCGGCCATCGAGGTGCTGGACGTCAACGACTTCACCCTGCGCCTGTTCCGCGCGCCCTCGCGCGAGGCGCTGCTCGCCAACCTGCACCGGGTGTTCCGCGACGACATGCGCGGCCACTTCCGCAAGGAGCTGGAGGACATGTGGCACGGGCGCCTGGAAATGAGCATCGAGGGCGTCAACTTCGCGCTCGACGGCACCCCGGTGTACATCCACCTCACGCGCCGCGCCCTGCCCGGCCACGAGGCCGACTGGACGCGCATCCTGCTTTCGCTCACCGACATCACGGCGCGCAAGTTCGCGCTCGACCACCTGGCCGAGAACCAGCGTTACAGCGAAGGCCTGTTCGAGCATTCGCCGGTGTCGCTGTGGGTGGAGGACTACAGCGGCATCAAGGCCTGGCTGGAGGACCTGCGCCGCCAGGGCATCAGCAACTTCGCCCGCCATCTCGCCGACCACCCCGAGGTGGTGACCGACAGCCTCAAGCTCATCCGGGTGCATGACGTGAACCAGAACACCCTGACCTTGTACCGGGCGTCAAGCAAGGAGGAATTGCTGGCCAGTCTCGACAAGGTGTTCCGCGACGGCATGCGCGTGCACTGGGAGCGCGAGCTGGTGGACATGTGGAACGGCAAGCTGGAGTCGGAATACGAGGGCGTCAATTACACCCTGGACGGCGAGGCCATCGACATCGTCATGCGCACCCGCCCGCTGCCCGGCCACGAAGACTCCTGGGAGCGGGTGCTGATCGCCATCAGCGACATCACCGCGCGCAAGAAGGCCGAGGCCTACCTTGGCTATCTGGGCACCCACGACGTGCTCACCGGCCTGCGCAACCGCACTTATTTCGACGACGCGCGCAACAACGTGCAGAAGGAAGCCCGCCTGCCGGCCAGCATCATCATCGTGGACCTGAACGGCCTCAAGGTGGCCAACGACAGCGGCGGCCACGAGGCCGGCGACCTGCTGCTGCGCCGCGCCGCCGAGGTGCTCACCAAGACCGCCGGCCCCAACGACGTGGCGGCGCGGCTGGGCGGCGACGAGTTCGCCATCCTCATGCCTTTCCAGGACGAGCGCGCGGCGCGCAATGCCGTGGCGCTCATGCATTCGCTGGCCGAGATGAACAACCAGTTCTACGGCGGGGCGAAATTATCGTTCTCACTGGGCTGCGCCACGGCCTATAGCGGCATGACTATAAGTGACGCGATGCGGTTAGCGGATCAGCGCATGTACGCGGCCAAACGGGAGCATTACCAAGGTACGGGAGCGACGCAGGATCGGCGCAAGCCGGGCTGATTGAGGCGGTTTTTCAGCCTAGAAGGGAATCTTTCCGCGCCAGATCTGGCCGTACATCACCCAATCACCCATGAACGAGTACAGCGGCTGCTTGAACGAGGCCGGCTGGTTCTTCTCGAAGACGAAATGGCCGATCCAGGCGAAACCGTAGCCGCACAACAACCCGGCCAGTATCCACCAGCCGTTCAGTGTGGCGAGGAACAGGGCGAGACACACCAGCGATAGCGACGCGCCGAGAAAATGCAGCCGCCGGCAGGTGCGGTTGCGGTGCTCGCTCAGGTAAAAGGGATAAAACTCCGCGAAGCGCTGATATTTCGGGGCAACGGCGCCGTCCATGATCGCCTCCCTTAATCGGGAAATGCGCGGGAAAATCCGGGGAAATGCGCGAAAAGCCGGTCCATTCTAGCCCCAATGCGTCCGCGCCGGCGCGGACGACGGTCCGGGGCGATTTTCGCTATAGTCGTGAGAATACTTCCGGAGGAGAAGCCATGGAGCAAAAGGAAGGCGTCATTATCAAACAGGAAGGCGCGGTGGCGCTGGTGACGCTGTATCGCCCGTCGCGGGGCAACCTGGTGGATCACGATGCCGCCGAGGCCCTCGGCAATTTCTTCACCGCGGCGCAAACCGACAGCAGCCTCCGCGCCGTGGTCATCACCGGCACGGGCAAGCAGTACTGCACCGGCGGCGACCTGTCGGCGAAGCCCGACGTGGTGGGCGGGTCGCAGGCCACTTCACCCATGGACTATCGCTGGCTGACCCTGCCTTTCAACCGCATCTTCACCAGCCTGTGGGAACTGGACAAGCCCGTGGTCAGCGCGGTGAACGGCTCGGTGGCCGGCATCGGCTGGATGATGGCGCTGCTCGCCGACATGGTGGTGGCGGCCGAGGGCACGCGCTGGACCCACGTGTTCACCAAGCGCGGCATGATTCCGCACGGCGGCGACACTTACTTCATGCCGCGGCTCATCCCCTTCCACCGCCTCACCGAACTGGCACTGCTGTGCGAACCGGTGACCACCGAGACCCTGCACGGCTGGGGCCTGATCAACCGGCTGGTGCCGCGCGAGCAGGTGCTGCCCACGGCCATGGAACTGGCCACGCGCCTCGCCGCCGGCCCCACCCGCACCCTGGGGCTGACCAAGCGCCTGTACCACCGCTCGCTGGACGGCACCAACCTGGCCTCCATGTTCAACGAGGAGACGGCCAGCCAGTCGCTCAACGCCACCACACAGGATAGGGTGGAAGGGATCAAGGCCTTTGTAGAAAACCGCCCGCCCAATTTCTCGGGCAACTAACTAATAACCAGGAGAACGACATGAAAGTGGGAGCGCGCAACAAGATTGTCGGCAAGGTTTCGGGCATCAAGAAGGGCTCGCTGATGAGCCAGGTCGAGGTGAAAGTCAGCGGCCCCATCGATCTCAGCTCGGTGATGACGCTGGATTCGCTCAAGGACCTGGGGCTGAAGAAGGGCGATAAAGTCCGCGTTGTGGTCAAGGCCGTCAACGTGCTGCTGATCCGCGAATAGCGCCCGATCTCCATTACATTTTGTTGCTTGCAGCCCCCGGCCACTCTGCTAGACTGACGCCTCCTCAACTTTGAAAGGAGGTGATCCGTGAGTAACCAAGCAGGCAAAGAGGGCCGCAAGGCCTGGGACGGATCCATCCGCACCCTTGTCGCGAGGATCGCCTAAGGCTGAACGGCCTTCGTGCCTCGAAGTAAAAGCGCCCCGGAAGCCCCAAGCTTTCGGGGCGTTTCATTTCACCCCCTATTTTCCATTTGAAAACCGCTTTCGCATCGCTCGCTCTGCTCGCGGCGTTTTGCGGCCCTACGCTGGCGCAGCGCCAACCGGATGCGAGCGCGGCGCCCGAAGCCGCAAGCGGCACGCGCGCCCGGCCCCTGGCCACGGCCTCACAGCACATGATCGTGGCCGCGCACCCTCTGGCCGCCGCGGCCGGCCTCGCCGTGCTGCGCGAGGGCGGCAACGCCGTGGATGCCGCCGTGGCCACCGCGCTGGTGCTGAACGTGGTCGAGCCGCAGTCCTCGGGCATCGGCGGCGGCGGGTTCCTGCTGCATTACCGCCGCGCTACCGCGCGCATGACTGTGTGGGACGGACGCGAAACCGCGCCGGCCGCGGCCGAGGCCCGGCGCTTTGCTACCGCCGACGGCCGCCCCTTGCGCTTTATGGACGCCGTGGGCTCGGGCCTGTCGGTGGGCGTGCCCGGACTGCTGGCCATGCTGGAGGCGGCGCATGGCGACGCCGGCGACCTGCCCTGGTCGCGGCTGGTACAGCCCGCCATCGACGTGGCCGAACGCGGCTTTGCCATTTCGCCGCGCCTGGCCGAGCTGATCGCCGCCGATCCGCTGCTGGGGCGCAGCCCTTCGGCACGCAGGTTTTTTTATCACGCCGACGGCACGCCGCGGCGCGCCGGCGAACGCATGGTCAACCCCGAGCTGGCCGCCGTCCTGCGCCGGGTGGCCGCCGAGGGCAGTGCGGCCTTCTATCGGGGAACACTGGCACGCGACATCGCGGCGGCGGTGCGCGCCGCGCCCGTGCCCGGCGACCTGGACGAGACCGACCTCAATCACTACCTGGCGTTGCGCCGCGATGCGCTGTGCGGCCCTTATCGCACCTACCGCGTTTGCGGCGTGCCGCCGCCCTCGTCGGGCGCGGCCTCGGTGCTGGAACTGCTGGCGCTGCTGGAGCGCTTTCCCCTCTCCACCCTCAAGGGCGAATCGCTGGAGGCCGTGCACCTGTTCGCCGAGGCGGGACGGCTGGCCTATGCCGACCGCGACCGCTACCTCGCCGATCCCGCGTTCGTGCCCCAGCCGGTGACGCAGTTGCTCGATCCGGGCTACCTGAAAGAACGCAGCGGGCTCATCGATCCGTTGCGCGCCATGGGCCGCGCGGCGCCGGGCCGGCTGGCCGGCGCGCCCGCCGTGGGCGCGGACCGCACCCTGGCGCTTACCGCCACCACGCAGGTCTCGGTCGTGGACGACGCCGGCGACGCGGTGTCGCTCACGGCCTCGGTGGAATCGGCCTTCGGCAGCCGCATCCTGGTGCACGGCTTCCTGCTCAACAACCAGCTCACCGATTTCTCCTTCTTACCCAATTACGGAAATGCGAATGACACCCTCCCCGCGGCCAACCGCGTGGAGCCGGGCAAGCGGCCGCGCAGCTCCATGGCGCCCACGCTGGTGTTCGATTCCGCGGCGAACCTGCGCTGGGTGCTGGGCTCGCCCGGCGGCCCCATGATCATCAACTACGTGGCCAAGGCGCTGGTGGGGCTGATCGACTGGAACCTGGACGCGCAGGCCGCTTCGGCCCTCCCCAACATGGGCAACCGCAACGGCGCCACCGAACTGGAAGCGGGCACGCCGCTGGAGAAGCTGGCCCCGGCGCTGCGCGCGCGCGGCCACGAGGTGCGCCTCAACGACCAGACCAGCGGATTGAATATCATTGGCGTTCGTCCGGCAGGCGGCCCGGGTGGCGCCGCCGTTGACACACCGGCGCTGGAAGGCGGCACCGATCCGCGCCGCGAAGGGGTGGCCCTGGGCGATTGAATCCCATCGCGTCCACCACCCGGTCTCGCTGAACAAATCCAACACCGAACCATAGGACCAAAGGTTGCGTCTTTCCAAGGAACACTGTTTTTTTCCAGCTCGATACTGTGGAACACGTCGCATCCCCCTGGCCATGGGCGGGCTCAAGGACGCGGTCGGTTTGCGTCCCGGGTTTATCATCCTGGGTGTCGGCATGGTGGCCCTGTCCCTCGCCCTGCCCCGCCTGCAACGCTGGGCTGACGTCAAAACGGGACGCTTGGCCGCGCCGGCCGCGGCGTAGTATTTGGCCGCGCCTGCCGCGGCGTAACCGATCAAGTCCAAACAAGGAAACGTCATGCGCACCTCTTTTTCATCCCGCCTCGTCGCCGTGGCCGCCCTGGCCGCGTTGTGCACGCTCACCACGGCGCAGGCCCAGACGCCGCAGACCACGCGCCTGAATGGTGTCATCGAGCGCGTCAACGGCTCCAACCTCGAGGTCAAGACCGCCGCCGGCGAGCGCCAGGTGGTGCTCACCCCGGATGCCGCGGTGTTCGCCATGGCCAAGGCCAGCCTGGCCGACCTCAAGCCGGGCGTGTTCGTGGCCGTGGGCGCCACACCCCAGCCCGACGGCAGCCAGCAGGCCATCCGCGTGGTCATCTTCCCCGAGTCCATGCGCGGCCTGGGCGAAGGCCACCGTCCCTGGGACCGCCCCGGCACCACCATGACCAACGCCACGGTCGACACGGCCGTCACCAACGTCGACGGCCAGACCCTGAACGTGAAGTACAAGGGCGGCGAGAAAAAGATCATCGTGCGCCCCGACGCCGCCATCCTCACCTTCGTGAACAGCGACAAGAGCGAACTGAAGCCCGGCGCCAATGTCTCGCTGGGCGGCACCGTGGACGCCAAGGGCGCCATCGAGACCAACCGCGTGACCGTCGCCCGCGGCGGGGTGAGTTTGAACTGACGCGGGTAGAATCCGGCGCATGACCGACGACATTCCCGGGCTGCGCCGCATTCTTTCCTCCTGCCGGGTGATCGCCGTGGTGGGGCTGTCGGCGGACTGGTTCCGGCCAAGTTATTTCGCCGCCAAGTACATGCAGCAGCATGGCTACACGGTCATACCCGTCAATCCGCGCTATCCGGAAATATTGGGGGAGCGGTGCTACGGATCATTGCGCGACATTCCCGGCAAAGTCGATCTGGTCGATGTGTTCCGCAAGACCGAAGACGTTTTGCCCATTGCCGAGGATGCAATCGCCATTGGCGCCAAAGTGCTCTGGCAGCAGATCGGCGTGAAGAACATGGATGCGGTAGCAAAGGCGGAGGCAGCGGGAATCGAGTGTGTCATCGATCGCTGTGTGAAAATCGAGCACGCGCGGTTGTTTGGCGGCTTGAATTGGGCAGGGGTAAACACCCAGGTCATCTCGGCGCAACGGCCCCTGCACCATGGCTGACCGCAAGTTCGGCATCGAGACCCTGGCGCTCCATGCCGGGCAGATTCCGGACGCGGCGACCGGCTCTCGCGCCGTCCCTCTTTATCAAACCACCTCGTTCGTTTTCGATTCGGCTGACCACGCCGCCAGCCTGTTCAACCTGCAAACGTTCGGCAACGTCTACTCGCGGCTGTCGAACCCGACCACGGCGGTTTTCGAGGAGCGCATCGCCGCGCTGGAGAACGGCCGCGCTGCGCTGGCGACAGCCTCCGGCCAGGCGGCGGAAGCCACGGCAGTACTGACCTTATGCGAAGCGGGCGACCACATCGTGTCTGCCTCGACACTCTATGGCGGTACATACTCGTTGTTCGAGGTCAACCTGCGCAAGCTCGGCATCGAGACCACCTTCGTCCAGCCCGACGACCCGGAAAATTTCCGCCGCGCCATCACGCCCAAGACCAAGCTGCTGTACGCCGAGACCCTGGGCAATCCCCTGCTCAACATTATCGACATCGAGGCCGTGGCCGCCGTCGCCCACGAGGCCGGCATCCCGCTCATGATCGACAACACCGTGGCCTCGCCGCACCTGTGCCGGCCGTTCGAGTGGGGCGCCGACATCGTGGTGCACTCGGCCACCAAGTACCTGGGCGGGCACGGCACCAGCATGGGCGGGGCCATCGTGGAATCGGGCAAGTTTCGCTGGGACAGCGAGCTGTCGCGCGCCAAGTTTCCCGGCATGCACGAGCCCTCGCGTGGCTATCACGGCGTGCGCTTTTTCGAGACCTTCGGCGATTTCGGCTACACCATGCGCGCGCGCATGGAAGTGCTGCGCACCTTCGGACCGTCGCTGTCGCCCTTCAACGCCTGGCTGCTGCTGCAGGGCATGGAAACCCTGCCGCTGCGCATGGAGCGCCATTGCGAGAACACGCTCCAGGTGGCGCAGTTCCTGCGCGACCATCCGCGCGTGGCCTGGGTGAACTATCCCGGCCTGCCCGATGACCGCTACCACACGCTGGCGAAGAAGTACCTGCCGCGCGGGGCGTCGGGCCTGCTCAACTTCGGGGTGAAGGGGCAGGACCCCGCCGCGGCGGGCGTGAAGTTCATCGAGTCGGCCACCTTCATGAGCCACCTTGCCAACATCGGCGACGCCAAGACGCTCATCATCCACCCCGCCTCGACCACGCACCGCCAGCTTTCGGAAGAGGAACAGTTGAAGGCCGGGGTGCGGCCGGACATGATCCGCATGTCGGTGGGACTGGAGTCCATCGACGACATCCTGTGGGACATCGACCAAGCGCTGGAGCGCGCCGCGGAGTAATACATGACATGACGCACGCCGCGCACACGCCCTGGCAGAACTGGACCTCGACCTACCCCAGCTTGCGGCGCCCCACCCTGGCGCGCAACGTGGTGGCCACTTCGCAGCCGCTGGCCGCTCAGGCCGGCTTGCAGGCCCTGGCCGAGGGCGGCAACGCCGTGGACGCGGCGCTCACCGCCGCCATCACGCTCACCATGGTGGAGCCCATTTCCAATGGCCTGGGCAGCGATGCCTTCGCGCTGGTCTGGGACGGGCGCGAACTGCATGGCCTCAATGCCTCGGGGCGCTCGCCCGCCGCCTGGACGCCCGAGTATTTCGCCGGGCACACCTCCATTCCGCTGCGCGGCTGGAACAGCGTGTCGGTGCCGGGGGCGGTGTCGGCCTGGGTGAACCTGTCCAAACGCTTCGGCCGGCTGCCGTTCGCGCGCCTGTTCGAGCCGGCCATACGCTACGCGCGCGAGGGCTACATGGTGTCGCCCTTCCTGGCCTGGCGCTGGGACGTGCAGGTGCCGGAGCTGCGCGATCAGCCGGGGTTTGCCAGGGCGTTCCTGCCCCATGGGCGGGGCCGCGCGCCGCGCGAAGGTGAAGTGTTCCGCTTCCCCGAAGCCGCGCGCAGCCTGGAGCTGATCGCGCAAAGCGGCGGCGAAGCGTTCTACCGCGGCGAACTGGCGGAGCAACTGGAGCGCGATGCCAGGGCGCACGGTGCCGCCCTCACCCGCGCCGACCTCGCCGCGCACGCCAACGACTGGGTGCGCCCCATCACCCAGGACTACCGCGGCTACACCGTGCACGAGATTCCGCCCAACGGCCAGGGCATCGTGTGCCTGATGGCGCTGGGCATGCTGTCGCACTTCCACGTGGCCACGCTGCCCGTGGACGGGCCGGACAGCCTGCACCTGCAGATCGAGGCCATCAAGCTGGCCTTTGCCGACGCCTATCGTTTCGTCACCGATCCCGCCGCCATGGAGGTGAGCGCGGCCGAGCTGCTCGATCCCGCCTACCTCAAGTCGCGCGCCGCGCTCATCCGCATGGACCGCGCCCAGGATTTCGGCCACGGCACGCCACCCAGGGGCGGCACGGTGTACCTCACCGCCGCCGACGCCGAGGGCATGATGGTGTCCATGATCCAGTCCAACTACGTGGGTTTCGGCTCGGGCGTGGTGGTGCCGGGCACGGGCATCAGCCTGCAGAACCGCGGCTCGGCGCTGAGCCTCGATCCCGCCCATCCCAACTGCGTGGCGCCCAACAAGCGCCCCTTCCACACCATCATCCCGGGCTTCATCACCAAGGACGGCGCGCCGCTGGCGTCATTCGGCCTCATGGGCGCCAGCATGCAGCCGCAGGGCCACACCCAGCTCATGGTGCGCATGGCCGACTACGGCCAGAACCCGCAAAGCGCAATCGACGCGCCGCGCTTCCGCGTGGTGCAGGGCCTGGACATCAACCTCGAAGCCGAGGTGCCCGAGGCCACGGCCCGCGAACTGGCGCGGCGCGGCCACCGCATCGTGGACATTCCGCCCGGCTACATGGACTACGGCTGCGCGCAAATGGCGTGGCGATTGAACGAGGGCCACGAATTCGCCGGCTATGCCGCGTGCTCAGATGCGCGGCGCGACAGCATTGCCGTGGGCTTTTAGCCGTTCAGTTCTTTCAACCGCTTCTCGCGCTCGGGCCGCGGCAGCTTCGACAGGTCCTTTACCGCTTTGTAGAACGCCGGCAAATCGCCCTTCTGCTGCGCGAGCAGGGCGCGGAAGGCCGGCAGCCATTCCGAGTACGTCACCACCGAGGCCAGCAGCGCGTTGTTGGGCCTGCGCGCCGCCGCCGGCGTCTGGGGCGAGGGGCGTCCCATGAAACGGTCGTAGTCGGCGATGCCGCCCCAGGTGGCCTTGAGCCGGTCATAGTCGTCCTCAAGTTGTGCGAATATGCGCCGTTTTTCGTTGCGCCGCTCGGACGAAGGAAGGTTTTCGCTGCTTTCGTAATAGGCCTTGAGCTTGTCGCGGTACAGGCCGATCAGCGCCGTGAACTGCTCGCGCCGCGCGTTGAACGCCGCGTAGCGCTCGCGCTCCTCGCGGCTGGCGTGGCTGTCCAGCCAGCGCCGCACGCCCTCCTCCTCCACCGATACGGCGAAGGATTCGTTGAAGGACGAGTCGCCGCTCACATACACCATCTGGTGCGCGAGCTCGTGGAAAATCAGCCGCGCCACCTCGGCGTCGGGATAGCGGATGAAGGTGTTGAGCAACGGGTCGTCGAACCAGCCCAGGGTGGAATAGGCCGGCACGCCGCCCACGAACACGTCGTTGCCCTCGGCGGAGCGGCGCGTGGCGTCCTCGTTGGCGTCGGCCTCGCTGTACCAGCCGCGGTAGCTCACGCAGCCGGCGATGGGGAAGCAGGCCTGGATGGGCATCATGGAAAACTCCGGCGCGGCGATGACGTTCCACACCACGAAGGGCCGGTGTAGGTCGGCGTAGCGCCGGTAGCTGCCGTTGTCGGGCTCGCCCAGCTCGCGCACGGCGAAATCGCGCATGACCTGGATGCGCACCAGCTTGTCGCGCACGGCGGCGGGCACGGCGGGGTCGCGCGCCACTTCGTCCACCGGGCGCGCCGCGTGCAGCACCGCGAAATGGCCTTCGATGGCCTGGGCGTAATAGCCCACCGTGCCGCAGGCCGACAGCGAAGCGACAACGGGCAGGGCCAGGACCCAGCTTCGCAGCGGGCGCAGGCGCAACCACCAGTGGCTCAAGTCAGGTCCTTTCATGTTGGAAGCGCCCATGGCGCAAAAAGGCCGCGCACTGGCGGCCCACTGCGCCCGAAACCAGCATGCCGGAATGGGTGACGGGCAGCACCATGTGATCGGCCAGCCCCGGCAGGCGCGTCTCCTCCACCCGCACCACGCCATCGTTGGGACCGCGCAGCCCACCGAGCAGCGCGCCCAGACCGAAGCGGCGCGTTCCGGCGATGGCCCCCACCGCCACGCCCTCGGGAATGCGCAGGGGATAACCTTGGCGCCACAACTCGGTGCTCTTACCCAGCATCCAGCGGCCCAGCGGATGATGCTCCGCGGCCAGCGCCATTTCGCG
>Ga0068858_100001559_pt1 | contig 23491 bp, 18 predicted proteins | sample KBSSwiS12_FD_66589 | JGI IMG/M metagenome (GOLD analysis project Ga0068858, IMG submission 66589) | Switchgrass rhizosphere microbial communities from Kellogg Biological Station, Michigan, USA - KBS Switchgrass S1-2 | ecosystem: Host-associated > Plants > Roots > Rhizosphere > Soil ...
TGGTATGCAGGGGAACATTTGCCGTTGCGGAACTTACCAGCGGATTCGGGCTGCGATCAAAGCAGCGGCGGGGGTGACGGCATGAGCGCGATCACTAACGTCAGCCGTCGTGGATTTATTACTGGGCTTGTGGGTGCGGGTGCGTTGGTTTTGAGTGCGCGCTATATACCCCAGCCACTTTGGGCGGAAGAAAACAATCTTGTGGGAGCGCTGGGGAAATCAGTTTTGCATCCAGACATTTTTTTAGGAATTGAAACCGACGGGACCGTGCACATCGTGGCCCATCGCTCGGAGATGGGGACGACCACGCGCACTTCCCTGCCCATGGTTGCGGCGGACGAGCTGGATGCGGACTGGAAGCGGGTCAAGATCGAGCAGGCGATCGGTGATCCGAAATACGGCGACCAGAGCACGGATGGTTCTTATTCGATCCGCGCCTTCTATGACGCTATGCGGCAGACCGGTGCGACCGCACGCACGATGCTGGTACAGGCAGCGGCCGCGCAGTGGAAAGTTCCTGTGTCAGAGTGCAAGGCGAATCTGCATACCGTCGTTCACACGCCTAGCGGACGCAAATTGGGTTACGGCGAATTGGCAACGGCTGCCTCCAAGTTGCCTGTGCCTAAGAAAGCAGATTTGCAGTTCAAGAACAAGAGCGAGTGGCGATACATCGGTAAGGGCACCAAGAGTTTTGACATCAACAATGTAGTCAACGGCACGGCGATCTTCGGTATGGATGCAAAGGTAGACGGTATGGTGTACGCGTCAATCGAGCATTCGCCGGTGATTGGCGGCAAGTTGAAGTCGTATGACGATAAGGCTCCGCTGCAAGTGGCCGGAGTGCGCCAGACGGTCATCATTGATCCGTTTAAGCCTCCGGCGGTGTTCAAGCCGTTGGGTGGGGTCGCTGTGATTGCTGACAATACCTGGGCTGCATTTCAGGGGCGCAAAAAGTTGAATGCGGTTTGGGACAGTGGGCCGAATGCATCCTTCAATTCGGATGATTACAAGAAAGAGCTTCAGCAGACTGCGCGACAAAAGGGCGATTTGGTTCGCAGCGAGGGTGACGCGGAGTCCATTTTTGCCAAGGGCGGCGATGTTGTTGAGGCGGATTACTACGTTCCCTTACTCGCACACGCTCCCATGGAACCCATGGTGGCGGTGGCGGATTTCAAGAATGGCAAAGTCACAACCTGGTGTCCGACACAGAACCCACAGGCAGTGCAAGAAACACTCGCGCAGGAATTGGGGATCGGGAAGGAAGATGTAACCTGTCACGTCACCTTGCTGGGCGGAGCGTTTGGTAGAAAGTCAAAGCCAGATTACGTGGCCGAAGCAGCGGTGCTCTCCAAGAAACTCGGGAAGCCAGTGAAAGTTGTCTGGTCGCGTGAAGACGACATTAAGTTCGGCTACTACAACGCAGTTGCCGCCATGTATATGAAGGCTGCGGTCGACGATCGGGGCAAACCCACAGCCTGGTTGCAGCGGTCAGTGTTCCCTCCTATTGCTTCCACTTTCAATCAGGACGCCGTCCATGGCGAAGCCGGGGACCTGCAACAGGGCTGGACGGACATACCTTATGCCATCCCCAACCTGCGGGTGGAAAATGGTTCGGCCAAAGCCCACGTGCGCATTGGCTGGTTGCGATCGGTCGCCAATATCTACCACGGCTTTGCCGTGCAGAGTTTCAGCGACGAACTCGCGCATCGTGCCAAGCGCGATCCGGTGGAATATCTGCTCGACTTGCTTGGGCCAGCACGGAAAGTGGACTTAAGCGCGCACAAATATCCGAACTACGATGCCTCAACGGATGACTATCCGCTCGATATTGGGCGGATGCGTCAGGTTGTGGAGATGGTGGCGGAGAAATCTAGTTGGGGAAAGAGAAAACTGGGGCAAGGTTCGGGAATGGGGATTGCTGTTCACCGTAGCTTCCTCACCTACGTCGCCACCGTAGTCGAAGTAAATGTCGATAACAGTGGCGAAGTGACCATTGCTCGCGTGGATACCGTCGTCGATGCTGGGCTGGTAGTGAATCCGGAAGCTACGCGGTCGCAGTTTGAAGGTGCCGCGGTTTTTGGGACCAGCATTGTACGCAGCGGGGAAATTACCGCCAAGAATGGTGCGATTGAGCAATCGAATTTTTCCGATTATCCAGTTGCGCGGATGAACGAGGCTCCGCGGCAGACCAACGTGTACATCGTGGATAGCGATGCGCCGCCTGCCGGCGTGGGTGAACCGGGGGTGCCACCGTTTACTCCGGCTTTGTGCAATGCGATTTTCGCCGCTACCGGGACGCGGGTGCGTGAGTTGCCGCTGAGCCGGACCAAACTCGGGAAGGCTTAAAAACACTTGGCCGCGGATTAGCGCAGATTTTCGCTGATTTATTTGATGTGCGAGAATCCGCCTCATCCGCGGCTTAATTTTCTTACTTCGGTTGCGGAACGATCCGGATATACGGCTTGGGCGCCTTCCAGCCGTTCGGATAAAGCTTGTTAGCCTCATCGTTGGTCACGGTGCCGCTGATAATTACATCCTCTCCTGGCGCCCAGTTCACCGGCGTTGAGACTTTGTGCTTCATGGTCAGCTGGATGGAATCAAGCGCACGCAATATTTCGTCAAAGTTGCGCCCAGTGCTCATGGGATAGCTCAACGTCAGTTTGATCTTTTTGTCTGGGCCGACAATGAAAACCGTGCGCACCGTCGCATTATCACTCGGCGTGCGGCCTTCCGAAGTGTTGCCGCTTTCTGCCGGAAGCATGTCATACAACTTGGCGATTTTTAGTTCCGGGTCGCCGATCATCGGATAAGTCACTTTATGGCCTTGCGTCTCTTCGATGTCCAGAGCCCACTTGCCGTGGCTGGTGACCGGATCAACACTCAGGCCGATGATTTTAGTATTGCGCTTAGAAAATTCCGGCTGCAATCCGGCCATGTAGCCGAGTTCAGTGGTGCAAACCGGGGTGAAATCCTTGGGATGAGAAAACAAAATTGCGTAGCCATCTCCGATCCACTGATGGAATTGGATCGGGCCTTGTGTAGTTTCCGCAGTAAAGTCTGGCGCAACATCATTGATGCGTAAGGCCATGATTCCTCCTCTTGAACCTGGAAGTCATTACTGATTGCAAATGCGGTTGGCGCTGGGTGGGGTGAGCCTCGGCGCGCTACATAGACACCCGCAGCTGTCTACAACAACACAGGCAGCCGGGTGTAGAGCGCATCCGCATATCTTTTGTAGAATACCCTCCTACACTAGTCGCGTCAAACCTATGGCAAACGAAAAAAAGCGGTATTCATTTGTGCAACTGGATGTTTTTTCTTCCCGCGCGTTTGAGGGGAATTCGCTGGCGGTATTTCCGGATGCGCGTGGCCTGAGCGATGCAGAGATGCAGTTGATTGCGAAGGAGATGAACCTTTCGGAGACAACATTTGTCCTGCCGCGGGATGCTGCAACCGAGCGTGAGCGCGGTGTGCGGGTGCGTATTTTTACGGTAGAGGAAGAACTGCCTTTTGCCGGGCATCCTACGCTGGGAACCGCGTTTTTCCTACGCGGCTCGACTGGTGCGAAACAGGTTGTGCTCGATTTGAATGTCGGCAAGGTGCCCGTGACATTCGAAGAAGTTGCCGGACAACCGGTTTTTGGCGAGATGACGCAGCGAGACCCCGTGTTTGGCATGGAACACGATCGTGAAGAAGTGGTGCGCATTGCCGGCTTGCGCGACGGGGACATTGATCCATCGTTGCCGGTGAGGACGGTTTCTACCGGAATGCCGTTTACCATGGTGCCTCTGCGTGGGCTGGAGGCAATTCGCCGTTTAAATATCGATCAGCGCGCAGCCGCTGAGTATCACAGCAAGACTGAGGGAAAATTTTTCTACTTTGTGACTCGTGAAACCGTGGATCCAGCCGGTCGTCTACATGCGCGCATGATTTTTTATAACGGAGAAGACCCCGCCACCGGTTCTGCTGCGGGATGTTGTTCGGCGTGGATGGTTGCTTGTGGTGTGGCCAAGCCCGATGAACGCGTACTGATCGAACAAGGAATGGAGATCAAACGGCCGAGCCGGATTTTTGTTCGCTCAGGCAAAGAAGATGACCGAGTGGTTAACGTCCGCGTTGGCGGAAATGTCATCGAAGTTCTTCGCGGTGAACTTTCTTGGTGAAGAATTCGGCTGCACACGTTGAAATTACAACGCTTCACAATGCAGAAGTTTTTTCAATACCAATTTTTACCCATTGGCATGAATGGCACTTTACAGACTGCACTCATTCCCGATAGGATGCAGTTCGCCTTGCTAGTTTCTTAATTAAAAATCCAGCACATTACATTCGGCGTTGCCACTTCGACTTGCATGAAACCGAAACGCACCATTCTTTGTGTTGATGACAACGAGCAGTCGCTCTCGATCCGCAAAATCCTGCTGGAAACTCGCGGATATCGTGTAGCCGCCTGCAAAAACACTGAGGAAGCGATGGAACGTTTCCGCATGGGAGATGTTGATTTGGTGCTCACCCGGCTTAGCATGCCCGGTGTGGATGGCAGCAAGCTGATTGATGCGGTGAAAGAACTTTCTCCGCAGACACCTGCGATTTTATTGGCCGATCAAGCACGGACTTACGATCACGGAAGCCGCGCAGATGTTTTTCTCGCCAAAGGAATGTATGCGCCGGCTGATCTTCTGGAACGCATTCGCTTATTGCTCGTACGCAAGCGTGGGCCGAAAAAGGTATCTTCGCGAGTGATTCCGCAGCCTCCGCAAATTGGTGCAGCATAGAGACCTTATATGCCATCCAAAGTCTGGTTCGTGTAAGATCAAAGACTTGGAATGAGCGCCTTTATCGAAGCTATAGAGCTCCGTAAGACTTACCGAGTCGGCAAGATCGACGTACCTGCCTTGCGCGGAATTTCGTTCACGGTACAAAAGGGTGAGTTTGTTAGTGTCGTGGGCCCGTCCGGCAGCGGGAAGTCTACGCTTTTTTATTTGCTCGGCGGATTAACCCAGGCCGACTCCGGACGCGTGATCGTTGATGGGGATGATTTTGCAAAGCTTTCCGACGCCGAGCGCACACGCATGCGCAAAAAAAAGATTGGGTTTGTTTTTCAGAAGTTTAATTTGTTGCCGACCCTTGATGCGCAAACAAATATTGACGTGGCAGTAGATATCGCTGGCAATGGCGGTTATGACAAGGTGTATTTTCAGAAAATTATCGGACTGCTGGGGTTGGAGAAGCGGTTAATTCATCGTCCTTCTGAATTGTCGGGCGGCGAGCAGCAACGCGTGGCTTTGGCTCGCGCATTGATCAATAAGCCGGCGATTGTTTTGGCCGACGAACCTACTGGGAACCTGGACACGAAAAACTCGGATGCGGTGTTGAGAATGCTGCGACATTCGCAACAGGAGCTTGGTCAGACTGTGCTGATGATTACGCATAATCCTGAGGCGGCTTCGTACGGGGATCGGATTATTCATATGCGGGATGGGGAGATTGTGGCGCCGGAGCAGGATCCGCAATGGACGGGACATCCATAAGGAAGCGCGTCAAGCGTGTGATGATTGCCTCGCAAAAACCGTGTGGCTTTCGCACCGCGTGCTCAGGTTCTTGCCGCCAAACCGAGGCGGCTTAGGATGACAATTTTTATAGGTTGTATTGAGAACTGCGATTTGCTGAGCTACCAGCAGTTGTTTATAATTTCCTTTGAGCAGGCGGGAGTAACTCAGCGGTAGAGTGCGACCTTGCCAAGGTCGAAGTCGCGGGTTCAAATCCCGTCTCCCGCTCCAGAGATTCGGAAGCCCCTCGGCCTAACAGGGGCTTTCGCATTTTGGGGGCAAGTTGCGTTAGACTAGTTCTCCGCAGATGGCTTAACGTAATTCCCATAGGGCGCGGTACCCAAGTGGTAAGGGAGAGGTCTGCAAAACCTTTATGCGTCGGTTCGATTCCGACCCGCGCCTCCAAATCTTTCTTGCTGAATGCTAGTAGGTAAGCGCCATTCTGACACTTCGTTCTCGGTAGACCTCATTCCTGACAAATACAGCGATTTCGCCCTCAAAGGCGGACTAAGAGCGGGTAGTAAGGAAAACCTCGCACTGCTTGTTTGCAGCAGTGCGCAAAGTGAAATCGCGCTACTCATTGAAAAAGCCTGGAAATGTGCACCGTGCAGGGGGTGGGGTGCACAAAATCTTAGCAATCAAGCGCTCCGTAAACCGCGCGGCGCACACACGAGAAAATTCGTGAAATTGAATTTTGCCGCAAAAAATCGCTGCTTTTTCTGCCGGAATGACTAGAGATCGTTGCGTCCGAATATTTCTTAAGCCATTGAAAATAAAAGCGGATAATCGCGTAATAGAAGCGGCTATTCTAACGCCTGCACTATTTAAAATCCCGCGTTTTTCCGTTAAAAACTGCCCAAAATTGCTCTAAATTTAGCCCTAAACCGACAATTTAGAGCGAACGACGTCAAGGCTCGATTAAACGTACCTTTTCTAAAATTTCATTATTCAAACTCGGGAACAATACAAGAACCGAGGATCCCTACTGCCTTTGATTCGGGGTTGAGAAAATTACAGGCGTTCCGGCAACTTGAAGGCGTATCCGATACAGTCCGGTTTTCGCGCAGAGATAGAGGGTATGTCCGTCGTCGTCCCCCCACGCAAAATTGTGCGGGTGCTCCGGTCCGATGATTGTTCCAAGATGCTTGCCTGCGGATGAAATGATCCACAAACCGCCGGGGCCGGAAACATATAGGTTTCCCTCCCCATCCACTTTCATGCCATCGAGCGCATCTTCGCCCTCGGCTGATGTCATGTCGAAGAACACTTTACCGTTGGTGAGCGTGCCATCTACCTGCACCTCATAACGCATGATGACTTTTCTCTCGGTATCCCAGTTATCCACGTACAAATATTTTTCGTCGGGCGAGAATGCCAAGCCATTTGGACCCTTTAGATCCGTGGTTAGCAGCTTGATTTGCTTTCGATCGGGCGACACGCGGAACACTCCGCTGTAAGGTAACTCTTTGCGTGGGTCATCATAGAATTTTGGCAGTCCGAATGGAGGGTCGGTGAAGTACAGGGCTCCGTCCGACTTGTATACGAGGTCATTCGGACTATTCAGGCGCTTGCCCTCGTAGTGGTCAGCGAGCACTGTAAGCTGGCCATTCTTTTCCTGGCGCACAACCCGACGGTTCCCGTGCTGGTTGATTGTGAGTCTGCCCTCTTTGTCGAGGGTAAGTCCGTTCGATCCCGGCTGCCCATACTCGCCGATGTCGAACCCAGAGTATCCACTCTTCGTCATGTAAGTCGAAAGCTGGCCATCCTGCGTCCAGCGGTAGATTGTGTTGTTGTTGGGATCGCTGAACAACAGATACCCGTCGTTCTCTTCCCACTTGGGAACCCATACGGGGCCTTCGGTAAACAAAAAGCCGCCTGCCAGCTTTTCAATTTTGGCTCCGCCAGGAACGATCGCATCGAGTGCCGGATCTTTACGGATGATTTGCGCCGGGGTTTCACTCATCGCTACCTTCGGAGACTTATAAAAGTCCAGCGTGGCCGACCTGATCCAAATAAAATTCAACGGGCTGAATGAAATCGGTCCATTGGCGCCGAAGATTGCCAGTTGAATTTTTTGCCCGGGTTGCGCGTTTCGGGTGAGGATTAGTCGATTCGGAGCGTTGAATCCTTTTACAACCGAACCCCCAGTTTGCCCAAGGACGCGCGGCATTTTTCCATCTACCCACACTTCAGCGTAGTCATCGATGACGATCTCGAATGCGACCGTTGAACCTGCGGTAGAAAAGTTTGCAATCTTCTCGGGAATTGTGATGTTGATGCGATACCAATTGAAGCAAACCTTGCTTGCGGAGCGACGCTGGTCCAAGGTGGTCGCCTCGATGGCTTCCCAATTCGAATCATCAAAATTCGCTACACCGGCGTGTGGAGTGTAGTCATAGGTTTTGATGGTCTGGTGTCCGGTGGGCCTTAGATCAGACCCAACCGATTTCGATTCCGCGTCCACAATCTTCACGTCGTGATAGCGCCACTGACCCGCAATCAGTGAGACGCCTTCCCGTGTGGCCAGATCGACAACTGCATCTGGGCGACCAAAAGGCGGATCTTGCACGACTTGGGCGTGGGCGCTAATGGAAGCGGCCAGTGCGATGGAAAACAATAACGAAAGTTTGTTTAGTTTGGACATGGCTAACTCGATGAGTTGGCGTTAACGGACTTTCACGACGTAATACAGAAACGGATTGGTGACTTCGGTAAATTGATGTGGTGTACTGTGCGGCACAATGATCACATCGCCTTTGGAAATCCTGCGGCTCTCGCCGCCCTTGATGCTTGATCCGCGAATCTCATCAGGCGCACTGTTTTTTCCGTCAATAACTTCCCCTCCTGTGACGAGTGTGGCTGTTCCTTGCAGGACATAGATCACATCTGCATCTTTTTCATGGAACTCCGCCTGGCCCGGCTTCTCCCGGCGGCTGGCGTGGACCATATAGTTGCGCCCATCAGAACCGTCGAAGAGCACAGCGCCTTTCGCGAAGGCATCATCAACTTTGCTTTTCTCGAAAAATGAGACTGCAGGCGCCGGGGCTTCAAAAGCTTTTGAGCCAGCGATGGCAAGTTGTTCATCCTGATCGGCGCTGGCGGCACCGCTGACCCCGACTCCGCCTACAATCTCGCCATCCACGATGATCGGGATTCCCCCGATGAGTGGTGTGAAGTCGTTCAGAGCGGTCATCACAGTACGGCCCTTGCCGTTGGAGTTGATCAGTTCTTCAAAGACCCGGGTTGGGCGCTTGAACAACACTGACGTCCGCGCTTTGCCGATAGAAATATTCGCGCCAGCTGCGAAGGTGCCATCGAGACGTTCAAGGGCCACCAGGTTTCCTCCATTGTCTACGACAGCAATCACTCCACCCGGAGCTTGTACTTTTTTGGCTTCTGCTTTTGCCGCGGCGATTACACTCCCCGCCCCCTCAAGCGTCAGCGTTTTCTTTTCGCTGGTTTGTCCAGTCAAAACTGTAGCGCTTCCTGCCAGCAACGTGAGCACTGCAATCCATTGTTTTTTCATGACATGTCTGCTTTCAAAAGGAGATTGGCGAGGACGCCTCTCCGACTGCGAGCTGCGCCCTCATTGCCTGGTTACTTCACCGGAGAACTGAAGCTGGCTTCGCCCAGATTCACTTCCGCGAAGGCGCACCAGATCACGACCTTGGAAACGTTGTTTACGTACTTGGGGACAACGATTTCCTTCTTGTAGTTCTCGCCCAGAAACGCTTTGGTCTTAAGTTTGTCGAGCAGGTAGACGTTGCCGTCGGAGTCGACTACTTGCCAGTGCGGGTCTGGGGTGTCTGGAACAACAAAGTCATCGGACAGCGTGAGAATGCTTTTGCCATCCTTGGTGCTGTGCGTAACCGTTCCCTTGTTGGCTTTCGGGCCCTGGAACGACCCGGACGTGTGGCTGTCGGCGGCCAACGCGGACACCGAGAAAAGCGACATGATCATCAGCAACATCGAGAGAGTTAACTTCTTCACATTCATTTCCTTTTTCCTCGCAGTGAGATTGATTTGTGAGGACGATGCGCAGCGATGAATCGTTAACGATTCAAAGAGCGTTGCCTTCAGGCGTGGAGCTCATCGGCTGTTTATTTCGTGCTCACGTGGCGTGGGATTCAGACCCGGCTCGAAGGTTTCAATCTGTCTGTGCGGCTTGTTGTCTCTATTAAATGGAGAAAAGAAATTCTCCCGCAGACACAACTTTAGTCACCCGCTCTGTTTGTCACTTCCCCAAAGGTGTTGCATCCCATGCGCAGATTCCATGAACAGCATCGAGCAAAACGCGACGATCGATACGCCGGACCTGGCGGATGATTCTCCGTCTTTGTCGATAGAGTCCTCCCCCGTACACAACTTGGGGGCTATTGGGTCGTTGCAGGCCCACTGGCCCGAATACCTGATGGAAGCGGCTTTGCTCGGCGCCTTCATGGTTTCGGCCTGCCTCTTCGGCGCGCTCTACGAGTTCCCGCAATCACCGATTCGTCAGGCCATACATTCCTCTTTATTGCGTCGTCTGTTGATGGGCATCTCAATGGGTTCGACGGCTGTCGCGATCATCTATTCGCCTTGGGGGAAACAGTCGGGCGCTCACATCAATCCATCTGTCACAGCAACTTTCTTTCGTCTAGGCAAAATCAAGTTTTGGGACGCGCTCTTCTATATGGCGTCGCAATTCACTGGTGCTCTTTCGGGTGTATGTTTGGTGGCTTATTTTCTTGGCCACGAAATTTCCGACCCAGCTGTGCGCTACGTAGTGACGGTTCCCGGCGAACACGGAGTTTGGATCGCGCTCCTAGCAGAGTTCGTCATCGCTTTCATCTTGATGTCCGTTGTGCTGCACGCTTCCAACCACCACAAATTTGATCGTTTCACCGGCCTTTTTGCCGGATTGTTAGTAGCGACTTACATCACCATTGAGGCCCCATTTTCGGGAATGAGCATGAATCCGGCGCGCACTTTAGGATCCGCACTGCCTGCACAGGTTTGGGAGGGCCTCTGGGTCTATCTGACCTCACCACCACTGGCCATGCTTGCAGCCGCCGAAGTTTACTTGTGGAGCTCAGGAAAGGCCGTCAAATGTTGCAAGCTCCATCACAACAACGACAAGCGTTGCATATTCTGCGGCGCAAACGGAGGGTTGGCGGTATGAGCAATCATTACGACGTCATCGTCATTGGAACGGGAGCTGGTGGTGGAACGCTTGCTTACCATCTAGCGCCATCGGGAAAGCGGATTTTGCTCCTTGAGCGCGGTGACTATGTTCCGCGCGAAAAAGGAAACTGGGACCCGAAGATCGTCAACGTAGATGGCCACTACAACACCAAAGAAGGATGGCTCGACAAGGACGGCAAGGACCTTCATCCACACACCAACTACAACGTCGGCGGAAACACGAAATTCTACGGCGCGGCGCTGTTCCGGCTTCGCCAGGAAGACTTCGGCGAACTGAAGCACCACGGCGGAATCTCGCCGGGGTGGCCCATCCGCTATGACGACCTGGAACCCTACTACACACAGGCCGAAAATCTTTACCATGTGCACGGAAACCGTGGCGAAGATCCGACTGAACCTTTCGCTAGCAGTCCCTATCCATGGCCGGCAGTGAGCCATGAACCGCGTATTCAGCAGCTCTCCGATGACTTCGCGCGCTCAGGCCTCAAGCCATTTCATGTTCCCGTCGGCGTGATGCTCGACGAGAAAGACCCGCAGAAGAGCAAATGTATTCGCTGCAATACCTGTGATGGCTTCCCATGTTTGGTGTACGCGAAGGCGGATGCGCAGGTACTCTGCGTGGATGAAGCAGTAAAGCACCCCAACGTCACTCTGATTACAAATTCACTGGTCAAGAAGATCGAGACCGATGGCTCGGGACGCGTGGCTAAAGGTGTGGTCGTTGAGCGGCATGGCCGTACCGAAAATTTTACCGGTGATGTGGTTGTAGTCTCCTGTGGTGCGATCAATTCGGCGGCACTATTGCTGCGCTCCGCCAATGACAAACATCCACGCGGCCTGGGCAACAGTTCCGACGTTGTGGGCCGGCACTACATGGGCCACACCAACTCCGTGATGATGGCTATCTCCAAGTGCCCCAACCCCACCATTTTCCAAAAGACTTTAGGAGTGAATGATTTCTATTTTGGCTCGAAGGATTGGCAATACCCGATGGGCCACATTTCGTTTGTCGGCAAGCTGGATGCCGTGACGCTACGGGCCGGCGCTCCGGCGATTGCTCCCAACTTCACTTTGGAGTTAATGGCGAAACATTCTTTGGATTTCTGGCTGACCTCGGAAGACTTGCCTGATCCGAACAATCGCGTGACCGTCGACCGGAACGGCAAGATCGTTCTCACCTACACACCAAACAACCTCGAAGCCCACGAGCGGCTCCAGGCTAAGTTAAAAGACGCCATGAAACACACCCACTGTGCCATGCACGGACACGAGTGCCACCAGGGGTTGTTTGGCCGGAATTTGTATGTCGGACAGAGGATCCCCCTGGCGGGAGTGGCCCACCAGAACGGCACGATTCGCTTCGGACACGATCCGAAGACTTCCGTGCTCGATGCGAATTGCAAAGCTCACGATCTGGACAATCTGTATGTCGTGGACGGCAGCTTCTTCCCCTCGAGCGCGGCTGTGAATCCAGCGCTGACCATTATCGCGAATGCCTTGCGGGTTGGGGATCACCTGCTGGACCGCATGGGCGTTTCCGCCGCTGAGCCTGTGATGGCTTCGGCAACAAACGAACGTACAGGACACGGAGGAAGGTCGTGATCCACTTGATCCAAATTAGGCATTGGCAACGGAGACTGATTCTTTTCTGGATCGTAACTCTAGCAGTTGCTCTGCCTAAGCTTTCAGCACAGCAAACTCTCGTCAGCCGCGTCGACGCCGTCGCGATCACCATCTCCGATATGGACCGGGCCGTTGATTTCTATTCCAAACTTACTTTCGAGAGAGTCTTCGACGTGGAGGTTGATGGGGACGCTTTCGAGCATCTGCAAGGTGTTTTTGGGTTGCGGGTGCGGATCGTCCGAATGCGGCTGGGAGATGAGTTCATCGAACTGCATGAATATCTCGTTCCCAAGGGGCGGCCGATTCCCGTGGACTCGCACAGTAATGACGGCTGGTTCCAGCACATTGCCATCATCGTCAGCGACATGGACAAGGCGTACAAGCTACTACGCCGGTACAAGTTTGAACATGCTTCGTCCGGACCGCAACGGCTACCCGATTGGAATAAGAACGCCGGCGGAATCTGGGCGTTTTATTTCAAAGACCCCGATGGACATCCGGTCGAGATCTTACAGTTTCCCGCCGACAAAGGGCCGGACAAATGGCATCGGCCTTCGGACAAATTGTTTCTGGGAATCGATCACACGGCGATCGTGGTGGGGGACACCGATGCAAGTCTGAAGTTCTATCGCGATTTGCTGGGTATGCGCGTGGCTGGTGAGAGCGAGAACTATGGCACAGAGCAGGAACATCTCAATAACGTATTCGGTGCAAGGTTGAGGATCACAGCTTTACGGGCAGCCGCTGGGCCCGGGATCGAATTGCTGGAGTACCTGGCACCACGGGACGGGAGGCCATTTCCTTCCGACGAAAAGGCCAATGACTTGGTACACAGACAGACGATTCTGGTCGCCCAGGACGCTGACGCTGCCAGCCGAGACCTAGTTGGCGCGAGGGTAAATTTTGTTTCCTCTGGCGTAGTTGCGAATCAGAACAACCGGTTGGGATTCAGCAAAGCCCTGGTGGTGCGAGACCCAGATGGTCACGCCATCGAGGTCGAGCAGAAGTAACACGAGAGAAAAGCAGATTCCTCTCTCCCTCTCGGCCGGGTTCATCTGAAAAGGTCAAAGAATCAAAAGGAGAAGTCATGACGCAGGAAGAATTCCGGCTCAGCGAGTCTACCGACCGCAAGAAGCATTGGAAGCGGTGGGGGCCCTATCTCAGCGAGCGTGCATGGGGAACAGTGCGCGAGGATTACAGTGCTTACGGCAACGCCTGGGAATTCTTTCCACATGATCATGCGCGTTCGCGCGTTTACCGCTGGAATGAAGATGGGCTCGCGGGAATCTCGGACCGTCATCAGAACATTTGCTTCGCACTCGCGCTGTGGAACGAGCACGACCCCATACTGAAGGAGCGCATCTTCGGGCTTACCGGCAACGAAGGCAACCATGGAGAAGACGTAAAGGAATATTTCTTCTACCTCGACAGCACTCCAACGCACTCCTACATGAAGTATCTGTACAAATATCCGCAAGCGGCATTCCCTTACGAAATGCTGGTCTCGGAGAACCGGCGCCGAGATAAGAACCAGCCTGAGTATGAGCTTCTTGACACCGGAATATTCAACGACAACCGCTACTTCGACGTGTTTGTCGAATATGCCAAAGCGGACGTAGAAGACATCCTGATCAAGATCACGGTTTCGAATCGCGGCCCGCAAGCTGCGAATTTACGTTTACTGCCGACAGTTTGGTTTCGTAATACCTGGTCGTGGGGAAGCAAAGATCCTCGACCCGAACTGCACCAATTGCGCAATACTGCCAGCCCGGTCATTGAACTCAATCATCCCAGCTTCGGCAATCGCTGGCTGCATTGCGAAGGTTCTCCGGAACTTCTTTTCACTGAAAATGAAACCAACGCTCATCGTTTATGGGGCACCGATAATCCCACTCCTTACGTAAAAGACGGAATTAACGATTATGTTGTGCGCGGACTGAACCACGCAGTAAACCCTCAGCATTCTGGAACCAAAGCTGCGGCGCACTACGCGCTCAACGTGGGTGCGGGAGAAAGCGTGGTCGTCCGTTTGCGCCTTAGCAATTCAGAGCTGATGAATAATGATCCATTCAAATCGTTTGACCTAACTTTCAGACAACGTAAACAAGAAGCGGACGAGTTTTACTCGACCATCATCCCTAGAGAACTCTCCGATGACGCAAAAAATGTAATGCGGCAAGGCTTCGGCGGCATGCTGTGGTCGAAGCAGTTCTATCACTACGTGATCAAGCAATGGGTGGAAGGTGACTCCGGGCAGATCCCTCCCCCGGAAGAACGTAAGCATGGACGCAATCACGACTGGCAACATTTGTATAACGCAGACGTGATTTCCATGCCCGACAAATGGGAATATCCCTGGTATGCGGCGTGGGATTTGGCGTTCCACTGCATTCCACTGGCGCTGGTGGACTCTGACTTCGCTAAGGAACAGCTGGTGCTGATGTTGCGCGAGTGGTACATGCATCCGAATGGACAGATTCCCGCTTACGAATGGGCGTTTGCGGATGTGAATCCTCCTGTGCATGCCTGGGCCGCGTGGCGGGTGTACAAGATTGACAAGAAACGCAATGGCGGCAAAGGCGACCGTGAATTCCTGGTGCGCGTGTTTCACAAGCTTCTGCTGAATTTCACCTGGTGGGTCAATCGCAAGGATGCTGATGGGATGAATATTTTCCAGGGAGGGTTCCTCGGCCTGGACAACATCGGCGTCTTTGACCGCAGCGCTCCCCTTCCCACTGGGGGATACATCGAGCAGTCCGATGGAACCAGTTGGATGGCGATGTACACGCTCAACCTGCTGGCCATCGCAATGGAGTTGGCAAAGGATGATTCCGCTTACGAGGACGTCGCCAGCAAGTTCTGGGAGCACTTTATCCACATTGCCGACGCTATGTGTCATCGCGGCCACGACGGGATGGGATTGTGGAACGAGGAAGACGGATTCTTCTACGACGTATTAAAGAAACCCGACGGCACGCACTTCCCCATGAAGATCCGTTCCATGGTCGGCCTGATTCCGCTCTTTGCAGTAGAGACTCTCGAACAGGACATACTGGATGGCCTTCCCGATTTCAAAAGGCGAATGGACTGGTTTATCGAAAATCGTCCCGACCTGACCGAAAATGTGGCCAGCATGTCTGTTTGTGGGATGCGCGAACGCAGATTGTTGTCGATTGTTAGTCCTGAGCAGCTTCGCTCGATTCTCAAATACATGCTCAACGAGGAAGAATTCTTGTCCTCTTATGGCATCCGGGCAGTTTCGCGGTTTCACCGCGATCATCCCTACATGTTGGATGTGGAGGGAATGAACCATCGCGTGGACTACGAACCAGCAGAGTCCTCAACTGGATTGTTTGGGGGCAATTCCAACTGGCGCGGTCCCATTTGGTTCCCGGTGAATTTTCTGCTGGTTGAGTCCCTGCAAAAGTTTCACCACTACTACGGCAACGGTTTCAAGGTTGAGTTCCCCACCGGTTCAGCAAAGATGATGACGCTATGGGAAGTGGCGGGCGAATTGTCTCGCCGGCTGACCAGCATCTTCCTGCAAGGCAGAGACGGCAGACGCCCGGTGTATGGCGCCCTGGAAAAATTTCAGAGTGATCCGCTCTGGCGTGATGTGGTTATGTTCCACGAATACTTTCACGGAGATAACGGTGCAGGAATTGGGGCAAGTCATCAGACAGGTTGGACGGGACTGGTAACGAAGCTGATGCAGCAAAGCGGTGAGACTGCAGCTCGCAAGACCTCGCAGAGCAAAGCCGAGCCGAGCGTCGCTGCTGCGGACTGAGCTTGCATTTCAAGAACGTAAGAATTTTTAACAGAAAATAGGAGAGTCGCAATGAAGGCAATCAGCGTATTCCCAGGGAAACCGAACAGCGTGCACTTGGCTGACGCACCCAAACCATCGCTGGACCAAGTTCCTACTGGACGTGGAGTATTGGTAAGAGTTCTGCGCGTAGGCGTTGACGGCACCGACAAAGAAATTAACGCCGCCGAATACGGCGCGGCCCCTCCGGGATTCGATTACCTCATCATCGGACACGAGGGATTTGGCCAGGTTGAGGCAGTTGGCCCGAATGTAACCGAACTGAAGCCGGGTGATTATGTCGTTGCAACCGTGCGGCGTCCGGGTGGAAGTATTTATGACGTTATCGGCACCAACGACATGACCACTGACAGTACCTACTACGAGCGTGGCATCAATTTGCGCCATGGGTATTTGACCGAATACTACGTCGATGACGCCGAGTTCATTGTGAAAATCCCCAAGGGACTTAAGCGCGTCGGCGTGCTTCTCGAACCGACCACAGTGGTAGAGAAAGGCATCTACCAGGCTTACGAGATTCAACGGCGTCTGAAGGTTTGGAAACCGCGCAAGGCGGCGGTGATGGGAGCGGGAACCATCGGATTGCTGGCGGCAATGGTGCTGCGACTGCGGGGATTGGATGTCACCGTTTTCTCGCGCACCCCAAAACCTTACTTGAACGCGAGCCTAATTGAAGAGCTTGGGGCGCGATATGTCTCAACTAGAGAGATACTCATAACCGAAGGCGCACAGAAATACGGGCCGTTTGATCTCATTCTTGAAGCGACGGGAAATTCTGGTGTTGTATTCGATGCCATGCAGGCCCTGGGTAAGAACGGCGTTCTGGTATTGACCAGCGTCACCGGCGGCGACAAGAAAATCGAAGTCCCCGCAGACAAAATCAACCTGGAATTCGTGCTCGGCAACAAGGTCATGGTGGGCAGCGTCAACGCCAACCGGGAATATTTCGAATTAGGCGTACGTGATATGTCACAGGCAGAGCTGGAATATCCGGGCTGGCTGAGCAAAATGCTAACTGACCCCGTCGAAGGTCTGGACAACTATCAGGAGCTGTTTAACAAACTGACCAACCCAAACGGAGCCATCAAGGTGTTCTGCCAGGTGGCGGAGTTTTAGATTCTGTCACTTTTCCGACCGTGTCGTATCTCACGTGCGGAACCCACCAGGCTAAAGATGGTTCCGAAAGGTGCAGTCATGATCGAACTGAACAAGGACGTCTGCAGCAATCTGGACGCTTCACTACATCGGGAATGGCTGGAAACCAACGGCATCGGCGGCTTTTCGAGCGCCTCAATTACAGGAGCCAATACCCGCCGATACCACGGTCTTCTGACCGCCGCCACCAAGCCCCCAGTGGGCCGGATGGTTCTCTTGTCCAAGTTGGAAGAAACTTTGATCATCGGCGATCGCCGGTTTGATCTCAGCACCAACCAATACCATGGCGCGGTTCATCCTCGTGGCTTCGAACTTCTGGCCAGCTTCCGTCTCGATCCCTTTCCCATCTTTGTCTTCGTAATCGAAGGTATACAGATTGAGAAGTCCGTGTTCATGACCCAGAACAGCAACACGGTGGTGATTGAATACCGCGTGGCGAATGCGCCACGGAAGCAGACCCTGCAACTGGAAATTCGTCCGTTAATCGCTTTCCGCGACTACCACAGCCTGACGCACGAGAACGGCGCGCTTGATCCAACATTGCAACAGGAACCGGGAATGCTCAGCATCCGGCCATACGAGGGCGTGCCCCGACTTTACCTTGCTCACAATGCTTCCCAGGTCGAAGCCCATCGTGATTGGTACCGCAATTTCTTTTACGCAGTGGAAGCAGAGCGGGGACTGGACACAACTGAAGATCTTTTCAATCCCGCCATTTTTTCCTTTGAGATCACTAAGAGCCAGCAAGCGACGGTGATCGCTTCGACCGAGCCGCAGAGAGCAGCTAACGCCGGGCGTTTTCGCAGAGCAGAGGTTGCGCGGCGCGAGCAGGTTGCGGCATCGGTCGCGATTGATGATCCACTCGCACGGCAACTTGCCTTGGCAGCCGACCAGTTTATCGCCAAGCGGGAGGACGGCTACACGGTGATGGCCGGCTATCCCTGGTTCACCGACTGGGGACGTGACACCATGATCGCGCTTGCCGGCCTAACTCTTCCCACTGGTCGCGCCGAGATCGCCAGAGCAATTCTCCACGAATTCGCCAAGCATGTGGACCAGGGCATGCTACCCAACCGTTTTCCTGACGGAAATGAGTCCCCGGAGTTCAATACTGTCGATGCCACGCTCTGGTTCTTCGAGGCAGTGCGCGCTTATCTCGAACACACCGGTGACGAGAAGTTTGTCCGCGAAGAGTTGTACGGCGTGCTTAAGGACATTATTGAGTGGCATGTAAGGGGCACACGCTACAACATCCGCATGCTTGAGAACGGATTGCTGAACGCTGGGGAACAAGGTGTGCAGTTGACCTGGATGGACGCCCGCATCGGCGATTGGGTTGTCACGGCAAGATCTGGCAAGCCGGTGGAAATTCAGGCCCTCTGGTTCAACGCGCTCAAGATAATGGAAGACCTGGCGACCCGCTTTGGAGACAACGAAGCGGTAAAGCGCTTCCGCACCAGTTCGGCGCTAGTGCAATGGACCTTCAATCGGATGTTCTGGAATGAAGAAAAAAGTTGCTTGTATGACGTCGTAAATGGGGGCAATCCTGATGGTTCGATTCGACCCAATCAGATCTTTGCGGTCAGTCTGCCTTATTCCATGCTGTCCCCCGAACGGGCAGCGAAGGTCTTGGAAATGGTCGAACGGGACCTTCTGACTCCTTATGGGCTGCGCACGTTGAATGATCAGGATCCAAACTACAAAGACCGGTATGAAGGAGATCCCTACCACCGCGATTCCGCTTACCATCAGGGCACGGTTTGGCCCTGGCTCGTCGGACCGTTCATCTCTGCGTATTTGAAGGTCCACGGAAGCACCGAGGAAACGCGGCAACACGCGCGGGAGTTGCTGAAACCGCTAGAAAAGCACTTCACCGAAGGCTGTCTCGGTCAGATTTCTGAGATCTACGACGGCAGCATCCCCCAGTTCGAGCGAGGATGTTTCGCCCAGGCCTGGAGCGTGGGACAGATCATGCAGGTCATGTGCAAGGAAATCTTGCGGCAAGAAGTTCAACAGCCGTCCGCAGTTTTGGCTTAACGGCAACCTAGTGAGATGCCGTAACACCCAAAAAGTTACATCCTCAAAATCAAGTCGCAAGGATGAAACTTTTTGTTCGCACCCCAGTCCCATCCCTTGTAACAACCAATACCTATCTGGAGTGTCCGTCAATGAAAAGGCTGTTGTTAATCACTCTGTTCGCTCTTTGCTCCAATTTCGCTTTCGCAGCTAACAAGACACTGGTCAACGTCGATAAGACTGGCCTTGGTCTCAAGGGGTACGATCCGGTTGCATACTTCACAGAGAACCGGCCTGTGAAGGGCGATCCACAGTTTGTAAGCACCTTTAACGGTGTTCGTTATCAATTCGCTTCTGCCGCCGACAAGAGCGCATTCGACTCCAATCCATCCAAATATGAACCACAGTTTGGGGGCTTCTGTGCGTACGCGGCGTCGGAAGGACACACCGCCAAGATTGAGCCGGATGCATTCGAGGTACTCAACGGCCGTTTGCTTTTGCAGTATGACCGGGACGTTCGGGAACTCTTTAATAAGGATCCGCAAGGCAAACTCAAGAAGGCCGACGCCAACTGGCCCGGCATCGTTGAGAAAGACGGCAAATAGGACGCCTTTTATGGAAAGCATAACCATGGCAAGCACAAAGCAGGGACACTCAAGTGTGTTCACCATCTTTGTTTGGTTAGTGAGGGTGATAGCGGCTGTAATTCTGGTGCAGACGCTGTTCTTTAAATTCACCGGGGCGGCAGAGTCGGTCTACATCTTCACCAAAGTCGGTTCGGGAATCGGCCTTAATTTCTTTGAGCCCTGGGGACGCATCGGCTCCGGGGTTGTGGAATTGGTGGCTTCCATTCTCATATTGTGGCCGGCATTCAGTTGGCTGGGTTCCCTGCTTGCCATGGGCACGGTTGCCGGGGCAATCCTTTTTCACCTGACCATTCTGGGGATTGACGTTCAGGGAGACCATGGATTGCTCTTTGCCCTTGCCTGGACGGTTCTCATCACCAGTGCGATCAACCTCTTCGTCATACGTACCAGTATTCCGTTTATCGGGGAAAGACTTGGCTGATCATGGTTGCGCTTGCACGAGCGACTGAAGATGTCTTACGGCAAGGGCTGGACTTGCTGTTTGAATTGAATGGAGAAAGTTTTGCGGCACTGGCTCCCGAGCCTTACAGCGCCTCAATTGGCCAGCACTATCGTCATGTGCTCGACCATTTTCTTCGTCTTGAGTCCGGGGTAACTGCGGGTGAGATCGATTATGACAATCGCGAGCGCAATCCGCAGATGGAAACTGATCTCGAGTATGCCCGCGCGACTACGAACAGATTAATCCGAGTTTTCAGCCAGTACGACTTGGAACTCTTGAACCGGCCATGCATCGTGAAATACAGCGTGGGATATAGCAATACCGTGCCCGTTTGTCTACCTTCGGTCGTCGCGCGGGAATTGGCTTTCTGCGTTGGACACGCCGTGCATCACTACGCGATTGTCCGCCTTCTTTGCGATTCGGTCGGGGTTGAAGTTGTCCCCGAATTTGGCGTCGCACCTTCCACGCTAAAACATCGCGCTGAACAAATGGCAAGTTAGGGAATTCCATGACGATGCCACTTGATTCCGGCAGTGCCGCAATCGTAATTGCAGGCATTGTATTGAGCGCCTTTGTTTCCGAAGATGGAGCTATTTTCGGAGCAGCTGCTTTAGCTTCGTCAATGGTGTTGAACTTGCCCTCGGCTGCGCTGAGTGCGTTCCTTGGACTTTGGATCAGCGATTTTGGAGTGTACGGTGCAGTGAGGCTGGTTCGCGAGAAACTCCCGCCTGATTCAAAAAGCGCGCAGTGGATCGAAGCAAGGCTGTTCAAATCTGGCGACAACTTTATTCAGCATCGCAGTCAGCTGGCACTGGGATTCAGTCGTCTGGTACCTGGGACACGATTTCCTGCCTACGTTTCGGCGGGCTTGCTACGCATGCCTATTACCACCTTTGCCGCGATTACCGGATTCTCAGCAGCAGTGTGGATTGCATTGGTATTTTCTTTTCTACACTTCTTTCCCTTGCAAGCAACGGGGACTGGCGAAGCCTTGGTGACAGCTGGATTTATTGGGGCGGGCGCATCCGGAATTTTGGCCGCCTGGCGAGTCTGGGGCTCGGACCTGGGTAGGCGCATCGCGATCACTTTCAAGAAGTGGCAGCGCTGGGAGTTCTGGCCGGCGTGGATATTTTACCCCCCTGTGGCGTTGATGTGCGGATGGCTGGCGATTCGCTTTCGCGGATTGTCTTTACCTACTGTGGCAAATCCATCGCAACGTAACGGTGGAATAGTTGGCGAATCCAAAATCGACATTCTGCATGAACTGATGCGCACTTCTCCGGAAGTCACTGCCGATGCTTATTTGCTCGAACCTGGACCGATGATTCAGCGCATGCTGGCGTTGGAATTTCTTTGCCAGCGACATGAGATTTCTTTCCCCTATGTCCTGAAGCCTGATACTGCACAACGGGGGGCCGGTTTCAAAAAGATCAAATCGTGGCAAGAGGCCGGAGCCTATCTCGCCCGGGTTCAAACTTCAATCGTGCTACAGAAGTATGTATCAGGCCCACACGAGGCCGGCGTTTTTTACTATCGATTCCCCGGTGAGGAACAGGGACATGTCTTCTCCATTACCCACAAAACTTTCCCGATCGTTGTGGGTGATGGACGCAGGACTTTGACCGAGTTGATTCAGCAAGACGACCGTGCGGCAATCATTGCTTCAACGTATCTGGCGCGCTTTGGCGAAAGGGCGGGGCATGTTGTTCCTGCCGGAGAGCATGTAAGACTTGTGGAAGCGGGAAACCACTGTCAGGGCTGCATCTTTAGTGATGGTTCATATCTCAATAGCGAACAATTGCGGCAAACCTTCGACAGTATCGCGCGAAAGCTGCCGGAGTTTTTCATTGGGCGTTTTGATGTGCGCTATGAAGATCCAGACAAATTACGCCAGGGTTACGGCTTTCACATCATCGAACTGAATGGCGCCGCTTCGGAAGCCACCGACATATACGACGAACGCAATTCGTTATCGTCTGCTTACAAAACACTCTACCGGCAATGGAAACTGGTTTATTCCATTGGCGCAGACAACCGTGCCCGCGGATTTAAGCCTGCATCGCTTTGGAGTTTTTTGTGCGACTGGCAGGACTTTCGTACTCAGGCATCGTATTATCCTTTGGCTGATTGAATGTAACTGCTATGTGTACTTTTAGCTTTGTTCCTACCAAAGATGGGTACTACGCAGCTATGAACCGTGATGAACGGCTGACTCGAAGCCAGGCTTTAGCTCCATCCATATTTCGAGTCGATGACCTGTTAGCGATTTATCCGTTCGAGAAGAGCGGCGGGACGTGGATTGCGTGCAACCAGCATGGCCTCACACTTTCCCTGCTAAATTGGAATCTGCCCGCGTCACAAACCATCAGCAAACAACGTTCGCGCGGTACGCTGATCCCGCGACTCATTGGAAAATCTACTCTCGATGAAGTCGCTCGAACACTGGGCCAGCTGACTCTCGATGGTTTACTTCCATTTCGACTGATAGGAATCCTCCAGGACCATCCGCAAATCTTTGAATGGCGTTGGGATGGCATATCGCTGGAGGTTTTGTCTTTCCCATGGAAACCGCACCACTGGTTTTCCTCGGGCGCTTCAGACGAGATAGCGGAACATATTCGTGGAGAGGCTTGCCGAGTCGCGTGGCTTGAACAAGGCGCTGGATCTCTGCCCTGGTTGCGCACGCTGCACTCATCGCACGGCCTTGACGCAGGTCCGTTCAGTGTTTGCGCGCACCGTCAGGATGCTGGCACGGTTAGCTACAGCGAGATAGTTTTCGAGACCAACCGTGCCAGCTTCCGATATGTTGACAGCTCTCCGTGCCGTAGCTCAGCACGCGACTTTACCCTGACCATACCTCGGGTGACCCAGGCTTTAGTCAGCTGAAAGTGTTCCCGCGGCTACGACTGGAAAGTACAACTCGCTATGCAGTCTTCTTTTTTCCAGTAAAGCCAGAAGACATGTGCTCTGCATGGAACCGTTTGATGTTCCCAGCGATTTCCTCGAGGCTGTCTTCGACGGCAAAGTGCCCCGAATCCAGACGATGCAT
>Ga0068858_100001561_pt1 | contig 23479 bp, 19 predicted proteins | sample KBSSwiS12_FD_66589 | JGI IMG/M metagenome (GOLD analysis project Ga0068858, IMG submission 66589) | Switchgrass rhizosphere microbial communities from Kellogg Biological Station, Michigan, USA - KBS Switchgrass S1-2 | ecosystem: Host-associated > Plants > Roots > Rhizosphere > Soil ...
AAGGCGGCGGTGATCGGTTTTACCAAGTCGCTCGGCAAGGAACTGGCGACCAGGGGCGTGATCGCCAATTGCATTACGCCGGCAACCTTCGAAAGCCCGATCCTCGACCAGCTGCCGCAAAGCCAGATCGAGTATATGCGCTCGAAAATCCCGATGGGGCGGCTGGGCGAGATTGAGGAATCGGCGGCGATGGTGTGTTTCATGGCGTCGGCCGAGTGCAGCTTCACCACGGCATCGACCTTCGACACATCCGGCGGGCGGACGACTTTTTGATGCGTGGCCCGCCGGGCGTGGAGAGGGGAGGGGAGGTCGATGCGCGAAGCCCTCTTCGTCAACGCCCTGGCCCCTCTCTTGCCGCCGTTGCTCTGGACGACGCCGGCCACTGCGAGAAGCCGCTGAAAATATTCCGGCTCCCGGCTGATGCGATCCGCGAGAGCAGGCAATCCTGGCATCGAACGGATGATGTCGCGGTGTCGGGAGAGAAGGAAGTGAGGAGCAGGAGAGTGTCCCAGTTCATGGCGCTGATGGCGTTGCCGCTGCTGGCGGTGCTTCCCCAGATCCAGCCTGCGACAGCACGCGGGCATGAAACGACCGCCCGGCCGAACGCCGATCTCGGTGGGGATGCGGCGGACCTTGCGCAGTTCGAGCATCGGGCCAGCCTGTCCAAAGATCTCGGTGCGACCCAGATGATCGTTACCGACGATCTGCCGATCGCCATCTGGGAGCTCGACAAGGACGATCCCTATCCGGCGTGGTTCGCGCACCATGCGACCCTGTTCAAGATCTTCCCGCCGGTCGAGGTCCAGCCTTATGTCAACATGCCCTATGCCTTGCGGGTCCAGGCGATCGTCGCGAAGCGTTGCGCCATTTTGCGGAAATATGGCCTGAAGGGCGTCTGGAGCGCGAACGAACCAGCAGTGCTGCCCGAGTCATTCTTCACCGCGCATCCCGAATATCGGGGCCCCCGTATCGATCACGCAGCACGCTCGCGCAAAGTGCATTTCGCGCCCAATGTCGACCGGCCCGAAATATTGCGGATGTACCGCGAGTCCGTGCAGGCGCTCCTCAAAACCTGTCCACAGGTAGAGACCTTCAATTGGGTCACGACCGACGCCGGCTCGGGATTCGACTGGACGCCGTCGCTGTATTCGGGGCCGAACGGCAACAGCAATTTCCGGGATCGTCCCATAGCCGACCGGGTCACCGGCTTCATGATCAACGCGCAGCAAGCCGCCAAAGACGTCGGCCATGAGATCCGCATCAACATCAACCAGATCGAACCACGGCAATGGATGGCCCCAACCTTCGCACCCGACGTGCTGGAAAACATCGTCCGCAAGCTGCCGCGCGGTCTTGCGGTACAGGGGCTGGAAGGGCCTGACGGACGCCCGTTCGCAACTGGCGGCCGGGGCGGCAGCGGGCCGCGCCCTTTCTATCCGGTCGTCGGGATCGTTTCGCCGTCCTTCGCCGGCCTGGCGCCGCCCTCTCCCGACCGCGCGTCGGTCAATCTCGGGGATGCGCAGAGCGTCGATTTCACCTATCGCCTGCTGAAGGCGACGCACGACCTGCCGATGCGCTCGGCCACGGAACGGATCGTGGCGCTGCGGGCTTTCGCCGTAAGTGAGGTGGGCGAGGCGCAGGCCGACAATCTCGTCGAGGTCTGGAGCGCGCTGGCCGATGTGCGAAGCAAACTCGATGTCCTCGATTTCGGCGGCATGCTGCGCTTCGGGCATGTCCTCAACCGCTGGATCACCCGGCCGATGGTTCCCTTTCCGCTCGAGCTGACCGAGGCGGAGAAGAAGGATTACCGGCCCTTTCTTTTCCAGGCCAAGGGTGAGGAGCAGGCTGCTGATCTTACCGATATCCAGGCGATGCGCATGTACGAGGGATACGGCGCCAAACTCCTGTTCCAGCGCACGATCGAAACCGCGATGCCGCGTGCCGCCAGGGCGCTGGCGCTGATCCAGGGGATCAGGGCAGCGGCTACCACCGATGCCGCGCGCGCGGAGTGGGATCTGACTGGCAAGCGGGTGCAGGCGCTGATCTACCTGCTTCAGTCAGCGGACAATATGGTCGCCTATCAGGCGCAGCTCGATCGCGTGAAAAGCCTTGGCGCGAAGCCCGAGGCTGATCCGGTGCTGGGCGTCCAGTCGAGCTGGGATCGCACGGACCTGATGGAGACGGCGCGCAAGGAAATCGACATTATGGTCAACCTGCGCGCGCTGCTCGAAAGCAGCAGCGAACCGATCCTCGATCTTGCCCCGACACCGCAAGAAGAGACGATCATGCGCCTCGGCCCGGACACTGCCCGGGAGATCAAGCACAAGATCGATATCATGAACGCGCATTGGCGCGATTATGACCGGCTGTTCACCGTGCCCAATCCCTGAGGCGCGCGCAGTTCAGCGCGGCGCAAAAGAACCCGCCCGGTCGAATCTCCGGCGAGCCAGGGCGTCGGCGAGCCACCGCCGCTCGTTCGACGGTGTCCATCAGAATCCAAACCTGTATTCCGGCCAGATTACGGAACCCCGGGCAATGGCGCGAACGCTAGCCAGTCGGGGCAGATGCGCTCGCGGTGCTGGCAACGGTCCCCCGGGGCCGCAGCCCTTGCGCGCCGTTGCTTGAGCATTGCGGCACAAACAGGTCGGACCGATGCACTGGGAGAGGGTGGACCGCGGCCCCTCTGGGCCTCGTCCTCGGCAATGCTGCGCCCATTCGCGCGGGCGGTCGAGGAAGCGGGCCTGCCGCCTTCCACCATCCCCTATGCGCTCCGGCACAGCTCGATCGTGCGCGGCTTGCGCGCCGGCCTGCCGATCCGGCTGGTCGCGGCGCTGCACGACACCTCGGTTGCGATGATCGAGCTGCATTATTCGCGCTGGATCACCGAAGGGCTCGACGAGCTCGTAGCACGCGTCGTGGTGTCGCTGGTTGCCATGGCAGGGTGACCGAACTCAGCTCGATCCGTCCGATCGCGATGGGCGATCGCGAATCTCATGCTTCGTAGCGACTGACCTGGACCTCCAGGGCGACGGGGCATTGGCCTTGTGCGTCCAGAGATAACCTCCGGCCACCGCAATTTGCATTCTCAGACAACAAGCTGGGGCCTGTCACGCAACCGCCCGGGCAAAGCCTTCCTATAAATGCGTGGCTGATCGACGGAAGAGGTTTGGCGCGCGCCGCATGACCGCTTCAATCGGCGAGCCGCGGGATTCACAAGGAACTCAGATGAGCGTTAGCAGCCTTTCCCGGCCCGTCGAGGCCTCCAATGAAAAAGGCGATACGTACCTGCTCCAGAGCGAGGCCGATCTCGCCAGGGCAGTGACCTACGCAATCGAGAGGAGTGTCGCGCTGGGTGCCGGCGGAGCGATCGCTCGCGTGAGCGAGGGGGGCGGGATCAGCATCACCGTCGCCAAAGGCAAGGTTGAGAATGCCGTTCGCGACGGCAATCAGAGCCTTCAGATCACGGTGTTCGAAAACGGCCGTACGGGCGTGGCCTCGAGCGAGTCGCTCAGCCGCTACGCGATCGATCGTGTGGTGGAGCAGGCGATCAGCATGGCCCGTCAGCTTGAGCCGGATCCGGAGGCGGGCCTGGCGGATCGCGACGCCCTGGCGTGGACCACGCCGGACGTTCCTCTGTTCGCGCCGTCGAGCCAGACCGCCGAGGCGCTGACCAACGCGGCCTTTGCGATCGAGGAGGCAGTGATGGCGACGCCGACTGCCGACGCGGTGCGGGTGTCGGAAGCTGGTGCGACAAGCCAGGATATGCGTTTTGCGCTCGCGACGAGCCAGGGCTTCTGCCGCACCGGGAGCAGTTCGGCCCAGCACCGCTGGTGCCAGACAATCGCCCAACGCGGCGACGAGATGAAACAAGGCAGTTGGTCGTCGGTCGACCGCCAGCTGGAAGGGCTGGAGCCAGAAGATTGCATCGGTCGTCGCGCCGCCGAGCAGGCATTGGGCATGCTCGGTGCCGAAGGCCTTGCCACCCGTCGCGCTCCGGTGCTTGTCGACTCGACGGTCGCCTCAAACCTGGTGCGGAATATATGCGCGCAGCTGACCGGCTCTTCGCAATTCCAGCGGATGACATTCCTGCCAGATGCAATGGGTCAGGTGATCGCTGCCCCGCACTTGACGGTCGTCGAAGACCCCTTCGAGCCTTTTGGATTGGCGAGCACGGCTTTCGACGATGAAGGCGTCGCCGGCGAGCGCCGTGATATTGTTCGTGAGGGGCTAGTCACCGGGCTGTTCCTCGACACGCGCATGGCGCGAAAGCTTCGTCGAATTTCGACCGGTAATGCTGGCGGCATGCGGAATCTCTCTCTCGTCAGCAGCAATACCGAGTCTGGCGACGATCTTGGCGCCATGTTGCGCAAGATGGGCACAGGCTTGTGGCTGACCCGCTTCATGGGCGGCAATACCAACGCTGCGACCGGGGTCTATTCCCAGGCGGTGGGCGGCTTCTGGATAGAGAATGGTCAGGTCGTGAGGCCTGTCCATGGTTTCACGGTCGCCGGCAATCTCCAGGAAATGTTCAAAGCCATCGTCACGATCGGCGCCGACGTTCACCGCGCGGGCGGGATCAGGGTCGGTTCGATCCTCCTGCCCGACATGCAGATCGCCGGTCGGTGATCACAACCCGTTCGCCGAAAGAGTTGAGCCCGATGCCTCTTACCGCTTCCGATCGTCTGGCACGCGCGCAAGACCAGCTTCTCGCTGCCAATGACCTCGACACGAACAAGCTTCAGAACGGCCTCTCCAGCCTTTGGGCGCGGGGCGGCGATTATGGCGATCTCTATTTCGAGATGACCACGCGCGATACCTGGTCGCTGGAACGGGGCAAGGTGGCACGCGCCGCCTTTGCGATCTCGCAAGGCATCGGCGCTCGCGCCGTGACAGGCGATAACACCGCCTTTGCCTATTCCAGCGATATCAGTGGAAAGGCCATTGATGCCGTGACCGCCGCAGCGCGCGCCATGCAGTCTCATGGTCAGGATGCGGCGGAAGCCGGGCGCGGCGTCGAAATCAAGGCGGTCAGCCGGGATTCACAAGCCTATTCGACCTTGGAAGCGGCCGGCGGCATGGACACGATCGAAAAAGTCGCGCTCCTGCGCAAGCTGGATGACATGGCCCGCGCGATCGATCCTCGCATTACCGAGGTCAACGCGCAGCTCGCCGTCGAGGACGCGACGATCCTCGTTGGTGCGACCGACGGTACGCTCGCTGGAGATATTCGTCCGCAGGTCCGCATCAACATTTCGGTCGTGGCTGAAGGCAATGCCAGGCGCGCTTCCGGCTCCGCTGGCGGCGGCGGGCGCTTTACGCTGGGCGAATTCGACACAGGCCGCCTGGAAAAGCTGGTTCACAAAGCCACCTCGGTGGCGCTGACGAATCTCGAGGCCATCCCGTCTCCCGCCGGCGAAATGACGGTTGTGCTGGGCAACGGCTTCCCCGGCGTTCTCCTGCACGAGGCGGTCGGCCATGGGCTGGAGGGCGACTTCCATCGCAAGCAGGAATCCGTCTTCAACGGCATGATCGGTGAGCGGATCGCCGCTCCTGGCGTCACGGTCGTCGACGACGCAACCGTGCCCGATGCTCGCGGCTCGTTGAATGTCGATGACGAAGGGGTCGCGGGCCAGCGCACCATGCTGATCGAGGACGGTCGTCTCGTCGGGCTGATGCAGGACAAGATCAGCGCTCGGATCATGAACGACAGACTGACCGGAAACGGTCGTCGCCAATCCTACGCAGACCTGCCGATGACCCGGATGACCAACACCTTTCTCGAGCGCGGGCCTTACGATCCGGGGGAAATTATCGCGTCGGTCAAGAATGGAATCTATGCCGTGGAGTTCAGCGGCGGCACGGTCGACATCACTTCGGGCCAGTTCAATTTCTCGGCCGAGAAAGCCTTTCTCATCGAGGGTGGCAAGGTGACCGCGCCGATCGAGGGCGCCACCCTGATCGGCGTCGGCAACGAAGCCCTTAAGCACATCTCGATGATCGGCAACGACCTGGAACTGGGCATCGGCTTCTGCGGCAAGAACGGCCAGACGGTCCCGGTCTGCGTGGGCCAGCCGACGATTCGCCTGGACGAGGTCGTCGTCGGCGGCGCGGGAGCATGACGATGCGAACCTCGCGAACGTCTTCAGTCCCGCGTCACAGCAGGGTTCTCATCATTGGATCGGGACCTGCCGGCTACACTGCCGCGATTTACGCCTCGCGTAGCGCCCTGAATCCGATGTTGATCGAGGGGCCGCAACCCGGCGGCCAACTCACGATCACCACCGACGTAGAAAACTGGCCGGGTGACGCGAGCGTGCAGGGCCCCGAGCTCATGGCGCGCATGAGCGACCATGCTCGCCATGTGGGCGCGGAGGTCATCTCCGACTATATCGTCGAGGTCGATCTGTCGAAGCGTCCATTCGAGGCGACCGGAGACATGGGTGACCGCTACACCGCCGACAGCCTGATCATCGCGACAGGCGCCAACGCGCGCTGGCTCGGTCTGGAAAGCGAAACCCGATATAGGGGGCAAGGCGTCTCGGCCTGCGCCACCTGCGACGGTTATTTCTTCCGGAACCGGATATGCGCTGTGGTCGGTGGCGGAAACACCGCGGTCGAAGATGCCCTGCACCTCGCCAATGTCGCAAGCGAGGTCTACCTGATCCATCGTCGCGACACGTTACGCGCCGACAAGACCAACCAGGCGCGCCTGTTCGCTAATCCCAAGGTCAAGACGATCTGGAATGCCGAAGTGGCCGAGGTGCTTGGAGATGGCGGCAAAGTGACCGGCGTCCGGCTAAATCACCCGGTGACCGGCGCGCAATCCACCCTCGCCGTGGACGGTCTGTTCGTGGCGATCGGCCATGATCCGGCGACCGATCTGTTCAAGGAACAGCTCGCGATGGACCAGGAGGGCTACATCCTGGTCACGCCTGGGTCGACCGCCACCAGCGTGCCCGGGGTATTCGCCGCAGGTGACGTGCAGGACAAGCATTTCCGGCAGGCGGTAGTGTCCGCCGGCATGGGATGCATGGCGGCATTGGAAGCCGAGCACTACCTCATAGCTGAAGATGCCGCGGCCGCCTTGGTCGAGGAAGTCCGCCAGGATGGCGTCGCCAGCTCACCCGTCGCCGTGCAAATCGGCGCCTGAGCAAAAGGAACATACAATGTCCAATCTCAAGGATGTCACCACCGAGGCCTTTGAAGCCGAAGTGCTTAAATCAACTATTCCCGTTCTGGTCGATTTCCACGCCGTCTGGTGTGGCCCGTGCAAGGCGTCGGCGCCGGCTCTGGAGGACGCGGCGCGCGAGTTCGAGGGCGAGATCGCGTTCGTCAAGGTGGATGTTGACCAGGAGCCGACGCTGGCCAAGACCTACGATGTTCAAGGTGTCCCGACGTTCATCGTCATGAAGGATGGCCAGCCGGTCGAGCGCTTCCAGGGCCTGGTGTCGCGCGGCAAGCTTGCAGCGGTTCTCGAGCCGTTTGCCGGAGCCGGTCAATGAGCGCTTACCGTGCCTTTGGCGATGAGACCAAGCGGCAGGCCCTGATCGCGGATATCCGCGACAAGGGCCCGATCTACACCGCGTGGCTCACGCGCGCTTCGATCGAAGGGGATATTTCCGTCGTCTCCGAGGACTTTGGTCTCCACCCGGCTCTTGCGCGGCTGTTACCGGCTTTAGGGGCCTTTGGCGAAGCGGAGGATGCGCTGCCCTTCTACGAAGCATTACTCGACGCCATTCCCATAGGCGCGGAAACGGGCGGTCTTGCGCGCCAGGCTCTGCTTCTGGCGTGGAGGGATCCGTTGTACGGTCGCTCGAAAGTCGTTCAGCAAGGCCAGGTCCACGATGCGTGCGAAGAAGTGATCGCGCTGGTGGAACAGTCGATCAACGCGCCGGTCGACAAGAAAGCGTGGCGCGCCGCGCGTGCGAAGCTCGCGAGCGTTGGTAGCGACGATACGGACGCGGAAAAGGCGGTTGATATGGTCATGTCGCTTGCCTGGGACCTCGAGCAGGCCCCAGGTGCTGCTCATGACGTGGTGACCGCCTGGTCGTCGGCGGTCAACGTCGAAGCTGACGCATCCGATGAGGATTGCTTCAGCGCTGAGGAGAGCGCGACTTTCGAAGCAGAGATGAACAAGATCAGCGAGGAGGCAATGGAGGCGCTGGCGCAAAAGCAGTCGATCGAAAGCGTCACCGTTGAGGATTTTCTGGCCGAAGTCGATAAATTCTGGGCGGCGGATCCCGCGAGGAACGCGCTCAGGGTTCGATCGAAAGCCAGGCGCGAGCGGTCGAACGCCAAGATGGCGGCGTGGCGAGCCGCCATTCAGCGGCGCGTTATCGAACTCGCCAATGCATCGCCCTCAGCGCGGACGGTGTCCCAGTTCGGGCGGAGCCCGGCCCGAATGCTCGATCAGCCCCGGCTCTGATGGCAGCGGTCCCCGCGCAAATCGCCTCGATTTTCCCCGCCAATCCGGTTCGCGGATTGCGCGGTGGAGACGGCTGGCACGTCGATAGCGTTTTGCGCGATATCGCAAGGATCCATCACCTTACCAGCGGCGCATTCGCCTTCTCACTGGAAGGGGCAACGACGTTCGATGGCGCCGGCTTTTGCGCGCACATCATCTTCGTGCGCGCAGGCGAGCTAAGTGTCGGTCAGGCGGGTCACAGCCGAACCTTGTCAGCCGGCGACATCTTCGTCGCCTGCGCCTGGCAACCCATGACCCTGGAGGGATCGGACAACCTGGACGCGCTGATCATCGCCCTGCCGGCCTGGTGGGCAATGCAGCGATTTCTGGACGGCTTCCTGATCCTGCCCGACCTCTATGTCGGGAAAGACTATTTCGCTGCCCCGATCATCGCGGATCTGGGTCGGACCATCTTCGACCTGACGACCGGGGACGACACTGTCGCATTGCAGGGGCTGACCATGATCGCCGACCTTATGCGCACGGCCCTGGCCGCCTGTGTGGATGCGGAAAAGACGCCGCGCTGGCAGGGGCGCATGGGCGCTATACTCGAATTCATCATTCGAAATCTCGATACGCCCGGGCTCTCGGCGCAGGATGCGGCGACCAGCCTCAAATGCTCCGTTCGGACGATCTACAAGAGTTGCGCCGCCTATGGCACGAGCTTCAGTGCGTTTCTCATCGAGATCAGGCTGGTCAACGCGCAATATCAACTCATGCGAACCAACGATCGCATATCGGAAATTGCTTACGGGGTGGGTTTTTCCAGTCTTTCCCACTTCTCTCATCTGTTCCGTGCCCGCTTCGGGGTCGCCGCCAAGACGATGAGGCAGGACCGCGGTGCGCGGGTTTTGCGCTGAGCATCAGGATGACCAACGCACCTCTTCGATGCCCGAAGCAGACGGTCGGAATAGCGCGCCGCCTAGCGCGGGCGGTTACCGACAGCCCCCGGCACGCGCTACCGATGACGATCGATCCGGTTCGCCAAAATCTCCCGACGCTGCGTCATGCTGGAAATTGCTGGGCGCCGAGGCTGCCAGGGAGGGCAGCTTTGGAGCTCCGCACATACGCTTGGGTGATCGAGCCATGATGCGCGTCGAAAACGAAAGGGCATCGTGGCTGGCGCAACACATCTTGCCCTTGGAGCCGAGCCTTCGGGCGTGGCTGGCGCGGCGCCGGGTAGAGGGGCTCGAGGTCGACGATATCGTCCAGGAGGCCTATGCAAGGCTGGCGTCCCTGGACAGCGTCGAAGCCGTGCGCAATCCGCATGCCTATTTCCTGCAGGCGGCGCACTCCATCATCTGCACGCATCTGAGGCGCTCGCAGGTCGTATCGATCCGCGCCGTGGAGGATACGGAACTGTCGCGCTTCGAATGCCAGGAGGCATCGCCCGAGCGGAGGGCTTCGGATCGTGAGGAACTGCATCGTGTCGGCGAGATCATCGCGAGTTTTCCGAAGCAGGTTGCCACGGTTTTCATGCTCAGGCGTGTCGAGGGACTGTCTCAGCGCGACACCGCAAAACGCATGAACGTTTCAGAAAGCACCGTTGAAAAACACATGGCAAAAGGCATTCGCCTCTTTATGGATGCAATTGCCCGTTCCGGAATATCGTCGCGTGGCGCGTCTAAGCCACGCAATGCAAATATCACTGAGTCAGATGGCCGATCGCGAAAGCAGTGCGCGGATTGACGATGCGGCAGCACTATGGGCTGCTCGTATCGACGCGCGCCCCCTGTCGCCGGAAGAGGAAATCGAACTCGACAGGTGGCTTTCGGCGGATGTGCGTCGCCAGGGCGCCTTTGCAAGAGCGCGCGCGATTTCGATCCACATGGCCCGGGCGCAAGCACCAGGGTCGGATTCCCGGTAAGCACCGGCAACACGCGATCGGCGTCGCCCCTGGAAAAAATAATGCGGTGCGGGTGCGGAAAACGAACGGGTCGTGCGTCTCTCCGTCACATGCCCTCGAATCTCCTCTGTGAAGGAAGTGACGTGTGCATCCAATTTCTGGGGGAGGGAGCCATGCTCGCGCGCTTCGCGAATATATCCGACGTCCCCCTGTCATGGGCCCAGCGGGAGTTCGCAATGCCACTTCGAGCGTTTCTTGGCGAACCTGCCTTGAGGGCCGAGACGCTCAAGCGCGTTCGAGAAAGGTGGGAAACGCGACAAATCATCCCCTTGATCTATCTCAAATGGTCGACCAGGAACAAGTTCGCCTCGCTGGCGGGCACGATCGCGGAAACGCAGGATCCGGAGCAATTCGTTGCCAGAACAGGGATAACGCTCGAACTCGCGCTTCTGTGCGAGACTTTGATCAACGCCGGGATCTCCTTTGTCGACGAGGAGGATGCACCGTTCGGCTTCGTCACGCGTGGCGATGGCGCGATATGGTCGTTCGGGACCGAGTGGCTGGACGCAATAGACGTCGACGATGACGTAAGCGATGTCGTCACGCGCTTCCTGCCAGTTTTTCTGGCGCAAATTCTATCCGATGATTTCCCATTATCGGCCCGGATCGCACCAGGGGTCCGTGCGGCAGCGTACGAGATCATCGAGCTATGGACGCGCGAACTGCGCGGCGAGGCTGTCTCTCGGCAGGATTGGGGAACCGTGCGCGCCAACGCGCTACGCGCGTCCGATACTAGCGCCGATCCCGAGGGATATCCCGTAGCGGAGTTTGTAGAATCGCTGCCGTGGCCGCTGGCCAGCATCGCGACAGAGTTTCCCGTGATCTGCCAAAAATTCCTGCACTCATGCTTGCAAGTCCTGGCGGCACGGTTTCTTCCCGAGCAGGACCAGATTGATTGGATCAAGTGTCTCGTTGGGGCGCGGGAACTGAGCCGTGCTCGGGGCGAAGCGCGGTTCGCAGGGGCCTCGGACGAGGATATCCTCGATCATCTTCCTCAGGTAAAACGCGCGATGTTCGCGACGCAGCGGCCAGAAATGGTGTCCCGGATGGACGCGGCTAAAGAGCGCGCTCGGCCGCTCATGGTCCCATTTCTGCGCGAGCAGATGGACGGCATCCTCACACTCCTGCGACGGGACGCCTGAGTGACCCACTTCAACGCTCGGCGGCCTTCCCGTCCACAGCATTCCTCCTTCAACTGAGACTGTACGTGCAATGACCGATACCTATGTGACCGATCCCTCCGCGGAAGACGCTGCAAGGGCGGAGAAACCGCCAGAGGTTCCACCCGGCACGGTCTGGCTCCATGTGAAATATGGCGCCGGTATGATCTGGCGGTACATCAAGGCCGACCCGATTCTTGGTACGCTCCTGATTGCGTATCAGTTCGTGCAGAGCACCGTGACGATGGTGGTCACCATGAAAATGGTGGTGGGATCTGGCGCCCTCGTCACCGCACTTGCCGCCAAGAACGGTGCAGTGATCCCGGGGATCGTATGGCAGCTTCTGCTCTACGCTGTCGGAACGGGCATCCTCGGCGTAATCGGCGTATGGTCGCGTCTCGCCCTTCGGATCCGGATGCGCAGGGTGCTCACGACGAGGCTCCTCGATCGCTGGATGCAAGACAACCGGTTCTTTCATCTCGAGCAGCGTACCGAAATCGACTATCCCGAACAGCGTATCCAGGAAGATATCTACACCTATGTAGAGAAGGTTACGCTAATCGGCGTGTCGGTCGTTGCGTCGGTTTTCAGTGTTTTTCTCTACACGTCGCAGCTCTGGCACCTATCGCCGCCTGTTGTCATTCCCGCATTGGGCATGACCCAGGCCATCTCCGGGTTTCTCGTCTACGTGGCTTTCGGGCTCGCGATCGTGATGACGCTGCTCGTCCATTGGGCCGGGCGGTTGCTGACGCGGGCCGAAGTGGTCCGACAGCGACTCGAGGCGCAGTTTCGTCTCGAGATGCAGGCAATCCGAGGGAATGGCGAAGCGATAGCCTTCGCGCGGGCCGGCGGGATCGAACGCAGGCGTCTGGCAAATACATTCCAGCTGATCATTATCAACTGGCGCGCTTACACGACATCGAACATGCGAATTACGCTCGTCAGCGGCCTTCCCGATGTCTTCATGTTCCTGTTTCCCTCCCTGATCTGCATTCCTTTCGTTTTGCATGGCAAGATGCAGGTTGGCGACATTCAGGTCGTGGCGCAGTCATTCGCTTCGGTATACATGGGAATCAGCACGATCGCGTCACAGTACAGTGAGCTGGCGATTTTGCGTTCGTCTGTCGCGCGACTTCAATTGCTAGATGATCTGCTGTCGATACCGCTGGACAGTGGCATTCGCGTCGAGGAAATTGCGGACCAGCGGGTCGGAGTGCGTGACCTCCATGTCGCCTATCCGAACGGCGAGCCGATGGTGGCGCTCGATGATCTTCAAATCGCGCCAGGCTCGCGGTTGCTCGTCCAAGGTAAGTCCGGCGCGGGCAAGAGTACGCTGCTCCGTAGCATAGCGGGTCTGTGGCCGTACGGAGATGGCGACGTAAAGCTGCCCGAGCGCGCCAAGATCGCGTTCTTGCCACAGCGCAACTACATGCCAGACGGGACTCTTGCGAGCTTGATGTCCTATCCCGAAGCTCCCGATTCTCGCGGTGACGCGGAATATGTCGAGTTGCTGGAGGCATTCGGTCTCGCGCGGCTGGCGCCACAGCTGCATAGCTACATGCCGTGGAGCCGCATCCTCTCTCCCGGAGAGCAGCAACGTATAGCCGCGGCCCGGGCAATTTTGGGCCGCCCTGACTTTCTCTTCGTCGACGAGGCGACCAGTGCGCTCGACGCGCAATTGGAGGAGCAACTCTACAAGGCGTTGGTCGAGCGGTTGCCCGGAGCCGCGATCATCTCGGTCGCGCATCGGGAAAGCGTCGCTGCCTATCATGATCGGCGCTTGTTGATTGAGAACGGTGTAGCGACGGTCTCACCGCTTCGCCTCGGAACGGCTTGATCGTTGCGAGGCGGATCGTATTTCCAGAGGAACACCCTGCCTTCTGGGGCCTGCGACGCGTTGATGCTTGATGCGCTTGCGCGAACGAGGGTCTGAAAATGGCCTCCGAAGAGCTCGTCGAAGTCTCGCCTGATATGAACTGACGCCTTTGCGGCCTTCCGTGAACTTTTAATGACGTCGCCGCTGGGGGAAACGGAGCAATCGTGCGTCTACCTCTCGAATAGGGGAAATCGCGATAGCGAAGAAGGGGTAGAACGATGGCCATCAAAAAGCTTTTGAGGTTCAAGCCGTGGCTGGGTGCGAGCGTCGTTGCGCTGGGTATCTCGCTAGCCGCGCCAGCGGCCCACGCCGATCCGAAACCCTTCGACGTCCCATCCGAGCCGGCGGCCAAGGCGATCCCCGAATTCGCGCGTCAAGCGGGCGTGCAGATCGTGGCGCCTGCAGACAGGCTGCGAGGCATTCGCACCCCCGCTATCAAGGGAACAATGGAGCCCAGAGACGCGCTCGCGATTCTGCTACAGGACACTGGCCTTGAGGTGGCGAGCGACGATGGGCGGGTGATCACGTTGCGGGTTTCGGCCTCGGGTGTTGCGGCCGCCTCCGCTCCTAGCGCCGACAACCCGCCGCAGACCTCAGTCGCGGGGGTCGCCGATATTCTGGTCAACGGGCGGCGCTCCTTGAACAATGACATCCGCCGTGACCGGAACGACATCCAGCCATATGTCGTCTTCGACTCCAAACAACTTCAGCAGAGCGGCGCGCAGAACGTCGAGGACTTCCTGCAAGCGCGCCTTCCGATGAATGCGACGCAGCAGACCCAATCGCAGCTTGGCGCGGGCACGCAAGCGACGGGCCGCCTGGACTTGCGCGGGTTGGGTACGGATGAGACGCTCGTTCTCGTCGATGGCCGGCGCCTCCCCAGCATCTCGACGGGCGACACTTTCGGCCAGCCGAACATCAACGGCATTTCGGTCTCGCAGATCGAGCGGATTGAAGTCCTGCCGGCGACGGCGAGCGGTATTTATGGCGGCGGCGCCACGGGTGGCGTCATCAACATCATCCTGAAACGTGACTATTCGGGCCTGGATCTCGAAGCTCGATACAATGACGCCTTCGACCTCAAGACCGGGCAGAGCTATTTCGGGATCAATGGCGGCTGGACGTTCGACAAGGGGCGTACCCGCATCATGGGTTCGGTCTCGAGGTCACGGGCGGGCAGGCTGTCGTCCAGCGACCGAGATTTCTTCCGACGCGGCGCCGAACTGCAACTTCGTAACGATCCCACGAATTCGACGATCCTGCTCGGCGGCCCGAATATCTGCTCAACCAACGATGGCTTCGACTGCTCGACCGATCCGCTCGTGCTCAATAGCGGCGCGACGCTCAATTCTGCCGTCACGAGCGTACCAGACAAATATTCCGGCAACCCGGCCGATCTGGCGGCACGAGCGGGCAAGCTGATCTATGACCGCTCGAACCTTCCGATCTGGGCGGCACCGAACGTTACTACCTACAATGCCGACATCCGGCGGGAATTCGGCAAAAACGTTGAGGTTTTCGTCGATTTTTCGCGGGATACGTCGAACAGCGTAAACCTAATACCGATCCAGTGGACGTTGGACATCGCCGCAGGCGCGCCGGCCAACCCGTTCCAGCAAGAAGTGCTGGCGTTCATCAACATTCCAAAGGGACTCTCGCAGAGCGAGAATGTCCAGAATACGCGCGTCAACGCCGGCGCGATTATTCACTTGCCTCATCGCTGGAGCGCGGCGCTCGAATATGATTGGTCGAGGAACAAGGGGCGTAGCACGAGAAATAATGTCCTAGGCCCCTCGTCAGCCCAAGCTCAGGAAACGCTCGAAGCTGCGGCGTTCAGTGATCTCAGGGCCAACCCGCTTGCGAACCCTCTCTCGCTTTTCAATGTCTTCTCCTCATCTGGTTCGGACGGGACGACGTTGCAGACGGGGTCTCTCCGCCTGGGCGGACCTGTGGTGAAGCTACCAGGCGGTGACCTGACGGCGACCGCCTTGCTCGAGCGCCGCCGCGAGTCGAGCGACGATACGGTCAACGCGTCCTCGTTCTTCGGGGCAGCGAACTATTTTTGGACACCCAAGGCCATTCAAAACGTGGAGTCGGCTTATTTGGAGCTGCGAGCACCGATCATCGGGGCGTCGAATGACATACCGTTCATTCGGGAACTGGAACTCATGGGGTCAGTTCGCCACGACAGGTACGACACACGGTATTCAGGGTCATCAATTCCCGTCGATAGCGCTACCGGTCCCTTCCCGGATCAGGCGGCGACGACGAAGAGGCTCTCCTCGACCAACTACACCCTCGGGTTGAAATATGCGCCGAGCCAGGACATCGCATTCCGTGCAAGCTGGGGAAATGGCTTCCTACCGCCCAAGCTGGCCAACCTTCGCGCTGATACCCCGGCGGTTTTGAGCGACTTCCTTATCTTCCTGCTTAACTTGCGCGACCCGGCGCGCGGCGATACTCTCATTCCAGGCCCGCTGACGGTGCTGGCCGGCGGCAATCCCAACCTGAGACCAGAAAAGTCCAACAGCTTCTCAGCTGGTGTAGTGATGACGCCAAGGTTCGCTTCCGGTCTCCGGATTTCGGTAGATCTGACTTCAATCCGTAAGAGCGACGAAGTTCTGAATCTTCCGATCACTTTCTTCCTGGCGAATGAGGCATTGTTCCCGGGCCGCATCACGCGCGGTCCCAATCTGCCGGGAGACGCTGCTGGAACACCCGGCCCGATTACAACCGTGGATATGTCCTCGATCAACTTGTCGAATTCGAAGCTCCGCGCCATCGATATTCAGGCGGACTATGATATCAAAGATACAGGCATTGGAAGCTTGCACTTCTACGGTATCGCCACGCACACAAGCGAGCTCAGCTTGAGGTCCTTGCCGGGTCAGCCGTCGGTCAATCGGGCCGGTTTTTTCGATGGACCGCTCAAGTGGCGCGCGAATATGGGCGTGGATTGGAAGAGCGGTTCCTGGAGCGCGGGCTGGAACACACAGTTCTACGGAAGTTATCGTGTGTGCACCTCGGTCCTGACCACCTTTACCTGCGCTCAAGAAGAAATGTGGCAGGGCGCGCGTAAAATCCCCAGCCAGAATTATAGCGACATCTATGTCAGTTACGACTTCAAAGCCGGCGGGATTCTCGGCAACTCCAATATCAGGATCGGTGTTCAAAATCTCTTCAATCAGAAGCCGCCCGTGGTGGTGTCGGGGGTCGATCAGACTGGTTATTCATCATTCGCCGACCCACGTCTCCAGCGGTTCACCCTAGCGCTGCGCAAGCATTTCTAGCGATATGCGGCGCCCGGTCTCCTGTTCTCAAGGCAGTGGGATCGGGCGCCAACTCGCGTCGCAACCCATGGCGGTGACCGACGACAACATGTCTATTTTGATCGAGTGAACCATGAGTGACATCATCATCGCTGTAGATGAGAGCAATTTCGAAGCGGAAGTCGTGGCTAGCGAGCTTCCCGTTCTCATCGACTTCTGGGCACCGTGGTGCGCGCCTTGTCGCGCACTTTTGCCGACGATCGAAGCATTGGCGCCGATATATTCGGACAGCATAAAAATCGTTAAGATAAATATCGACGACAATCCGGCGCTCAAAGAGAAATTCAACATCCAGGCTATTCCACAATTGTACCTGACAAAGGCGGGCAGTCAGATTGCTCGCCTGACGTCCCGGACGCGCACGCAGCTGGCGGCCGAACTCGATGAAATCCTTCCGTGAGTCTGGCGACATGAGCTTTCATGCCTTCGACGGTAATCCGGCAGTAAAAAGCCAAATGCTCGAGCCAGTGCGGGCGCGGTGGAGCGCGCGCGCATTGGCGCCGGATGTGGACCTCAATTGGAAAAGCGACGGTCAGCCAGATTCGATCAGCGGTGCGCTGGCCGAAACGCAGGATCGCGGTGAGTTCGAGCAACGAACCGGCATTCCGGCGGATTTGGCGCAGCTGTGTGAACAGCTCATCGCCGCCGGCGTCAGGAAATCCGATGCGCCGAATACTACGGTAGGATTTTCGCTCGAGGGAGCCGACGCGGTGCTGACGTTCGGCACTGAGTGGCTTGATGCAATTCGGCCTGGTGCAGACCTGAGCCTGATCGTGCCGCAATTCGCGCGGCACTGCCTCGACCTGCTGCTCAAGCCGGATTTCGAGCTGGCGGGACACATCAGCCCTGACCTTCGCCGTACGGGGTTTCAGATCCTGTCTTTTTGGGATCGTGAACTCGCCGGGGAAAGTACCGCGCGCGGCGATTGGCGCGACCTTCAACGCGCGGCGATGGTTGCCACGGCAAAAGACAACGACGCCTGGGGCTACCGGGTCGCGACGTTCATCGAGGCAATCGCCTGGCCCGTTCGATCCGTGTCGCGGGAATTTGCCGGCTTGTTCGACTCATTTCTGTTCAACTGGCTCATGTATCTCGAGACGGCGTTCATGACCGACGAGGAGCGGATCGATCGTGAGCATCTGCTTCTCGGCTGGAAAGCTATGGCGACAGCGCCGCGCGACGAGGTCGGCGATATCGATATCGACCCGCTGGAATCGCTGCCTGAATCGAGTCGAGTCATTTCAAGCGACCACATCATGCGGACCATGGACCGCATGATGGCTGTCCGTGAGGCTGCGCGCGGTCGCAAGGACGAGGTGATCCGTGACCTGATGAACACGGTCCTTACCCTCATACGCAGTGCTTGAAGAATGCAGCGCCGGTTCGACGGAGGCGGCGGGAAGCCGACGCGTTGGAGTCCCGACTGCCTCCGTTCTTCGCGCAGAACAAAGGATCAGAACATGACCGCAGACATTATGGCAGTATCCGATGCGACCTTCGGCGTCGAAATCGAGCAAAGCAAGCAGCCCGTCCTGATCGATTTTTGGGCGCCTTGGTGCGGACCGTGCATGTCTCTCCTGCCCACGATCGAGGGCCTGGCATCAGTCTATGGAGACGATCTGAAAGTGGTGAAGGTCAACGTGGATGAAAATCCGCTGCTGACGGAAAAGTTCGGCGTCCAGGGGATTCCGAACCTGACACTCGTAAAGGACGGCAAGGCTGTCACTCTCCGCGAACGCAGCCGCACCCGTCTGGTTGGGGAAATTGACGGCCTCCTTGGCTAGTCGCCGATTTTTCATTTGGAAGCGATGCTCGCCCGCCACGGGCTGCTCGACACGGAGGGAAGCTGATGTGTGCCTTGCTTGCGATCGTCAAGGGAATGAACGGCGGGCTATCCCTCGATCAGGAACATGATTGTTGGGAACGCGCGGTTGAGGCGTGCGTGGTCGGCCAGTGACCGCCAAAGATAACCGCCGGTGGCTCACCGAATCCATTCGACAGATTGAGGCGGATTTCAATCGGTCGGCTGATACCCACCTCATTCCCCTGCGGCTACCGCACCATCCTGGTGTCACATTGTACCTGAAGGATGAGAGCAGTCACCCGACCGGTAGCCTGAAACATCGTCTGGCACGCTCGCTCTTCCTTTATGCCCTATGTAACGAGTGGATCGGCCCCGAAACCTGCGTGATCGAGGCATCGTCCGGTTCGACCGCGGTCAGCGAGGCCTATTTTGCGAAAATGCTCGGACTGCGGTTTATCGCCGTCGTGCCTTCCACCACCGCGGCGCCGAAGCTGGACGCGATCCGCTTCCACGGCGGAGAGATCCACTCTGTCGAGGACCCGCGTACCGTCTATGATGTCGCGCACCGGCTCGCGCAGGATACGGGCGGTCACTATCTCGACCAGTTTACCTTCGCGGAACGCGCTACCGACTGGCGCGGCAACAACAATATTGCCGAGAGCATTTTCGCGCAGATGGCCCAAGAGGAACATCCCGTGCCGGCGTGGATCGTTTGCGGGGCAGGAACGGGCGGTACCTCGGCAACTGTCGGTCGGTACATCCGCTATCAGCGACATGCGACGCGGCTGTGCGTAGCAGATCCTGAAAATTCAGTGTTCCACCGTCATTACGTAAACCCCGCCGTTACAGTGCTTCCCGAAGGTTGCTCGAGTCGGATCGAGGGTATCGGTCGTCCGCGTGTGGAGCCAAGCTTCGTTCGCGGCGTCATTGATCGCATGATTGCTGTTAGCGACGCTGACTCGATCGGTGCGATGCGCGCGGTCTCGCGGATTTTAGGGCGCCGGGTCGGCGGGTCGACGGGGACTAACGTGATTGGATGCCTGGCGATCGCTGATGAAATGGTCGCGGCGCATGGGTCGGGCAGCATCGTTACCCTGTTGTGCGACGGCGGTGATCGCTATGCGTGCACCTACTATAATGACGCCTGGCTGGCAGAACGATCGATCTCCTGGGAACCCGTGACCGACCGCATCACGTCATTGTTGCACGACTAACCCGGAGTCACCTTTCAAGGTTGGGCTGATCGAGCATCTTCGAGCCGTTGTGACACGGCGGGTGATTCGGGGGAGTGACGATCAACGCGGGTAATCGCGGCAATCGCCGGGGGATATCCGTGGAAATCCGAAAAGCTATTCCGGCCAGATTCCGGCCAGATAGCTTCTTCCAACGAAGAAATTCCAGCTAAGTTATTGAAAACACTGGTGACCCCTACGAGAATCGAACTCGTGTTTTCGCCGTGAGAGGGCGACGTCCTAACCGCTAGACGAAGGGGCCGTGCGAGCGAAGCGGCGCATCTACGGTGAGGGGGCGCCAGCGTCAAGATGGGGCGCCGTTATAGCCGGCAACAACATCTCCGGATCGAGCCGCTTGACGTCGGTCTGGCCGGTCAGCGCCATCGCCACCGCCATTTCGTGGCGCAGCAGATCAAGCATTCGCGCCACGCCTGCGCCGCCCTGCGCCGCGAGCGCATAAGCCCAGGCGCGGCCGAGCAATACGCCCTTGGCGCCCAGCGCCATCGCCCGGAGTATATCGATCCCGGAACGGATGCCGCCGTCCATCAGCACATCAGTTCGGCCCGCGACCGCTTTCACCACGCCGGGGAGCGCCGAAATCGTCGAGGGCGCCCCGTCCAGCTGGCGGCCGCCATGGTTGGAAACGATGATCGCCGCCGCACCCACATCACAGGCAGCGACCGCGTCCGCTGGATCGAGCACGCCCTTGATCACCAGCCGGCCGCTCCAGTGCTGGCGGATCCAGTCGAGATCGGCCCAGGTGATCGACGGGTCGAAATTGCGCGAGACCCAGCGCGTGAACTGGGCGAGGCCGGCGCCATCCGGCATCAAGGGCGCGAAATTGCCGAGCGTGTGGGGGCGGCCACGCACCCCGACATCCCACGCCCAGGCGGGATGGCTGATGATCTGGCCAAAGCGGCGGAGCCGTGCGCCCGCGCCCTGGGTGCCGGTAAGGCTCGAGCGGACGTCGCGGTAGCGCGCGCTGTGGACGATCAGGTCGACCGTCAGCACCAATGTCTCGACCCCGAGCGCCGTGATGCGCGCGAGCATCTCCTTCAGGAAACCGCGATCGCGGATCATATAGAGCTGGAACAGGAAAACCTGGTTCACGCCGGCGGCGACTTCCTCCATGCCGCAACAGGACGAAGCCGAGAGGATGAAGGGGACGCCCGCGCTCTCCGCCGCTCGCGCCGCCTGCACCTCGCCGCGCCTCGCATACATGCCGGCAAGGCCGATCGGCGCCAGCGCGACTGGCATTGCCGCGGGGCGGCCGAACAGCGTGGTCGAGAGGTCGAGCTGCGAGACGTCGCGCATCACCTGCTGGCGAAGCTTCAGCCGCTGCAGATCAGCGACATTCGCCCGCATCGTCGATTCCGAATAGGAGCCGCCATCGATATAGTCGAACAGGAACGACGGCAGCCGCGCCTTCGCCAGGAGGCGGAAATCATCGATGCAGGCCGGTGTCACGCGCGCAGACTAGCGGACCCTTAGCGGCTTGTCGCGGTCGCGATCGCGCCGGGCCGGCTCTCGAACGTCAGCGTCGCGGCGTTGTCGCGGGTCAGCGCCTTGCCGTCGAAGCGATAGACCTCGATGTCGCGCGGCATCGCGCATTGCAGGAACACGATCTTCGCATTGCTGCTGAAGATCGCGCCCTGGCACCAGCCGCCGCTATGCGCCTCGGCGACCGGGGTGATCGTCGTGCCCTTGACGCTATAGAGTTTGAGCAGACCGAATTCGCTATAGCCTGGCGACCCCGGCGCTGCGGCGGAGCCATTGGCGACCACGACCGCCATATATTTCCCGTCCGGCGACAAGGTCAGATGTTCGGGCGTGAGGCCGACATCGATCGTCGTGACAGCCCGGGTCCTGAGGTCGACGGCAGTGATGGTGCCGATGCGCGGGCCGGCGATTTTCGGCGCATCGGTCGGCTTCACGCGCCCGCCGAGATTGGTGTTATAGGCAAAGCGCCCATCGGGGCTGTAGGCGACGCCATAAGGCTGCACGCCGACCTTCACGCTGGCCCCGATCGTCAGGGCCTTGCCGGCAACCGACAGCCCGACGAGTTCCCCCGCATTCTGCGCAACCGCGAGCGCGGTCTTGCCCGAGGGCGCGAAATCGACATCGGTCGGGCGGCTCTTGGCCGGGAGCTGCACCTTGCCTTCAGCGGTCAGACGCTTGCCGGCAATCGAGAAGATCGAGATGCTGTCATCGCCCGTGCTGGCGACAAGCGCGAGTGTGCCGGCGCGGTTGATCGTCACCCCGCTCGCCCCCGGTCCGGCCTGGATCGTCTGCAGGATCCGGGGCGCTTTCGGATCGTGAAGGTCGATGACGGAGAGCGTGTCGTTGAGTTCGAGCTCACCTGCCGCGTTGAGCCGCTGCGCCGCCGTCACCAGCGCAAAACCGCCATCCCGCGAGACCGCCACCGAAGCGGGCGGGCCAATCATGCTCGCCGGTACCTGAACCGTCCCGATCGTCCGGGGCGGATGGCTGCGCAGGTCGATGGTGGCGACGGTGTCGGGCGTGCGGGTGGTCGCCGCCTCGCCCGGACGGAGCTGCTTGCCGTCATTCGCGGAGACGGCGATCTGGGCGGAGGCCGATATCGGGATGAGCGTCGCAATGGCGGTGAGCATCAGGCTGTGCTTCATCACGGGGCCTCTCCTTGAGATATGGGCCTCTGCAGAACCCTATAGGATATAGCATGTCACGGGAGCGGGGCTGGCGCAACACTGCCCTTACGGTGAAATCACCCCATTTGTCAGAGACAAAGCGCGCGTTAAAAATCTATTAAACGCAATATGTTATCCAGGGGTTGCTTCTGCGCGAAGCTGTCAATCCGCAATAGTACCTAGGTACATACCCCGCATTGGCCAAACCGCCTGATTGCACCATATTGGAGGCTTGGGAGCTGCCATGAAAATCGTGCCTCGGATTACCGCCAGCGCTTTCGCCGAAGAATTTGCCCCGGTTGATCGTCCGGGTGCCCTGCATCGACAGGAGACCCGCCTCTGCACGGTCTATCTGTTTGCCGCGGCCAGCACCGAAACGGATGAGGGGCTCTGCCGGGTCAAGAATATCTCTGACCAGGGCATGATGGTGATCACCGGGCTCGATGTGACCGTGGGCGAGCAGATCTCGATCACGCTCTCCGACGCGATCACGCTGTCGGCGGAAATCATATGGGCTGATGCGGGCCGGATCGGGCTCCAGTTCAGCCGGCCCATCGACAGCGCAAGTATACTCGACGCGTTGACCGAGAAAGGCTCGCGCACGCATCGACCCCCGCGTCTCGTAATCGGCCTGGTCGGCACCGCGGTGACCGATAAGGGTATCCAGCCGATCCGCGCACTCGACATCTCGCAAACCGGGATGAAGATCGCGTATGACGGCAGCCTGGAGCCGGGGGAACGGATCAAGGTTGTGCTTGAAAACGGGCTCTCGCAACGTGGCGTGGTGAAATGGTCGAAGAACCAGGTTGCCGGGCTGCGCTTCCTCAAGCCCATTCCCCATGAGATGGTCGACAGCGTCGCCAAACTGAACCGGGTGAAGCCGGCCGCCTCGGGCAGGGTTCCGGTCCCGCAGGCGCAGCGTGAGCCGGCGAGACTAAATCCGCAGCCATTCTCGGTACGGCTGGACTAGGCTCCGGACTCAATCAGCACCAGAATATGATGGCAGCGGCGAGGAAGACGCCGGCCATGTAGTTGACTGCGA
>Ga0068858_100001563_pt1 | contig 23466 bp, 21 predicted proteins | sample KBSSwiS12_FD_66589 | JGI IMG/M metagenome (GOLD analysis project Ga0068858, IMG submission 66589) | Switchgrass rhizosphere microbial communities from Kellogg Biological Station, Michigan, USA - KBS Switchgrass S1-2 | ecosystem: Host-associated > Plants > Roots > Rhizosphere > Soil ...
TCGCTGAAGTCCTGGTAGGCCGACTGACGGGAGCTCAACCACAAGCCCAGGATCGCCGCCCCAACTACAATCAATACCAGCGCCGACAGGAGCATCGCTTCCCAACGCGCGCGCCGCCGTTGCCGTAGGGCGACGCGCGACACCTCGCCGGGTGGAGGCTCAGAGTCGAGGGACGGCTGTTGCTGCAGTGCCAACAAAGTTACCTTTCACGGGCGGTTGTCATATTTTCACACTTATCAGGCACGCCGCCGCTCGATTAAAGCTCTAAAATAGGCAGATGTGATGATTTGGGAGGCCAGTCACATCCGAAATACACAGCGGCATCGCTAACATCCGGAATATGCATCCCTCTCAACCTGCAAACGGCCCCATCGGACGCGCTGCCATACGTGAAGCAGCGGCCGCCCTGTGCATGGCTGAGGCGGGGACAAGCTCACCGGCCCGTCTGATCAGTCTGCTGTGCGACGAGCGTCTCAGCGGCGATGAGCTGGCCACAAAGATCGAAGCGCATCCCGTGTTGTCTGCCCGGGTCCTCCAGGTTGCCAACTCCCCGTATTACGGTCAGGTCAAATCAGTCAGCACCATCAAGCGGGCCCTGCAACTGCTCGGCGTCAATGCCATCCGTGGCATCGCTGCGGCAGCCTTCATTGACCAGATGATTCCCCGTCGGATTGCCGCCCTGCCGGATACCCCATCGCTCCTGCGCCACAGCCTGGCGACCGCAATCGTGTGTGAGATGCTGGCCGCGCGGATAGATCCTCTTCTGGCACCCAACGCATTCATTGCGGGTCTGATCCACAATCTCGGTACCGTCATCCAGGCGAGTCTCGATCCGGCGGGCTCGGCAGCGCTCATTGCCGCACGAGCCTCGGACCCTTGTGGAGACATTCGCGCCCTGGAGCAACAGCACTGTCAACTTCATCATGAAATGTGTGGTGGCGTGCTGTTCGATGCATGGCATCTCCCGGATTCTCTGGTCAGTGTTGCAATGCACCATCACGGGCCGGACGACGCGCCGGATATCCACCGCCGGCTCGTCGGTCTCGTCTGGGTCGGTGCCAACGTGGCTCTCGCCTGTGCAAATACCTTCTCCCTGGAGCCGGCCATTGGCGCCCTCGACTACGCTAAAATTCTCGCGGTCGGTCTGAGGAAGGACCAGATTGATGCCGTGGCGGACGAATTACCCGAGCGGGTGGAGCAACTGAGCCGCGCTCTGGCCTAACGTGACCGCAACCACTGCGACAACTGCGCAGCGGGCATTGCCTTTGCAAACAGCCAGCCCTGCACCAGGGTGCAACCGCAGTCCTCGAGAACTGCCAACTCGGCCCGGGACTCCACACCCTCGCCCACTGTCACCAAGCCGAGCTCGCTCGCCATCTCCACGGCCGAACGCAGAATCACCCGCTGAGAATCGCGCTCGTGAACGCCACGAACAAATGACCTGTCAATCTTGAGCTCGGTAAACGGGATCTGGGCCAACTGTTGCATCGACGAGAATCCGGTGCCGTAATCATCCAGCGACAGACCAAAACCTCGCAGTCGAAGACGCGTGAGGACGCCGAGCGCCACTGCAGGATCACGCAGCAATGACGACTCGGTGACTTCGAGAATAATGCGTTCCGCGGGAACTCCATAGCTCCCCTGCAGGCTCGCGATCTGCTGAACGAGCTCCGCTCGATCGAGCAACAGGGGTGAGATATTCACGGCCACCGTGAGATCGAGACTCTCGGCTCTCCATGCGACCGCCTGCAGCAGTGTTTGATTCAACACCTGCAGAGTCAGCTCGTGCACCAGGCCGCTTTGTTCGGCCAGTGGAATGAACCGATCCGGCGTGACCAGTCCCAATGTCGGATGCTCCCAGCGAACGAGCGCCTCAACACCGCGCACGATGCCGGTCCTGATCTCGACCTGGGGTTGGAAATGCACACGCAGCTCACCGCGGTCGAGAGCCGCACGAAGAGCATCCACATCAATCAGAAGTGCCTGTGGAGCTTCCCGTGGAGCAGGCTTTTCGGGGTCCCACTTGGCTACTGCCGCCGCAAGCCCACTGCCCGTCAGCGGCTTCTGCACCGTATCCAGAATGCGCAGGCCCAACACGGAGCCCATGTGGCTGACCGACTGAATCAAGGCTCGTTCGCGGGACGAGGCAACGACAATGGGAATGTCGATACCGCGCTGTCGCAACTGCGCAAGCAGCTCCGGCCCATCCATCGTCGGCATTTCCAGGTCGATTATCAACAGGGCGGGCGCAGGATCGAGCGCTTCGAGCAACGCCAGAGCTTCACTGCCGTTGCTGGCCTCGTGGATGGTGGTAATCCCTATCTCGCGACACAGCCGTGCACCGTGCGCCCTTTGCACCGAACTATCATCGATGACCAGTACGGACTCGAAGCGACGCTCGTTGTTGGCAGTTGCTGCCGTCATGCCTGTCAAATCGCTATGCCTGCAAACTGAAGAATAACGGAATTTTATAGCCGGGCGGGATTGCGGCCCGGTAGAGCGTCATTCGCCGCAATAAGGGTGGCGGACACAGCCACGCAAAGCATAAGAGCGCGCGGCACAACGTTTTGTGACCCGAGTGGCCAAATAGAGGGAAGTTGCGAGAGCTGGATCAAGATTATGGCCGCCGCTTCCGGCGTGCCGCTCGGCGTGGTTTGTCCACGATCGACGGCTCGACGGCATAGGCCCTGAGAAAGACATCCGCGGCCGCCGCCCCCGCGGCTGCGATCTCCTGGTCTGATGGGCGCTCGATCGCCCCTTCGAGCACCCACTGCACCGGAGCTCCCATGCACAGGCTCAGAATATGCAGCGCAGCCTGCCACGGGTCCGCCTGCCGCAGGCGGCCTTCGCGCATCTGCACAGCAAACATCTCGGCAACTCTTTTCGTATACAGCGCGGGGCCGCGCTCATGGACACGCTTTCCGAGATCCGATCGCCCGACCTCCCCGATCAGCATGCGTCGGAAATCGATCATCTCGGCAGAACAGAGGTTGTACATGATCTTCTCAACGACCGGTGCAAGACCGGTTCTCATGTCAGCCACCTGCTCGAGCTCATCCAGAACCGCTTCGGCATTGCGGCTGGCTATGTCGAGCATCACCGCCACAAACAACTCTTCCTTTGACGGGAAGTAGCCATAAGGCGTGCTCTTTGAGCCTCCCAGGCGCGCGGATATCTCGGCCATGCTCGTTTCCGCATAGCCCTTCTCGCGAAACACCTGCCGTGCGACGGCCATGATTTCCTGACGCTTCTGGTCGGTCTTGACCCTCATTTTCTGCAAGCCCTCTCGCGTTGATGACTTAATGATACCAAACTGTACACTTTTCGCTTGACACGTCATGGCAGTCTCTTTAGTGTACCGTACAGTACGGTATTATAAGGGCTACTTGATATGCGTGTTCGGTCCCTTTCAGGCGGCGTGCTCGTGCTCGCGTGTGCGAGCCTGGTATTGACCGGTTGCGCGGCAATCCCTAAGACGCCAGCCACTCAGAAGGCGCGCGACACCCACGATTTCGCGGTGGAACGCAGCTTCAAAGCACCTGCCGCGCAGTGGCCTGCACAGGACTGGTGGGGCGCATACGGTGACCCTCAGCTGAATGTGCTGATTGCCGAGGCGCTCCGCGATTCACCCACACTGGCCTCAGCCCAGGCTCGCATCCTGAAGGCGCAGTCCCTTGCGCAACAGGCAAATGCCGCGCTGCTGCCATCACTGAGCGCAAACGGCTCGTTGCAGAAATACAAACAGAGTTACAACAACGGAGTCCCACCCGAGTTCGTCCCGCGCGGATATAACAACAGCGCCCGTACTACTCTCGACTTCAGCTATGAATTCGACTTTTTCGGACGCAATCGCGCGGCACTTGCGGCCGCTACGTCCGATGCGGACGCAGCTTCGGCCGACGCAGCTGCTGCGCGGATCTCCCTTTCAACATCGGTTGCGGCAGCATACGCCGACCTGGCCCAGCTCTATGCCGATCGGGACGCATTGGCCGATGCCGTACGAATCCGCAAGCAGATGTTCGAACTCACCGGGCGGCGTTTCGGACAGGGGCTCGAGAATCAGGGCGCGGTCGATCAGGCCGACGCGAACGCCGCAACCGCCCGGGGGCAACTCGCCGAAATCGATGAGTCGATTGCGCTGACACGCAATCGCCTGGCTGCGCTGCTGGGCGCAGGCCCGGATCGGGGACTACAGATCGAGCCGCCCGCCATCCAGGGCATCAACACTTTCGGCTTGCCGACCGACCTCCAGGCCGATCTCATCGGCCGCCGCGCTGACATAACCGCAGCACGTCTGCGCGCGACGGCTGCGGCACAGCGAATCAAACAAACGCGTGCCGAGTTTTATCCGAACCTCAACCTGTCGGCCTATATCGGCCAACAGTCACTCGGACTGGATCTCTTCGCCCGCGCCGGCTCGCAGATCGGTGCCATCGGCCCGGCAATCAGCCTGCCGATCTTTCAGGGTGGGAAGCTCCGGGCCGCGTATCGAGGCGCCATCGCGGACTACGACAACGCCGTCGCCTCCTACAACGGGGCAGTCAGCCAAGCCCTGCAGGACGTAGCCGACGCGGCTGTCAGCGTGCGAGCCCTGGAGGGACGTCGCAAAGAAGGTGATCGAGCTCTCGAGTCTTCCCGTCGCGCCTACAACATTGCCCTGCGACGCTACCAGGGCGGCGTGGCGACTTACCTGGAAGTCCTGAACGCGGAAAACGCTTTGATCACCAATCAACGCACTGTCGCCGACCTTCACGCGAGGGCATTTTCTCTCGATGTGACGTTGGTGCGCGCACTCGGCGGCGGCTTCACAGCGAGCTGACTCGCGTAATTGCATTCCCCTACCCTTTGATGGATTTCGAGGAACGATCATGTCTCAGACAGCAACACTGAAACGCAAACGCCTGTTCGGCGTCTTTGGCGCCGTGCTCGCGGTGGCCGCCGTGGGCTATGGCTCTCACTGGTGGCTCGTCAAATCACACTACGTCTCCACCGACAATGCCTACGTGGAGGCCTCTTCGGCCGAAATCACCCCCCAGGTTGCAGCCGCTGTGACCGATGTACGAGTGAAAGATACGCAACCTGTCCACACGGGCGATGTGCTGGTCGTACTCGACAATGCGGACGCCACGTTGGCCGTATCACAAGCGCGGGCACAACTTGGGCAGGTCACACGACGTGTCGAGGGTTATTTCGCAAGCGAAGCCGCGCTGGCCGCTCAGATCGCCGCGCGCACGGCCGACATCGCCAGTGCCCGCAGCGATCTCGAGCGCGCTCACGCTGACTACCAGCGTCGCAAAGCACTAACAGAGGGCGGCGCAGTCTCAACAGAGGATCTCACGACAGCTGAGAACCGCCTGAGGCAAGCCACGGCGGCCATGAACTCCGCGCAGGCTCAACTGCGTGCGGCAGAGGGGACCCGTCGTGCGACGGAGGTGCTGATCGCCGGCGTATCGGTGGAAGACAACCCTGAGGTCGTCGCGGCGCGCACGCAGCTCGAGCAGGCCAACCTGAATCTCGATCGCACGATCATCCGCGCCCCAATCGACGGTGTCGTCGCAAAGAGGAACGTCCAGGTAGGCCAGCGCGTGCAGGTTGGCGCAACCCTGATGAGCATCGTTCCCGTCGGTCAGGCGTATGTGAATGCCAACTTCAAAGAAGGCCAGCTCGAGCGCGTCAAACCTGGACAGCCCGTAGAGCTGAAATCCGATCTCTACGGCAGCTCTATCAAATTCCGAGGCCGGGTGGCCGGTCTCGCGGGCGGCACGGGCTCCGCCTTCTCCGTCATCCCCGCACAAAACGCCACGGGCAACTGGATCAAGGTCGTACAGCGTTTGCCCGTGCGCATCGAGCTCGATGCAAGGGATCTGAGCGCATACCCGCTGAGCGTAGGCCTGTCGATGACTGCCACGATCAACACGGCGCGTTGATCCAACTCTTTACAGAGGAGCTCGAGAGATGTCTTCCACTTCATCGGCAGCCGGCACCCCTGAGGGGATACCGCATGCCGCGAAAGAACTCGCCGGCGGCACGTTGTGGCTGACCGCAATACTGCTCGCCGTTGCCAACTTCCTGGCCGTGCTCGATACGAGCATCGCCAACGTCTCCGTAGCGAACATCGCCGGTGGACTCGGCTCTTCAAACAGCGAAGGCACCTGGGTGATCACCTCCTATGCCGTCGCCGAGGCGATCATCGTACCGCTCACCGGCTGGCTGGTCAGCCGCTTCGGAACAGTCCGGGTGTTTCTGACGGCCATGTTGATGTTTGGAGTCTGCTCCGCGTTGTGTGGACTCGCCTGGTCGATGAACGCCCTGGTTGCATTCCGTGTGCTGCAGGGTATGGCGGGCGGCCCGCTGATGCCGCTGTCCCAGACTCTGCTGATGCAGATCTTCCCCAAGCGGCTGCAGCCGACGGCCATGACCCTGTGGGCAATGACTACCCTCGCAGCTCCGATCGCTGGCCCGATTCTGGGGGGTATTCTGTGCGACAACGTCGGCTGGCCCAGCATCTTCTGGGTCAACGTGCCCATCGCGTTGTCAGCTCCGCTCATTCTCTGGCGCCTGATCCGTGGATACGAAACTCAGACACAACGGGTCCGCGTGGATGGCGTTGGCCTGGCACTGCTCGTGGTGTGGGTCGGCGCCTTGCAGATCGTGCTCGACCTCGGCAAGGACCATGACTGGTTCGCTTCCAACCTGATTGTCATTCTCAGCCTCATTGCCGTCATCGGCTTCGTGGCCTTTCTGATCTGGGAGCTGACCGAAAAGAACCCCATCGTGCGATTGGCCGTCTTCCGTCATCGGGGCTTCAGCACGGCCATGATTACACTGGCTCTCGCATTCGGCGCTTTTTTTGCCGGCAATGTGCTGACGCCGTTGTGGCTGCAGTCCCTGATGGGCTACACGGCCACCTGGGCCGGTTATGCCACGGCGGGGTTCGGCGTGGCAGCACTCCTGATGGCGCCCGTGGCGGGCAAGCTGACCGGCCGGATGGATCCACGCTGGCTGGTTTTCGCGGGCATCTCCTGGCTCGCACTCATTTCCCTCTATAGAACCACCGCCGACGCTGACATGACCTTCGGACAGATCGCATTCCAGGTCTCCTTGATGGGATTCGGACTGTCGCTGTTCTTTCTGCCGCTGACCTCGGCCTCACTCGGCAGCGTCGAACCTGGCGAGATCGCCGCCGCGGCCGGCTTGCAGAACTTCGTTCGAACCCTGGCAGGTGCGGTCGGAACCTCGCTCGTCAACACGGTCTGGGAAAACGACACGACCCGCAATCATGCCGAGCTCGCCGGCATACTCAACAATGCCACGAACACCCTGGACACCTATGTACACAGCGGTCTGTCGGACAACCAGGCACTGCGTTCACTCGAGAACCTGGTGAATGAACAGGCCATCATGCTCGCGACCAACCATGTGTTCCTGGGTTGCGCCGCGGCGTTCGCGGTCGCTGCGTGCGCGATTTGGCTGTCGCCCCGGCCCAGGTATGTCGCGGATACGAGTGCCGCACATTGAGTCGCTTCCATCGGAACCTAACGAAACTCGCAGTATCGAAGTCGCGCCCGTAGCACCGAAAATGATGCGTTGCCCGGACATCGGCGAGGAGAGCTGCATGAGCCTGCCGGCTCGATCGGCGATTGTGCAAAACGCCTACGTCGTACGCGACCTGGATGAGGCGTGCGCACGATTTCATCGGCTTTTCGGCATAGGTCCCTTCGTCGGCGGTTCGCAGTTCGAGCTCGCGAGCCATGTTTACAGGGGCCGGCCCGCGGATGCGGTGTCCCTGCGCGGCGTCTTCGTGCAGTCCGGATCGCTGAATGTAGAGCTACTGCAGGTCTTGTCGCGCCCGCCCAGCGCCTTTCATGACATGTTTTCTTCGGGCGAGGCGGGCTTGCATCACTGCGCAGAATTCTGTGACGACTATGAGCAGCGCAAGCATGACTGGGTCGTTGCCGGTTATGCGGTCGCGAGCGAGTTCACGCTCAGCTGGGGTACAAAAATCTGCTACATCGATGCGCGTTCCGTTTTAGGGCACATGATCGAGCTCTATACGGAAGACCCAGTGATCCGCGATATGTATCGACAGGCGCGGGAAGCACCGCTTCGCTGGAGCGGCTCACCCCTCATCATCCCTTGGGAGTGAATCAATGGGACGCACACACCCGCTCGCCTTGGCTTCCGGCGTCATGCCCGAAGCAACACCCGTGCAGCTCGTTGAGGCCACCGCGCGTGCGGGTTTTGACTTCGGCGGCATGTGGATGGAGCCGGAGCAATGGACCGACGCGACCACGCAGGCCGTCGCATCCGCGCTGAAGGAAACGGGTGTCAGGCTTCTCGACATCGAGGTCGTGTGGATCAAACCCGGAGCGCCCGATCCCAACCACTTGCGCATCGTCGATGTTGGCGCGGAGCTGGGGGCACGCAATGTCCTGTGTGTTTCGAGCGATCCGGATAGCGGCGCGACGCGCGACAAGCTGGGCATCCTCATGGAGCGCGGCGAGCGCAACGGTATCCGCGTGAACCTGGAGTTTGGTCTGTTCACGGAAGTGAAGACAATTCAGCAGGCGCGCGCACTTCTGTCGCAGATCGATGGGCCAGCCGCCGGGCTGCTCGTCGATTCGCTGCATTGGCAACGCTCGGGAGGCACGCTCGCGGATATCGAGTCGATTCCCAAAAGGTGGCTCAGTTACGTCCAGCTCTGCGATGCGCCGGTCCCGGGCGCTGATCCGACAGATGCCGCGGCGATATTAACGGAAGCCATTGATGGGCGATTACCGCTCGGGGAAGGGACGCTCCCTCTGCGCGAAATCATCGAGCGCCTGCCCGATGGGTTACCGATCGCAGTGGAAGAACGTTCGAAGCCCCTTCGCGACGCTTATCCGGACCTCAACGAGCGTGCTCGCGCCGTACTGCGCACGAGCAAGGCGTTCCTCGATCGCATCACACGTCCCCTTGCGAGGGCCACCTGAGCGCGGCTGCCTGCACCATCAGGTCGGCATTGAAATAGTAGGGAACGATCTCGCACACCTTGCCGCCCTGCAGGCGAAATGCCTCGGCCAGCGGGCAGCGCACAGGCGGATCCCCCGCCAGGAGCAGGTCAACCAGCACCACCACCCAGTCGCCACCAACTGTGACCTGCTGCATCCGGGTACCGATTACGCCGGTAGAGTGCACTCTACCAAACAGCTCACGCATGGCCTCGACACCGCGAAACTCACCCGCGAACGGCAACGTCGGCGCTTCCGTGATCAGAATGTCTTCGGTCATCAGTGTGGCCGCTTTTATCCAGTCTCCACCGCCACACGCCTCGTAAAGCGCCATCACCGTCGCGCGATTGCGCACCTCCACTTCGTCGCTCATCAAAGCCCCCCTGTTTCTGTCCCTTCACGCCATCAACAACCAGCTCAGCGCCCGTCACGATTCCTGGGTATCAACTTCCACCAGCGCCTTTCCACGAGTATTGCCCGTCATCAGCTTGCAGAAGGCGGCCGGAGTATTCGCCAGTCCGCGTGTAATGTCCTCCAACACCGTAAGCTCGCCAGCACGAACCCAGTGCGCGAGCTGCGCCCGGGCGGCGGGCCGCAGGGAATCGTATGTGAATAGGAGGAAACCTTGCATTGTCAGCTGCCGAGCGACAATCTGCCACAGGTTGGTAATCGGGTACGGAGCATCGCTTCGGTTGTAATCGCTGATCATGCCACAGGCGACAATTCGGCCCCGCGGCTTGAGAGTCGGCAACATTGCGTTGAGTGTTGCACCACCGACGTTGTCGAAATAGACATCGACTCCCTCGGGAGCGTGCCCGGTCACGGCGACGGTGAGGTCGAGCGTCTCGCGATAATTCACCGCCGAGTGGAAGCCGAGTTGCTCGGTCAGCAAGCGTGCCTTGACCGCGGATCCGACAATTCCTATGACCTTGCAGCCGCGCAGTCGCGCGATTTGTCCGGCCACACTGCCGACCGCGCCCGCGGCGGCACTGACGACGACTGTTTGTCCAGGTTTGATATGGCCGATCTCGTGCAACCCCACGTATGCAGTCTGACCGGAGCCCCCGAGTGCGCCCAGGTGGTACGACAGGGGTGCGCCCGGCTCGCAGCGGATCTTCTCGAGCAAAATCGTGTCAGCCCTGACGATCGAGTAGTCCTCCCAGCGGTTGAGCCCGAACACCAGATCGCCCACCCGGAAGCCGACAACATTGGACCTGATGATGCGACCGGCGGTGGGCCCACGGATCACACCGCCGATCGGCACCGGAGGGAAATAGTTGGCTTTGCCTTCGAGCCAGCCCCGAATGGCAGGCTCCAATGAGAAATAGAGATTGCGAACGAGCATCTCGCCGGCCGCGGGCTCCGGAACCGCCGTCTCAACTCGAGCGAAGTGCTCTCGAGTCGGTTCCCCCCGGATCAGGGATCTGAGAACAATCTGGCGATTAACTCTGCCCGACGTAGTCATCGAGCGCCTCGTGGAAATGCTGCACCCGGCGTTCCTGGTGCGTGAGATAGAACGGCCGGAACCCCGCGGACCGCAGCGCACGCTGCTGTGAGGCCGCAACGCTGAGATCCTGATCGGCCGTGCGACCCAGCGACTTCTCACCGACCACGACGACCTCCAGAAGCGCATCTTCCACCGGAAGGTCGGGGCCGCCCGCCGGCGAAGGTGTGAACTGTTGATCGCCGATGCGAGGCACCAGCCACCAGTGATCGAATTCGCAGCGCGCCGGGTCCGTCGCATGCGGGCGCGGGCGCAACAACTGCACCCCGTCCGGTCCAACGGTGATAACCGAGTTCGGAAACAGGTTATAGATGATGTAGTCGGTGAGTTGGTAATCGGCCAGGTGCTCGTAGTGTTGGTATCCCCGCGCGGGCCCCAGCTTGCGCTTCTGCTCGAGGATGTCAGTGCGGATACGGTCGAGCGCGTCACGGCCGGCGTACTGCGCAGCATCCAGGCCCCACTGGGCCATCAGGCTGACGAGCGGCTCGGCCGGTATATCAGTCGAGTAACGGCGGCCCGGCTGGAATCCCGGAAACCAGCCGCGATTGTGTCCGTTGGCGAGCATGTCGAACTGACATTGCCGGCCGTCGCTCTCGATATAGGGCACGAGCTCGGGATGCAGCACGTGGACGTGATAGGCCTCGTTGAAATTGTCGGTAATGATCTTCCAGTTGCAATCCGCCTGGGCTGTCATGTTGAGAACACGAACCATGCTCTCGATCCGATACGAACCGATCTCGCGCACGACGGCCTCCCCCAGCCAGCCCCGCAGGTCCGGTGCAGTTCGCTCCATGTTGAACCAGACCATTCCGAAGAGCTGCTCGCAGCGGATTTCGTGGAGCCTCAGGCGGCCGCACGGATTACCCTGCGGATAGTCCTCAGGATCAAACACCCCGTCCACGACACCCGCACGGTCGAACTGCCAGCCGTGATAGGGACAGGTCAAGTGAGGCGCGTGTCCGTCCGGGCCCTGCAGGATGCGCATGCCGCGATGCGGACAGATGTTGTAGAAAGCTTTGAAGCTGTTGTCGTCCTGACGGACGATGAGAATGGACTCGGGACCGAGATCGCACACCAGGTAGTCGCCCGGCTCCGGCGCCTGGTACGCCATGCCTCCTATCTGCCAGGTTCGCATCCACATCCGTTTCCATTCGCGCTGGAAGTATTCCGCCGAAATGTAGCGCTCAGCAGTGATCGGTGACATTCGCAGAGGCGGCTCAGGCACGCTCTCAGGACGGCAGGCGCGGCTATTCATGGCTGGAGCAGCCTGAAGCGAGCATCACGGTCTGGCAACGCTCACTTCTGATAGGAGCGCATCAGGGTCGGAGGCGCGATGCTTGCGCGGCTGTTGGGCGGGAGAACGTCGGGGGACTCTCTTATGGCGGAAGAATTCGATGTACTGGTGCTGGGTACCGGGGCGGCCGGGCTGACAGCGGCGGTGACTGCCGCTGAATTCGGCGCGCGTGTAGGCCTGTTCGAGAAAGCCGACACCGTTGGCGGCACCAGCGCCTGGTCGGGAGGCCAGGTCTGGATTCCGAATAATCCACACGAGCTCGCCATCGGCAAGCGCGATAGCCGCGAGGAAGCGCTCACCTACCTCATGTCGCTCTCGCACGGACTGATCGACGAACGCATGGCGGCGACCTACATCGACACCGGCCCTGAGATGATCCGCTTTCTGGAAGCGCACACACCGGTCAGGTTTTATCCGGTGCCCGACTTCCCGGACTATCACCCCGAATTCCCCGGCGGAAAACCTCGAGGCGGGCGCACTCTCGAGTGTCCTCCCTTCCCCTATGGCGAATTGGGTGAATGGCGCGACCGCGTCGGCACCTCACCCTACTATCCTGACTTTACGATCACCATCGGGGAGACGACGCTGGGCCAATCGGTGCCGACTCCGGCACCGCCTGAGGTCAAGGCACATCGCAAGGCAAATGACGAACGCGGGATGGGGCTTGCATTAGTCGGGCGGCTGCTGCGGGGCTGCCTGGATCGCCACATTCAACCCCGGACGGGATTTCGTGCAACGCAGCTGCTGATGAGCGGGGGTGCCGTGAGCGGAGTGCGCTTTCAGACCGCGAACGGCAGCATCGACGTCACCGCGCCCAACGTTGTGCTCGCGACGGGCGGATTTGAATGGGACCCGAGTCTCGTGCGGGCCTTCTGCAGGGGCCCGCTGACCCATCCGGTATCCATCAAAACCAACACCGGCGACGGGCTGAAGATGGCCATGCGGGTCGGGGCAATGCTGGGGAACATGCGCGAAGCGTGGTGGATGCCGGTCATCGAAGTACCGACGGACATCAACAGCATGGGTCGCCAACTCCTGACCTATGAGCGCACCATGCCCGGATCCCTGATGGTCAATCGCCATGGCAGGCGCTTCACCAACGAAGCGTCGAACTACAATGCCTTCGGTGCGGCATTCCATGAGCAGGATGTCAGCCGGTTCGAATACGCCAACCTGCCCTGCTGGTTGATTTTCAACCAGGAGTTCTACGCGAAGTGGCCGTTCGTGGGCGGCCTGAGCGATGACTTCGGATCGGGCGAGGCACAGCCGCCGTCATGGATCACTCGCGCGGATACGCTGAGCGAGCTTGCGCGACGCGTTGGAATCGACGCGGCTCAATTGAGCGAGACCGTGGAGCGTTTCAACGAGCATGCCGCGGCGAAATCGGATCCCGACTTTCGACGGGGCGAGAGCGCCAACGATTTGTGGTGGGGTGATCCGGCCTTCCGTGGCGATAAGCGCGCAACCCTTGGACCGCTGGGCAGTGGACCGTATTACGCCATCGAGGTGAAGAGCGGCGCGCTGGGTACCAAAGGCGGGCCGCAAACCGACATCGACGCGCGCGTGCTCGATGTGGATGGCACCCCTATTGGGGGACTTTTTGCGGCGGGCAATGTTATGGCGTCTCCCATGGGGATGACCTATGGCGGCGCTGGTGGGACCCTTGGGCCCGGAATGGTATTTGGCTATCGCGCGGGCCGTGCGGCCTCGAGTCCTAACGGCCGTCGGAATTAATCAACTCGGCTGCGCGCCAGGCCAATGCCATGGCCGGCGCGTTTGTGTTGCCCGAGACCAGCCCGGGCATCACGGAACAGTCAACGACGCGCAGAGCCTCGACGCCATTCACTTGTAGTCGCGGATTGACCACGGCGTCGGCGTCACTGCCCATGCGACAAGTGGATACCGCGTGCGTGCCACACAGCGATCCGATCCGAAAGGCGTTGAGAATTTCTTCGTCCGAGACGCACTGCGGGCCTGGCACCAACTCCTCACCAACATACGCCTGCAAGGCAGGTTGACGCAGATAGCGGCGCATGTATCGCACCAGCGCGACCGCACTACGCTGGTCCTCGAACGTGGTCAGCCAGTTTGGAGTGATCACCGGTGGTGCTGACGGATCTGCGGATCTTGCGCGAACCTCTCCCTGGCTCGTCAGCCTCAGCAATTGGCCGTACGCGGTGATACCGGGCACATCCTCAACTGAGGCCAACGGCACCGGGAATTGCCCGTCGGCGCGCGCGAAGCTGAATGCGCCCATGTAGAGCTGCGCATCCGGACGAACCACATCAGGGCTCGTCCGAACGAAAGCACCTACTTCGAACGGGCCGGTGGCCAGTGGGCCAGAGCGTGTCAGGTAATATTGAAACAAACTACCCAGCAAGCCCAATCCCCGAAAACGGTGGTTGAGCCCCCTGACGGACAGAAGCCGATGAGGAATGGAGAATCCGAGATGCTCGCGCATACCTCGACCGACGCCGGGACTGTGATGCACGAGTTTGATACCCGCGGCGTTCAACGCACCTCCCGGTCCGATGCCGGAAAGTTGCAGTAGCTTCGGCGACTCGAGGGTCCCCGCGGACACAATCACTTCTCGGCGGCATCGATGCGTAACCGGTGTGCCGTTGCAATCAGCCAATACCCCAATCGCCCGGCGGCCATCGAACATCACTCGCTGGACCCGCGTGTGGGTTACGACACTGACATTCGGTCGCCGTCGCGCGGGGTCGAGAAAAACGGTGGCCGCACTTTGGCGACGGCCGTGCCTGATGTTGTGCTGGTAGTAGCCGACGCCCTCACGATCGCCCACGTTGAGGTCCTCGCGGCGCGCCAGGCCCATCTGCTGCCCGGCCTCAATGAGCGCCTCAGCGACGGGATACCGGAACTTGCCGCTCTGGACGTAAACAGGTCCGTTTCCTCCATGCTCCGGACCGGCACCGTCCTCGTGAGTTTCGATGGCTTTGAAAGCGCTCAACATGACAGGCCAGTTCCAACCGGTTGCGCCCAGCCGATCCCACTCGTCGTAGTCCTCCGGCTGGCCTCGGACATAGATCATTCCATTGATGGAGGAAGAGCCGCCGAGTGTCTTACCACGCAGCCAGACCTCGCTGGCGGGAGCACCTGGGACTCGAGGTTGATCGACGGCGTAATGCCAGGCGTAGTCTGGATCGAGAACCAGTCGCGCCATGCCCTTCGGCATCGCGATCAGGGGACTGCGATCCGGGCCGCCCGCTTCGATGATGAGGACGCTGTTGCGTCCATCGGCCGAGAGGCGCTCTGCCAGCACGCAGCCAGCCGACCCGGCGCCCACGATGATGTAATCGAATTGTGTCACGGCTTCGAGGCGGCCGCTTCAGCCTGCCGCCATGCCAGCTGCGCGAGGACGGGCACGGCCTCAGCTATCCGTGCCGCGTTCGCTGAGCTGGCAGTCCCTCTCGCGAGCCTGCCCTTGATTCCGTGGGCAATGCCGGCAAAGCGAAAGAAGTTGAATGCGAGATAAAAGTCGAGATGCGCAATTTCGCCGCGGCCCGTGCGCCGGCAGTACGCTGCCACATACTCTGACTCACTCGGTATGTTGAGCGCTTCGAGGTCGGCTCCCTCGAGCCCGGCCGTGATCAGCGGCGGCATCCGGTACATCATTACGTTGTAGGCAAAGTCTGCCAGAGGATGGCCGAGAGTGGATAACTCCCAGTCGAGCACGGCCAACACACGTGGCTCGCTGGGGTGAAAAATCATGTTGTCGATCCGGAAATCGCCGTGCACGATCCCGGTCTCATCGCCGGGCGGCAGATGTGCCGGCAGCCACTCAACGAGGCGGTCCATATGCGGATCGCGCCCCGCCTCCACATCCCCGAGATACTGTTTGGACCAGCGCGCGATCTGACGCTCGAAGTAGTTTCCCGGTCGACCATAATCGGCAAGACCGATTGCCCGATAGTCGATGCAATGCAGCCGCGCCAGGGTCGCATTCATGGCATCGAAATAATCCGGCCGCTGCTCGCGACTCACTTCCGGAAGCGTGGGGTCCCAGAAGATGCGGCCCTCAACGTAGTCCATGACGAAGAACCACGTGCCGACTACGGCATCGTCCGTGCACAGGCCGTGCACACGCGGGACGGGAAAATCCACGGAACGCAGCGCGGTCGAGACCTGAACCTCCCGCTCAACCGCGTGCGCGCCCTTCAGTAGGGGACCCGGAGGCTTGCGGCGCAGGACGTAGCTCGCGGTTGGTGTCAGCAAGTGGTAGGTTGGGTTCGACTGACCGCCCTTGAATTGCCGCACTCTGAGCGGGCCCGCATAGCCCTCGACATTCGCCTCCATCCATTGGGCCAGCCGAGTCTCATCGAAGCGGTGCTCCGCGCGCACATCCGTTGTACCGCTGAATTGCACCCCGCGGCTCATGACTGCGTTGTGTTGAGCGCGTGCCGCTTGATGCTTTTGGCGAGCGACCAGCGGTGCACTTCGCTCGGACCGTCGTAAATCCGGAACGCGCGCAACTCGCGGAATATCAACTCGACGACCGTGTCGCGCGTCACACCGGTCCCACCCATGACCTGGATGCAACGATCCGCGATTCGGAACAACGCTTCGGATACCGATACCTTGGTCATGGAGGACTCGAGGGTGCCGGGGACGCCACTGTCGAGCACTCCGGCGCACCAGTCGATCATCAACTGCGCCTGTTGCAGCTCGATTTTGTTGTCAGCCAACATGAAGCCGACGCCCTCGTGATCAATGAGCAGTTTCCCGAAGGCTTCGCGCCGGACTGCGTACGCGATCGCAATCTCCTGAGCACGCCGGCACGCTCCGAGCCAACGCATACAGTGTGTCAGTCGGGCGGGCGCGAGCCGCACTTGCGCGTATTTGAAGCCCTCTCCCGGCTCACCCAGGATCTGATCTGCAGGCACGCGTAGATCGTCGATGGCAACGATGGCGTGACCACCTGGCATTGAGCCGTCGATGGTGTCGAGCACGCGCTCGATGCGAATCGCCGGATTGGGCAGGTCGACCAGAAACAGGGTCGCGCCCTGGCCCGACATCGCCATGACGATGCCGACCCGCGCGCCATCGGCACCCGTGATGAACGCCTTACGCCCATTGATGATCCAATCCTCGCCGTCCTGGCGAGCCAGCGTCTTCAACATGGAGGGATCGGAGCCCGCGCCGCCATCCGCGGCGGGCTCGGTCATGAAGAATGCCGAGCGCGCACGCCCTTCAACCAGGGGCTGCAGAAATCGATCCTTCTGCCCGGGGGTTGCGATGCGACCGAGCAGAAACATGTTGCCCTCATCGGGCGCTGACACGTTGACTGCGACGGGGCCGAGCGGCGACAGCCCGGCTGCCTGCAGGACCAGTGCGGTGGCGCGATGTGTCAGGTGTCTACCGTCGCCGAGAATATGGGGTGTTAGAACTCCAGCGGCACGCGCGCGATCACGCATCTCCTGAACCATGTCGCCGGAGGGACCGTGCGAGCCCCAGCGCTCGTCGCGCTCGTATGGAATGATCTCCTGGCGAACGAAACCCTCGACCTTCGCTGCGATGGCCCGTGCCTGCTCCAGATTGGATTCATGGGACATCGCTTGCCGCCCGCCCCGCTCCCGACTCTGCGTTGTTGTCCCCTGCCCTCGCGATTGCTTCTGCCATCTCCTGTGCCGTGGGATTGGCACGCAGGGTCAACCCACCATTCACCTGCAGATTGGCACCTGTCATAAAACACTCGTCACTCGCGAGCCATACGGCAGCGGCGGCGATGTCTTCTGTCGTGCCGATCCTGCCGAGCGGATAGCCCTTGAGGAACGAATCAAACAGCCCGGGCACGGTCCTGGCCTGAGCCGTCATGGGAGTGTCGGTCAGGCCGGGCGAGATGGAGTTGGCGCGAATCCCAAACCGACCGAACTCGTGCGCCACGCAGCGGATCACGTGGTCGGTACCCGCCTTGGTGCCCATGTAGGCCGCGTGATCATTGAGCATGATCGTGGCCGTCGCGGAGCTGATCTGAATGATCGATCCGCCGCCCGTCATTGCCTCGAGCATCTGCTGAAAGAACTGGAAGGGCCCGATGTACTGCAGCGCAGTCATCTTCAACAAGTCCTCGGTGGTGGTCTGCAGGAACGGTCGGAGCAGTCCCCAACCAGTTGCATTCACCGCGATGGACACGGCTCCCATCGAAGCGAGCGCCGCCGTCCGCAGGGCCTTCAGATCCTCCAGGCTGGTGATGTCGCAGTACGCACTGTGGCCACCGATTTCCGCGGCCAGGCGCTCGAGCTCATCCAGGTGTCGCCCGGCTACCAGGACCTGCGCACCTTCAGCTCGAAAGCGTCTGGCGATCACCTGGCCCATGTTGTTGCGTGCGGCTGCGCCGAGTACGACCGCACACTTGCCTTCGAGACGTCCCATGGGCGCATTGTTCTTCCATGAACCTCAGCCCGGCAACTGCCACCAATGCTAGGTGCGCTAGGCAAAACGATAGTGGAGTGTGGGAGCTTCTCAGGTTCAATATGGGCGTTGAATCGCAAGCGGGGGCGACGTATGGATCTCGGACTGAAGGGCAAGAAGGTCATCCTCACCGGCGGCAGCCGCGGGATCGGTCGGGCGGCGCTGGAAATCTACGCGGCAGAGGGCGCGGACATCGCATTCTTCTCGCGCAATCGAGCCCAGGTGGACGAGACGGTCACTGCGCTCTCGCGCCATGGTGGGAAGGTCTACGGTTCCACCTTCGACCTCAATGATCTCACCGCCTTCCCGGGTTGGTTGACCAGCGCGGCGGCCCAGCTCGGCGGATGCGATATTTTCGTACACGGGGCGAGCGCCTCCGGATCCCAGGCTACAGGGGACTGGGAAAAGTGTTTCAATTTCGACCTGCTGGGTACGGTCAAAGGCTGCGAGACCCTGGAACCGTACCTGCAGCGATCCGGCTCCGGCGCGGTGATCATCATGTCGAGCACGGCAGCGGTGGAGACCTTCCTCGTGCCGCAAGCCTTCAATGCGATCAAGTCGGCATTGCTGACTTACAGCAAGCAGCTCAGCCAGGCGTGGGGCCCGAAAGGCATCCGCGTGAATGCGATCTCTCCGGGCCCGGTCAGCTTTCCGGGCGGTAACTGGGAGATGATCCAGTCAGCCATGCCCGACCTTTACAACATGACAGCCAGCCAGTTCGCGCTGGGTCGATTTGGCGTGCCCGAAGATGTCGCGCGAACGATCGTATTCCTGTCGAGCCCCGCGTCCGCCTATACGACCGGCACCAACATCGTCATTGATGGCGGTTACACGAAACGGGTGCAGTTCTAGCTAGGGAGCGATCCGGAGAATCAGCTTGCCATGGTTCTCGCCGCTGAATAATTTCATGAAGGCCGCGTAGGCGTTCTCGAGCCCGGGCTCGATGTGCTCATCGACGCGAATCTGACCTGTGGCGATCCATCGAGCCACCTGCTCGGCACCTTCCGGAAAACGCTCAACGTAGTCCATGATCAGAAAGCCGTGGACGGTCGCGCGTTTGACGATCACCTGCCAAAGGTTACGGGCGCCCAGTTTACCGTGCTCACAGTTGTACTCACTGATGAGACCGCAGAGAATCACACGGGCCTTGGGAGCAAGGTTCATCAGCCCCGCATCCAGAACCTCGCCACCGACATTCTCGAAGATCAGGTTGACACCGTTGGGCGCGGCCTGCGCGATGGCGGCCGTCAGCTCGGCGGGGCTCTTACCGCGGTAGTCGATCGCCACATCGAAACGATAGTCCTGTAACAGACGCCGGCACTTCTCCGAGCCACCAGCGATCCCGATGGTGCGGCAGCCCTTGATGTGGGCAATCTGGCCAGCAATCGAACCCACGGCGCCAGCGGCGCCTGAGACGAGCACGGTTTCCCCGGCTACGGGGCGACCAACCTCCTGCAGGGCAAAATGAGCCGTCAAGCCCACCGCACCCATTGCAGACAGCACGTAACTCGGCGAAGGTAGCGCGGAGACGTCCACCTTGTTGGTGAAACCACCCGGGGTGACGACGGAGTAGTCCTCGAGGGCATTCAAGCCCACGACCCAGTCGCCTGGCCTGAAGTTGGGATTCGCCGTGCTGTGGACACGACCGACGGTCGTGGCGCGCACCGCCTCTCCCAATGGGATGGGTGGCATATAGGAGGGGATGTCATCCATCCAACCGCGCTGCGCCGGGTCGAGCGAGGCGAAATGATTGCGGACCACGAAGCCGCCTGCCGGAGGTTGCGGAACCGGCACGGAATGCAATGCGAAATCTTCGGGCTGCGGCACACCGGCTGGACGACGGATCAACACGAAGCGGCGGTTTGTCATACAGCGGTAAACCCACCATCGATCACGAACTCGCTGCCCGTCACAAAACTCGCCTCCGGGGAGCACAGGTAGACAACACCGCCGCCGATCTCCTCAGGATTTCCGAGGCGACCGATGGGATGGGCAGCGATGACACCCGCCTCAGCTGCCTCCCGGGAGGCCACACCGCCGATTTCAACATATCGATCGATGATGGCGTGCATCATCGGAGTGTGGATTCCGCCGGGATGTACGCTGTTAACCCGGATGTTGTACCCGAGCATGCCGAACTCGATGGCGCACGACTTGCTGAACAGCTTCACGGCGCCTTTGCTGGTGCAGTAGGCGGCAGTGAATGCCGCACCTCGCTGGCCGCCCACTGATGAGAAGTTGACTATGGAGGCGCCGCCCTTTCGCGTCTTGCCGCTTTGCTTGAGCAGCGGCAACATCGCCTTCGTGCCGATCAACATCGAATCGACGTTGACTGCCTGCACGTGGCGCCAGTCCTCGAGCGTCGTTTCCTCGATGCTCTGCACCTTGCAGATCGCAGCCGCGTTGATCAGCGCGTCGAGCCGGGAATGGGTCTTACTGATCTCGGCAGCGATCCGCGCCCAGTCGGCAACGCTCGAAACATCGTGCTGCCGGTATGCGACCGCGCCTGGCACCGAAGCCTCCGGCGCGATGTCAGTGGCCACAACAATTGCCCCCGCCTCGCTCAGCGCGGCGCACACCGCACGACCGATGCCGCCGGCGGCGCCCGTGACCAGTGCAATCGTGTCATTCAGCTGGATCGACATAACTGTGCCCTCAACGCGCGGTCCAGCCGCCATCGATCACGAGCTCGGAACCGGTGCAGTAGCTGCTGTCATCGCAGGCGAGAAAGTAGGCGGCACCGGCTATTTCCGCAGGCTCTGCCAGGCGCCCGTTGGGAGTGGCCGCGGCGATCTGGTCAATCAATTCCTGCGCGCTCCCGCCCATGCCCCGTGCCACCCATTTGCGCATGCCAATCTGCAACAGCGGCGTGTTGACGAAACCCGGGTGAATGGAGTTGACCCGGATGGGGATTCGCTTCGTGGCGAACTCGATGGCAACCGACTTGGTAAACAGTCGCACAGCACCCTTTCCCGTGTTGTAGGCCGACGTGTCGGTATAACCCACGAGCCCCATGATGGAGCTGATGTTGATCACGCTCGTGCCGAAACGTGTCGTGCGGCCGGTCTCCGTCAGAAGCGCAGTGAAGGTCTTCGTGCCGAGAAAAACGCCATCGACGTTGATCGACATGATGCGTCGCCAGGCGGCGAGCTCCAGCGTGTCTACGGCGCCGGTGCAGTCGATCCCCGCATTGTTGACCAGGATGTCGAGCCGACCGTGTCGCGCCCGCACATCCTTCTCGGCCGTGAGCCAGTCGGCCTCGCTGGCGACATCGAGCTTCAGATAGCTGACCTTCCCGCCGGGCTCCCCCTGCGAATTCGCGCCCGAGCTCGCCGTTGCCTCCAGCCGGTTGAGCACACTCGCCACGTCCTGATCGTGGACATCCGCGAGGTCGGTCAACACGACGGACGCGCCTTCGGCCAGGTAACGCTCTGCGATCGCCAACCCGATTCCACGCAACGCACCCGACACGAGTGCCACCCGACCTGACAGGTTCGTCATACGCCCCTCGCTGCATCGGCAGTCATACGCCCATCATCCCGGCGGTCGTGGCGCCATCAATCCCGTACTCCGAGCCTGAAATGAAGCTCGCTTCATCACAGGCGAGAAATGCGACCAGTGCAGCAACTTCTTCCACGCGCGCCATGCGCTTCAGCGGCGCCATCCCCTCGAATTGCGCACGCGCCGCGGCCGGATCGGGCGCTCTGTCGATCACCGCGCGGATCATGTCGGTCTCCACCACGCCCGGGTGGATCGAGTTGCAACGGATCTTCGTGCCCTGGTTGGCACAGTGCATCGCCACCGACTTGGTCAAGGCAATCAACGCACCCTTGGCAGTCGAGTACGCGACAAAGTTGCCCATGGGCCGGTAGGCGCTCATCGAGGAGTTGACGATGATCGAGCCGGTTGCGCCACCTGGATTTGCGCGCATCGCCCGCACCGCCGCCTGACACGTCAGCATGACTCCCGTGAGATTGACCGACAGCAGCCGGTTCCAGCTCTCGAACGTAATCGACTCGACGCTGGCGTCACCGGTTTCGATGCCGGCATTCGCAAATGCGATGTCGAGACGCCCAAAGCGGGACCGGAGTGCCTCCATCAGGGCGGGCCAGGTCTCGGCCGCCTCCACCCGATGCGGGTAGAAACTCGCGCCCGTCTCCCGGGTGAGCCGCGCCGCCGCCTCGGTATTCGAGCCGGTGAAGGCGACTTCGGCGCCTTCGGCGGCGAGCCGTCGAACGGCACCTGCGCCGATGCCGGATGTGCCGCCGGTGACCAGCGCGACCTTGCCTTCGAGTCGCTTTGTCATGAGATGTCCTGCCCGTTCGTGTGCGCAGAATGACTCAATTGCAAGCCGGCCGAATCTATTCTTTCATCTAGGTGACGTCACGGTGCAGGGGCCGCCATACTGGAAGTCATCCTCCAGGAGCCCGATCCCACATGAGCAAGGTTGGCGGCGAGACACCATCCCGGGACGGGACAACATCGCAGGGCAGCGGGACCAGCCGCTCCACCGGAATCGGCTGGGCCGAGTTGATGAGCGAGGATGCACGCCCCGTGCCCGAATTCCTGCGCCGCGAGAGCTATACCTATCGTGGCTCGGATCCGATTGCCGCCGAGCGTTACACGAGCCCCGAGTTCATGCGACTCGAGGGCACGAAGATGTGGCCGTACGTCTGGCAGTTTGCGGCGCGCGAGGAGGACATGCCTTCCGTGGGTGACTACGTGGTCTACGAGAACGCCGGCCGCTCGTTCCTTCTAGTGCGCCAGGATGATGGGGCGGTCCGCGCATTCCACAACGTCTGTTTGCATCGCGGCCGCAAGCTGCGCACCCAGGATGGCACGGCTGACCAGTTTCAATGCCCCTTCCACGGATTTACCTGGAACAAGGACGGCTCGCTGCGGAAGATTCCCTGTCGCTGGGACTTCAGCCATCTCGAGGACGAGAAGATGCACCTGCCCGAGGCTGAGGTGGCCCGCTGGGGCGGCTACATTTTCCTTCGCGAGAATCCGGGCGGCCCGAGCCTGGAGGAGTATCTCGCGCCATTGCCCGAACATTTCCAACGTTGGAAACACGAGCAATGCACAACAGCCATCTGGGTCGGCAAGGTCGTGCCCGCCAACTGGAAGGTGACTGCTGAAGCCTTCATGGAGGCCTGGCACACGGTCATCACTCATCCGCAGCTGCTTCCGTTCACCGGCGATGAGAACAGCGCTTATTGGACCTGGGGCGATCACGTCAATGTCAA
>Ga0068858_100001567_pt1 | contig 23451 bp, 19 predicted proteins | sample KBSSwiS12_FD_66589 | JGI IMG/M metagenome (GOLD analysis project Ga0068858, IMG submission 66589) | Switchgrass rhizosphere microbial communities from Kellogg Biological Station, Michigan, USA - KBS Switchgrass S1-2 | ecosystem: Host-associated > Plants > Roots > Rhizosphere > Soil ...
CCGCCCGCTCGCCGTCGCACACCGCGAACAGCGACGCCTCCGGCCCCCGCATGCATTCCTCGACGACGATGGCACCTTTGGCCAGCTTGGCCGCCGCGTCGGCCACCGCTTCGTCGTAGCTCGACGTGACCAGCACGCCCTTGCCCAGCGCCAGGTAGTCGGTCTTGACCACCACGGCACCGTGCAGCGTCCGCATGAACGCCTTCGCCGGCTCGAGCTCGGTGAACGACCCGAACCGCGCCGTCGGCACCCGCGCCTCGGCGAGGAGCGCCTTCATCCACGCCTTCGACCCTTCGAGCTGTCCGCCCTCGGCGCCGGGTCCGAACACGACCCGGCCGCGCGCCCGCAGCCGGTCGCCGAGCCCGTCGACCACGTGGTCGTCGGGCCCGAGGACGAAGAGGTCGGCGTCGACGTCGAGCGGGTCGGAGCGCACCGACCAGGGGATGCCGGGGTTGCCCGGCGTGACGACGACGTCGTGTCCGGCCCGGGCGAACGCCCACGCCAAGGCGTGCTCCCGGCCGCCCTTGCCGGTGACGCACACCCTCACCTAGGCCACCCGGATGGTCTGCTTGCGCTCCGGCCCGACGCCGACGTAGCTCACCGGAACGCCGCCCTGCTCCGCCAGGAACAGGACGTAGTCGCGCGCCTTGGCCGGCAGCTCGTCGAGCGTGGTCGCACCCGACGTGTCGGCCTGCCAACCCGGCAGCTCCTCGTAGATCGGCACCGCCTTGTGCAGGTCGGACTGGTGGTAGGGCATGTGGCTCACGCGCTGGCCGTCGATCTCGTAGGCGACGCACACCTGGATGGCCGGCAGCGGGTCGAGGATGTCGAGCTTCGTGATGAAGATCTCGGTGAGGCTGTTGAGCCGCGCCGCCTGGCGCAGCATCACGGCGTCGAACCAGCCGGGTCGGCGGCGGCGTTTGGTGTTGACCCCGTACTCGTGACCTCGGTCCACGAAGCCGTCGCCGATGTCGTCGAACAGCTCGGTCGGGAACGGCCCGGACCCCACGCGCGTGAGGTAGGCCTTGGTGATCCCGATGATGCGGGTGAGGTGGCGAGGGCCCACGCCGGCACCGGCGCACGCACCACCGGCCACCGGGTTCGACGACGTGACGAACGGATAGGTGCCGTGGTCGAGATCGAGGAACGTCGCTTGGGCGCCCTCGAACATGACCTCCTTGCCGGCCTCGAGCGCCTCGTGGATGAGATTCACCGAGTCGACGATGCGCGGCTGGAGGCGCGGCGCGATCTCGCCGAGGTACTCGTCGCAGATCACGTCGGCCGACGGACCGAGGCGGTTGTAGACCTTGGCGAGGATGGCGTTCTTCTCCTTGAGCACCACTTCGAGCTTCTCGCGGAAGATCTTGGGGTCGAGCAGGTCCTGCACCCGCAGACCGACCCGCAGCGCCTTGTCGGCGTAGGTCGGCCCGATCCCGCCCTTGGTGGTGCCGAGCTTGTTCTTGCCCAGGTGGCGCTCGAACAGGACGTCGAGCTCCTGGTGGTAGGGCATCACCAGGTGGGCGTTGCCGCTCACGAACAGGTTCGAGGTGTCGATGCCGCGCTGCGACAGCGTGTCGATCTCCCCGAGCAGGATGCGCGGGTCGACGACGACGCCGTTGCCGATGACGTTGACCGTCGCGGGGTGCAGCACCCCGCTGGGGACGAGGCGCACGGCGAACGACTGCTCGCCCACCACGATGGTGTGGCCGGCGTTGTGGCCGCCCTGGTAGCGGACGACCATGTCGACCTCCTCGGCGAGGATGTCGGTGAGCTTCCCTTTTCCCTCGTCACCCCATTGGGTCCCGACGACAACCGTGCCTGGCACGTGGGCACACGCTATCGGACGGCATGATCCCCGCCTGCACCCTGCTAGAGGTTGATGACCTGCTTCGGCGGGGGCGGGAGCAGCGCCTGGATGACGGCGTGGCCGCACGCCTCGGCCACGCTGGAGCGCACCACCGCCGAACCGCTCACCACCGTGTCGACGTCGCCTGCTCGGGTCGACACCAGCACGATGACGACCGTGCGGCCGTTGACCTGCCGGACCTCGACGGCTTCGACGTGGGCGACGAGGTCGAAGCCGAGGTCCGCCAACGCGTCGAGCGTCGCCGACGCGGCGAGCCGCGGCTCGACGCTCGCGAACGGCGTTCCCGACGCCCGGCCCGATCCACTCATCGCGTCGTGCCGCAGCAGGACCTCGACCGTCGCCGCGTCCTGGGTGACCGTCGTGGTGACGGAGGCGATCTCCACGGCATCGCTCGGCGTCGTCGAGCGACGTGCTCGGGCCGGGCGGGGACCCGAGGGTCTTCGCTCGCCACGGCCCCGCCGCCGCTCGAGCAGCCGCCGGTCGGCTGCGCCGAGCAGCTCGGAGACCTGGCGACCGTCGTCCGGCGCGGTCGCCACCCCGGCGCTGAACGGTGGCGCGGTGGCGCGCATGCGCTCCAGCAGCAGATCGACGGCGTCCGCGTCGCTGTAGGGCAGCACGGCGACGAACTCGTCGCCGCCGATGCGATAGAAGCCGTCGCCCTGTCGCAGGGCATGGACGAACGCCTGGGCGAGGTCGCGCAGGCGCACGTCGCCGGCGTCGTGCCCCTCCACGTCGTTGACCGCCTTCAGGCCGTCGAGGTCGATCATGGCGATCGAGAGGACGTGCTGGTGGCGAAGCGCCCGGGCCAACGCCGCGGGGAGGTCGCGCTCCAGCGCCCGCCGGTTGCCGACGGCGGTGAGCGGATCGATGTGCGCGTCGACCTCGAGGTCGCGCATGCGGATGTCGACGAAGTCCGTCAGCAGCTCGTCGATCACCTGGTCGAGCCGCGACAGCAGCGCCGGCAGCGCTTCGTCCTCGGCCGCGCCGGCGATCACGCGTGCGTGGGCCAGCTGCCGCAACGCGGTCAGGTCGGGCAGGGTGATCGTGAGCCGCTCGGGGAGCCGGACCGGCTCCCCCGTGTCGAGGTGGGCGAGCAGCGCGCGCACGACGACCTGGCACCGCTCCACGGCCGCGTCGGCGGGGCGACCCTCGCCTTCGATGCGCTCGGCCCACAGCTCGGCCAGCCCTCGTTCCGGGGCGAGCAATGCCGCGAGGCGCTCAGGCATCGTCGCCCGATCCTGAGCCGTGTTCCCTCACACGAAGTACTTCGTGCTCGTAGTGCACCACCCTGCCACGCCGAGCGGCGCGAGCGCTCCAATCCGAGCGAATCGCCGCCCGTTCGTCCGGTACGAGTGGGTTTTTCGGTATTTCGGATCGGGCCTTCGCTACCGGGCGGCCGTCGGACACGGGCCCACCGTGGTCGCGACGCCGCGGTGGTCCGACCCGGGCAATGCCAGGCGCCGAGCGTGCGCCGCGCACCATCCGGGTCCGACGAAGACGTGGTCGATGCGCAGCTCCAGGCGCCGGAGCGCGCCGCGTTCTGACGTCGGGCCACCCCACCCGGCCAGCCCGGCGTCGCGGAAGTGGCGAGCGAAGTTGCGATAGCCCCAGGTGCGGTCCGAGAGGTTGAGGTCGCCGGCGATCACCACCGGGAGGCGCTCGGCCCGTGCCGCCCGGGCGACGGCCGCCACGATCTGGCGATGCCGGGCGAACGTCACCTGGTAGCTGCCGGCGGGGCGGAGACCGGGCTTGACGAGGTGCAACGCATACAGCACGAATGGACCCGCGGGTCCGTCGATCTCGATTCGGAGCGCACGCCGGCCGAGCGCGGGCAGCAAGGGCAGCATCCGCATCGACCGATCGCCGTAGACCGTGACGTCCTTGTGGTCCTCCGGTAAGGACCATGCGAAGTGCGCCTGCAGCGCCGCGCGCACGCCGCCACCGGTCTCGCTCACCACCACGATGTCGGGGTGCTGGCGCTCGATGGCGGCCACCAGCCCGGGCACCTCAAGGCCGCCCTTGGCGTTCACCTCGACCAACCGCATCGGCGACACGGGAGCCGGCCCGCGTTGGGGCAACCACGGACCGACGACCACCACGACGCCGAACAGCGCCCACGACGCCGCCACCGCCGCACCTCGCACGCGATGGCGGACGTAGGCGACCACCGCCTGGCCAAAGACCGCGCCGAGCACCACCAGCGGCAGCACGACGGCGAGCGCGTCGAAGAGCGGACCGAGGTCGCGCACGAGGAACCACGTCCAGGGCACGGCCATCGGCCACACCCACCGCGCTCGCCGCAACCACCGGGGGCGCGCCGCGCCTTCGCTCGATTCAGTCTCCGTCATCCCAACGACCGGCGGCCCGGCCCCCGAGGTGGCTGATGCTCAGCTCGACGTGCGGAGCGACTCGCGGGTCGGGTGGTGGCGACGTCGATGTTGCAGCATCCCATGTCCGACGTCGGTTCCCTGGTCGGCGTGCTCGGTCGCGGCGACGAGGTCGATCGTGGCTGCCGGCTCGGGCGCGTCCTCGACGCGAGGAGCGGCCGCGATCGGGGCCGGCTGGCGAGCATGGTCGAGACCGAACACGGCGAGGACCGAGACGAAGCTGCCGAGCCACAGCACGACGACCGCCGAGAACACGCCGTACCGATCGGCGAGCAGCGCCAGCGCGCCAGCGACGGCGGCACCACCGACAACGGCGACCGTTCCCGCCGCTCGCCGCCGTGAGCGGATCATCATCAGGTCGTCTCCCGTCGTGGCCGCCGTTCCGGATCGATCATTGGAGCCGAAGATCAAGGGCGCGTCACCGCTACATAAACAGAGGCCCAACTTTCCCTTGAACCTCTCCTACATCCGTCACCCTCGGGACCTTTCGGTCCCGGGGCGCCACATGGTACAAACCCGGCGGAATCAGTGCCCGGAAGCGGTGACGGCTACAGGTTCGTCATCGCGCTCTAACTGACTTCGGCAAGTGCGTGTTCGGTGATCCCCTTTGCTTCGCCATCGATGAGTGACCCTGGGCGCCTGCGCTTCCGTGAGATGGCGTCGCTGGTCGACGAGGGATGTGGGACCCGCCCGCGCGAACGCCGGCCGCCACCTCGTCCGACCCGGGTTCGGTTCTACCTCGGCGTGGCGACCACGGCATAGAGCGCAGAGAGGCGGGTTGCGATGTTGTCAAAGGTCAGCAGCTCTCGGTTCGCTCGTTGCGATTGCTCGAGCCTCGCCTGGAGCTGAGGGTTCTCGAGCACGCGTCGCAGACCAGCCGCCAGGGAATCCGCATCCCCGGGAGTGGCTGTGATCGCGTCGGGTCCGATGTTGTGCACCAACCCCGGCAGATCGCTCACCACGCACGCCCGGCCAGCGGCGATGGCGAGGTTCAGGATGCCGCTCTGGGTGGCTTCCAGATAGGGGCACGCGACGACATCGGCAGTGTGCAACATCGCGGTCAGGTCATCGTCCGGCAAGAAGCCGGTGAACACCACCGACCCTTCGAGTCCCAACTGCTCGACGCGGCTCCTGAGTTGCGCCTCGAACTGATGATCCTTACGTTCGAACAGCCGGAAGACGCCTTGACGTGGGCGTACGGCGCCCGCAATGACGAGGACGGTGTTCTCCCGTAGGTCCGGAGTCGATGCCCCGAGACGACCGAACGCCTCCACCAGCACCCCGGTGCCCTTGTCAGGATGTATGTACCCCGGCGCCACGACCACGTTGCGAGCACGGACACCGTGCGCTGCTCTGACGCGAGAGATCTCCGCCGCGGGTGGCGTCGTCATCGCCGCTCGGGCGAGCCCGTGCGGCATCACGTGGACGTTCCGCTCGACCGCGCCGCAACCGATTGCAAGCTCGGCGGCCTCGGGGCCGTACACGATGATCGCGTCGGCCGCGCGGGCGAGGAACTCGTAGAAGAGCCTTCCGACCGGACCGAGCAGCCGGATCTCACGACGGATCTCGTGCAGGGTGAAGACGAGCCGAGTCCCCGACCTCCGCCGCGCGAGGAGTCCGCCTGCGATCGCCCACAGGCCGGCAAGTCCCAGCGCGGGGATGGCGAATTGGTAGTGCAGCACGTCGGCATCTGTGCGCCGAACGGTGGCAACCACGCGCTCAATCGACATTGGGCTGGCGCCCAGCACGCGGTGCACCTCGGGACCATCCTCGACGCAACTGCGACCCGAGGTGACGATGCCGACCTGCATCTCTGGTATCGCCGCCAGGTGCGCCGCCAAGATGCGTGTGTGGACCCCGATGCCGTCTGGTTTCGGCGGGTAGGGCGCTACGAGGAGGACGTTCACGAGTTGCCGGCTCCGGGGGGACGGATCGCTGATCTCGGGGCGAGTGACGAATGTGCGAGAGCCGGCCCGGTTCACGAAAACCTACTGCGGGGACGCGAGATGACCCGACGGGGCGCCCGTCAACAGGTCCGGGCCCACGTCAGCGCCCGCACGAGTGCACCGGTTTCGTAGCTCAGTTCCCTGGGCAGCGACGACGCCGGCAGGAGCGGCGCCGCGACGACCTGCACGTCGCCTCGGAAACAGCGATCGAACACCAAGCGAGCGCGCGTCGCTTGCGCCCGCGCGGCTACGACGATGACGCGGCGCCAACCCCGGCGACGGGCTAGGCGGGTGAAGACGCGGGCCTCGCCTTGGGTTGAGTACGGGTTCGGGGAGTAGCGCTCGACCTTTGCCTTCCCCAGATTCCCCGGGATCGCTCGGGGTCCGCTCTTCCCGGTCGGCAGCAGCAGGATGGGGGCGCGTCCCATCCGTGCGAGTGACGCCCCGATCGGTGTCAGGTCGGGTCGGCGTCCAAGCACGACGATCACGTCCGCCGGAGCGTGGTCGTCGTCCGTCGAAGGCAGCATCAGCACTTTGGCGTTCGCGCCAAGGATCACGACGACGATGACGAGAAGCGTCACGAAGCAGGTCCGGGCGAGCTGGGTTCGACTTGGCACGCGGTCAGGTTCGCGCGGGTACTACCCCGCGGCGTCACCACCGCCCCCGAAGTGTCGGCGATACGCGGCAAGAGCCTTCGGGGCATCCTGCAACATCATTCCGACGTTCCCGGTGGGGGACAGGAAGTACGACTGGTACTCAACGGGGTTCGAGCGGACGATGTCGGCGAGGGCATCGACGTACAGGTCGTCATCCCCGAAGCCAGGGAACGAACCGCGGGCCGTGACAGCCCACTCAGGGATGCTCACCCTCTTGCCGTGCTGACGGGCGAACTGGAGGAGGTCGCGCATCGATGCACGCTGGTTGTACTGCTGGAGCCAGTGGACGAACCATGGCGTGGTCGCGGGCACAGCGAGCACGTCGTAGAAATCGATCCCCATGATGTCGACATACGCGTCACCGGGGTAATAGTCGGCGAACGCGATCGGCCGGTACCCGGCGTTGATACACAGGTCGAACTGGAATGCGGCGCCGGGGACAGACCGCATGGCCGTCACGACGCGCGCCCAGTAGGTGCGCCAGGCGATGAAGTCCGCTTGCGTCGACCCGATCGAGTGGCGATACCAGGTGCCGTTCGCCTCATGGCCGAGGCGGATGACGCTCGATCCGAGGCCGGCGGCGACGAGGTTCCGGGCGAGGGCGCGGGCGTGCTCGTCGTACTCTCCCGCCGCTCCCCGTATGCGCCAGTCAGCAGGTGCCTCGTCGGGGATCATCGATTGGGTGACGATGAGCCGCCTTCCCGGTACGGCTGTGGCCCATTTCGCCCAATTGAGATTCGGGTCGCTGTGCACGACGAACCACGGCTTCTCGAATCCGGCCCACGTTGGGGCCGCGTCGTTGTAGACCACAGCGCAGTTGAAGTTCCTGCCCACAAGCTTGCCGAACGCGACGAGGGCATCGATCTGATGACGCGTGTACACGCACGCCTGGCGGCGTGCAACGGGCGCGGTGGCGGCGTGAGATCCCGACGCAGGTGCGGCCGGTGCCGATGCGGCGCCGGCGCTCGCCATGGCAGCAGCGGTCACCGCGAGCATGCCAACCACGAGGCCCGCCACTGTCCGACTGATCCGCCGTGTTGCCACTTTCAACGCTCCGAATCCACTCCGGAGCGTGCTTGTGCACCGCTCCTACCATGGGATCGGTCGATGGCGCGTTCTGCTTGAGCGGAACATCAGGGCCGCATCCAGGCGTCGTTGGCGACAAGCGTCCGGACCGCGCGAGCAGGAGACCCGACCACGAGTGTCCGCGCCGGCACGTGTCCCGATACCACCGACCCGGCCCCGACGACGACGTGGTCGCCCACATCCGTCCCCGGCAAGATGACCGCACCGCGCCCCAGCCAGACGTTCGAGCCGATGCGTACGGGCGCCCGGCGAACGGCGGCGCCCTCCTGAACAGGGTGATGGTCGGTGTCGTAGATCGCGACGAAGTCACCGATGCGAGCATGGTCGCCGATCGTGATCTCGTCATGGGCGACGATCGAGGAACCTTGGTTGATGAAGCTGCCCTCGCCGATTCGCAGCCGCCCGCCCTCTACGGCGCCGAGCTCGACGCGTGCCGTGGTGCCTCGAACGGACAACCGAGCCGGCAGCGCTAGCTCCCCGCCGAAGCGGACGACAGGCCTGGAGCCCTCGCACAGGATCACGCACCGGTGGCCGTGCCGTGCCGCAGCGGCAGTCGCAGCGCCGGATCGAACAACGTCAAGCATGGCCAGACGCCGGCCCGACCGTGGGCCACTGCGGGAGTGGCTCACCGCCGACCCACACCATGAAACGCGACCAACCCGTCCTCGGTCTCATTCACCGGCGATGGACCGGTCGCGACCGAGGGCTGGTGGCGTTCGCCGTCCCCGTCGGTATGAGTAGGGCGCGCCCGGGACAGGGTGCCCGCGCGTGGACGGTGAAGTGGGCGCCCTCGGAGACCCACGGCTGCGACGACGGCATAGCCGACCTGCCCCATCAGCCAGCCGACCCCGACACCCGTCACTCCGAAGGACATCCCTGCGGTAACCGCGACGACGACGAGCACCGTCCCGACAACGTTGACCATCACGTAGCTTCGGACCCGGCCGGCCGCCACGATGCCAACGTCGGCGACGTAGTTGAACCCCGCGATCAGAGCACCCGTTGTCATGAACCGCAGCGCAGCCGTGCTATGCGCCGCGTACTGCGATCCAAAGACAGACAAGATCAATGGCGCAAAAGCGAACACAATTGTGGCGGCCGGCGCGAGAAGGACATACGTCGCGCGTATGGCCCGGCCCACCAGGTGCGACAGCGAGGCTCCTTCCACCCCGGCTTCTGCGAACATCGCTTGCGCAGTCATGCCGGGAATGAGGTTCAACATCGTCACGAGAAGCAGCGGGATGGCCACGTACGCCGCCCCGTGTTCGCCGAGCAAAACCACGGCAATCGCCGGGGTGGTCGTCGACGGCAACAACGCGACGAGGGTTGCGAGGTGATTCCAGAGCGCGAACGACGTCTTGGAACGCATGCTGCGAATCCCGGAGCGTGTGGGGAGGAGACGGGCCACACCACCGAGTTCACGGGCCACCACGGCCACCGTGAGAAGTGTCGTCACCGTGGATCCGAAGGTCACTGCGACGAGCAAACCGGTTCCGTGGAAGACAACGAGCACGGGAAGCGCACCGAGACGAAGCGCACATCCGATGCCGTTCTTCGCTAGCAACTGGCCCGTGGCGCGCTGGGCGATCATGAAGGTGTCACCGATGGTGCTCAGCGATGACATGAGGACCGCGACCCAGACGACGACGAGTGCGCCTGCGTCATCGGTGCCGTGCGGGAAACGCAGTCCGGCGTGTCCCGGGATGACGTACCAGAGAAGCGTCAACACCGTGGCGGCCACTGCCACGACGACGAACGCCATCCCGACGAACCCGCCAGTGTCCGCTTCGTAGTTGCGGAACCGCATGACAGTGTTTGGAAGCCCCATGGTCGCCGCCGCAGAGGCGAGTGAGCACGCCCCGACGAAGGCCAGAACGATGCCGACGTCGCCGCTCCCGTACATCCGGGTGGCGACCGCCCAGAAGGCGAACCCGAGTGCGCCCTGGAGCAAGCTGTTGGCGATCAGCAGCAGGGAGTTCCGGTGGAGGCTGTCCGACAACATGGCTGCGGCACGCCGCCGGGTGGCCACAAACGAGCCGGTCATCGAGTGACCCTCTCCTGGAGGGCAGGCAGCCTTCCCTCGCCCGCCAACACGAGGTCGTAGACGCGGACCGTCTCGCTCGCGACCTCCGTCCACGTGCGGACGCTCATCGCATCGCGACCCGAGCGACCGCGGTGCGTGCGCTCGCCGACGGACTCCCTCGCGATCTCCTCGAGCGCGGTCACGAGCCCGTCGATGGAGCCGTCATAGTAGGTCGTAGCACGCTGCGGGAGATCGCTGAGGGGGGCAAGCGCCGGCACGACGACGGGTATCCCGAGGCTGCAGGCCAGGAGTACCGACCCGCTGTTGGTGACGCGCTCGAATGGGAAGACCGCGACATCAGCCGCCGACAGGTGGGACGCGATCTCCTCGTCGCCCAGGTAACGGATCTCGAGGCGGACCCTCGCGGGGTCAGTTGCCGCAAGTCCCTCCAACTCTGACCGAAGGGCGTCGTCGGTGCACCGGCCGGCGATGACAACCAGCACCTCGTGGTCAGGATGGAGTCGCTCGAGCGCGTGGAGTAATGTCGGTACCCCCTTGTACCGCTCGATCGCGCCGACGAACGTGGCTACGAAGGAAGCGTCGGGTATGCGCAGACGGGCGCGCGCTTCTGCACGACCGACCTCGGGATAGCGGCCGACATACCCGCCTTGGGGGATGACGCGCACGTTTCGGACACCAAGCAAGGAGCGGAGTTCCGTGCCGGCCGCGTCGCCGTGCACGATGATGGCGTCAGCCGCGGCGACAAGCTCACGACGCGCGCCCAAGTCGTCCAGGAAGACCGGGGTGTGCGGCAACGGGTTGTGCGCTGTCCAGACGATGCGGATCCCCAGCGCCCGTGCGGTTCGGAGTAGGACGCTGAACCACAGTCGGGTCGCGCGCGACGCCGACCGGTGCCTGACCCACGGCAGCTGGAACTCGTACACCCAATGGATGTGCAGTACACGGAAGCCGCGGATCCTCAGCACGATGAGCAACAGCGGGCGCAGCAGCAGGTTCAACGTCTGCGATGGCGTGGGCGTCCTCACGTACTCGCAGTCGATGCCGAGCCGGCGGAGCTCAGCGTGCAGTAGCTCCTGGTACGGGTTGGGATCTCGCGGCATGACCGCGACCTTCACGGCGCGGCCCTCCGAGCCAAGCGGACCACCTCGCGCGCGCCACCCACCCCGAAGGCGAGGTGGTCGGCAACGACCGTTAGGGGCTTCGGGTGCTTGCGTGCGCGCAGGAGCGGGACAACGAGCAGAAGCGGGTACCACCGGAACCGCAGCGTGAGCGGCAGGCCCAATACATACAGGGGGTAGGCGAAGGTCATGGGGTCACGCACGACACCGCCTCGGATTCGTGCGCGGTGCTTTGCGTACAGTCGCACCCGCGCGGCGCCGTATTGCATGGATCGTCGACGCTGCCGTGCGCGACCGCCCCAGTCGTGATGGATCCGCGCGCCGGGCAAGGAGAGGATCCGGCGTCCGGTGTCGTGAAGGCGCCAGGTGAAATCGACGTCCGACCCATACTCGAAGGACTCGTCAAATCCCCCCACGGCGTCGAACGCCTCGCGGGTGAAGGCGAGGTTGATGGTCGGAGCTTCGGTCACGTACCGCGGTTCCCGCCCGATGTCGGGGTCGTAGAGCTGTGATCCGAGCGCGGGGCCGCAGGTGACCTCTTCAATCCCCGCGAGGATCGGATCGACCAGCGTCGCCAACCAGTCAGGGGTGACGATGCACCCCGCGTCGGTGAACGCGATGACGCGACCGGACGCCGCGGCGACACCGCGGTTCCGTTGGTGCGGGATGCTCACCCGCACGCCGGGCGGCGGAGTGAACGGCACCCAGACCACGTGCGGGTTGGCGTCGGCGATTGCGTCAAGTCGGCGTGAGGACGCGTCGACGACTATCACCTCGTGGTCGCTGAACTCCGACGCAGCAAGAGTGCGGAGCGTCGCCTCGAGCGCCGGCTCGTTCTTCGAGATGACGACGACGCTGACCGTCGGCGTCCGCGAGCCGGTCATCGCCGGGCTCCGAACGCGTCGCGGAACGCGACAGCCGACAGCGGCGCCTCGTCGAGCGAGACAACGCCTGCTCGGCCCGACACGTCGAAGTAGGCCTGGTACGCGGGTTGCACCTCGTCGAAGAGACGAGCCATCTGGCGGACGAAGTACGGGCTGTCGCCTCCCCCGTGGCCGCTTGCCACCGGCGACAACCCCCACTCGGGGACGCTGACCGACTTCCCGTGGGAACGGGCGAAGCGGAGGATCGCGTTCGGCCCGAGCTCGCCGCCCATGACCGCCCGCCAGCGCGCGGCGGGGTCGAGGCCCGGCGCCGCCACGACGAGGTTGTCGTAGATGTCGACCCCCACGATGTCCACCACGTCGTCGCCGGGATAGAACGCATCGAGCGGCACCGGCTCGCCGATGGGACTCACCGTCCAGTCGAACCGGAAGCGTGCACCGGCAACCCCTGCCATCGCCACAGCGATTCGGCGCCATGTGACTCGCCAATCCGCCAGCTCTGCTGACGTGCGACCCGTATTGTCTCGGAACCAGGTGCCGTTCGCCTCGTGTCCGAGGCGGATGACGCTCGATCCGAGGCCGGCGGCCACGAGGTTCCGGGCGAGGGCGCGCGCGTGCCCGTCGTAATCGCCTTCGGCACCCTGGTGGCGCCAGTTGGCGGGAACCGCGTCCGGGACGAGCCCCTGCGTGATGACGAGTGCTCGGTTCGGCGATGCTCGCTGCCATGCCGCCCAGCGGCGGTCGGGATCGCCATGGCCCAAGAACCACGGGTTCTCCCACGCCGACCAGCTGGGGGCGGCGTCGTCGTACACGACCGCGCACGTGACGTCGCGCCCGAGCAGACCGGCGACGGCCTGGAGTCGGCTGATCCGATGCCCGGAGTAGAGGCAGAGCCGGTGGGACCACGGTCCGACGTGCTCCGAATGCGTCCAGCTGACAACGGCGGCCATCGTCGCGGAGAGCGCGATGACGGCGGAGGAGGCAAGCCACCACCGGGACCGATGTAGACGCGCGTTCACCGGTAGACCCGCGATCGCTCGGTGGCGTAGATCACGTTCTTGGACCGGGCGAGGAAGTCTGCAGGGAACCGGTACGCCGCAGAGTGCCCTCCCACCGCGCCACGCGCGCGGCCTGCCACCACGTTGGCCCAGGAAGCAAAGACGTACCCGTTGCGATCGATCGTCTGCGGAGTGAGGGCATCGAGCACGCCGTCGCTGACGTCAGTGCTCGCCCAGAGTCGGAGAACGCCATAGCGGTCGGTGTGGACCGACGTGCCTGCGTCGCGGTGCGCAGCGAGCCACACCGCGGCGGCGATTTCGGAGTCGTGGATGTAGAAGCGCTCGTAGTCCTCGCCTGCGTTGCGGAGGTTCGCCGGGGCGGTCATCCCGCCAAGAGCTACGGACGCGAGCCCGGTCGCCTGAACGAGGAGGCACACCACCAGCGGGGCAAAGGCGGTCCGAGTGGCGGGACGCCAAGCGCTCAGGCGATGGACCGCGAAGGCGAGACCGGGTGACATCACGACCGCGCCTTGCAGCTGGAGCCGCTCGAGGTTGTACGCCTCGGATGCTGACCCGCTGACGCGGGCGATGGCGAGGAGCCCGACGGTTGCGAGGCCTAGGGCGGCGAAGACGGCGCCGCGGTCGTCGCGTCGGTACCGCCAGGCGAAGACGAGCACCCCAAGCACCGATCCAAGGAGCACGAGTTGCGACAGCAGCGTCGTCCCAGATCGCCAGGCCGAGACGCCCGCGGCGCTGCGAGCCGAGGGTAGGTCGACAGACGCGTCGACGGCGCGATAACGAGATGCGGTCGGGTCGGCGCGCACCCATGGGCGCTCGGATCGGTACTGGCGCGCCACCTCCTCGTAGTACAGCGTTGCCGTCTCCGGCTGAGTTGTAGCGCCGGAGAGCCAGGCGTCGAGCGGCGAGCGTCCCTGGCGGTTCGGCATGAGCTGAGGGCCTTGGGTCCGCGCGTCTCCGAGCTCATCGACGAGGTGGCGGCCGGCGTGAGTCAGCGGGCCATACCAAAGGACCGCACCGGCTACGAGACTCAACAGCAGCACACCCCCCAAGGTGGACCGCAGCGCGGGACGCGCGCCGACCGTGGCTGCACTCAACGCCATCGCGCCCGCGAGCAGCAGGATCGCGACGTAGGCGGTGGAGTAGTGCGACACGACCAGCGCGAGTCCCAGAAACGACGCCGCGACCGTGGCCCGCTTGGTGGGAAGCGCCTCATCGAAAGCCATGCAGACAACGCTCGCGAAGAAGAGCAGACCGATCTCCTGGCGAGCCAGCGCCGGCAGCTGTTGGAAGAACTGACCTTGGACGGCGACGACCGAGGCCCCGACGAGCGCCGGCCACGCTGGCACCCACCGGCGCCCGATCGAGTACACGAGCACAGGGAAGAGCCCGAACAGGGCGGGATATACGACCTTGAACACGGTGAGACCCGAAAGGCCGGTCAACGACGCGAACACGCGCGGGAGCGCCGTGATGCTGAGCATCGCCCCGTACGCGTCGCCGTGGACGTTCGGGCTCCAGCGCCCAGCCGCGTCGACGACGGAGAAGGCATGGAACTCCTGTTGGATGTCCCAGCCGAACAGGTGGTTGCTTCGAAGTGAATACGCCAGGAGCAGCCCGACGGTGACCATGTAGAGAACCCACGAATGCACGCGCACGCCACGACGGCCGGCCAACAACGTCGCCGCAAGTACGGCGACCGCGAGGGTCACCGCACCGACGGCGAAACCGCTCCCGTGACCACCATTCAGGCGAAGCGCCCCGACCGAGCACAACAGCGGGACAGCGACGAGGAGCGGTGCCCATGTCGGTGCGCTGTCGTCACGACGCAGGAGGAGGCGGTCGAGGGGCTCGACGGTACGCGACGCCCCGATGCAGCAGACAAACACGACGATGTCGAGCAGGGCGACCACCGGAGCGCGCGCGAGCGAATCGTCGAGGTGGAGCAGCGGACCAATGGTGCTGCACAGCAGACCGACGACCAGCAGCAGGGCAACGCTGAGCGCGACGGCGTAGGCCAAGCGCCGCTCCCCGCGATCGGGCACCAACCCAGCCCACACGAGGACGAGCGCGCCGGGGAGCGTCGTCACGATCGCGACCGTGAGCACCTGCGCCGGCAGAGACTGCCAGATCACCGCGCCGTTCAGGGCCGTCAGCAAGATCAAGGTCGGCGCCATCCGGGCCAAGCGGTGCCGACGTTCGAGCGCCCGATCGGCGCCATTGGACAGCTCATCCGCCGGCGGCGGGCCGACGGTGATCATGCCTGGGCCGCCTCACGAGCGTTGGTCAGGGCGTGGCGTGCCCGCCAGATGCTGAGGAACCCGACGTCGTGCGCCGCCTCCTGCGCGCACTCGATGTACGGGTGGAGGAGCGCCTCGGCCCGGCTCGACCTGAGATGGCGGACCCACCTCGGGAACGCGATTAGGGGCGCAAGCATTGCCGCTCCGAGGAACCGGCGACGGACGAGACCTACGGTGAGGAGCAGCGCGACGAAGATCGGAACGGGATAGACCGTTGGCAGTTCCGCCCTGGCTTCGACGAAGGCGCGTGCGCTGCCGCGTCCGTATGCATAGCTGCGGCGCAATGTGTCGTACATGTCGGCGTCGAAGTTGTGGCAAATGACCGCGGACGGTTGGAACCACAGCGACCGATCCGAGAATCGTTCGCGTACTCGGACGCAAACGTCCTCGTCCTCGCCGCCGAAGTGGATCGTGTCGTCAAAGCAGCCGATGGCTTCCAACGCCTCGCGTCGGAAGGACATGTTTGCGCCGACGAACGAGTACACCTGGCGTACCGGACCCGGATCGGGCCGTGGGTGCCACGCCCTCCGCAGGTACAGCGCGAGACGGTGGCCAAAGCCGCTGCTGTCAGCGAGATCGATCTCGAGTGGTGCCAGCGGGTTGTTGAGCGAGAGGTACCGCCGCAACCAGTTGTCTGTCTCGAGCGCTACGACCGGCCCTCCGACACCGATGACCGCGCGATCGCTGTACGGCGCCAGAAGGCTGCGAACCCACCCCGCCTGCGGAACGCAGTCGTCGTCGGTGAACGCGAGGACGGACCCCGTGGCCGCCGCGATCCCCGTGTTCCGGGCGGCACCGAGGCCGCGGTTGTCACCGTGGCGCACGAGACGGACCGGATAGCGCTCGACGAGCTCAGCAGTTCCGTCGGTGGAGCCGTCATCGACGACCAGGATCTCGAACGGGTCCGAGGTGTCCTGGCTGAGCAGCGCGTCGAGGCAGCTCCCGATCTCGGCCGCGCCGTTGTACGTGCAGACGATGACGGACAACTGTGACTCGGTCATCGTCCCACGAGCGCTACGTCGCCACCGGGCGCGCGCCGCGCTGCCCTCTGGAGGACCCTGTCCAGAACGCCGGCAAGCGAGGCGGCCGCGTCCTCCCATGTACAAGAAACCGCGCCGATACCGGCGCGATCCAAGCGCAGCACCCGTTCGAGAGCGTCGGCGATACTGACGGGGTCCGGGGCGCACACGGCGCCGTCGATCCCGTCCCGAACCAGGTGTTGCGCGTTGTTGTCCGGGTAGTCGGTCGTGACCACGGGGGTCCCGCACGCCAGGGCCTCCGCGACGACCAGTCCGTAGCCCTCCCTGGTTGAAGGCAGCGCGAACGTCCTGGCGCTCTTCATCATCGCGTAGACGTCGGCGACGTCCTCGAGCGTGCCGAGGAACGCGACCTCCCGGGTGAGGTCGAGCTCCTGACAAAGCGCCTCGAGACGTACCCGCTCCGGTCCGTCACCGATGACCGCGCAGGTCGTGTTCCTGCCGCGGGCGCGCAGAAGAGCGATCGCTCGCAGGAGCGAGTCGACGCCCTTATGGGCGAGGAGCCGTCCAGCGAAGACCACGTCGAACGACGCGGAGGCAGGCGCGACGGCCAGGATCTTCGCCAGGTCCACCCCGTTTGGCACGACGGTGACCTTCGCGGCGGGCACGCCGTTCTCGACGAGTCGACGTGCCGGTCCAGGCGAAACGACGACGATGTGGTCCGGTGTTCGCATGGACAGTCGCTCGGCCGCTGAAGCGAGCGGCCCAACCGCTCCGAGATACTCCCGCCAGTACGTCGGCCCCCACACCTCATGCCAGGTCACGACGAGGGGCACGCGGCGCAGGGCCGCCACGAGTCGCAGGGGCAGCAGCGGCAAGAACGGGATCTGGTCGGCCTGAATCACATCGAAGCGCTTCGTCGCCAGGCGGAGACAGGCGATCGAGAACCGGATCGCTTGACGGACCGAGCGCCGCGCGTCGACGTAGAGATCGTGTCGGGCACACAAGGCATGGAAATGGACACCGTGCTCGACTCGCATCGGCGGGCCGTCCCACCAGTGCATCGTGTAGACGTGCACGTCGAATCCGCGATCGACGAGGCCCCGGGAGAGGTGATCGTGGAGAACCTCTTTGCCGCCCTTGTGGTAGGGGTAGATGGCATCGGTCACGACGGCGACGACGGGCTTTCTGTCCGTCTTCCGGTGCATCACGAGCGGGGCCGCAGCCAGAAGGTGATCGATGCCGCGTGGCCAGCATCGACTCGGAGCTGGGTCGGTTCGTTCAGCTCCGGCACGGCGAAGTCGACACTGAAACGTGCTCCCGCTCCGGTGCCAGAGACGGAGCCATGGTCGACGACGGTGGTGACGTCGCCCGCCGCGACCGTCGCGCGCCACATCATCGGACCCCCGGCTCCGCCATGAGAGCGAACCGTCACTGGGATGTGCAACTCGTCGCCGGCGCGTACCGACAGTGGGAGCTCACCAGGCGAGGCGAACGCGACTTCTGTGTACACCTCGGGGACCGGCCGAACTCCAAACACGTCGAGGCGACTGACCCGGTCGACGATGCCGACAGCAGCGAGAACAACCGCGAGAACCACCGCTCGACGAACGTGTCGGCCGAGAAGTGTTTCGCCCGAAGCGGAGAGCGCAGTCATACGTGCCCGAGCAGCTCCGAGGCGGCGCCGAGTTCATCCCACGCGTCGGGCTCGGTGACGGCGAGAGACGCCGGCAACGCGAGGTTCGCCCGTCGGTCCTGCGCCAGCCGGACCCTTGCGAGGACCGCGAGGCAACGGACACCGTCCTGCCACCGGATCTGCTTGCCTTCGGCGTGCGTGCGTCCGACGTAGGAGATCGGCACTTCGAAAGGACGCACCCCCCGTCGCAGAAGACCAGCTGTGATCTCCGTGTCGAGTCCGAAGCCGCTTTCTCGAAGGGAGAGGTCGCGGAACAACGGCAGCGGAATGAGCTTCAAGCAGGTGTGAAGATCACTCAGACAGGCGTCGAAGAGGACGTTTGCAGCGAGGGTGGTCAAGCGGTTCCCGAGCGCGTAACGGAATGAGTGGTAGACGGTGTTCGCCCCGAAGAGCCGCGTGCCGTAGACCACGTCGGCGTCGCCGCGCAGGATCGGCTCCAGCAGCGGCGGGATGTCGTTGGGTGAGTACTCGAGATCGGCATCGAAGACGAGTAGGTGGGTGCCCGAGGCAACCTGTGCGCCAGTGAGGACCGCGGCGCCTTTTCCCAGGTTCCGAGGGTGCGTTTGCACACTCAGCCGGGAGTCGCTCATGGTCTGGAGCACCTCCGGCGTTCGGTCGGTGCTGCCATCGTCTACGACGATGATCTCGACCTCGCAGGGCAACGCCGTGCTCAGCAGGCGGTGGAGTCCTCGACCAATCGTCCGCTCCTCGTTGTGCGCCGGCATGACGATTGAAAGACGTATCTCTCGTCGCTCCTCTCGATGAGCGAGAAGAGCGTCGACGCCCATTGCCTCACCAACGCCGGCGGTCTCGGTCATCGTTCGCTCGAGCAGCCTGAGGTTGATCACCTCGTCGGAGTTCTCGACGGGCGGAATCGATCGGGAACTTGGCGCGTCCCGCTGCGACGCGATCCGCGGCAGGTGCACGCTGTACCGACGTTCCATGCGGATACCTTTCCGGCCGTTGGAGAGGCCAACTTCGACGGGAGTCGCCGCGCTATCGGCGCGCAACCGCCGCAAGCCGCCGACGACGGTGTGAGCGGCCACGGCGTTCAGGGCGACGCGATCGCCGGCCAGGGCGATGACAATGTCCGCCACCGACTCGGGAGCGGCATCTCGCATCAGGACGCCGTCAACGCCAGCATGGAGCAACGACGTGAGGCGTTCCGAGGAGCGGTCGCCGCAGAACACGACCACGGCAATTCCCGACGCGCGCAGCTCGGGGACGTGTTCGTCGAGACTGCCGTCTGGAAGGTCACAGTCGGCGACGACGACGTCAGCCTGCTCGTCGTCGCAAAGCTTGAGGAGGTCCTCGAGGGAGGAGCCCTCGCCCACGACGAAGACCATGCGATCAGCGAGCACGACCCGCAGTACCGAGCGAACCAACGGATTCGGGTCGATCACGACGGCGCGCACGGAGAGCACGAGCGGACGGTACGAAAGCAGAAGCAGCACGCCCAGGAGTGGCGCCCCCCAACCGTGGGTGGGGGGATCTCCCTGTGCGATCTCGCTCCCCCGTAGCGCGGCCGGGTCGCGGGGCCGAACGGGCCAGCGCGTCAACCAGGCGGCGGCGTCTCAGCGCGGGCGCGCTCGACGATGTCTCGATCGTCGACGATCCGTAAGGGGCAAATCGCGTGGTGGAGCTGACCGAAGTCGACGACACCAGTGCTGTGCGCTCCAGTAGAGGCAGCGCGCCGAACCGGATGGTCGCTATCAGCAGCCCGAATCACTCGGTGCACCACACGAGCGAACGAGCGCTCCACACGCGTTCTTCCGACAGACGAGCCATGCGTCAGTGGATCGTCCGGCCGGCGAGTAGGCCGACACGATGCGCCACGGCTATCGCCTGGGCGCGGTTGCGGACTTCGAGTTTGCGGAACAACCGGCTCTGCAGGTTCTCAACGGTCTTCGGGCTGATGCCGAGATGACGAGCCGTCTGCTTCACTGAGTGCCCAGCCTCGATCGACGCAAGGATGTCTCGCTCGCGCGGCGTCAATCGGATCCCTCCGTCGCTGGTGGAGCTGCGCCGGAACGCCTGGATCACGACACTCGCCTGCCGCGGCGAGAACAGCGCCCCGCCGGCGGCGACGGCACGAACCGCATCGACGACATCGGTGGTAGCGACCGAGAGATCGATCACCGCGTCGGCGCCTCGCCGGACGCCATCGACGAGAGCGTCATCGTCGATCGCCGCTCGGACCAGCACGATGGGCGTGCCTGCGAGACGCGCCTCGCTCCAGTCGCTGTCCTCGGGCTCGACGAGCACGATGACCGAGTCACCGCCATGGCCGCTCATGTCGATGCCGCCGACCGCGAGGATCCAGCGCACGATGTCCGACGACAGTGGGCTCGAGCCCCGCACGCTCGCACGGATGGTCGACACGTCAGCTGATGGCGCGGTCTCCGATGAGTCCTCCCCGGAGCGCGACGGAGACGGCATGGGCCTGGTTCTGCACACCGAGCTTGCCGAAGATGCGCTGCTTGTGGTTCTCGACGGTCTTCGGGCTGATGTCGAGCGCGATGGAGATCTGCCGCGTCATCAACCCGCCGGCGACGTGTTGCAGCACCTCTATCTCTCGCGGCGTCAGCGACGCCGGGCTCTTCGCGCACGACCGGCTGATCGGTGTCACGGTGGGCGCCGCCATGCGGCCGCGGACCGCGGCCGCGAGCGCATCGCTGCCTTCGTCATAGGCGAAGGTGCTCCGCAGGCCGGCGCGGTAGGCGCGCTGGGCGACGTCACGGCCGACCGAGTCGTACATGCCGACGATCCGTAGGCCGCGCTGGCGCTTGCGGAGCGCCGCCGCGAGGCGGGGCGCATCCCACTCGCTGGCATCGAGCTCGAGCAACACGGCGTCTGGCCGCTCGTCGGCCGCCAGCTCGACCAACTCGCCGGGTCCGGCGGCGCAGGCGACCACCTCGATGTCCGGTTCGCGCTCCAAGAGCAGCGCGAGACCCTCCCGCAAGAAGCGCTGACGCTGCTGGATGACAGTACGGATGATCATGCGGGTCCTCATGCCTACGAGTTCGCGTGTTGCTCGGTCCTCCGGTTGGTACGCCGCCTCCGCCATGGCGTCGCCAACGTGACAGGCACGACTCACTGTGACCCAAGGAACGCCGGATTTTTGTCAAGAGCACGTGAATGGCGTGCTACGAAGGAACGAAAGTACGTGATCCAGGACAAATCCTCCTCCGGCGGCCGAGGGGCGCGCTGGGTGGTTTCCATGGATCTCGGCTGATGGCGTGGCCCTTCGTCCGACTCGACGCCCCGAGGTTTCGTCGCCGCGGATACGCGAATCTCCTCCGCCTACCTCATCGGTAGATCGGGGCCGAGCACCCGAGCGGGCAGGTGCTCGGTCGGGCTCGATCGGTCTCCAGACGCGGCGTCGACCGGATCCGTCTGGAGTCAGTGCCCGGAAGCGGTGACCGTCACCGTGTAGGTCGTGCCGCTGATGGTCACGGAGAACCGCGCCACGACCGACCAGTTGTTCGTGCCACCCGAATCCAGCGTGTAGGTGCCGCTCGACGAGGTGCCCTTGGCGATCGACCCGCCACTGGTCGGCGAGAGCGTTCCATTGCCCGACTGCTTCGTGGACGTGACGCTGATGGCGGAACCCGTCGTGTTGGTGAAGGCGTTCTGCGCGCCGTCGAAGAGCTGGACCTGGCCGGCCATCGAGCCGGCCTTGCCCTCGTTCGTCGTGGTGCAGCTGACGTTCGTCGGATCGGTGAAGTCGCAGCTGGTGACGCCCGCGCCACTCGTCTGAACGAACGTGATCCCGCCGTAGGCCGTGACGGCGAACGACTGTTGCGCTTGCGGTGCGGCGTTCCAGTTCCCGTTTCCGGCTTGGTTGGCGTTGACGGTGCACGTCCCGGCGGCGACGAAGGTGACCGTCGAGCCACTCACGCTGCAGACCGTCGACGTCGCGGAAGCGAAGGTGACCGGGTTGCCGGAGCCGCCGCCCGTTGCGGCGACGGAGTACGTCCCGTTGATGGCCGCATGTGCAGGGGCCGTCGAGGTGAAGGAGATCGTCTGGGAGCCTTTGCCGACCGCGAAGGACTGCGCCACCTGCGGCGCCCCGTTCCAGTTGGTGTTGCCGGACTGATTGGCGTTGACCGTGCAGGTGCCGGCGCCGACGAAGGAGACGGTGGAACCCGACACCGTGCACACCGACGACGTCGCCGACGTGAACGCGACCGACAACCCCGAGGACGCCGTCGCGCTCACCGTGTACGTCGACCCACCGACCACCGCCGAACCCGGCGCGGTCGAGGTGAAGGAGATCGTCTGGTTGCCCTTGCTGATGGTGAACGACTGCACCACCTGCGACGCCGCGTTCCAGTTGCTGGTACCCGACTGGTCGGCGTCGACCGTGCACGTACCGACCGTCACGAACGTCACCGTCGAACCCGACACGGTGCACACCGACGACGTGCCGGAGCTGAACGTCACCGTCAGACCGGAGGACGCGGTGGCGCTCACCGATACGGAACCCTGGTCGAAGGTCTTGGCGGCAAGTGCCGGGAAGGTGATCGCCTGGTTGCCCTTGCTGATCGTGAACGACTGCGCCACCCGCGGCGCCGCGTTCCAGTTGCTGGTCCCGCTCTGATCGGCGTTGACCGTGCACGTACCGACCGTCACGAACGTCACCGTCGAACCCGAAACCGTGCACACCGACGACGTCGCCGACGTGAAGCTCACGGGCAGCCCCGACGACGCCGTCGCGCTCACCGTTAGCGGCCCCTGATCGAAGGTCTTCGCCGTCAGCGCACCGAAGGCGATCGTCTGGTTGCCCTTGCTGATCGTGAACGACTGCGCCACCTGCGGCGCCGCGTTCCAGTTGCTGGTCCCGCTCTGATCGGCGTCGACCGTGCACGTACCCACGGTCACGAACGTCACCGTCGAACCCGACACGGTGCACACCGACGACGTCGCCGACGTGAAGCTCACGGGCAGCCCCGACGACGCCGTCGCGCTGACAGTGATCGGACCTTGATCGAACGACTTGGCCGTCAGTGCACCGAAGGCGATCGTCTGGTTGCCCTTGCTGATCGTGAACGACCGCGCCACCTGCGGCGCCGCGTTCCAGTTGCTGGTCCCGCTCTGATCGGCGTTCACTGTGCAGGTACCCACGGTCACGAACGTCACCGTCGAACCCGACACCGTGCACACCGACGACGTCGCCGACGTGAACGCGACCGACAGACCGGAAGACGCCGTCGCGCTCACCGAGACGGGGCCCTGATCGAACGACTTGTTCACCTGCGCACCGAAGGCGATCGTCTGGTTGCCCTTGCTGATCGTGAACGACTGCGCCACCCGAGGCGCTGCGCTCCAGTTGGCGTTGCCGGACTGATCGGCGTTCACCGTGCACGTACCGACCGTCACGAACGTGACCGTCGAGCCCGACACCGTGCACACCGACGACGTGGCGGAGCTGAACGTCACGGGCAGCCCCGACGACGCCGTCGCGCTCACCG
>Ga0068858_100001569_pt1 | contig 23431 bp, 22 predicted proteins | sample KBSSwiS12_FD_66589 | JGI IMG/M metagenome (GOLD analysis project Ga0068858, IMG submission 66589) | Switchgrass rhizosphere microbial communities from Kellogg Biological Station, Michigan, USA - KBS Switchgrass S1-2 | ecosystem: Host-associated > Plants > Roots > Rhizosphere > Soil ...
AGGCTGAGATAGGTGGTCAGCGCGGCGCCCTTGTTGCCGCGCTCTTCCTTCACGACCTGGACCAGCAGCACCTGCCGCCTGCGGATCACGTCCTGGATCTTGTAGCGGCGGCGCAGGTTCATGCGACGCTCGCGCAGATCATCGACCGCATCATCAGTGGCGCTGCGCTTGCGGCGGCCACGGCCGCGGCTTTCCTGCTCGCCGCTTACCTCGGGATCGGCACCGCCATCATCCTCGAAGCGCTCGACCGAATCCTCGTCGACGTCATGGCCGTCATCGTCATGATGATCGTCGTCATGGCCTTCCCCGTCGTGATCCTCGTCGTGAAGATCCTCCTCGTCGTCATGCTGGGCGCGCAGTGCTGCCTCTTCGGCGGCATGCTCGGCCTCTTCGCGCAACAGCGCCTCGCGATCCTCTTTGGGGATCTGGTAGTAGTCGGGATGGATTTCCGAAAAGGCGAGGAAGCCGTGGCGGTTGCCCCCATAATCGATGAACGCCGCCTGGAGCGACGGTTCGACACGGGTGACTTTGGCCAGGTAGATATTGCCCTTGAGCTGCTTGCGCTCGGCGGACTCGAAATCAAACTCCTCGATTCGGTTCCCTTTGACGACAGCCACGCGGGTCTCTTCCCGGTGGCGTGCGTCGATCAGCATACGCATGGTCATTTATTGTTCTCCGGGCGCGCGGTCCGGTGCCTGGCGGCGCTGGCCGCGCGCGATTTTTGTGCATCCCCGCGCCGGCGGAATCGCCGCCGGAGCCAAAGGTGCGGATGGTTTCGAAAAATGCCTCTGCTCGCGATGCACGCCCGGCCATCTGGCCCAGGGCACCCCGCACGCCCGCAATCCCGCCGGTCGAAGCCGGGCGGTGCGAGGGATGGGGGAAATGCATCATGCGAACGTCAACCTGAAGAGCCGCGCGCCGAAAAGCCGGTGCGGCTGTGCGGCCGGATCGGCGCAAGATGAAGCGCTTGCCGGTGCGATGTGATGAGTAGCACCGCTGTCAGCGCACAGCAACCGGCACGTTCCGGCCCTTTTGCCCGCAATTTTATGCTCAACGGCGCGTTAACCCAGTCGGTTTACCGTGTTGGAACAGGGTGAGCGCTAGCAGGTTTATATCGCTGTTGCCCTCAATGGGATCCCCCGCCCATGGATTTTCGCTGGACCGTTGCCATGTGGGCGCGGCATTACCGTCACGTGTCCTTCGTCCTAGCCCTTCTGGCCTGCTGGCTTGGCGGTACGCCGAGCTGGGCCGCGACGATCGAACGCGTCGAGATCCGGCACGACCGTATCGTTATCCGTTTCGACCAGAGCGTGGCCGATGCGTCGAGCTTCGTGCTTGCCTCCCCGCAAAGGATCGCGGTCGATGTCGGCGGCGCCTCTCCCGGGGCACCGGTCGACGGCGCGGGCATGGTCGCAGCGGTGCGCCAGGCGCCGCGTGGCAATGACGGCACGCGGATCGTGTTCGATCTCGCGCGGCCGGCGATCGTGACGGAGGGCATGTTCGGGCCCGACGGCCGCGAACTGACGCTCGAACTGCGCACCGTCGACGATGCGAGCTTCGCCCGCGCCGCCGCCGAGCGCCGCTTACGTTTCCTGCCGCCCTTCAATCTGGGGTCGGCCATCCCGGAACGCAAATATGAAATCTCGGTGCCGATCCCGCCTTCGAGCCGCACCCTCGCCCTGCCGCGCGTCTATGGTGAGGACGCCAGCCGTCCGCTGGTGGTGATCGATGCCGGCCATGGCGGCGTCGACCCCGGCGCGGTCTCGCCGATCGACGGCCGCCGCGAAAAGGACGTGACGCTCAAGATCGCCAGGGCCATCCGGGACGAACTGCTGCGATCGGGCCGGGTTCGCGTCGCCCTCACCCGCGACGACGACCGCTTCCTAGTCCTCCAGGAACGCTACGGCATTGCGCGCAAGCTCCATGCTGACCTGTTCATCTCGGTCCATTGCGACAGCGTCGGCTCGGGCAATGCGACGGGCGCCTCGGTCTACACCCTGTCCGAAGTCGCCTCGGACAAGGAATCGGCCCGGCTCGCGGCGCGCGAGAACAAGGCCGACATCATCTCGGGCGTGAACCTCGCCTCGACCTCGGCCGATATCTCCTCGATCCTGATCGACCTCACCCAGCGAGAGACGATGAACAGCTCGGCCAATTTCGCCCGGCTGCTCGGCCGCGAGGCGCAGCCGCTGATCCCGCTGAAGCCCAATTTCCACCGCATGGCCTCGCTGGTCGTGCTGAAGGCACCCGACATGCCCTCGATCCTGTTCGAGACCGGCTATATCTCCAACCCGAGCGACGCGGCGTTCATCGATTCCCCCGAAGGCCGCCAGCGCATCGCCGAGAGCGTGCGCCGCGCGGTCGACATCCACTTCGCGCGGCGGCTCGCGTCGAACGACTGACGCGGCGGCGACTGGACGGATCGCCATTCGTCTACCGGCAATGAGAAAGACAGCGCGAATTTTCCGCTGATACTGTCTGGTAGCGCAGACTTCGGCGCCATTGAATCAACACTGGCGTCAGAGCGCAAACGCATGCCCCTGTTGGCAATGTCATGCGAATCGCTGACTTTTCCATCATGTACAGAAACCTGTACAGATCGATGTGCTCTGCGACCTACGAAGGTCTTCGTTGACTCCTACGAAGCTCTTCGTATAAAACCATGCCATGAGCAGTCGCGACCTCCCCAAACCCACCGAAGCCGAGCTGGAACTGCTTGCGGCGCTCTGGGAAAAGGGCTCCGCCACGGTGCGCGAGCTTTATGACACGCTCAGCCAGGAGCGTCCCCGCGGCTATACCTCAGTGCTGAAAACGCTTCAGATCATGACTGACAAGGGGTTGGTCGAGCGGTCCGAGCTCGGCAAGGCGCATGTCTATCGCGCCGCCGCGACACAGAGCGAGACTCAGAGCCAGTTGCTGCGCGACCTCACGACCCGACTGTTCGCCGGATCGGCCGCGCAGCTTGCCATGCATGCGCTGTCGATGGAGGCGGTCGATGCCGACGAGCTGCGTGAGATCGAGCGGCTGATCGACGCGAAGAGGCGGCCGCGATGACTCCGCATCCCGACGCGCTGGGCTGGACGCTCATCCATTTCTGCTGGCAGGCGACGGTGATCGGGGTGGCTTATGGCGCGATCGACATGGCGTTCCGGAACGCCGGCAGCCGGACGCGCTACGGCCTTGCGGTGGCGGCCCTGCTCGCGATGGTCCTGATGGCGGCGGCTACGCTGGTCCATGAACTGGCCATGATCCGCCTCGCCGCTCCCGACCTGCCGGCGATCGGCGCCTCGGATGGCGTGCCGGTCAACGCCACGGGCAGAGCGCTTCCCTTCGCCGCCGAGGATTCGCTGGGAATCGGCGCGTTGCTGCCGTGGCTCGACCTGCTGTGGCTGGCCGGCGTGCTGTGCCTGACTCTCCGCGCGCTTGGCGGATATCATGTCCTGCGCCGCTTCGTCCGCGCGACCGATCCCGACGTCCCCGAGCAGCTGACCGTGTTGATGCGCGGGCTCTGCACGCGGCTTGGGATCACCCGCCCGGTGAGCCTGCGCCTGTCCCGTCAGGCCTGCGGGCCCTTTGTCGTCGGCGTGGTGCGGGTGGTGATCGTGGTGCCGGTGTCGGCGCTGACCGCGCTCTCGCCAGCGCAGCTCGAGGCGGTGCTGGCGCATGAACTCGCCCATATCCGCCGCGCCGATTTCCTGTGGAATATCCTGCAGACCATGGCCGAAACCCTGTTCTTCTTTCACCCGGCGGTGTGGTGGATCGGCCGCCGGCTGCGCGCCGAGCGCGAGCTTTGCTGCGACGACATGGCGGTCGCGGCGTGCGGCGATCCGGTGACCTATGCCACCGCGCTGGTGGCGCTCGAACGAGTGCGCCCTGCCTATCGCCTCGCGCCGGCGCTCGACGGACATGGTTCGGGCACCGGACTGCGTGCACGCGTTCTGCGCATTCTCGGCAATGCGCCGCAACGCCCGCGCCGCCTTGCGCCGCTGTTGCTCGCCGGGGCCGCGATCGCATCGCTGCTGCTGTTCGCGCAACTGCCCTATGCGCATGCCGATCAGGGCATTTCGCCACAGCCGTCGCGCCCACAGGCGGCAGCTGTCCGCCACCGCCCCATGGTATCGATGACCATCGCCGCACGGACGACCGTGTCGGTCGCCGAGCGATCGACGCCCCGGGCCGCGACAGCGCGCGCGACGGCACCCGTGGCAAAAGCGGCACCAGCGCCCGCCGCACCGCCCGCGCCGGAAGATTATGCCGGGGCGATGCGCAGCGCTGGCTATGCGGACGACGATCGTTACCTGCCGTCCCTGCAAGAAGACGGTGTCCCGCCAGACTATGTGCGGACCCTCGCCGGTTTCGATCTGGGCTCGCTACAAGCGCGGCAGATCCGGACCTTGTGGACGCACGAGATGCGTGCATCGGATATCCGCGCCCTGCTGGCAGCGGGAGCACAGCCCACCGACTGGCGCGATGTGGTCGGGTTCAGCCTGTACGGCGTGACGCCCGCCTTCATCGCGGCGATGCGCGCGGCGGGGTTTGATCATATCGAGCCGGGCAAGCTGATCATGCTCGGCAAGCTCGGCATAACGCCGGATTATGCCCGCACGGCGAAACAGGCCGATCCGGATCTCGACACCTGGCATCTCATTCACCAGCGCCTGGTCGAAACTGGCCGCTGGCATCCGCCCGGCTGGAGCGGCACCGGCTAAACCCACACCGAGCGGACGAGACGCGAACGACCCGAAGCGGATGCTTCGGAGCGGATGCCACCGGCTTGCCTGATGAAGACGACCTCGAATGTCACAAGGACGCTGCTGATGAGACTTTATCGGATCCTCGCCTGCCTCTCCCTGGCATTGGTCGCGCCGCCAAACCTCGCCAGCGCCAATGATTCCGCTCCACGACCAACGCCGGTCGTCCGCCATTATCTGGTCTCGACCAGCGTCTTCGGCACGGTGCGCTATTTTCGGCTCGACCTCGAACGGCAGGACAATATGCTCACCGGGCGATGGAATGGCGATGCCCTTGAAGGCACCATCACGAATGATGGTCTCAGCTTCGTCGCGAAAGGCAGGCTCGGCGGATCGGACAAGATCCAGGCCGTGATGAAGGACGGCGCCCTGTCGGGCATCATCATCTCGACGGAGTCGGTAGGCGCGACTGTTCCTTATTCCCATGCCTTCACCGCAACCCTCGTGCCTGAGCACAGCCCCGCGTCACCGCGACGCCATGACTTCGTCCCGACCGCCTTCCACCGCCAATTCTCGGCGCAAACCGCGCCCGTCCTGACGATCGCGCCGGGCGACACAGTCCATACCATCACCGTCGATGCCGGCGGCGTCGATGCGGCGGGCGTCAAGCGCTCGGCCGGCGGCAATCCGCAGACCGGGCCCTTTTATGTCGAGACGGCGATGCCGGGCGACATCCTCGCCGTCCATATCACCCGGCTGCGCCTCAACCGCGACTGGGCGGGGACTGACGATGCCCTTGTCGAAAGCGCGCTCAACAGCCGGCTTGCGGTGATGACGAAGGACAATGGCAAGCCAGTCAAATGGCATCTCGACGTCGCGCGCGGCGTGGCAACACCGGAAAGCCCTGACCCGCACCTCGCCGGTTACACAGTGCCGTTGCGGCCGATGCTCGGCTGTATCGGCGTGGCGCCGGGCCCTTCGGACGCGCCCGCCCCGACTGGCGATTCGGGGAGTTGGGGCGGCAATATGGATTTCAACGAGATCGTCGAGGGGACGACGGTCTATCTGCCGGTCCGCAATCCTGGCGCGTTGCTCTATGTCGGGGACGGTCATGCGCTGATGGGTGACGGCGAGATCAACGGCAACGCGCTCGAGACCTCGCTCGATGTCGAGTTCACCGTCGATGTGCTGCCAGGCCGGCGCATGTCCGGCCCCCGCGTCGAATCCGCGACCCATATCATGGCGATGGGGCTGTCCGGGTCGCTCGACGATGCCTTCAGGAGCGCAACCGCCAATATGGCGCAGTGGCTGACCGAGGATTATGCGCTCACCCCGTCCGAGGTGGCCCAGGTGATCGGCACCGCGGCTGAATATCGGATCAGCGAGGTGGCCGACCGCAATTCCGGAATCGTCCTCAAGATCGACAAGGCCCGGTTGCAGGGCCTGACCCGGGCGTCGCAATGACCGCGCGCGGCCGCCCCCCGCTGGCGCCATGGGCCGCCAATCTGGCCGAGGTCCATGAGCCGAACGCCGACGAGATCGACGCGGCGCGCATGGCCGTCCGCATCCTGACGACGCTCGATCAGGGCGACATGCTGATCAGCGTCGCGCCCGAACCGGCGGGGCATGCGCGCGCGACCCCGGAATCCTTCACGCTGCCGGCAGCCCTGTTTCGCACCCTCGTCACGCTGGTCGAGGAAACCGGCAAGGGCAATGCCGTCGCGATCGTGCCGGTGGGGAGCGAACTGACCACGCAACAAGCCGCCGATCTGCTCGACATCTCGCGGCCTCATCTCGTCAAATTGCTGATGCGCGGGGAGCTGCCATATCGGATGGTTGGGACCCATCGGAAGATTCGGGCCCGCGAAGTGCTGTGCTATCGTGCCAGGACCGCCGCCCGAGGTTGAGGGCACCCGACATGCCCTCGATCCTGTTCGAGACCGGCTATATCTCCAACCCCAGCGATGCGGCGTTCATCGATTCCCCGAAGGCCGCCAGCGCATCGCCGAGAGCGTGCGCCGCTCGGTCGACATCCATTTCGCGCGGCGGCTGGCGCCCAGCGATTAAGCGGCGGCGGAGCGGAAGGATCGCCATTTTCTTCATCGGCAATGAGAAAGACAGCGCGGTTTTCCGCCCCGATCATGCCGGGTAGCGCAGGTTTCGATGCGGTTGAATCGAGCGCCGCGCGGCCGTGTCTGTTGGCAATGTCATGCGGATCGCTGACTTTTCCATCATGTACCAAACATTGTACAATGTTGACGGAGGCGCATTGCGATCCGCGCCCGACCTACCTAGCCCTTCGTCGCTGCGATCAACTCGGGATCGGAAAGGACCTTGCGCACCAGCATGGCGTAAAGCGCATTATACTGGAGAAAGGCTTCGTCGATCGCGATTGCACCGATGAAATCGGAATGCCATTTCGCCTCCACGCGATAGTCCTTGGTCAGGACCGGTTTGCCGCCACGCCAGAGGCTGATCCTGGCACCGAGCGAACCGCCGCCCTTCTTGAAATCATCGTCCGCGCGGCTTTCGGTCAGCACGCCGTCGAGCCGCAATGGTGATGCCGGATCGAGTTTCCCAGCCGCCTTCAGCTCGGTCTCGAAGCTCGCGCCGAGAAATTGAGCGAAGGTGCGTCCCTTGGGCGCATGCAGAATGCCGAGCCGGATCGAGATCGCATGGTCGATCTCGGGGCTGGCGGCGGTGAAACTACCCAGCGCCATCGGCGGCACACCCTGCACACGCAAGACCTGCATCGTCTCAAGCGATGGCGGCACCTCCTCTACGGACGATGCGCACGCAGCCATCGTCGCGCAGCAGGACGCCACGAAAATGGCCGCCGGCAAGCGGCGCCATTGATCCGTCAGGGTCAACGCGGAAAGGCCGGATCGGAGACAATGTTGTTGGCGCCGCGATCAAGAACCTGGCGAACGAGGACCTTAACCGCCTCGTCCGGCTTCGCGTACAGCGTGCCAGGAATCTCGGCCTGCTTGTTGCCATATTTTGAATAGAGCTCGTGCTTGACCTCGGTATGGATCGGTGTGGCGCCGGTCGTCGCGACATAGTCGAAGCTGGTCACATAATGGTCGACCGCGACGACGCCGCCGAAAAGACCGAAGCCGAGGCCGGCCCCGAAGGCGTCCTTCTTGGCCTTGTCCATTTCTTCCTTGATCACGACATTGTTGAACTTGATGCTGATCACCGCGCCATCGGCGGTCGGCGTTTCGACCACGTCGCTGAAATCACTGGTCTTCTTCAGGTCTTCGATGGCCCAGGCCTTTACCAGCTTGGTCGCCTTTGCGTTCACCTGGCCGTTGCGCTGAAACTCGAAGATGATCTGCACCGGCTTTGGTTTCGCCGGGGTGACCTTTTCCTCGGGCTTCACCTCGCCGAGCGCGTTGGCGACATAGAATTTCATCGCCTGCACTGCGGTCGATGGCAGGACTGCTGCAAACAGGATTGCGGCCACGATGGCGATCAGCGCGATATAGGGCCTGCGCGAACGTAGAATCATTTTCCCTCTCCCCCGGAACTCCTGATGCTTTTGCCAAGATGGGCCCTCAGCGACAAGTCGGTTGCCGAAGGGCCCGTTACGGTGAAGTCACCGAAATCATGTGATTCACCTTTCCCCCAACCCGTGCTTTACGCTCGCGCCATGCTCACGCCGCTCGCCTCCGCAGCCGATTGGACCCAGGAATTGAGTCGCGCCGCCCTGCTCGCGCCTGATCCGCCACCTGCTTTACAGGTGGCCGCAACCTGCTCACCCTCCTGTTATGTTGGAGCGGCGAATTTTCTGAATACTTTGATAAAACTGGATAACTGCCTGCATCGGGCTTGTGGATCCGCTCTGGAAAAATTTCCATCCAGCTCTAACAGGTCGAGCAGGTCCACCATGGTCACCGGGATTGCGGCAACAGGTGCAACAATCCCCGATGGCGAGGACGGAGGCTGGCAAGCCCCGAGAATCTTGCTAGAGCCCAACCGGGTATGAACCAGACAGAATCCACCGTGAGCTTTCGTCTCCGCCGTGAGGTAGAGGGGGTCCGCGGATTTTTGCAGCGCGCCTGGGGGCGCTGGTGGGTCAAGGTGCTGGCCGTGCTCGCCGTGCTTGCGGCCATCGCCTATGCGCTGGTCTGGGCGATCTTCGCGCGCGATCTGCCCTCGGTCGACAAGCTGCGCACCTATGAGCCGCCGATGCCGACCAACGCGCGCGGCGCCGATGGCACGCCGATCCACAGCTATGCCCGCGAACGCCGCGTCGAGCTGAGCTATGAGGAATATCCGCCCCTGCTCGTTCGCGCTTTCCTCGCCGCAGAGGACAAGACATTCTTCGAACATCACGGCGTCGACTATCCCGGTCTCGCCGGTGCGGTGATCGACTATGTATCCAAGGTCGGCACCGGGAAGCGCGCCAAGGGCGGATCGACCATCACGCAGCAGGTCGCCAAGAATCTGCTGATCGGCAATGAATATTCGAAGACCCGCAAGATCAAGGAAGCGATCCTCGCGTACCGGATCGAGGACGCGCTGACCAAGCAGCAGATCCTCGAGCTGTACCTCAACCAGATCGCGCTCGGCCGCAACGCGTTCGGTGTCGAGGCGGCGAGCTATGCCTATTTCAACAAGGAGCTGAAGGAGCTCGATCTCGCCCAGCTCAGCTATCTGGCGATCCTGCCCAAGGGACCGTCCAACTACGATCCATTCCGCCACACCCAACGCGCGCTCGACCGGCGCAACTATGTGCTCGGCGAAATGCTCAAGAACGGTTTTATCGACAAGGCCCAGCACGACCAGGCGGTCTCCGAACCGCTCGGTGCCGTGCTCCGCCAGACGCCGACGACCGAGATCGCCGGGGCCGGCTATTTCGTCGAGGAGGTCCGCCGCCAGCTGATCGACAAGTTCGGCGAGAGCTCGGAGGGGGGCCGCAATCCCTACAGCGTCTATGATGGCGGCCTGTGGGTGCGCACCTCGCTCGATCCGAAACTCCAGCAATATGCGCAGACGGCGCTGCGCGATGGCTTGCTGCGTTTCGATCGCAACCGCGGCTGGAACGGCCCGCTGCGCCATGTCGAGATTTCCGGCGACCAGTGGCTGCCGGCGCTACTCAACACCAATATCACGCTCGATTATTCGGATTGGCGCGCGGCCATTGTCATCTCGATAAACGAAGGCGGCGCGGTAGTCGGTTTCGCCAACGGTCAGACCGGCATCCTGCCGCGCTCGGGTGCGCAGATGCCGGTGCGTGGCGTGGGCGGCAATGCCTTTGAGGCGTTCAAGGTCGGCGATGTGCTGGCGGTGGCGCCCGAAGGCGGCGTCTTCGGCCTGCGCGCGATCCCCAAGATCTCGGGCGGCTTCGTCGTCGAGGAGCCGCAGACCGGCCGCGTGCTGGCGATGCAGGGCGGTTTCGATTCGAGCATCCAGGCTTTCAACCGCGCGACCCAGGCGATGCGGCAGCCGGGCTCGACCATCAAGCCGATCGTTTATGCCGCCGCGCTCGAGGGCGGGATGACGCCGGCTTCGATCATCATCGATGGCCCCTTCTGCGTCTTTCAGGGCGCCAATCTCGGGCAGAAATGCTTCCGAAACTTCGGCAACAGCGCGGGCGCCGGCCCGCATACGATGCGCTGGGGTGTCGAGCAGTCGCGCAACCTGATGACGGTGCGCGCCGCATCGCAGACCGGCATGGACCATGTCGTCTCGCTGATGGACCGGATCGGCGTCGGCAAATATCCGCCCTATCTGTCCTTTGCGCTCGGCGCCGGCGAGACGACCGTGTCGCGCATGGTCAACGCCTATGCGATCCTCGCCAACCAGGGCCGCGCCCATCCGGCGACGTTGATAGACTTCGTCCAGGATCGTCACGGCAAGGTCATCTGGCCGGACAATTGGCGCCCCTGCGATCGCTGCAACGCGTCGGACTGGAACGGCAAGGCGATGCCGCGCCCGCAGATCCGCGGCAAGCAGGTGGTCGATGCGATGAGCGCCTATCAGATGGTCCATATCGCCGAGGGCGTGATCCAGCGCGGCACCGCGACCGTGCTGCGCGATCTCGATCGGCCGATGTTCGGCAAGACCGGCACCAATTCCGGCCCGACCGATGTGTGGTTCATCGGCGGCACGCCGCAGATGATCGGCGGCGTCTATATCGGCTATGATACGCCCAGCAGCCTGGGCGGCGGATCGCAAGGCGGCACGGTCGCCGCGCCGATCTTCAAGGAGTTCGCGCTGAAGGCTTATGAGGGGATGGAGAAGATCCCGTTCCGCGCGCCGCAGGGCATCCGCATGGTCAGGATCGACCGCGCCTCGGGCAAGCCGGTATTCGGCGCCTGGCCGACCAGCGATCCCAAGGCAGCGGTGATCTGGGAAGCCTTCAAGCCCGAGAGCGAACCGCGCCGCAACGCCCGCCACGACCTGGCCGAAGGCGAAGCCGACAAGCCACGGGAAGCGAGACCGACCGAACGCAAGGAAGCGCCCAAGGACAGCGACTTCTTGCAAAGACAGGGCGGTATCTATTAGCGGCTGGATGCGTACCTATATGAATCATCTCCGTGCATGCGGAGAACCATCGTCCATATTGCACCTTGATCGCGACCACCCCTGTTCCACGCAGATCGATCGAGATGGGATGACGCAAAGAGTTTGGAGTGAATGATGCGCGCCGAAGCGCAGGCCCATATCGATACGATCAACGATGCCCTCGCGCTGCTGCGCCGTTTCCTTGACTGGGACCGCGCACTGCGCCGGCTCGACGAGCTCAATGCGCGCGTCGAGGACCAGGCATTGTGGAATGATCCCAAGCTCGCCCAGGAGGTGATGCGCGAGCGCCGCCGCCTCGAAGAGGCGATCAACGCCACGCGGGCGATCCAGAGCGAACTCAGCGACACCGCCGAGCTGATCGAGATGGCCGAGGCCGAGGGCGACGAGGAGATGGCGGTCGAAGGCACGAAGAGCCTCGCCGAACTCGCCGCGCGCGCCGAGCACGACAAGATCCAGGCACTGCTCGCGGGCGAGGCTGACGGCAACGACACCTATATCGAGGTCAATTCGGGCGCGGGCGGCACCGAGAGCCAGGACTGGGCCGGGATGCTGCAGCGCATGTACACGCGCTGGGCCGAGCGCCACGGCATGAAGGTGGAGCTGGTCGACCAGCATTCGGGCGAGCAGGCCGGGATCAAGTCAGCGACCCTGCTGCTCAAGGGCGAGAACGCCTATGGCTATGCCAAGACCGAAAGCGGCGTTCACCGCCTCGTCCGGATCAGCCCCTATGACAGCGCGGCACGGCGCCATACCAGCTTCGCCAGCGTCTGGGTCTATCCGGTGATCGACGAGAATATCGAGGTCGAGATCAACGAGAGCGAGCTGCGCATCGACACCTATCGGGCGTCGGGCGCAGGCGGGCAGCACATCAACACGACCGATTCGGCGGTGCGCATCACGCACATCCCGACCAACATCGTCGTTCAGTGCCAGAACCAGCGCAGCCAGCACAAGAACAAGGCCGAGGCGTACAACCAGCTCCGCGCCAAGCTCTACGAGCGCGAGCTGCAGATTCGCGAAGCCGCCGCCAATGCGGAGAATGCGACCAAGACGGATATCGGCTGGGGCCACCAGATCCGCTCCTATGTGCTCCAGCCCTATCAGCTGGTGAAGGATCTGCGCACCGGCGTGACTTCGACCAGCCCTTCCGATGTACTCGACGGCGATCTCGACCCGTTCATGGCGGCGGCCCTGTCGCAGCGCGTGACCGGCGAGACGGTCGAGGTGGAGGACGTCGAGTGAGGCTGCCGCGCGGCTCGCTTCGCATTGCGGCGGCGCTCGCGCTGACGCTCGCGGGCTGCCGCGCCGCCCCTCATGACGCGGAGGAAAAGGCCGGCCCCTTCCCGCCCGCCGACCGCCCCGTGGCGCAGATCGTCTCGTCGCGCTGGTCGACCGAAGAAGCCCGCGACCGGCTGAACGAAGCCACGGAAGTGATGAACAAGGCGGGCATCAAGCCCGGCATGACCGTCGCCGATATCGGCGCGGGCGAGGGCTATTACACGATCCGCCTCGGCGAGCGGATCGGCAAGAAGGGCCGCGTCGTCGCCGAGGATATCGTGCCGGCCGTCACCGAGGCGCTCAGCCAGCGCGTGTTGCGCGGACCGCAGCTCGGCAATGTCTTCGTCCAGCTCGGCCTGCCGACCAACCCCAAGCTGCCCGACGCAAGCTTCGATCGGGTGCTGATGGTCCACATGTACCACGAGATCGAGCAGCCCTATGAATTCCTGTGGCGGATGCGGCCGGCGCTCAAGCCCGACGGGCTGGTGGTGGTGGTGGACGCGAACCGGCTCACCCAGAATCACGGCACGCCGCCCGCTCTCCTCAAATGCGAGTTCGGCGCGGTCGGCTATCAACTCGTCGAGATGGACGACATGCCGTCCGCCGGCGGCTATCTCGCGACCTTCCGCGCGGTCGGACCCCGGCCTGAACCAAGCGCGATCAAGCCCTGCAAGCTGGGCGGCTGATGCGGCAATATCTCGATCTCATGCAGCGCGTGCTCTCGACCGGCGCTGAGCAGATGGACCGCACCGGCACCGGCACGCTCTCCGTGTTCGGGCACCAGATGCGCTTCGATCTTGCTGACGGCTTCCCGGTGCTCACCACCAAGAAGCTGCATCTGCGCTCGATCATCGTCGAATTGCTGTGGTTCCTGCGCGGCGACACCAATGTGCAGTGGCTGCGCGACCGCAAGGTGAGCATCTGGGACGAATGGGCCGATGAAGCGGGCGAGCTCGGGCCGGTCTACGGCAAACAGTGGCGCGACTGGGAGGCGGCTGACGGCCGCCACATCGACCAGATCGCCGAGCTGATCGAGCAGATCAAAACCAACCCGGCTTCGCGCCGCCAGATCGTCAGCGCGTGGAACCCGGGCGAGCTGCACGCAATGGCGCTCGCGCCGTGCCATTGCCTGTTCCAGACCCATGTCGCGAACGGGCGGCTGAGCCTGCAGCTCTACCAGCGCTCAGCCGACATTTTCCTCGGCGTGCCGTTCAACATCGCAAGCTATGCGCTGCTGACTCATCTGCTCGCCCAGCAATGCGGGCTGGAGCCAGGCGAGTTCATCTGGACGGGCGGCGATTGCCATCTCTATTCCAACCATCTCGACCAGGCGCGCGAGCAATTGTCGCGCACGCCCGGCCCGCTTCCGCGCCTGGAGATCCTCCGCAAGGCGCCGTCGATCGATACCTACGAGTATGAGGACTTCCGGCTCGTCGATTATGAGGCGCAGCCTCACATAAAAGCCGCCGTCGCTATATGATCACGCTTCATCTCGCCCGCGCCGATAATGGCGTGATAGGGCATGATGGCGGGCTGCCCTGGCGCCTGCCCGCCGACCTGAGGCGCTTCAAGGCGCAGACCATGGGCAAGCCGATGATCATGGGCCGCAAGACCTTCGAGAGCTTCCCCGCACCTCTGCCCGGCCGCCGGCATATCGTGCTGACCCGCGATACCGGCTGGTCGGCGCCCGGTGCAGAAGTGGCGGCCGATATCGATGCCGCGATCGCGATCGCCGATGCGCCCGAGATAGCGGTGATCGGGGGTGCGCAGATCTTCGCGCTGTTCCTGCCCCGCGCGGATCGGGTCGAGCTCACCGAGGTTCACGCGTCGCCGGAGGGCGATGCGACTGTGCCCGCCTTTTCGGGCTGGCGCGAGGTTGCGCGCGAGGATCATTCAGCGGAGGGCGAGCGGCCTGCCTATAGTTTTGTGGCCCTCGAGCGCCCTTGACCCTCCCGTCACCCCGGACTTGTTCCGGGGTCCATCGTCCCGCATACCCAGGCTGGTCGGCTCTGTCGGCACAATGGATGCCGGAACAAGTCCGGCATGACGTGGAGAGAGGTGGCGATGCGCAAATGGCTCCTGGGCATCCTCGCCCTCCTCCTCCTCGCCGCCATTGCCTTCTTCATCGTCGCACCGGGCTATGTCGAAAACTCGATGAACAAGGTCGAGCCCGTCGCGCTGAAGATCACACCGCGCGCCCGGGCGCTGCATGCGACGCTCCAGATCGCCGACATGCATGCCGACACCTTGCTGTGGAAACGCAGCCTGCTCGAGCGCAGCGACCGCGGGCAGGTCGATCTGCCGCGGCTGATCGCGGGCAATTACGCGCTTCAGGTCTTCTCGTCGGTGACCAAGACGCCCAAGCATCAGAATTACGACGCCAATTCGGCCGACACCGACAATATCACCAGCCTCGCCATCGCCGATCTCCAGCCGGTGCGGACCTGGGGATCGCTGCTCGAACGCTCGCTGTGGCATGCGACCAAGCTGCAACGCTACGCTGACACCTCGAACGGGCAGTTGCGGCTGATCCGCACCCCTGCCGACCTCGACCGGCTGCTCGCCGATCGTACCGCCGGCAGGAAAGTGGTCGGCGCGATGCTGTCGATCGAGGGGCTGCAGGATCTGGAAGGCAAGCTCGCTAATCTCGACAAGCTCCATGACGCCGGCTTCCGGATGGCCGGCCTCGCCCATTTCTTCGACAATGATGTCGCGGGCTCGATGCACGGCACGGCCAAGGGCGGGCTGACGCCGCTGGGGGCGCAGGTCGTGCGGCGGATGGAGGCGCTTGGCATGGTGGTCGATGTCGCCCATTCGAGCCACGCCACGATTGCCCAGGTGATCGCGATGGCGCACCGCCCGATCGTCTCCAGCCATGGCGGGGTGCAGGCGACCTGCAAGGTCAACCGCAACCTGACCGATGACGAGATCCGCGGCATCGCGAAGACCGGCGGCGTGATCGGCATAGGCTATTGGGACGCCGCGATCTGCACGACGAAACCGGAGGGCGCCGCGACCGCGATCGCCCATGTCCGCGATCTGGTCGGGATCGACCATGTCGGGCTTGGCTCGGATTTCGACGGCGCGGTGACGACCGGGTTCGATTCGAGCCAGCTTGCGGCCGTCACCCAGGCACTGATCGATCGCGGCTTTTCCGACGCCGACATCGCGAAGGTGATGGGCGGCAATGTACTGCGCGTGTTGCGCGCCGGGATTGCACCTCAAGGCTAGCGCCCCCCGTTTCGCCCCCCTATAGCCTCGCCCATGGAGCGGCTTGATGGTGGCTCGGTGGTGCCGCCTGAACTTCGGGGCGGGATCGTCGCGCTGGGGAATTTCGACGGGTTCCATTTGGGGCATCAGGCGGTGGTCGGCCATGCGGTCGAACGCGGTCGCGCCGAGGGGCGCCCAGTGCTGGTCGCGACCTTCGACCCCCATCCCGTGCGCCATTTCCAGCCCGACGCGGCACCCTTTCGCCTGACCACACTCGACCAGCGCGAGCGGCTGTTCGGCGCGGCCGGTGCCGATGCGATGATCGTGTTCCGCTTCGATGCGGCGCTCGCCGGCCAGACCGCGATGGAGTTCGTTGCCGACCGGCTGCTCGACAAGATCGGTGCGGGCGGCGTGGTGACGGGCGACGACTTCACCTTTGGCAAGGGCAAGGGCGGCAATGTCGATGTGCTGGCCGATCTCGGCGCGAAGAACGGCTTTTCGGTCGATACGATCGCGCCGGTCGCGCTTGACGGCGAGCCCGTCTCGTCGAGCCGGATCCGCGAGCTTCTGATCGCCGGCGATCCGCGCGGCGCGGCCCGGCTGCTGACCCGGCCGTTCGCGATCGAGGGCGTGGTGCAGCACGGCGACAAGGTCGGCCGCACGATCGGGTATCCGACCGCCAATATCGACATGGGCAATTATCTGCGCCCGGCCTATGGCATCTACGCGGTACGCGGGCGGCTGGCGGATGGCAGCACGCTGGAAGGTGCGGCCAATCTCGGCGTGCGGCCGAGCTTCGATCCGCCGCGCGAGTTGCTCGAGCCTTATTTCTTCGATTTCGAGGGCGATCTGTACAACCAGACGATCGAGGTCGCGCTGATCGAGTATCTGCGGCCCGAGGTGAAGTTCGACGATCTCGATGCTTTGAAGGCGCAGATGGCGCTGGATTGCGATCGGGCGAGGGAAGCGCTCGCTACGAGCTGAAGCCGCCGCACGCGAAAATGGGAGCCGGCATTGCTGCCGGCCCCCTGTCGCCTCGCCTCGATCTGATCGGACGCTCTCCAAAGAGATCGCCCTCACCTTTCGGTTCGGCGGCTGCTCCACCCGGATCGCGAACGGTCCGGACTTCACATTTCGGTCACCGGGGCCGAGCGCGATACCCTTTCGGGCCTCAGCGCTGCGACCGCCGGCGGCCAGCTCGACAGCCGGGCCGAAACCCGACAGCCTCGCTTTGGAATATCGTTCATGCTTGCCTGCCAAGCTTCGCTTGCGCGACGCCGGGCCAGTTTGCACCGATCGATATTCCGCCATGATCACGAATGGTTTCCTTGCGGCACCTGTTCGCCATCGTAGCATAAGCAGATGATGTTTCTGCGATTTCTCGCTTCCGCATCCCCTTCTTACAGTCATGATGGTGTCACTGAATCCGAGTCGGGCATAGGGGCAAATGCCATTTCGGAACTGTGGATAACGTGGATATCGTGGAGAAGATTTGCTGCGCAGCACGAGCCGGACGCCCGATGAACAGAAGGTTGTTTTATGTTCATGCAACTCTTGGCAGAAGGGGAGCGTTACGGTTCCGGCTTGATTGAAAGCAAGACTGAAGCAAGGGAGTTTGATATGCGGAATTTCATCATGGCGCTCAGCGCCGCAGCGGTTGTGATCCCCACCACCATGGCCGTCCCCGTTTCCGGCGCCGAGGCGCGCCGCCATCATTATGCGCCGCGCGTCTATACGCGTAACGGCCACACCTATTGTCGCCATTCGGACGGCACGACCGGCCTGATCGTCGGCGGTGTCGGCGGCGCAGTGGTCGGCAGCCAGATCGCGGGCCGCGGCAACGGCACGCTCGGTGCGATCATCGGCGGCGTCGGCGGTGCCCTTGGCGGCCGTGCGATCGACCGGTCGATGACCGCGAGCCGTCGCTGCCGCTAAGCCGGAACGAGACGAAATCGAGAGAGGGCGCGGCGCAATCCGCGCCCTTTTTTCGTATAGCCATGCATCGACCAAGGGAGACTGACCATGACGACTCACAGCGGATCGGCGAAATATGAGGGCTTTGGCAAGGACGGCCTCGGCCATGTCTCGACTCAGTCGGGCGCGCTCACCGACCAGCCCTATGGGTTCAAGAGCCGCTTCGAGGACGGCCCGGGCACCAACCCGGAGGAACTGATCGCAGCGGCGCACGCGAGCTGCTTCACCATGGCGCTGAGCTTCGCGCTCGCCCGCGCCGGCTTCACTGCGGGGACGCTTGAGACGAAAGCGAAGGTGACGCTGGACAAGGATGGAGACGGCTTCAGCATCACCCACTCCGACCTGGAGCTGACCGCGACGATCGACGGCATCGACCCGGCGCAGTTCGAGGCGATCGCGGCCGACGCCAAGGCCAATTGCCCGGTCTCGAAGGTGCTCAAGGCTGAGATCACGCTGACTCACCGGCTGAACGCCTGAGCCGATCGTAAGGCGAGCGAGCTGGCGCTTCGAGCGCCAGCCGCCGGGATCAGAGGATGCCGCCGCCCATGAAGAGCCGGATCGCGCAGACGATGATCAGCACGATGTTGAGATTGCGGCCCATATTGCTCGACGACAAGGCGCCCAGCGCGAGGCCGACGATACCGATCGGGATGGTCAGCCAGTTGAGCCAGCCGAGGAACGGAATGAATCCGATCATCGTGAGCAGCAGGACGAACAGGCCGACGAGGATCGAGAGGATATTGAGCATGGGCCGGAACATGGCGAGCCTCGCGCCGCAACGCAAGCTTGATGGTGAATCCGCCTGTTACTGATTGCCCTGTCCCCAACGCTTCCTTAACCCGCGATACGCCATGTCGTGGCGCTGAAAGCGGAGGGTTGGTTTTCACATGCTGCGCAGTGGGTTTCGCCGTCAGTCCCGGGGCTTGATCCTGCTCGTCCTGCCGCTGGCGCTCGCCGCGTGCGGCAAGCGCAGCGAAGCCGACCGCAACCTCGACTCGCTCGACAACGAGCTGGTGGAGAGCAACAGCGCCGCCGCGCGCGATCCGGCGCTGATGAGTGCGCTGCACGATCAGATCATGGTCGACCCGACGCTGGCACAACAGGCCAATAATGACGCGGTGCGTCCGCCCGCCCAGCCCTATTCGGGCGCGGTGCCGCCTGATGGGATCGCGGCGGGGGCGGCCGCGAGCACCGGCGCCGCCACCAGCGAAACGCTGAAAAAGACGCCGGCCCCAGCCGCGAGCTGTCCGCAATGCACGGCGAAGCACGAATCGCTGACGCTGGGCGCGCTCGCCGCGCGGCAGAAGGACAAACGCACCAGCAATTGCGCGGGCAGCATGCGCTATTCGGCGCGCTGGGCGGGGCGGCTCCCCGCCGACCTGCCGCTCTATCCCGATGCCCGTGTCTCCGAGGCGGCGGGCAACGACCAGGGCGGCTGCGCAATGCGCGCGGTGAGCTTTGCGAGTTCGGCGTCGCTGCAGACCGTGCTCGACTGGTATTATACCCGGGCGAGCAAGGCGGGCTATTCGGCCGAGCATCAGGCGGACGGCGGCGAGCATGTGCTAGGCGGCACCCGCGGCGACGCCGCCTTCGCGCTGTTTCTCACCAGCCGCGCCGATGGCGGGACGGATGTGGATCTGCTGGCGAATAACGGGAATTAGGGTCGACTGACCTTCATCAGCCGGGTTTTGCTGGGCTGCGATGATGTTCACGCGAAGGCGCGAAGGCGCGAAGATGTTGCGCTTGAGGCAAGCTGAGCTTTCAATTTCGCAGCAGCGTGCGGGGCAGGACCAGCTGCCGGGAGTAGCCTCTCCGTCTACGGGCCTTCTTTGCGCCTTCGCGCCTTCGCGTGAACCTATTATCCCTTCCGAGCGCACCCTCGCCTTGCCGGCTGCGCTGGCACCATCTTCCCTGAAGCTGGGGGTTTGAAGGGCGCAGGGGTGACGTGAACGGCACTTCGCGCTAACGCGGGGCGATGTTCCACCTTCTCCTTGTAATGATCGGCGGTGCCGTTGGTGCCGGCGCGCGGCATCTGACCGGCCGGGCGACGCTGTCGCTGCTTGGCCCGGGCTATCCATTTGGCACGCTCGCGGTGAATTTGGTCGGCGGGTTCGCGATGGGCCTGCTGGTCGGTGCGCTCGCGCGGATGTCAGTCCCCGGTGAGAATTGGCGGCTGCTTCTCGGCGTCGGCGTGCTTGGCGGGTACACCACTTTCTCGTCCTTCTCGCTCGACGTGGTGAACATGATGCAGCGCGGCGACCTGGGCGTAGCGGCCTTGTACATCACCATCTCGGTCATCGGCTCGATCGCCGCCTTGTTCGCCGGCCTCGCGCTGGTGCGGACGGTGGCGGCATGAGCGACCAGAATGTCCGCCAGTTCAATGTCGGCGCCGATGACGACGGCATCAGGCTCGATCGCTGGTTCAAGCGGCACCTGCCCGACACGAGCTTCACCACCGTCGCCAAATGGGCGCGGACCGGTCAGCTGCGCGTCGATGGCGCGCGCGCGACGCCGGGCGACCGCGTTGCCGCCGGCCAGTCGATCCGCGTACCGCCGGCCGAAGCGGTGCGCGAGGATGCTCCGAAGAAGCGCGAGCGCCCGCCGCTCAGCCCGGAGCAGACCGATTTCATCCGCGAGACGGTGATCCACCGCGACAAGCAGGCGATCGTCATCAACAAGCCGCCGGGCCTCGCGACCCAGGGCGGGACCAAGACGCACGAGCATGTCGACGGCCTGCTCGACGGGCTGCAGTTCGACGGCGAGAGCCGGCCCAAGCTTGTCCACCGGCTCGACAAGGACACCAGCGGCGCATTGCTGATCGCGCGCACCACCCGCGCTGCCGCCTTCTTTGCCAAGGCCTTCTCGTCGCGCAGCGCCAAGAAGGTCTATTGGGCGCTGATCGTCGGCGTGCCCTCGATCGAGGACGGTACGATCGACCTGCCGATCGCCAAGCAGCCGGGCAGCGGTGGCGAGAAGATGCATGTCGACGAGAAGGAGGGCAGCCCGGCCCGATCGCGCTACCGCGTGATCGAGCGCGCGGGCAACAGCACCGCCTGGGTCGAGCTGATCCCCTATACCGGCCGCACCCACCAGCTGCGCGTGCATATGGCGGCGATCGGCCACCCGATCGTCGGCGACGGCAAATATGGCGGGCAGGCGGCGTTCCTGACCGGCGGGATCAGCCGCAAGATGCACCTGCATTCGCGGCGCATCGCGGTCGACCATCCCGATGGCGGCAAGATCGAGGTGCAGGCCGAACTGCCCGCGCATTTCGCCGAGAGCTTGAAGCAGCTCGGCTTTGACGAGATGCTCGGCGACCGCATGCCGCTCGACCAGCCGCCACCGCCGAGCAAGGCGGTGAAGAAGCAGCAGGCCAAGGCGCACGCCAAGACCGTGCGCAAGGCGCGGCGCGGCGAGCGGCGGTCTCGCGGGGGCGCCTGAGGGGTTTCGGACGTCAAGTAATGGCGTTGGAGCCTGTCGCGAACGGGCAAGTATTCGGCGATTTATGATAGTCTGCAGCGAGGGGACCGAAATCTGACGGTACTTGGCGTTTGCGCGGAGCGTAATGTGTTGCCCGGTATTCGTGTTGGACTGGCAAGAAACGTCCGGCGAATTCCTCGATGACGAATAGCTCATGAGACCTTGCCGAATTATGATAATGGTATCGGATTTTGTTGCCGCTTTAGTTGCGAATAGGCGCGGGGCGTGAAGCTCTATGGGCATGCCGAAATCCTTGCGAATTCCCGGAGCACAGTACCGGTGGTGGCATGATAGCTGGTGCGGTGGAGGGTTGAATCGAAGCAGGGCCGCGAAGGGGCGTCAGGGCGACCTCCGCTCACGGTCATGCGCACCTCTTTCCAGAGCGATTCGGCGCCCCAGATCACGGCGCTGCCGCGCGTGTCACCGAAACCGCAGCGCCACTTGTGGTGCCAATCGTCCTAGTTGGCGAAGTGTGGCGATGCTAAACAGCCGGGATGTTACCATTCTCCCTCGACGCCATCGACGAAACTGTGCTGACCGCTCTTGTGTCCAACCAAGTAGCCGAGCGCCGCGATCTAGAATTCAAGCGGGACCTTCCGGGGGGCAAGGACGAGGATGTCAAAGAATTTCTCGCTGACGTCACGTCACTTGCAAACGCCCAAGGTGGAGATCTGCTCTTCGGCGTCGAGGACATCGGCGGCGTGGCATCCGCGATCATCGGGCTTCAGCCAATCGACGCCGATCGCGAGATACTGCGGCTCGACAACATCATGCGCGACGGCGTTGAGCCGCGCTTGGTGGGAGTGCGTACGCTTTGGATTCCAGTTTCGTCTGGCGGCGTCATCCTCATTCGGGTGCCGGCGAGCTTCGCCGCACCGCACCGCGTGCGGTTCAAGAATAGCGGCCGTTTCTTCAATCGCACCAGCCGCGGGAAATACGAGATGGACGTTCACGAGCTACGCAATGCTTTCACGCAGAGCGAGGGGCTGCCGCAACGATTCCGACTGCAGCATGACGAAGCCGTCGATGGCGCGCGAGGCAGCGAGATGCCGTTTCCGGTCACGAAGGAGCCGACCGCAGTGGCAACGTTCATGCCCACCGGGATGTTCCGAGAATTGCGAGAACTCTTCGTTGATGAAAAAAATGCAGTCTTGCCTGTAAAGCCTTCCAACGTGAGCTGGATGCACACCTTGGAAGGCTTTCTGGTTCACAGCCCGGTCAACGATCAGGGTACAGTACGCTCGTATGCGCACACCCATCGGAACGGTCGAGTCGACATCGTCTGGACATTTGGCGGGACCCACGAAACCGCACGCGGAACGGATCAGCTATGTTGGCCAAATCGTTTCGAGCAGGGAGTGCTCGGCCAAGCGACATCTGCCCAGGCGAAGTTCCGCGCGCTTGGGGTCGATGAGCCATGGGTGATTCTCGTCACCGTCTTCGGTATTAAGGGATTCCGCCTTGTGCTCGGAGATTACGATGCGAGCGCGCGCTCTTGGCGCAACGGTGCTACGCTGCCCCAATTGGTGCTCGAACGGGTCAACGAGCAAGGGTTGACCCCATTGTTCAAATCCTTCTGGCTATTGTTCGGCGAGCAACGCCCTGCCGACCGCCAGATCGGCTCCGTCTGATCCAGGGTCGACGCCATGATAGGTCAGAACAAATGCATTGTTTGCGAAAGCGGGCTTCTTGACTTCGGCTCACGCGGCGACGTGCGACAATATGATTGCCCCCGCTGCGGCCGGTTCACGATAAGCCTGACCGCGTGCGCGATAGTAGGGGGGAGGTTCGACGACGATCCGAAGGGAAGGGCTCGCTTGAGTCACGCGATTCGCCGTCGGGCGGAATCCGAGCCGTGGCTCTCCATCAACAGCGGCAACCTAGATCAGCTGATTGCCGAGCGCTTGCCAGACTATCTCACGCAGCGCACGAACATATTTGCCTGGCTGGCGGCCCAGCTAGCAGAGAGCGAGGGCACACCCCTGCCGGTCGACGAGACGGCATTGATGGCGATTATCGGCGTCGCCAACCTCAATGTTCTGCGGCAGCATGCGGGGGAGCTTCTGGAGGAAGGTTTAGTGCGGATATCGGGAGACCACTGGTCCCTCACCAGCAAAGGATGGCAAGAAGCAGAGCGCGCGCGAACTACGGCGGAGGCCAGCTTGGAAGAATATGACCTGTTCATCTCACATGCGAGTGACGACAAGGCTGATTTCGTCAACCCACTCGTCGCCGAGCTAACGACGCTTGGTCTTCGGATTTGG